>Ga0222426_100956_pt1 | contig 13664 bp, 9 predicted proteins | sample 2B50Ametagenome_FD_180087 | JGI IMG/M metagenome (GOLD analysis project Ga0222426, IMG submission 180087) | Enriched microbial communities from leaf-cutter ant dump, University of Wisconsin, Madison, United States - 2B50A (version 2) | ecosystem: Environmental > Terrestrial > Nest > Insects nest >... | reverse complement strand
CCGTGGCTGCCGTGCCATGGATGGTGATGCTGTCTCGCCCCTCACCCGTGCTTGCGGTGGAATGCGCCCCGTCCAGTTGCACCAAGTCATCTCCGCCGCCTGTATGCACATTCGCGCCGTCCTGATCGGTCTGCACGGTCTGCGGCACAGCACTGGCAACGGCCACATCGCCCAGATTGACGGTCACAACCTCGCCTCCGGCCCCTTGGACCCGGATGGAATCCGCCAAACCGACATTCGACAACATCACCGCCGTTGCGCCGCCCCACAAGACCGGCACCTGCACGCCATTGAAATCGGCGAAGCTCAAGCGGATACCTCCTTCCGTACCCAGCCCCTGGCTCACGTCCAGCCCCTCAAACACCAGGGTGTCCTGCGGCCCGATTTCAAGGCGCGGGACGTTGAGCACGCCGTTCGCGCCGGCATCAGAAGCCGAGGCGGCGATGTAATACGTATTGCGCCCCTCGGTATCAATCACTTGCCCGGGGCCGTTGACCCAAAACGTATCGTCTCCCTCGCCACCCCAAGCGCCATCGTCCGCCCCTACGATGATGCTGTCGTTGCCCGCGCCGCCATGCAGGATGTTGCTGCCCTCGCCGCCGTCCAGCACGTCGTCGCCATCGTCGCCATCCAGAATGTCGTCGCCCAGCCCACCCAGCAGCGTGTCGTTGCCGCCCTGGCCGCGCATCTGGTCGTTGCCATCGCCGCCATCGAGCAAGTCATTGCCGTGGAATTGCGACGGCACCTGGTCATCGTCACCTTCCAGGTAGTCATCGCCCTTGCCGCCCAGCAGCACGTCGTCGCCGCCCTGCCCATACAGCGTGTCGTCGCCATCGCCGCCATCCAGATAGTCCGCGCCGTGGAACTGGCCGGCGACGTCCACGGCATCGCCTTCAAGCTGATCGTTGCCACTGCCGCCAATCAGTTCGTCCGCGCCGCCATCTCCAAACAGCACATCATTGCCATCCCCACCGTCCAAGCGATCTGCACCGTGGAACTGCCCGTCCACTTCCACATCGTCGCCTGACAGAACGTCGTCGCCGTTGCCGCCAATCAGTTCGTCGGCCCCGCCGCCGCCAAACAGCACGTCATTGCCATTGCCGCCATCCAGAAAGTCCGCGCCGTGGAACTGGCCCGCAACCCCTGAACTGTCGCCCTGAATCTCGTCGTTGCCTTCGCCACCGTACAGAACATCGTCACCGCCGTTCCCAATCAGCAGGTCATTGCCATCCTCCCCGCTGATGAAGTCGCTGCCATGAAAAGCGCCGTCCAAAGAGCCGACGACATCCTCATCGCCAAAAATGCGGTCGTCCCCCGCCCCGCCAAACAACTGATCATCGCCGCCGCCGCCAACGATGCTGTCGTTACCCAGGCCGCCATCTATGAAGTCCGCGCCATGCCGTTCGGGCGCAGTACTCTCGTAAGACCCAGCCGCAACAACGCCGTCCCCGTTCAAACGGTCGTCCCCATCGCCGCCGTCGATGATGTCGTCATTGCCGTTGCCCCAAATCTCATCGTTGCCGCTGCCGCCCATGAAGCGATCGGCGCCCAGGCCGCCTGCGATGTAGTCGTCCCCTGCGCCGCCATCCGCAAAGTCACCCGCACTTTCCATGTCGCCAGTACCGGCAGGCACCCATTCATGGTTGCTGTCCACTTCATCGGTGGTGCCCCCGCCCAGAATGTAGGTAGCCCCATTCAGGCGATACCTTGCCCACGTCGGCCCCTGCTGCAGCACCACAGCCCCCGCAGGAATGTCAGGCTTATCGTCCGGCTTTTGGCGCAGCGGCACATTCAGTTGCGCAGCACTCAAGATGACGTCGCTGCCGTCGCCGCCATAGATGACGTCCGCCCCCGGCCCGCCGCCAATCAGGTCGTCTCCATCCCCGCCATCCAGGTAGTCTTCGTAGAACCGCCCTTGCAGGGCGTCGTTGCCGCCCAGCCCGCTGATCCTGTCGCGCTGGACCGCCTGCCCGTTGTAGCCCCCCAGCACGTCCGCAAACCCCGCCTCGGTCACCCCGTTGGCAATCGTGCCGTCCTCCAGCCAGAGCCTGCCCCATTCGTCCACGCCCGAGGCATAGACACCATTGATCAAGTACCCATGCTGGTCTCCCCGGATGGTGCGTGTTGCCGCTTCCGGCAGGTCTTGCAGCGCCACGCTCCACGCATTGGATGTGGCCTGAGCCGCCTGCCCGCCTTCCTGTCCCGCCAGCCCCTGGTACGTCGCGCTCAACTGCGCCGCGCCACTGGCCTGCACGTCCCCTTCCTGCACCAGCGCAAATGCCACTTGGGTCTGCCCCCCGCTCAGCGTGATCACTGCGCCTTGGGCGGGGATGGTCGAATCCCCCAGGATCACCTGGAACTGCTCTTGCAGCGCACTCAGCCCCAGCGTGATCATGTCTCCCGCCTGTGCCGGGCGGTTCAGGTACACCGTGAAGCTTTTGCCCCCGTGCTCCGCTATGGTGGCGTTGCCCGTCAGCGTGGCTGGGTCAAACGCCGTGTCTTCAAAGGGGTTGGGGCCACCCGCATCGCGCAGCGCCAGCTTGGGCGTGCCGTCCAGGTGGATGCCCAGGTAGCCTGCTTCGCCGACTGCCCGCGTCAGGTCGAAGTTGTTGATGGTGATGCTGTCCGCCGTGCTGCCTGCGCGGGTGATGACCAGTTTCTTGCCCGTGCTGGAGCTGCTGTCGTTGTAGGCGGCCAAGCCGATTTTTTGGCCTTCCAGATCCGCGACCCAGATGTTGGCCTTGCCTGCCGCCTTGGCCGTGCCCAGGGTCTTGCCGTCAATCTGAATACTGCCCAGGCCGTCCTGGTCCTGTACTTTGTCCTTGCCAAAGCCACCGACAAATTGGTAGGTGTCGTTACCAAGTCCCCCTTGTAGCTGGTCATTGCCCTTGCCGCCATCTATTTTATTATCAGCGTCATTGCCAATAATGACATCACTGCCACCACCTCCAATGGCATTCTCCATTTTGCTGCCATCATAGATGGCAACATTATAATTTCCCGACCCTACGCCAATGGAGCTAAAATATGCTACACTGCTCTCAAAATCAGTAGAGCGCAGGTCAATTTCATTGGCGGTAGTGGTAGCACCTGCATCAATCGTATCGTTATTACCACCATTGTCAATCAACAGTCTTCCTATGCTTTCATCAGCAAAGCCATAGGTCGTGTCCCCTAGGTTGACATTGGACTTTAATGTTCCTATCTTCTGTAACCCCAAAGCATCGAACAGCATTGGGGTGGCTGGATTGAACGTCTGAAGCACCGACCCATAAGACATTACTGAATATTGCTGAGATCCATATTCTGCAGGTAATGGACCATCTCCTTCTTTGCTTGAAGGGTGTGATAAGCCCAGTACATGCCCGAATTCATGAAATAGCGCCGACATTGTCCGAGTGCTGGACAAATTGGACTTAAGGGACGTGTTCAGATATACATCTCCCAGCTTGGCTCGGCCAGCATCCGCCAAGGCACCAGGCGCAAAGTTGATGTTGTCGTCGTCGGACAAACCCACGCGCACATCGGCCTGAGCAGGATCGCTCACTAACACGAAATTGACATTGGCATAGGTATCGCTCCATTTCTTGATAGCTTGATTGAACAATACCTGTTGCATTTCGCCAAGGATGGGTTGAAAGGTATCATGAATACGCGTGGCTTCGTTGTACTCATCTTCAATATATTGATGCCACCCCGTTCCTGGACTGCTCTTTTGCACCTGCGGAAAGTATTTTTCCCAATACGCATCCAATGAGCTTGTGGCGTAGTTTGGTGCTTCCGAAAGAAATGCCACTTTGATGACTTGTCCGGCATGTACTCTTCGCAGATTCTCCAGTCGAGTCATTGCCTCGGAAATATTAAGAGAATTTATAATTGTCTTTTCCATTTTATTTTCCTTTGCAAATAAAATTTAGGGTGCGAAGAAATGTCCTGATGGATTGCGCCAAGGTTGCTTATTCCATTGCTTTATCCGGCTCGCATCTTCTCCCATCCCTTTTTTATTTAGAATGCCTAGCCACATCAATGGCCAATAAGCACAAGTATTGCGAACTGCTATCTGGCACCACTTGAATGCTTCTTTGTCATCTTGAGGTTGACCTCGTTCTGGCTTGCCTTCGGCGGCTGCTACACACAGCCACTCCTGCGCCTGCGCATTGCCCCCTTCCGCCGCAATTTCGGCCCATTTGCGGGCCGTGGAAATTGGCAGCAGTTCAGGGGGGGCACATTGGTGATCAACCATTGCAGACTCAGCGCAGGCCGTCGGCTTGCTGCGCGAGCCATAGCGTCCGTTGGTCAGGTTCATCAGGTGGGTGGCGGCCCATGGGTTGCCTTCTTCTTCGGCGGCTTCCATGGCCGCGCGTAGGTAGGCTTCGTGGGTGGTTTCGCGGCGTTTTAGGTTGGCGAGTTCCCAGGTGGCAGACTTGCTGCCTTGTGCCTGCGCCTTTTCCAGCCACCGGATGTTGTAGCTGTTGTCTTTGGGCGCGCTCCATTGCCCATCGCGGGTACTGCGTACCAATCCCAGACGCAGTTGAACGGCCAATTCACCGCGCTCTGCCTGACGCTCCAGGTATTGCAGGTATCCCGCCGAAGCCACGGTATCGAAGCGGCTACGGTTGGTCCAGTCAGCTTCACAGGGAATGCCCCCAGGAGGCGGTATGACTTCTGTGGCAGTGCCCGATACTGCAAAGCACGCAGCCGCGATCAGCACGTAGGTGTTTTTCAGAAATCTGTTTTGTTTTGCCATCTGCTTTTTCTCCATGGATTCAACAGCAAACACAGCACTGGTATTGCGGACCAGGCAACCGCTGTTCATGCCGCTCTCCGCCATTGCCCATCATTGGCAGGTTGCATGCTAAATCGACCGCCCACGCCTTTCTCACAAGCGCAAGCAGCTATCAAATCCGTAGTAATCGCCACGTTCCACGCATTGGATGTGGCCTGAGCCGCCTGCCCGCCTTCCTGTCCCGCCAGCCCCTGGTACGTCGCGCTCAACTGCGCCGCGCCACTGGCCTGCACGTCCCCTTCCTGCACCAGCGCAAACCCCACCTGGGTCTGCCCCTCGCTCAGCGTGATCACTGCGCCTTGGGCGGGGATGGTCGAATCCCCCAGAATCACCTGGAACTGCTCTTGCAGCGCACTCAGCCCCAGCGTGATCGTGTCTCCTGCCTGTGCCGGGCGGTTCAGGTACACCGTGAAGCTTTTGCCCCCGTGCTCCGCTATGGTGGCGCTGCCCGTCAGCGTGGCCGGGTCAAACGCCGTGTCTTCAAATGGGTTGGCCCCGCCCGCATCGCGCAGCGCCAGCTTGGGCGTGCCGTCCAGGTGGATGCCCAGGTAGCCTGCTTCGCCCATGGCACGGACGACGTTGAAGTCGTCGATCACGATCGTGTTGTTAGGGTCTGTGGCTTTGTTGTTGACCGATTTATTGATCTGTAACTGGTAGCCCGTATTGCTGCTTGAACTTTCGCGCAGTTGCATCAGCCATTGTTGGCCTGCAAGCTCTGTCACCCACGCTTGATTGCCGCTTTGCGGTATGGCCCAGGCCGGGGCTGCTCCCACGCTGAGTCCATTGATTTTGATCTGGCCCAGCCCATCGGTATCCACCACCGTGTCTCTGCCAAAGGCGTCGTTAAACACATAGGTGTCCACACCTTCACGGCCATACAGTAGGTCATTGCCTTTGCCGCCGGTCAGTTCGTTGTCGATTTCGTTACCGGTCAACTTGTCGTTGCCGCTGCCGCCGATTACGTTTTCCATCTGGGCGTTGAATGCGACCGCGATATTCTTGGTGCCGCCAATCGAGCTCAGGTACCCTGGGCGCAGGTCTATGTTGACGCTTTCGGTATATGCCTGCGCATCCAGCGTGTCCACGCCGGAGGTGTCCCACAGGGCGCGTACCTGCCCTTTATATATGTGGGTGTCGTCGTTGGCGTCAGGGGAAAGTTTTTCTATGGGGAAAAGAGATTTTGGGTCAAACACATATCGTGTATTCCCGCTCTGAGTGGCGCCGGTACCATAGAGTGCTTGCAGGGCAAGAATATCCAGTGTCAGGGGCGTCATTCCAAAGTTATATCCTTGCGCCCGGCCGCCTTGCGAATCCAACCATGCTGCGTAGGACATGACTGAGGCGGCAAGGCTATAAGAGACACCCACGGTGCCTTCCGCAGCCTCGCTCAAATGCTCCAAACCCAAAGCATGGCCAATTTCGTGCAAGAGAGTAGTATATCCCTGGTCGCCAAACCCATACATCTCATTCGCCTTTTTTGAGATGTATATATCATTCCACGATGGATTGCCATTTTTATTAAACGAACGAAAATTAACCCCCCCAGACTCACTGCCATTTCCGAAGATTGTTTTTGCGGTTCCTATTCGAATGGCACCTTCGGCAGGATGGTTCACAAAAACAAACTGAAGTCCCGTCACCTTGGAAATGGCTGCAAAAGCTGCACGGGTCTGTGCTTGTTGGCCTAGGCTCATAGCAGCGAATTCATAGCTTCCATCAGCCTTTTTCGCTATGTACTTGTCTACCTCCGTTTTTTGCTCCGCTGTTGGTGCGGGCATTTCCTGCAAGAAATATACCTCAATGGTATTTTCTTGATATGGTTTCACAAAACCTCCATCATCCCATCTCTTTAGCAGGCTCACAAATTGGCCAGAGAGGATATCCTGGGCTGCATTGTTGTCCATGATTGTTTCCTTATGTGATTATTATTCAGCCATTCTTGATGCATGTGCCGCGAGGTGATTCAATGTAGCCTGCCTTCTTTGCAATGCCGGTCACCTGCTCCAATTCACTTATATGCAGAGGCAAGCCATCGCGCCAATTGCCAGCAGCCAAAGCCCGCACAAAGAATGGCTCTGGAAATTTGGTAGCATTCCTTCCATAGTGCCCCCCTGGCGATAGGAACAGAATAACATCACTTCCCAGTAAATTTTTATAATATATATCTCTATCATCCTCCCTCGAGATATCAAATCCATAGCAATAAATTTTTCTCATTCTGCATGATTTTACATCTTCCAGTTTTACCTTGTTTTTGTTAATTAATTTTAAATCAACGTCAGTCATCTCAAAAAATATGCCCCCATACTTCTTTATCTCCGACGCATCATAAATACGAAGTTCGTCAGGAGCGATGCTTGCATTTGGATCAAGCAGTTTCTGTCCTAATTCACGGGTGATAGCGACCACTCGATTGAAGTGTCCCGTGAATATCAAATATCCATACTTTTCTATGTATTCATCCAAGGGCGTGGGTGGTGGTAGAGGCAGGCTTGCCTGAGCCGTGCCATTCCATAGCGTGGCCGCAGCACTGCCCAGCGCTGCGTTCATGATTTGTCGACGGTTAAAGTGCTCAACCATGGTGATGCTCCTTGCGCATTGATGAGAAACCCAACGCCACCAACACGGATTGGGTGAACCAGTAGTCACGCATGGCGCATGCTCCTGCAGAGTGTGTGGTGAGGACTTTTTTGCCACATAAATTGCCCGATCACACTTATGGGAAAAGCGCAAGCAGCTATTCTTTTTGTAGTGATGTGGGTAATTCCTCGGCCGCTTATCGTCCGGTTTTTGGCGCAGCGGCACATTCAGTTGCGCAGCACTCAAGATGACATCGCTGCCGTCCCCGCCATAGATGACGTCCGCCCACGGCGCGCCGCCAATCAGGTCGTCCCCATCCCCGTCATCTAGGTAGTCTTCAAGAAACCGCCCTTGCAGGGCATCGTTGCCCCCCAGCCCGCTGATCCTGTCACCCACCACGTCGTACTGGTTATCCAGATAACCCGCGTACTTCTTGTCGCCAAAGCCCTGCACTGCTCCCGCAACCAATGAAGCAGACTGGGTGTGTTCACTGGCGAACGACATCGCCAGTCGGTAGTTCAAATCCATGCCCGCAATATCCGCAGGCGCCACATTCTTGGGACTTGCATTCGCCCCATCCCCCGACCCGCCCGCCACCAACGTGGTCACGCGCACGGCTTCGTTGCCAATGGCCTCGATCTCCTTCAGCGCCTTCATCAACAAGGTGCCCTGCTGCCCCAGCACCGTGGCCCCTGTGTTCGCGTCGGTGTACAGCGCGGTCAGATCCGCCTGGGCCTGCGCGGCAGTGGTTTGCCCGCTGGCAAGGCCCGCCTGCACGGTGCGGTAAAAGGCGGCCAGCCCTGGCTGGGTGAAGCGCGCCGCCAGTTCATTCGTATTGCCGCGCAGTTCATTGAACTCGCCCAGCGCATCCTGCAAAGTGCCATCCTTGACCAAGCCCACGCCCGCGCCGTTGAAGGTGACCACGCGCTGCGCTGCACCCGCGTTGAGCAGGTTGAACACCGTCGCTAGGTGCCCGCCAAGGCTGTAGCCCGTCACGCTGAACGCCTGCCCTGCGCCCAACTTGTCAGGGTCGTCCTTGAGATCCGCGTACCACTGCTGCATGTCCGCGATCTGGCCCCAGGCGAAACCGGTTTCCTTGATCTCCAGTTCGTTCGTGGCCTTGTTGTCGCGGGCCGCATCGTCTATGAATTCTGTGGAGCGCAGGCTCAGGACGATTTCACGGGTTTCCCGGTTGCGAAACAGCGTCCCGCTGAAACCTGTCGTCGTATTTGCCTTCTGGTCGAGGACTTCCCATTCATTGGTGAATTTCTGGGCTTCCGATGCGACGAAGCGGCTGGCGTGGGTATTGCCATTTACCAAGGCTGTAATATATGGAAGCCCTTGGTTGCGCAATTGATTGGTCGCTTCATCCCGGATGAAAGCTTCCGCCGCCATTTGCAGATTGGCATAGGAGAGATATTCGACAATTGTTGGCGCAGTCATTATTTATCCCCCTTGGACTTCAAGGATTTATTGACAAAACGAATGGATTGAAACATCTGAGATGTCGCCCCATGGCGTGGCGAAAATTCAGGGCAAGCGTTATCCGCCGCAAGCAGCCAAGGCGAGCGCCCACCTACAGTGCTTCCCTGCGCCCAATCCACCATGTACCCGACACGTTCAGCGATTATTTCATTGGTGTGCAAATCAACGACTCTGAGGGAACTCCCTGCAATCCAGTAATCCCGTTCTTCTCGGGTGGAGATGTCATCATAGGTCACGCCATAGCGAGGCTGTGGGCCTTTGGCCGGAGTTCTTTCAAGAACGTAATCGTAAATATTTAGATCAAAATTTGGATTTCTTCTTATCTCCAGTTGAACATTTGGGGAGTTCATGTTCATTTTTCTTGTGGCTTTTTTGGAGCCGGTATATCTATATCTCACCCCATCTTTGGGGTCAATGGCCTCTACATATGCATATCCTTCGGGATCAGGGGGGCATTTGGCGGCCGGCTGGGACCAGGTTTTGTTGTATTTTGAAAATATCCACTCAAGAAGCTCAATATGTAGCCGTCACCACCCATTAAATCCGCCCCATATGGATCATCCAGTGAATACTGATCTCCAAAATTCACTCCCTTTGGGCGGATTTTCATCAAGAAGATGCCCTCCACATCTTCCACAGTCCGGTGAATGAATACCCCAGCCTTCTTGCACCGCTCTCGGAACATCTCCGCCGCGATGCGCTGGCGCTCCTTCATCGGTAGCTGCTGTGCGGAAGCGGGAGCATCTGCTGCTATGGCACTTTCGCCACCTGTTCCCACACAGCCCGTAACGGCCAGTAGCACAGTCAGAAGGATGTTTCGCCAGGGCGCGGTCTTGAGGGTGTCACTGTGCATGGCGTGCTGCTTTCAGGCTTTGAGGTTTCATGGATTTTTGGCGCCTGGCGCTTGTCCAGACTCGCTTTATTGCTTTTCTTTTGATAGCGGATAAGTAGGGCAAATGGTTTGGTCCATTGACCATTGACACGCGCTTTCGGTTCATTTGTTCCTCCCCTCAGCTTGTTGGCGGTAATAATCACAATCAATAGGTCTGCCATGGTCATTCTTCTCAACCAAACGCCATGTAGTTCCAGATGCACCTGCCAATAATCTTTTCATCCCGGTTATGAGTTGTTGAATTTTTTCAGCGCTCAGCATTTGCCCTCTTTTTCTGGGGTCAGGCATATCGGGGGTATATTCAACAGCCATGTTTGGTTTGTTGAAGCGCTTGGGCAATGTGCTGTAGCTGACACTGCGCCATACTCCACTGATTTGCGTGAAGGTTTCATATGAGCCAATCGGGCATTTCGTATCGCTGCTAAATGGGCCAACATCGACAATCAACCACGGCACACCGTTTTCAAAATCCACCAGCAGGTAGTTGGTGCTCCCGGTGATCTGGTGCGTATATTGCTTGCTCGGGATGTCCGGGTCGGGGAAGGTGATGGTTCGTTTCTGGGCGGAGCCGGATTGCCCCGGTTCCGCCCAGCCACCCTCAACATCTGCGCGTTGCGCGATGATCTTGCGCCCGTCGTGCAGCAGGATTTCTTCCTTCCATTCGAAGGTGCTGGGCGTACAGCCCGCCAGTGCCGGCAGCAGCGCCAGCAGACATCCCAGCAGTTCAGGATGAGGGGAATTGATCTTCATTTGGCGCCTGGTGCTCAATACCGCAATTTTCGTCAATTGAAACCCGGGCTTTTTCCACAATGGTTTCAATACGGCTGACGATAGTTTCTATCGACTGCTGCGGGTTTATTTTCTGAAAAATTGCCGGTGCTTGTGGTGCCGGTTCTTTTAGCAGCCGCTCCAGTTCCTGCATCAATGTTCCTGGGTGTATTTGTGTATTCATTGTGGCAATACCTCTTCTGTCGGGCAGGGCGGCCATGATGCGGCGTGCAAGGAGCAGTTGTTCCATATGCTGGGGGGTTATGAGTAGCCGAAGGCCTTTTGCCAGTCCTTGGGAAACGATTCCATGACCACCATGGCAAATAATGCTGTCAAATCTCTTGCCTATATGACTTTTCGGGCTGGCCCAGTCGACGGATGTATTCACCACGGTTATGGTTGGTGAGCAAAGCTCGCCGCACTGGCGCAGGGTCAGGTTGGGGGCGATGAGCAGCCATTGACGCCTGGGGTATTTGTGAACGGCTTCCTTGGTGAATTCTTTCCACCACGCAGGTTCCTTGCGCAGATAAGCCAGGGTGGCCGGGAGTTCTGAGCCATGGAGATGTGGTGGTATCGCATCGTCCAGGGACAATTCGCAAGGTAGGCTTTCCGCGGGTCCCGCATAGTCCATGCCTGCTCTGTCGCCAAAATGGTCCAATGCGGGCCAGCTCAGGCATAGGCGTGATGAGTGGCTAAATGCCTGGCCAGGGGTGCCGGGTTTTTCAAAGCCTCCAGCATGGGCGGCTGCCTGCATGGCGTGCAGGATTTGCTCCTCTTGCCTGTGCGCGGCTGCTGCCTGCTGATCCTTGATTTCGTGGAAATACGATAGCGAAGGCTGAAGTGCTGGCAGTTCAAATCCCGTGCCAATGGCTAAAACGGGGCAATTTCGTGTCGCGAATTCTGCCAAGGGGGCGTATTTACAGACAACGGCGTCGGGTTGGAACAGATGCAGCAGGCCGCCCCAGGCCTGGATTAGTTGGACCAGCGTTTGTGCATTGGAGAACCCGCAACGTGCCAGCACATCCGCGAATCCGTGCACCGGGGCCGCGTGCAATGTCTGCAGCGGTGCAATTGCAATGGGTGTTGGTACGTAGTCAAAGCCGCATCGCCGCAGCGGGGATAAGTCTCCATCCAGTCCGCGCACGGCGAAGAGCACGCGGTGACCGTCGGCGCGCAGGCGAGTCGCCAACGGCAGCAGCGTCGCCAGGTGGCCCCAGTTGCTACCCAGTTCCCATGCCAGAAGAATTTTCATGCGCTGGCCATTCCGCGAACGGTCCGGAGAATCATCCCGGTGGGCATGGTTTGGCAACTCGCTTTGTCTGGCGGGCATCACCGCTCCCTCAAGCTTTCACTTCCCGCCCGCTGAATGGGACTGAGCAGGTATTCAATAACCCTCCTCTGCCCGGTCTTGATCTCCGCCGTGATGTTCATCCCCGGCGCCAGGCGGATGGCCTTGCCGTCCACGTCGATGCTGGTCTGCAGCAGCTCCAGCGTGGCCGGGAAGATCGCCCCGCGCTTTTCGTCGTTCACCGCGTCCTGCGTGACCTTGTCCACGCGGGCCTTGACGGTGCCGTAGCGCGTGAAGGGGAAGGTCTCCAGCTTGATGGCCACTTCCTGCCCGGGCTCGACGAAGCCGATGTCCTTGTTCTCCAGCGTCACTTCGGCGCTCACGCTGGCGCCGTCGGGCACGATGACCATCAGGGCCTGGGCCTCGGTGACCACCCCGCCCTCGGTGTGCAGCGCCAGTTGCTGCACGGTGCCGGTGACGGGGGCCGTCAGGGTGGCCAGCTGTTCGCGCTGGGCGGCCTTGGTCAGCTCCTGCGCGGTCTGCTGGCGCTTGAGGTCGGCCTGGGCGTGGCGGTCGCTCAGCGCCCTGCGGGTTTCGGCCAGGTAGGCGGCACGGCCTTGCTCGGCCTCGCGCTGGGCGGCCTGGGCTTCGAGCAGGCGGGCCTGCTGGGTGGCCAGATCGCGCTCCAGCTCAATGCGCTCGCGCGTGCGGTCCTGGTTGGCGTGGCCGGACATGAAACCCTGGGCCGTCAGGGCCGCGAAGTCCTGCTCGCGCTGGCGGGCAATGGGCAGTGTGGCTTCCAGCTTGGCGATCATGGCGCGCACGGTGGCGGCCTCGGCCTGGCGGCGTTGGTATTCCGCCGCAAGACGTTGCAGGCGGGCGGTGATGTCGCTCCATTCGGCGGCCAACTGGGCCTGGGCGTCGGCTTTGTCCGTGGGGGTCCAGTCGCCGGGGGCGTTCTGGTTCATGGTCATTTGGGGCTGCAGCGCTTTTGGCATGGGCGCCGAATGCTCTTCTTTCAATAGCATCTGCAGCAGTATCTGGCTGCGCAGCCATTCCGACTGGGCGGCCTTGCGGGTTTCGTGCAGGCTGGCCTTGTCGGCGCGGGCGGCCGTGGGGTCCAGTTCCACCAGGGGCTGGCCGGCCTGCACGTGGTCGCCGTCTTTCACGAGGATGCGCTGCACCACGCTGTTCTCCAGCGGCTGCACGAGCTTGGTGCGGTCGCTCACGATGATGCGCCCGGGGGCCACGGCCACGATATCGATCCTGCCCAGGGTGGCCCAGGCGATCGCGGCCAGGAAGAGGGCCATGAGCGCGTATGCGATGCGCCGGGGCGCGGGGTGCACGGGCGTTTCCTGCAGGCTCAGGGCTGCGGGCAGGAAGGCTTGCTCGTCCGCCAGGCGGGCGGGGCCCGCCAGTTCCGCGCGGTGCGCCCAGGCGGCCTGGAGGATGGCGCGGTAGCGCCCCAGCAGTTCGATGGCGGGGTGGCGTGGCGCGGCGGCGGTGTCTTGCGTGGTGGCCGTGCTCATGCCGCCGCCTCCGGGGTACCGGCGGCGGCGGTGGGCTGCTGCGGCGCGGTGCGGTAGCCGCCGCCCTGGTGCTGGCCGGCGTCCTGCATGCGCCACAGGTGGGCGTACAGGCCCTGCTGCTTCTGGACCAGGGCTTCGTGCGGGCCTGTTTCCACAATGCGGCCCTTGTCCATGACGATGATGCGGTGCGCATGCCGCACGGCGCTGAGGCGGTGGGCAATGATGAGCACGGTGCGGCCCTGGCAGATGTGGCGCATGTTGCGCTGGATGACGGCTTCGCTTTCGTAGTCGAGCGCGCTGGTGGCTTCGTCCAGGATGAGGATGCGCGGGTTGGTG
>Ga0222426_100953_pt1 | contig 13706 bp, 8 predicted proteins | sample 2B50Ametagenome_FD_180087 | JGI IMG/M metagenome (GOLD analysis project Ga0222426, IMG submission 180087) | Enriched microbial communities from leaf-cutter ant dump, University of Wisconsin, Madison, United States - 2B50A (version 2) | ecosystem: Environmental > Terrestrial > Nest > Insects nest >... | reverse complement strand
GGGCCAGCACCTACCTGATCGACCAGTCCAAGCAGCGCCTGGAGCGCCTGGGCTACTTCAAGACGGTCAACGTCGAGACCCCGGCCGTTCCGGGCACCGACGACCAGGTGGACGTCAACTACAGCGTGGAAGAGCAGCCCTCCGGCTCCATCACCGCCAGCATCGGCTTCGCCCAGGATGCCGGCCTGATCCTCGGCGGCTCGATCAGCCAGAACAACTTCCTGGGTACCGGCAACAAGGTCAGCATCGGCCTGACCAAGTCCGACTACCAGACCCGCTACAACTTCGGCTTCGTCGACCCCTACTGGACCGTCGACGGCGTGAGCCTGGGCTACAACGCCTTCTACCGCAAGACCGACTACGACAAGCTCGACGTCGACGTCTCCGACTACTCGGTGAACAGCCTCGGCGCCGGCGTCAGCATCGGCTACCCGATCAGCGAGACCTCGCGCCTGACCTACGGCCTGACCGTGCAGCGCGACACCATCGACACCGGCGCCTACACCGTCGACGAGATCTTCGACTTCCTCGAGAAGGAAGGCGACAACTTCACCAACTTCAAGGCCTCCATCGGCTGGTCCGAGTCCACCCTGAACAAGGGCGTGCTGGCCACCCGCGGCCACTCGCAAAGCCTGGTGCTGGAATCGACCATCCCCGGCAGCGACCTGTCGTTCTACAAGCTGGACTATCGCGGCCAGATCTTCGCGCCGCTGTCCGACACCTACACCATGCGCTTCCACACCGAGCTGGGCTACGGCGACGGCTACGGCTCCACCGATCGCCTGCCGTTCTACGAGAACTACTACGCCGGCGGCTTCAACTCGGTGCGCGGCTTCAAGGACAGCTCCCTCGGCCCGCGCAGTACGCCGAGCGTCGCCGACCCCGCGACCAGCGTCGTGTCGGGTGGCCCCGACGCCCGTGGCCGCTACACTGACCCGGACCAGGATCCGCAGGCCTTCGGTGGTAACGTGATGATCACCGGCGGCGCCGAACTGCTGTTCCCGCTGCCCTTCGTCAAGGACCAGAGCCAACTGCGTACCGTGCTGTTCTGGGACGTGGGCAACGTGTTCGACTCCGACTGCCCGCTGTCCACCACCCAGGGTTGCGACGGTATCAAGCTGAACGACATGGCCATGTCCGTGGGTGTCGGTCTGACCTGGATCACTGCGCTCGGCCCGCTGAGCTTCAGCCTCGGTACCCCGATCAAGAAGCCGGACAACGCGGAAACCCAGATCTTCCAGTTCTCCCTGGGGCAGACCTTCTGATTCGCCATCTTGTTGTATAGACAACCTAGCTTTGTGCAGGAGTGCAATGTGCGTAAGTTGACCCAGTTCGTCCTGATCACCGCCGCCCTGATGGCGAGCCCCGCGTTCGCCGACATGAAGATCGCGGTGCTCAACTACCAGATGGCGCTCCTCGAGTCCGATGCGGCCAAGCAGTACGCCGTCGACGCCGAGAAGAAATTCGGCCCGCAACTGACCAAGCTGCGCGCCCTGGAAAGCGACGCCAAGGCCCTGCAGGACAAGCTGGTCAACGGCGGCAGCAAGCTGTCCAAGTCCGAGCGCGACAAGGCCGAGGATGACTTCAAGCAGAAGGCCCGCGACTTCCAGTTCCAGTCCAAGGAGCTGAACGAAGCCAAGGCCTCCGCTGACCGCGAAATGCTCAAGAAGCTCAAGCCGAAGCTGGACCAGGCCGTCGAGGAAACCATCAAGAAGGGCGGCTACGACCTGGTGGTCGAGCGCGGCGCGGTGGTCGACGTCAAACCCCAGTACGACATCACCCGCCAGGTCATCGAGCGGATGAACCAGCTGCGCTGATGATGAGCCCGCGGTCCCATACCCTCGCCGAACTGGCCGCTCAGCTCCAGGCGGAGCTGCGTGGCGACCCGGCCGTGGTCATCCACGGCCTGGCCACCCTGCAGGATGCCGGCCCGGAGCAACTGAGCTTCCTGGCCAACCCGCAGTACCGCAAGTTCCTGGCCGACAGCCGGGCCGGCGCGGTGCTGCTCACCGCCGCCGACGCCGAAGGCTTCACCGGCAACGCGCTGGTGGTGCCCGACCCCTACCTGGCCTACGCCGGGTTGTCGCACCAGTTCGATCCCAAGCCCAGGGCGCTTGCCGGCATCCATCCCACCGCGGTGGTCGATGCCAGCGCCAGCGTCGATCCCGCGGCCAGCATCGGCCCCTACGTGGTGATCGAGGCCGGCGCGCAGATCGGCGCCGGCGTCACCCTCGGCGCCCACTGCTTCGTCGGCGCGCGCAGCGTGATCGGCGAGGGCGGTTGGCTGGCCCCGCGCGTGACCCTCTACCACGACGTGCGCATCGGCAAGCGCGTGGTCATCCAGTCCGGCGCCGTGCTCGGCGGCGAAGGCTTCGGCTTCGCCAAGCAGCAGGGCGTCTGGCAGAAGATCGCGCAGATCGGCGGCGTCACCATTGGCGACGACGTCGAGATCGGCGCCAACACCACCATCGACCGTGGTGCGCTGTCCGATACCCTGGTTGGCAACGGCGTCAAGCTGGACAACCAGATCATGATCGCGCACAACGTGCAGATCGGCGATCACACCGCCATGGCCGGCTGCTGCGGGATTTCCGGCAGCGCCAAGATCGGCAGGCATTGCATGCTCGCCGGCGGCGTCGGCCTGGTCGGACACATCGAGATCTGCGACAACGTCTTCGTCACCGGCATGACCATGGTCACCCGCTCGATCACCGAGCCGGGCGCCTACTCATCCGGCACGGCCATGCAGCCCGCCGCTGAATGGAAGAAGAGCGCTGCCCGTATTCGCCAGTTGGACGACATGGCCCGTCGTCTGCAACAGCTGGAAAAGCGCCTGGCCGCCGTGACCCCGAGCGGAGACACTCCATCTGATGCGTGAGTCACGCATTTTTTGGCGTTTCCCTTTTCTGAACAGGCTCCCCTGAACATGATGGACATCAACGAGATTCGCGAATACCTGCCTCATCGCTACCCCTTCCTGCTGGTGGACCGGGTGGTAGAGCTGGACATCGAAGGCAAGCGCATTCGCGCCTACAAGAATGTCAGCATCAACGAGCCGTTCTTCAATGGCCACTTCCCGCAGCACCCGATCATGCCCGGCGTGCTGATCATCGAGGCCATGGCCCAGGCGGCCGGCATCCTCGGCTTCAAGATGCTCGACGTGAAGCCGGCCGACGGCACCCTGTACTACTTCGTCGGCTCCGACAAGCTGCGCTTCCGCCAGCCGGTGCTGCCGGGCGACCAGTTGAACCTGCATGCCCAGTTCATCAGCGTGAAGCGCGGCATCTGGAAGTTCGACTGCCACGCCACCGTCGATGACAAGCCAGTGTGCTCGGCCGAAATCATCTGTGCGGAACGCAAACTATGAGTTTGATCGATCCTCGCGCCATCATCGATCCGCGGGCAAAGCTGGCCGACGACGTAGAGGTGGGCCCCTGGTCCATCGTCGGGCCGGATGTGGAAATCGGCGAAGGTACGGTGATCGGTCCGCACGTGGTGCTCAAGGGCCCCACGAAGATCGGCAGACACAACCGGATTTTCCAGTTCTCCAGCGTCGGCGAGGACACTCCCGACCTGAAGTACAAGGGCGAGCCGACTCGCCTGGTGATCGGCGACCACAACGTGATCCGCGAGGGTGTGACCATCCACCGCGGCACCATCCAGGACCGCTCGGAAACCACCATCGGCGACCACAATCTGTTCATGGCCTACGTCCACGTCGGCCATGACAGCGTGATCGGCAACCACTGCATCCTGGTCAACAACACCGCGCTGGCTGGCCACGTGCACGTGGACGACTGGGCGATCCTCTCCGGCTACACCCTGGTGCACCAGTTCTGCCGCATCGGCGCCCACAGCTTCTCCGGCATGGGCACCGCCATCGGCAAGGACGTGCCGGCCTACGTGACCGTCTTCGGCAACCCAGCCGAGGCGCGCAGCATGAACTTCGAGGGCATGCGCCGCCGCGGCTTCAGCGCCGAGGCCATCCACGCCCTGCGCCGGGCCTACAAGGTGGTGTACCGCCAGGGCCTGACCGTGGAGGAGGCGCTCGCCGAGCTGGCCGAATCCGCCGCGCAGTTCCCGGAAGTCGCGGTGTTCTGCGACTCCATCCAGAGCGCCACCCGCGGCATCACCCGCTGACCATGGCTGCGGGCACCGGCAAGCTGCGCGTCGCCCTGGTGGCGGGCGAGGCCTCGGGGGACATCCTTGGCGCCGGCCTGATGCAGGCCCTGCGCGAACGCCACCCCGAGGTCGAGTTCATCGGCGTGGGCGGTGCGCGCATGCAGGCCCAGGGCCTGGTCTCGGAATTCCCCATGGAGCGCCTGGCGGTCATGGGCCTCGTCGAGGTCCTCGGCCGCCTGCGCGAGCTGCTGCGCCGGCGCAAGGACCTGGTCCGCAACCTGATACTCGCGCGCCCCGACGTCTTCATCGGCATCGACGCACCGGACTTCAACCTCGGGCTGGAGCTGCAACTGCGCCGCGCCGGCATTCGCACCGTGCACTACGTCAGCCCCTCGGTCTGGGCCTGGCGGCAGAAGCGCGTGCTGAAGATCAAGCAGGCCTGCGACCTGATGCTGGCGCTGTTCCCCTTCGAGGCGAAGTTCTACGAAGAGCACGGCGTGCCGGTGCGCTTCGTCGGCCATCCGCTGGCCAACACCATCCCCCTGGAAGCCGACCGCGCCGCCGCGCGCGAGCAGCTCGGCCTGCCGGCCGACGCCCAGGTGGTGGCGCTGCTGCCGGGCAGCCGCGGTGGCGAGGTGGGCAAGCTCGGCGCACTGTTTCTGGATACCGCCGAACGCCTGCTGCAGCAGCGCCCGGGCCTGCGCTTCGTGCTGCCCTGCGCCAGCCCCGAGCGGCGCGCACAACTGGAGCAGATGCTGCAGGGCCGCCAGTTGCCGCTGCAACTGCTCGACGGCCAGTCCCACGAGGCCCTGGCCGCTTGCGATGCGGTACTGATCGCCTCCGGCACCGCGACCCTCGAAGCGCTGCTGTACAAGCGGCCGATGGTCGTGGCCTACAAGGTCGCGCCGCTGACCTATGCCATTCTCAAGCGCCTGGTGAAGAGCCCCTACATCTCGCTGCCCAACCTGCTCGCCGGGCGCCTGCTGGCCCCCGAGCTGATCCAGGACGCGGCGACCCCCGAGGCCCTGGCGCAACACCTGTTGCCGCTGCTGGACGACGGCAGCGCGCAGACCGAATCCTTCGACGCCATCCATCGCGCCCTGCGCCAGGATGCGTCCGCGCAGGCCGCCGAAGCGGTGCTCGCCCTGGTGGAGAAACGCTGATGCAGATGGGCCTGGATTTCGACCTGGTCGAGGAACTGGTGGCCGGTGTCGACGAGGTGGGCCGCGGCCCGCTCTGCGGCCCGGTGGTCACCGCCGCGGTGATCCTCGACCCGGCGCGGCCGATCATCGGCCTGAACGACTCGAAGAAGCTCAGCGAGGCGCGCCGCGAGGTGCTGTTCGACGAAATCCGCGAGAAGGCCCTGGCCTGGTTCATCGCCCGCGCCGAGGTCGAGGAGATCGACCGGCTGAACATCCTCCACGCCACCATGCTGGCCATGCAGCGCGCGGTGGAGGGCCTGAGCGTCACCCCGAAACTGGCGCTGATCGACGGCAACCGCTGCCCGAAACTCAGGGTGCCGGCGGCCCCGGTGGTGCAGGGCGATGCCAAGGTGCCGGCCATCGCCGCCGCTTCCATCCTGGCCAAGGTCTCCCGCGACCGCGAGATGCAGGAAATGGAAGCCCTCTACCCGGGCTACGGCATCGGCGGGCACAAGGGCTACCCGACCCCGGTGCACCTGGAAGCCCTCAAGCGCCTGGGCCCGACGCCCATCCACCGACGCTCCTTCGCCCCGGTGCGCGCGCTGCTGGAAAGCCCGTCCGGCATCCTCTGAGCGCCGCAGGGCGGCAGTGGCGATCTGAAGCCTGTAGCTTTGCGGAGCGGGCCGGTACAATCGGCCGCTTATCGTTTCCGCGTTGCATAGGACCACCATGACCGCCTCCTTCGTCCACCTGCGTCTGCACTCCGAGTACTCCCTGGTCGACGGCCTGGTCAGGGTCAAACCGTTGTGCAAGGCAGTGGCCGGCGCCGGCATGCCGGCGGTGGCGATCACCGACCAGAGCAACATGTGCTCGCTGGTGAAGTTCTACAAGACCGCCATGGGCGCCGGCATCAAGCCGATCTGCGGCGCCGACATCTGGCTGGCCAGCCGCGACGAGGACGGCCCGCTCAGCCGCCTGAGCCTGCTGGTGATGAACGCCAAGGGCTACCGCAACCTCACCGAGCTGATCTCCCGCGGCTGGCAGGAAGGCCAGCGCAACGGCGAGATCATCATCGAGCGCGACTGGGTGAAAGAGGGCGCCGAGGGCCTGATCGCGCTGTCCGCGGCCAAGGAAGGGGAGATCGGCCACGCCCTGCTCGACGGCGAGGACGCGCTGGCCGACTCGCTGCTGGCCGAGTGGATGGAAGTCTTCCCCGACCGCTTCTACCTGGAAGTGCAGCGCACCGCGCGGGTCAACGACGAGGAACACCTGCACGCCGCCGTGGCGCTGGCCGAGCGCAGCGGCGCGCCGCTGGTGGCCACCAATGACGTGCGCTTCATCAAGCAGGAAGACTTCGAGGCCCACGAGACCCGCGTGTGCATCGGCGAAGGCCGTGCCCTGGACGACCCGCGCCGCTCGCGCAACTACTCCGACCAGCAGTACCTGAAATCGCCGGCGGAAATGGCCGAGCTGTTCAGCGACCTGCCCGAGGCCCTGGAAAACACCGTCGAGATTGCCAAGCGCTGCAACATCGAAGTGCAGCTGGGCAAGTACTTCCTGCCCAACTTCCCGATTCCCATCGAAGGCATGGACATCAACGACTACCTGCGCCATGTCTCCTACGAGGGGCTGGAGGAGCGCCTGGAGGTGCTGCTGCCCAAGGACACGCCGAACTACGAGGAAAAGCGCCAGGTCTACGTCGACCGCCTGGAGTTCGAGTTGGGCACCATCATCCAGATGGGTTTCCCCGGCTACTTCCTGATCGTGATGGACTTCATCAAGTGGGCCAAGAACAACGGCGTGCCGGTGGGGCCAGGCCGGGGTTCGGGTGCCGGCTCGCTGGTTGCCTACGTGCTGAAGATCACCGACCTCGACCCGCTGGCCTACGACCTGCTGTTCGAGCGCTTCCTCAACCCCGAACGTATCTCCATGCCCGACTTCGACGTGGACTTCTGCATGGAAGGCCGTGACCGGGTGATCGACTACGTGGCCGACGCCTACGGGCGCAACGCGGTGAGCCAGATCATCACCTTCGGCTCCATGGCCGCCAAGGCGGTGGTGCGCGACGTGGCGCGGGTGCAGGGCAAGTCCTACGGCCTGGCCGACAAGCTGTCGAAGATGATCCCCTTCGAAGTCGGCATGACCCTGGACAAGGCCTTCGAGCAGGAGGAAATGCTCCGCGACTTCCTCAAGTCCGACGAGGAAGCCCAGGAAATCTGGGACATGGCCCTGAAGCTGGAAGGCGTCACCCGCGGCACCGGCAAGCACGCCGGCGGCGTGGTGATCGCGCCGACCAAGCTCACCGACTTCTCGCCCATCGCCTGCGACGAAGAGGGCGGCGGCCTGGTGACCCAGTTCGACAAGGACGACGTGGAGGCCGCCGGCCTGGTGAAGTTCGACTTCCTCGGCCTGCGCACCCTGACCATCATCAAGTGGGCGATGGAGATCATCCATCGCAAACAGCAGAAAGCCGGCGACGAGAACCTGGTCGACATCGACCGCATCCCGCTGGACGACAAGAAGACCTACGACCTGCTGCAGAAGGCCGAGACCACCGCGGTGTTCCAGCTGGAATCGCGCGGCATGAAGGAGCTGATCAAGAAGCTCAAGCCGGACTGCCTGGAAGACCTCATCGCCCTGGTGGCGCTGTTCCGCCCCGGCCCGCTGCAGTCGGGCATGGTGGACGACTTCATCAACCGTAAGCACGGCCGCGAGGAAATCTCCTACCCGCACCCGGATTACCAGTACCCGGGCCTGGAGCCGGTGCTCAAGCCCACCTACGGCATCATCCTGTACCAGGAACAGGTGATGCAGATCGCCCAGGTGATGGCCGGCTACACCCTCGGCGGCGCGGACATGCTGCGCCGCGCCATGGGCAAGAAGAAGCCCGAGGAGATGGCCAAGCAGCGCGGCGGCTTCATCGAAGGCTGCGCCAACAACGGCATCGACAAGGACCTGGCGGGCAACATCTTCGACCTGGTGGAAAAGTTCGCCGGCTATGGCTTCAACAAGTCGCACTCGGCCGCCTACGGCCTGGTCTCCTACCAGACCGCCTGGCTGAAGACGCACTGGGCCGCGCCCTTCATGGCCGCGGTACTCACCGCGGATATGCAGAACACCGACAAGGTGGTGACGCTGATCGAAGAATGCCGGCACATGAAGCTGCGCATCGTCGCCCCGGACGTGAACAACTCCGAATTCCGCTTCACCGTCGACGACGACAACCAGATCGTCTACGGCCTGGGCGCGATCAAGGGCGTCGGCGAAGGCCCGGTGGAAGCCATCACCGAATGCCGCGCCGAGGGCGGGCCGTTCAAGGACCTGTTCGACTTCTGCGACCGCATCGACCTCAAGCGCATCAACAAGCGCACCCTCGATGCGCTGATCCGCGCCGGCGCGCTGGACCGCCTGGGCCCGTATTTCCACGAAGAGCCCAAGGCCTACCTGGCCGACATCGACCGCAACCGCGCGGTGCTGCTGGCGTCCATGGAGGAAGCCATCAAGGCCGCCGAGCAGACCTCGCGCAGCCATGACAGCGGCCACATGGACCTGTTCGGCGGGCTGTTCGCCGAGCCCGAGGCCGACGTCTACGCCAACCACCGCAAGGCCAAGGAACTGACCCTCAAGGAACGCCTGAAAGGCGAGAAGGATACCCTTGGCCTGTACCTCACCGGCCACCCGATCGACGAGTACGAAGGCGAGGTGCGCCGCTTCGCCCGCCAGCGCATCGTCGAACTGAAGCCGGCGCGCGACACCCAGACCGTCGCCGGGCTGATCGTCAACCTGCGGGTGATGAAGAACAAGCGCGGCGACAAGATGGGCTTCGTCACCCTCGACGACCGCTCCGGGCGCATCGAGGCCTCGCTGTTCGCCGAGGCCTTCGCCGCCAACCAGGGCCTGCTGCAGACCGACGCCATGGTGGTGATCGAGGGCGAGGTCAGCCAGGACGACTTCTCCGGCGGCCTGCGCCTGCGCGCCAAGCGCGTGATGGGCCTGGAGGAGGCGCGCACCGCGCTGGCCGAGAGCCTGCGGCTGAAGGTCGCCGCGGATGCGCTCAAGGGCGACCGCCTGCGCTGGCTGGCCGAGCTGTGCGGCCGCCACCGCGGCAACTGCCCGGTCACCGTCGACTACAGTTCCAGCGACGCCCGCGCCCTGCTGCAGTTCGGCGAAGACTGGCGCATCGACCCGGCCGATGCGCTGATTCAGGCATTGCGTGACCAGTTCGGACGCGACAACGTCTTCCTCAACTACCGCTAGCGTGGCCGGTGGCCGAACGCCGCCCGCCCGCCAGTCTCGACCCTGGGCGCCCGATACCGTAAGGTAGGGCGCCATACGGACCAGGCCCTGCCGCCATTCAGCACGACGGATAGCCCATGAACCCGAACTTCCTCGATTTCGAACAGCCGATCGCCGACATGCAAGCCAAGATCGAAGAGCTGCGTCTGGTCGGCAACGACAACTCCATCAACATCAGCGATGAAATCGCCCGCCTGGAAGACAAGAGCCGCGCGCTGACCGAGAACATCTTCGGCAACCTGAGCAGCTGGCAGATCGCCCAGCTCGCGCGCCACCCGCGCCGGCCCTACACCCTGGACTACATCGAGCACATCTTCAGCGAATTCGAAGAACTGCACGGCGACCGCCACTTCGCCGACGACGCCGCCATCGTCGGCGGCGTCGCCCGCCTGGACGATCAGCCGGTGATGATCATCGGCCACCAGAAGGGCCGCGAAGTGCGCGAGAAGGTGCGCCGCAACTTCGGCATGCCGCGTCCGGAAGGCTACCGCAAGGCCTGCCGCCTGATGGAAATGGCCGAACGCTTCAAGATGCCGATCCTGACCTTCATCGACACCCCCGGCGCCTACCCGGGCATCGACGCCGAAGAGCGCGGCCAGAGCGAGGCCATCGCCTGGAACCTGCGCGTGATGGCGCGCCTGAAGACGCCGATCATCGCCACCGTCATCGGCGAGGGCGGCTCCGGCGGCGCCCTGGCCATCGGCGTCTGCGACAACCTGAACATGCTGCAGTACTCCACCTACGCGGTGATCTCCCCGGAAGGCTGCGCCTCGATCCTCTGGCGCACCGCCGAAAAGGCCCCGGAAGCCGCCGAAGCCATGGGCATCACCGCGGCGCGCCTGAAGGACCTGGGTATCGTCGACACCGTGATCCCCGAACCGCTGGGCAGCGCCCACCGTGATCCGGCCGCTGCTGCGGAAAGCATCCGCAACGCGCTGAAGTCGCAGCTGGGCATGCTCAAGGGCCTGAGCACCGAGGAACTGCTGGCGCGCCGCTACGAGCGGCTGATGAGCTACGGGATAGCCTGAGGGCGGGCTCTGTAGGATCGAGAGGGCGCCTGGTTTTTGCGCGAACGAGGTTCTAGTAGGGCTTCGGTGCCAGATCTGAGAGCGCCCTCTCCCTAACCCTCTCCCTGAAGGGAGAGGGGACCGTTTGGAGTGCGCTGATGTTTCGGCGTTAGCCGGCGGCTCCAGGGCTGCCGGCTAAAGCAGTTGTCGACGCCGGCACGGACTAGCCCCCTCTCCCTTCAGGGAGAGGGCTGGGGAGAGGGAGCGGAGTCAATCCCAAACACAGGTGTTGCCGGTAAGCACCGTTCGCGAGCAAGCTCGCTCCTACGAAAAGCCTGCCTCCCTCACGCGTAGCTACCCCATGCCCCTAGCATCCCGCCTGCTCACCGCCCTGGCCCCCTGGCGCCAGGCCCCGGCATGGCGGGTAGGCTTCTCCGGCGGGCTGGACTCCACCGTGCTGCTGCACCTGCTGGCGCAACTGGCCAGGACCGAATCCCTGCCGCCTCTGTCCGCCATCCACGTCCACCATGGCCTGCAGGCCGCGGCCGACGCCTGGCCGGTGCACTGCGAGGCGTTCTGCCGTGAGTTGGGCGTCCCTCTGCTGGTCGAGCGGGTAACGGTACCGACGGGCGCGAGCCTGGAGCAGGCCGCGCGCCGCGCACGCTACGAGGCTTTTGCGAAACACCTGAAAACGGGCGACTGCCTGCTGGCCGCCCAGCACCGCGACGACCAGGCCGAGACCCTGCTGTTCCGCCTGCTGCGTGGCGCCGGCGTGCGTGGCCTGGTCGGCATTCCCGCAGCCCGGCCGCTGGGGCGAGGCATGCTGCTGAGGCCCTTGCTGGACGTCTCCCGCGCTGAACTCGAAGCCTACGCCCGCGAGCATGGCCTGCGCTGGATCGAAGACCCGTCCAACACCGACACCGCTTTCGCCCGCAACTACCTGCGCCAGCGCGTGCTGCCGCTGCTCGCCGAGCGCTGGCCGCGGGCTGTGGATAACATCACCCGCAGCGCCGCGCACCTGGCCGAGGCCGAGGCGCTGCTGGCCGAACTGGCGCAGCAGGACCTGGCGGCGGCACGGCCCGGCAACGACTTCGACTGGCTGACCGTCCCCTCGCTGGCCCTGGCGCCGTTGCTGGCGCTTGGCGAAAGCCGCCAGCGCAACGCCCTGCGCCACTGGCTGGCGCCCTTCACGCCGATGCCGGACAGCGCCCACTGGGCCGGCTGGCAGGCCCTGCGCGATGCCGCCGGGGATGCCGCGCCGGTCTGGCGCCTGGGCGGCGGCGAGCTGCAGCGCAGCGGCGGGCGGCTCTGGTGGCTGTCGGGCGCCTGGCTGCAGGCGCCGGCGTGCGAGCTGCCCTGGGACGACCCGTCGCAGCCCCTGGCGCTGCCCGGCAATGGCCTTCTGCACCTGGAAGGTGCACCGCCCGTCGGGCCGCTGCGGGTGACCTGCCGGCGCGGCGGCGAGCAGCTGGAACTGGCCCAGCGCGGCCGTCGCGACCTCAAGCGGCTGCTCAACGAAAGCGCCGTGCCGGCCTTCGTCCGGCCGCGGCTGCCGCTGCTCTGGCGCGGCGGGCAACTGCTCGGCGTGGCCAACCTGCCGGCGCTGCGCCAGGCCGGCGAGACGGGCTGGCGCCTGTGCTGGACAGCCCCGACGAATGACCCGGGTTTGAGCTGAAAGGGCCTTTCCGGTAGACTACGCTCCCGTCTTGTACCGCTCCCGTCGATTCCCACGGAATCGGCGGGAGTTCGCTATTGAGCGCGGCATGTGCCGCGGTTTGGGCCGCGGCCCATTCATTCGCTTCCCCGGCGGCCCAGCCGCCTAAACGCTGACATTCAGGGCTTTTCATGACGCGCTACATCTTCGTCACGGGTGGTGTTGTTTCTTCATTGGGGAAAGGCATCGCCTCGGCTTCCTTGGCTGCCATTCTGGAAGCGCGTGGCTTGAAGATCACGATGCTCAAGCTGGACCCCTACATCAACGTCGATCCGGGCACCATGAGCCCGTTCCAGCACGGTGAGGTGTTCGTCACCCACGATGGCGCCGAGACCGACCTCGACCTGGGCCATTACGAGCGCTTCGTGCGCACCACCATGACCCAGAACAACAACTTCACCACCGGCCGCGTCTACATGGACGTGCTGCGCAAGGAGCGCCGCGGCGACTACCTGGGCGCCACCGTGCAGGTGATCCCGCACATCACCGACGAGATCAAGCGGCGCATCATCAAGGGCGCCGGCGATGCCGACGTGGCCCTGGTGGAAGTCGGCGGCACCGTCGGCGACATCGAGTCGCAGCCGTTCCTCGAGGCGATCCGCCAGCTGCGCGTGGAAATCGGTTCGCGCCGCGCCATGCTGATGCACCTGACCCTGGTCCCGTACATCGCCACTGCCGGCGAGACCAAGACCAAGCCGACCCAGCACTCGGTCAAGGAGCTGCGCTCCATCGGCCTGCAGCCGGACGTGCTGGTCTGCCGCTCCGACCACCCGGTGGACGTCTCCTCGCGCCGCAAGATCGCACTGTTCACCAACGTCGAAGAGCGCGCGGTCATCTCCCTGGAAGACGTCGACACCATCTACCGCATCCCGTCGGTGCTGCACGCCCAGGGCCTGGACGACATCGTCGTCGAGCGCTTCGGCCTGGAGTGCGGCCCGGCCGACCTGTCCGAGTGGGACCGGGTGGTCGACGCCAAGCTCAACCCCGAGCGTGAAGTCACCATCGCCATGGTCGGCAAGTACATGGAACTGCTCGACGCCTACAAGTCGCTGATCGAGGCCATGACCCACGCCGGCATCCAGAGCCGCACCAAGGTCAACCTGCGCTACATCGACTCCGAGGACATCGAGCAGCAGGGCACCGGCCTGCTCGACGGCGCCGACGCCATCCTGGTCCCGGGCGGCTTCGGCCTGCGCGGCGTGGAAGGCAAGATCACCGCCGTGCAGTACGCCCGCGAGAACAAGGTTCCCTACCTGGGCATCTGCCTGGGCATGCAGGTGGCGGTCATCGAATACGCCCGCAACGTGCTGGGCTGGAAGGACGCCAACTCCACCGAGTTCGACAAGTCCAGCGGCCACCCGGTGGTCGGCCTGATCACCGAATGGCAGGACTCCACCGGCGCCACCGAAGTGCGCACCGAGGCCT
>Ga0222426_100952_pt1 | contig 13712 bp, 11 predicted proteins | sample 2B50Ametagenome_FD_180087 | JGI IMG/M metagenome (GOLD analysis project Ga0222426, IMG submission 180087) | Enriched microbial communities from leaf-cutter ant dump, University of Wisconsin, Madison, United States - 2B50A (version 2) | ecosystem: Environmental > Terrestrial > Nest > Insects nest... | reverse complement strand
GCTTTTGGGCGCTGCCGCCGACTATACGATCCTGTCCGAGAGCGAGCGCGTCACCCGCCATCATCTCGACCGCATCGTCGCGGACCGGCCTTTCGCCATGTCGGCGGGCGACCATCATACGATGTGGGCGAACACCAAGGCGCTGGAGATGGCGGGGCTGCTGCACGGCAAGCCGCTCGGCCCCGGCAACGAGATCGTCATGGGCGAGGATGGATTGGCGGCGGGCGAGCTGCGCGAGAGCGAGGCGTTCGGCCCCGTTCTCGCCATGTCGGGCCAAAGCCGCGTGCGCCTCGGCCTGCAGACCGGCGGCGAACCCGAGCCCTATCCGTCGGCGGAGGAACTGGCGGCGGACCGCGACCTCATGCACCAAGGGCTGGAATGGTGCGCGCGGCACGGCATCACCTCGATCCACAACATGGACGGCAATCTCTACCAGCTCGAACTGCTGTCGGGGCTGGAGGCGGAGGGGCGGCTGCTCTGCCGCGTGCAGGTGCCGTTCCATTTCAAGAATTTCATGGAGATCGGCCAACTCGAGAAAGCCTCGCGCATGGCCTCCGCCTATCGCTCGCAGTGGCTGTCGTCGGGCGCCGTCAAGATGTTCTACGACGGTGTGCTGGAAGGCTGGACGGCCGTGCTGGCCGAGGACTATGCCGACCGGCCGGGCTGGCGCGGCGAGCCGCTGTTCTCGCCCGGGCGTTTCGCCGAGATCGCGACCGAGGCCGACCGGCGCGGCCTGCAGATCGCCGTGCATTCGATCGGCGACGGCGCGGTGCATGCCGTGCTGGACGGCTACGAGGCGGCGCGGAAGGCAAACGGCAAGCGCGACAGCCGCCACCGGGTGGAACATATCGAACTGGTCACCGCCGCCGACGTACCGCGGTTCAGGGAACTCGGCGTCGTCGCTTCCATGCAGCCGCCGCATCCGCCGGGCGCCATGGACTTTCCGCTGGAGCCGACGGTCTCGCGCATCGGTCGCGCCCGCTGGCCGCTCGCCTATGCCTGGCGCACGCTGAAGGATGCCGGCGCCCATGTCGTGTTCGCCTCCGACTGGCCGGTATCCGACGTCAATCCGATGCGCGGCATCAAGGCAGCGGTCACCCGCAAGCGGTGGGCGCAAAGCGACCCGGACCAGAGCTTTTCGGTGATGGAGGCGCTTGCGGCCTATACGGTCGAGGGCGCCTATGCCGGTTTCGCCGAAGACTGGAAGGGCCGGCTGAAACCGGGTTTCGCCGCCGATCTGGTGGTGCTTTCCGAGGATGTGGAGACGGTCGATCCGGGAGCCCTCGACACGGTCCATCCGGTGACGACGATCTGCGGAGGAAAGATCACCTATGCGGCGTAGAGGGCGCGGAGGGTTAGGCTCACAGATCGGCGTCATTCCGGAGCCGCGCAGCGGAACCCGGAATCCAGCGCGCCGGCCTTGCTCGTTCGGACCTGGATCGGCAGCGTTTCATCTCTGGATTCCGGGTTCCGCTACGCGGCCCCGGAATGACGCTCTTTCTGCGAACGCGGCGACGGCTAGGCGGAAGCGATTTCTGAATCCGCGTTCAATCGCGCGGTTGCCAAGCCGGTCGGGCTGTGGTGACAATCCAGCAGGGAACAGGATCTGCCGAAAAGAGCAGGCCGCAAACAATGGGGTAGCGTGTGCCGGATCAGCCGGATAGGAGCGCCATCGACGTTCGTGGCGTGCGCAAGGTTTTCGGGGTCGGCGAGAATGCCTTCGCCGCGCTCGACAGCGTGTCGGTGTCGATCCGCGAGAACGAGTTCTTCACGCTGCTGGGGCCGTCGGGCTGCGGCAAGACCACGCTGCTTCGGCTGATCGCCGGCTTCGACTACCCGACCAGCGGTGAGATCCTGCTCCACGGCGAGGAGATCGCAGGCCTGCCGCCCTACAGGCGGCCGGTCAACACCGTCTTCCAGTCCTACGCGCTGTTCCCGCACATGACGGTCGCCGAGAACATCGGCTTCGGCCTCGAGATGCTCGGGCGCGCGAAGGACGAGACCAAGGCGCGCGTGGCCGAGATGCTCAGGCTTGTGCGCATGGAACAACTCGCCAACCGCCGCACCAGCGAGATTTCCGGCGGCCAGCAGCAGCGCGTCGCGCTGGCCCGCGCGCTGGCGCCGCAGCCCAAGGTGCTTTTGCTCGACGAGCCGCTGTCGGCACTCGACTACAAGCTGCGCAAGGAAATGCAGATCGAGCTGAAGCGCCTGCAGAACGAGACCGGCATCACCTTCATCTTCGTCACCCACGACCAAGAGGAGGCGCTGACCATGTCGGACCGCATCGCGGTGATGTCGGCCGGCAGGATCCTGCAGATCGGCACGCCGCGCGACATCTACGACCGTCCGGCCGAGCGCTTCGTCGCCGACTTCATCGGCGAGAGCAATTTCCTGCCAGCCGAGGTCAGCAGCACGGCCGACGGGCGCGCCACCGTGCGGCTTTCTTCCGGCGTGGAAATCCCCGCCACGCTGCCGGAGGGGTTCGCGCCGTCGGGCAAGGTGACGATCGTGGTGCGGCCGGAGCATCTCCACATCATGCCGAACGAAACCGATGCAACGTTGCGCGGGCTGGTGGAGAACGTGGTCTATCTCGGCACCGACACGCATTTCCACCTGAAGCTCGACGACGGCGCCGCGCTCATCGTGCGGCAGCAGAACAGCCGCGGCGGCGGCGCGCCGATGACGGCCGGCAGCCGCGCCGGCGTCGCCATCGGCGAGAATGCTGCCCAGGTGCTGAAGGACTGAGCGATGGCGAGCGCCCAGGAAATCGCCCGCGCCGCCGATGCCAAGGACATACGCGACCGCTGGCTGTTGTCGGCGCCGGCGCTCATCATCATCTTCATCGCCGCGGTCGGCCCGCTGTTCGTGATGCTGGCCTATTCCTTCATGCTGAAGGCCGACTACGGCGACGTGCAGTTCGGCACCTTCTCGCTGGACGGCTGGACCTCGGTGCTGTTCGAGCGCGACATCTTCGACGACACGCTGGGCCTTGCCGACGCGCATCTTTCCATCTTCTGGCGCTCGATCAGCCTGTCCTTCTACACCACCGTGCTGACGCTGATCTTCGGTTTCCCGACCGCCTATTTCATCGCGACGCGACCGCCGAAGACCCGCGAGGTCTGGGTCTTCCTGGTCACCATCCCGTTCTGGACGAACCTTCTGATCCGCACCTTCGCCATGCAGCAGGTCATCCGCAACGAGGGGCTGGTCAACACGGCGCTGATGGCACTCGGCGTCATCAAGCAGCCGCTGCAGATCATGAACACTGACACCGCCATCCTGCTCGGCATGATCTACGTCTACCTGCCGCTGATGGTGCTGCCGCTCTACGCCTCGATGGAGAAGCTCGACTTCCGGCTGGTCGAGGCGGGCTACGACCTCTATGCCGGCCGCTGGCAGGTGCTGCGCCGCATCATCTTCCCGCTGGTCAAGCCCGGCGTCATCGCGGGCTCGATCCTCGTCTTCATCCCCTCGCTCGGCGCCTATGTCATCCCGCGCGTGCTCGGCGGCGGCAAGAACATGATGCTGGGCAATCTGATCGAGCTTCAGTTCGGCGCCGGCCGCAACTGGCCGCTGGGCGCGGCGATCTCCATCACGCTGATGGCGCTGGTGATGATCGCGCTGCTGTTCTACGTGCGCAACGCGTCCCGCTCGGGAGGCGCGCATGGCTAGGCGGCCTTTCGACATCAAGGCCCAGCCGGGCTTCGGCTTCATGGCGCTGGTCACCTTCTTCGCGCTCTACCTGCCGATCGCCGCGCTCGTCGCCTATTCGTTCAACGCCGCCGACTCGCTGTCGCGCTGGGACGGCTTCTCGCTGCGCTGGTTCATCTCTGCCTGGCACAATTCGGCCGTGCAGGACGCCTCGGTCCGCTCGCTGGTGCTGGCGGTCACGGCCGCCGCGATTTCCACGATCGCCGCCACCATGGCCGCGCTCGCCACCACCCGCACGCCGCCCTATCCGGGGCTGACCTTCAAATACGCCTTCATCAACCAGCCGCTGATGGTGCCAGAGATCGTCACCGGCGTGGCGCTGCTGATCGTGTTCTCGCGCATCAAGGTGTGGACCGGCTATTCCGGCCTCGGCTACCTGATCGCGGCGCACACGGCGTTCTGCATCCCCTTCGCCTATTTGCCGATCCGGGCGCGGCTGGAAAGCATGGACCTGACGCTGGAGCGCGCCGCCGCCGACCTCTACGCGACGCCGTGGAAGGCGTTCCGCTTCGTCACGCTGCCGCTGCTCCGGCCCGGCATCATCGCCGGCTTCATGCTGGCCTTCGTCATCTCGCTCGACGACGTGGTCATCACCGAGTTCGTCAAGTCGGGCGGACAGGACACGCTGCCCACCTACATGCTCGGCCAGCTCAGGCGCGAAACCAGCCCCGAGATCAACGCCATCGCCACGGTGTTCCTGGCGCTGTCGGTGGTGCTCGTCACCATCTTCTTCTTCGTCAATCGACGCAAGCAATGACCACTGTACAAACGGGAGTAAGGCAATGAACTGGAAGACGACGGCCGCGGCAGCGGCATTTGCATTGTTCGCCTGTGCGGGGACCGCATCGGCGGAAGGCGAACTCAACATCTTCAACTGGGGCGACTACACCAGCCCCGACCTGATCAAGAAATTCGAGGACACCTACAAGGTCAAGGTGACGATCACCGACTACGATTCCAACGACACCGCGCTCGCCAAGGTGCGCGCCGGCGGTCACGGCTTCGACATCGTGGTGCCTTCGGCCAACTACGTGCCGATCTGGGTGAAGGAGGGGCTTCTGCTCGAGGCACGTCCCGACCAGATGGAGAACTTCAAGAACGTCGACGAGCGCTGGGTCAATGTTCCCTGGGATCCGGGCCGTCACTACACGGTTCCGTGGCAGTGGGGCCTGACCGGCATCGGCGTCAACACCAAGGTCTATGGCGGCGACATCAACACCTCGGCGATCTTCCTCGATCCGCCGAAGGAACTCGTCGGCAAGATCGACGTCGCTCCGGAAATGAACGACGTGCTGTTCGCCACCATCAAGTATTTCGGCGGCAACTGGTGCACCGACGACAAGGAACTGCTCAAGAAGGTGCGCGACAAGCTGGTCGAGGCCAAGCCGAAGTGGCTGGCGATGGACTACAGCGTGACCGAGAAGCTGCCGGCCGGCGACTATTCCGCCGTCTACTACTGGAACGGCGCCATCATGCGCTCGCGCATCAAGAACCCGGACATCAAGTTCGGCTATCCGAAGGAGGGCTTCCCCTTCTTCATGGATTCGGTCGCGATCCTGAAGGACGCCAAGAACGTCGACAACGCCAAGCTGTTCATGAACTTCATCATGGATCCCGAGAACGCGGCGATGATCTCGGCCTTCGCCAAATACGCCAACGGCATCAAGGGCTCGAAGGAATTCATGCCGGCCGACATGAAGGACGCGCCCGAACTGGTGGTGCCGCCCGAATTCGAGAAGGCCGGCGAGTTCCTCGCGTCCTGCGACCCGGCGGTGCAACAGCTCTACACGCGCATCTGGACCGACGTTCAGAAGTAGCCGGGTTCTCCGTTGCTGCGGAGTGGCGGCGCTGGACCCCCACCCCTAACCCCTCCCCTCAAGGGGGAGGGGAATCTGGCGTCAGCGCCCAGCGTCCACCGTCCGCGATTGCGTCCAGCGTCAAATCGATCGAGTCCCCCTCCCCCTTGAGGGGAGGGGTTAGGGGTGGGAGTACGGCGCCATATGCGGCAGGCCTGCCGCGACGGAGAGAAAGATCGCAGACACGCCCATGACCTCCTACCGCAACTCCGATCCGCGTCCCCCTATCATGCAGGGCTCGCCGCCTGCGATGATCGTGCCGAAGCTCGACTGGGATCGGCCGCCGTGGAACCGCTGGGCGTTCCAGCATATCCGCGAGATCGTGCCGACGGTCGAGGTGTGGCGCGGCCACGGCCACCGCCGGCCCCTGCCGCGGGCGGAGCGCGATCTCGACGCGCTGGAGGTCGAGGACAGCATGGGCAGGCCAACGACGCTGGCCGGGCTGCTCGACGAGACCTATACGGACGGCTTTCTCGTGCTGAAGGACGGCGCGGTCGCTTATGAGCGCTTCTTCAACGGCATGGACGAGCGGACGCTGCACCTGTCGCAGTCGATGGCCAAGTCGGTGACCGGGACGGTCGCGGGCATCCTGGCCGGTCGAGGCCTGATCGATCCGGCGCGGCCCGTCACCGACTACCTGCCCGAGCTTTCGGCTACCGGCTGGGCCGGCGCGACCCTCCAGCAGGTGCTGGACATGACGACGGGCGTGCGGTTCTCCGAAGAATACACCGACCGCACTTCCGATATCGGGCAGGTCGACGTCGCCACCGGCTGGAAGCCGATACCGCCCGGCAGCGATCCCGGTTTCAGATGGCCGGCGCATCTATGGGAACTCATCCTCGGCCTGACGGAAACGGTCCGGCCGCACGGAGCGGCCTTCGAATACCGCTCGATCGAGACCGACGTGCTCGCCTTCGTCATGGAACGCGTGACCGGCAAGCGGCTGGCTGAACTGGTCTCGGAGGAGATCTGGCAGAAGCTCGGTGCGGACGAGAGCGCCTGCTTCACCGTCGACGGCGCCGGCTACGCGGTGGCGGACGGCGGCTTCAACGCGACGCTGCGCGACTATGCGCGCTTCGGCCGGATGATCCTCGACGACGGCGCCGGCATCGTGCCGCGCGACTGGATCGAGGCGACGCGCGATGGGCGCTGCGGACCGGGCTACAGCGAAAGCCTGCCCGAAGGCGGCTACAGGAACCAGTTCTGGATCACCGACCCGCGCTCGCGCACCCTCAATTGCCGCGGCGTGTTCGGGCAGTTGATCCAGATCGACTGGGACAGCCGCATGGTGACCGTGAAGCTTTCGTCCTGGCCGGATTTTTCCAACACCGCCTATGCGATCGCGACGGGAAGGGCCATCGAGCGGATCGCGACGGCGTTGCGCTGAAGCACAATCGGAGGACAGACATGACAGCACAGACCGCCTTCGAGCGGCACTATGGTTTTCGCCGCGATGAGGTGACGCTGGCATCGTGGCGCACCAGTCCGTTCAACCGCTGGTCGTTCCAGAACGCGGGCGAACTGGTGCCGAGCGCGGACATCGGCGTCGCCGCCGATGCAGGCCCGGAGGAACCTGTCCGGGACATGGCCGGACTGCTCTCGCAAAAGGTCACGCCGGGCGAAGGGGAACCGCAAACGGTCGCCGATTTCCTTGCGCGCTCGTCGACGGATGCGCTGACGGTAATGAAAGGCGGAACGATCGTCGGGGACTGGTTCGCGCCGCATATGGCTTTCGGCGCGCGCCACATCGTCTTTTCCATCTCCAAGTCGATCACCGCGATCCTCGCGGGCATCCTCGAAGGGGAGGGCGTGCTCGACCCGAATGCCCCGGTGGCAACATATGTCCCGGAGGCGAAAGGCTCCGCTTACGGCGACGCCACCGTTCAGCATGTGCTCGACATGACGGTGTCGGTCGATATCGAGGAAAGCTACACCGATCCCGACAGCGCCTATGGCCGTTACCGCAAGGCGACGCTGTGGAATCCCGGCGGCGGGAGCGAGACACTGGTCTCCTTCCTGATGAGCCTGCCAAGGCTCGACGGTCCGCATGGCGAGACGTTCCGCTACCGTTCGCCCAATTCCGACCTGCTTGGCGTCGTCCTCGAACGGGCGACAGGGCAACGTTTCGCGGACCTTATGCGCGAAAAACTGTGGGCGCCGCTCGGCGCCAGGAGCGCCGCCGCCATCACCGTCGACATGGTCGGGCAGGCGCGCACGGCCGGCGGCATCTCCATGACGCCGCGCGATCTCGCCCGCATCGGCGAGATGATGCGCCAGGGCGGCGTGGCCGGCGGCCGCTGCGTCGTGCCGGAAGAATGGGTGCGCGATACGGTCGAGACTGGCGGCGACCGTCAGGCCTGGCGGCGCGGGGCGATGCTCTTCCTGTTTCCCGGCGGCCGCTACCGCAACAAATGGTATCAGGTCGGCGACGGCGCCTATTGCGGCATCGGCATCCACGGCCAGTGGCTCTATGTCGACCCGAAGAGCGAAGTTGTGATCGCCAAGATGTCGTCGCAGCCGGAACCGGTCGAAGACGCGCTCGACATGGAGATCGTGGCGTTCCTGCGACAGGTGTCGGCGATGGTCTGATCCGGCGTCTTCGATCGCACTGGTCCACCCGGTTCGATTTGCTTTTTCCGCGATGCCGGAGGATAAGCCCGCCAACTCATTTCCTTCGGAGACTTGCGCCATGGCCGCCGAGAAAAACACCTTCGTCTGGGACGACCCCTTCCTGCTTGAGGACCAGCTTTCGGAAGACGAGCGGATGATCCGCGATGCGGCCGCTGCCTTCGCGGCCGACAGGCTGATGCCGCGCATCGAACAGGCGTACATGGAGGAAAAGACCGATCCCGCGATCTTCCGCGAGATGGGCGAGGCCGGGCTGCTCGGCGTTACGGTTCCGGAGGAATATGGCGGGCTCGGCTCCAATTACGTCACCTACGGGCTGATCGCGCGTGAGGTGGAGCGCGTGGACTCGGGCTACCGATCGATGATGAGCGTGCAATCGTCGCTGGTGATGTATCCCATCCATGCCTACGGATCGGAAGAGCAGCGGAAAAAGTACCTGCCGAAGCTGGCTTCGGGCGAGTGGATCGGCTGCTTCGGCCTGACCGAGCCGGATGCCGGTTCCGATCCGGGCGGCATGAAGACCCGCGCCGAGAAGACCGCTTCCGGCTATCGCCTCAACGGCTCGAAGATGTGGATCTCCAACGCGCCCATCGCGGATGTTTTCGTCGTCTGGGCCAAGCTCAAGGGCGGGGACGGCAAGGATGTCATCCGCGGCTTCGTCCTCGAAAAGGGCATGAAGGGCCTGTCGGCGCCCAAGATCGACGGCAAGCTGTCGCTGCGCGCCTCGATCACCGGCGAGATCGTGCTGGAGAATGTCGAGGTTGGCGAGGACGCGCTGCTGCCGAACGCGAAGGGCCTCGGCGGTCCGTTCGGCTGCCTGAACCGCGCCCGTTACGGCATTTCCTGGGGTGCGCTGGGTGCTGCCGAGGATTGCTGGCACCGCGCCCGCCAATACGGCCTGGACAGAAAGCAGTTCGGCAAGCCGCTGGCCGGCACGCAGCTCTACCAGAAGAAGCTCGCCGACATGCAGACCGACATCGCGCTCGGGCTTCAGGGCTCGCTGCGCGTCGGTCGGCTGATGGACGAGGGCAAGATGGCGCCGGAGATGATCTCGATCGTCAAGCGCAACAATTGCGGCAAGGCGCTCGACATCGCCCGCCAGGCCCGCGACATGCACGGCGGCAACGGCATCCAGATCGGCTACCACGTCATGCGCCACGCGCAGAATTTGGAGACGGTCAACACCTACGAAGGCGCGCACGACGTGCACGCGCTGATCCTCGGCAGGGCACAGACAGGATTGCAGGCGTTCTTCTGATCGAATCGTCGTCGTGATCCCGGCCGCTGCCGAGTGCCAAAGGCACGAGGCGAGAACCGGGATCCAGTCCGTGACCTTGCCGATGTTCCGGAATGGGTCCCGGATAGCTGTTTCTCGCTGCGCTCGACCCAGCTTCCGGGATGACGAACCGAAGAGTTGGAACCCTCCCGCCATCCTGTGCGTATTCACGGGCCATGCCGTGGAGCGATCATGCTGGACAAGACGAAGCCCGACAGTGACGCGGACGATGTGCTGGTCGCCGCCGCCGAGCGTGCGCAACTCACCTACGTCAACGATTCCGAGCCCGGCATCCGCCGCAAGGGACCGCCGAAACGTTTCTACTACGTCGACCCGAACGGCAAGCATCTCAAGGAAGGCAAGACCGTCCAGCGCATCCGGACGCTCGCCATCCCGCCGGCCTGGACGGATGTCTGGATTTCACCCGATCCGAACGGCCACATCCAGGCCACCGGACGCGACCTCAAGGGCCGCAAGCAGTATCGCTATCACCCCGACTGGGCCGCCGAGCGCGACGGCGAGAAATATTCCAGCCTGGTCGCTTTTGCTGAGGCGCTCCCCGGCCTGCGCAGCCAGGTCGACGCGGACCTGCGTCGTCACGGCCTGCCGTTCGAGCGCGTCGTCGTTTCCGTGGTCTGGCTGCTCGACAACACCATGATCCGCGTCGGGAACACCGCCTACGCCCGCGACAACAAGAGTTTCGGGCTGACCACTCTGCGCGACCGGCATGTCGACATCACGGGGTCGAGCCTGCGCTTTTCCTTCAAGGGCAAGTCGGGCAAGGAGTGGAAGCTGAAACTCGTCGATCGCCGCATCGCCCGCGTCGTCCGCGGTGCGCAGGATATTCCCGGCCAGAAATTGTTCCAGTATCTCGACGAGGACGGGCGTCGTCGTCCGGTGCGCTCGGAGGACGTCAACGACTATATCCGCGAGGCGGCCGGCAACGGCTTCAGCGCCAAGCATTTCCGGACATGGGGCGGCACCATCCATGCCGCGTCGCTGCTGGCGCAGACCGAGCGGCCTGACGCCGAGACGGCGCGGAAGCGCGTCCTGAACGGGGTCATCGACAAGGTCGCCGAGCGTCTCGGCAACACGCGCTCGGTCTGCCGGCAATGCTACATCCATCCCGCCGTGCCGGAGGCCTGGCTGCGAGGGACCTTGCTCAAGGAAATGACGCTGGCCAACAAGGGCAAGTGGCGGATCAAGGGCCTCGACGATGAGGAAGCGCTGGTGTTGCGCTGGCTGCGGAAGCAGGAGGGGATTGAGGGCCAGTAGGACCAGGAGCCAGCGGGGCAGGAGTCAGCAGGAGCCAGCACATGGGCGTCATCCCGGAAGCTGGCCGTAGTGCAGCGAAGGCGGTTATCCGGGATCCATTCCGGAACATTGGCGAGATCACGGAATGGATCCCGGCTCTCGCCTTGAGTCCTGCGGACGCTCGGTAGCGGCCGGGATGACGCGGTGGCGCTGCCGCTCGCTGGCTGGCTGTTGCTTCGGCAAACGACCTGTCCGCCAGCCACAAGGTTTTTTGTCGACGGACTGTCGGCAAGCGCCTACGCTTTTCGTCCTTTGTCACGAGAGAAGGACGAACCATGCTCTACGCCATCCTCTGCTACGCCTCCGAAGACGTCGTCTGCGCCTGGAGCAAGGAGCAGGACGAGGCCGTCATGGCCGATATTGCCAAGGTTCAGGAAAAATACGCGCGCGCTGGCAAGCTCGGTCCGGTGGCGCGGCTGCTTCCCACCACGGCCGCCACAACGCTGCGCAAGGTCAAGGGCGAATCCATCGTCATCGACGGGCCATTCGCGGAGACCAAGGAGCAGTTCCTCGGCTTCTACACGCTCGACTGCGCCGATCTGGACGAAGCGGTCGCCTTCGCCAAGGAATTGTCGGCGGTCAACCCGAGCGGCGGTTCCTATGAAATCAGGCCGGTCGGCATCATTAATCCGACCGGCTCGCATAATTTCCAGGCAGGCTAGAATAATCATGACGGATCCCAACTGGATCGCCTCCGCCATCAGCGCCGCCCGGCCGCAAGCGATGGGCGCGCTCTTGCGCTATTTCCGCGACCTCGACACCGCGGAAGAGGCTTTCCAGGACGCGTGCCTTCGGGCGCTGAAGAACTGGCCGAAGAACGGCCCGCCGCGAGACCCGGCCGCCTGGCTGATCTTCGTCGGCCGCAACAGCGGCATCGACGGCGTGCGCAAGCGCTCAAAACAGGTGGAGATGCCGGACGAGGACAAGGTGTCGGATCTCGACGATGTCGAGGAGGATATGGCCGAGCGGCTCGACGGCGCGCATTACCGCGACGACATCCTGCGCCTCTTGTTCATCTGCTGCCATCCGGACCTGCCGGCCACCCAGCAGATCGCGCTGGCGCTGCGCATCGTTTCCGGCCTCTCGGTCAAGCAGATCGCCCGTGCCTTCCTTGTCGGCGAAAGCGCGATGGAACAGCGCATCACCCGCGCCAAGGCGCGCATCGGCGCCGGCGCACTGGCGTTCGAGACGCCCGGCGCCGTCGAACGCTCGGAGCGGCTGGCGGCGGTCGCGGCCATGATCTATCTCGTCTTCAACGAGGGCTATTCGACCACCGGCGGCGAGGCGGCGGCGCGCGCGCCTTTGGCCGAGGAGGCGATCAGGCTCGCCCGCCTGCTGCTCAGGCTGTTCCAGACCGAGCCGGAGATCATGGGCCTGACGGCGCTGATGCTCTTGCAGCACGCCCGCGCCCCGGCCCGCTTCGACGCGAACGGCGAGATCGTGCTTTTGGAAGACCAGGACCGGTCGCTGTGGCGCCGGAAAATGATCGACGAGGGGCTGGCGCTGGTCGACAAGGCGCTGCGGCACGCCAAGCCCGGCCCCTATCAGGTGCAGGCGGCGATCGCGGCACTTCATGCCCGCGCCGCCAGGGCGGAAGACACCGACTGGCAGGAGATAGACCTGCTCTACGGCCTGCTCGAACAGATGCAGCCGTCGCCGGTGGTGACGCTGAACCGCGCAGTCGCCGTCTCCAAGGTGCGCGGGCCGCAGGCGGCGCTCGACATGGTCGATCCGCTGGCCGACCGGCTCGCCGGCTATTTCCATTTCCACGGCCTGCGCGGCGGCCTGTTGATGCAGCTCGGCCGCAACGACGAGGCGCGCGAAGCCTTCGACCGGGCGATCGCACTGGCCAACACGGCCGCGGAGGCCTCGCATATCCGCATGCACATCGACCGGCTGATGAAGGAAGGCAGCGCGGCGAAGGCGGGGTGAAGCCCCTCGACCTTCGTCATCCTCGGGCCTGACCCGAGGATCCCTGCCGGAACGGCTTGGCCAAATGAGGCGGCGCACAGAGGCCGTCATTCCGGGGCCGCGCAGCGGAACCCGGAATCCAGAGCGGGAACGCTGCTAAGCCGGGCCTGAACGAGCAAGGTCGGCGGACTGGATTCCGGGCTCCGCTGCGCGGCCCCGGAATGACGCAGATGGATGAGGCGGCGGAAAAAATCTCTCCACACCCTCACTATCTCCACCGATACTTGGCCGGCCGACAGCAGACCCCTCGTCATCCTCGGGCCTGACCCGAGGATCCATGCCGGAACGGTTTGGCGAAATGAGGCGGTGCAGAAGGTGCTTCATTCTGCACCGCGCTGGCCCTCACCAATGCTCAGGCATGGATCCCCGGGTCGCGCCCTTCGCTGCGCTCGGGCTTGCCCGAGGATGACGAAGGTTGGGGCCTTCGCCAAAAAGAATCTCTCCACACCCTCTTCACCTCCCCGATACTCGGTCCGCCGAACAGGAGGCTGGAATGGAGGACTGGGGAACAGGCTGGAACCGCGATGTGCTGGGGCGCATCGTGGCGCTGCTGTTTTCCCTCGCCGATCTGGCCGACATCGCCGCCGGCCTTCCCGTTCATCGCCGCAGATATCTGCTCGGCGTTCTGAGTGTCGCCGAAGCGGAGGCACATGGTTTTCTCATCGGTGCCGGCGCGCCGGTCTCGGCCGGCGGACAGGACACGGCCGACGACGCCTTGCGGCTCGCGGCGCGTCTGCGCGCGCTGGCGCTGCTGCTCATGGCCCTGCTGATGCAGGAGGCCACGCCATCCGGCACGGCCGATCCGTTCGTCGGCCGGCAGAAGCCTGCCTTGCACACAGGCCGTCCGGCATCGTCGGCTGCGCCCGATACGTCATAAGGCAGCGCCAGCGATAAACCCGGCGTCATCCCGGAAGCCGATCGAAGCGCAGCGTAGGTCGGCTATCCGGGATCCAGTC
>Ga0222426_100950_pt1 | contig 13724 bp, 2 predicted proteins | sample 2B50Ametagenome_FD_180087 | JGI IMG/M metagenome (GOLD analysis project Ga0222426, IMG submission 180087) | Enriched microbial communities from leaf-cutter ant dump, University of Wisconsin, Madison, United States - 2B50A (version 2) | ecosystem: Environmental > Terrestrial > Nest > Insects nest >... | reverse complement strand
ACTATACCTCGCAAACGCGTGGAAACGTCCGTTTTGGCGTTAAGGCCCGGCTTGACCTCCCTGGTCTGTCGATGAATGCTATCAAAAAGTTAGAGAGATATATTTTTTCTTAGGATCATAGCTCATGATGTTGGACCACTTTCACTTTTTGGCGGTTTACATCTTGGCCCAATTTGCATGATATTTAATCTGTAACATAAACATAACAGTAATTATTATATATATTAAATAAGAGGATATTACCATAAAAGGAAATTTCGGAAAAATTAATTACCCGACGTCGTGTGACTAATTCAAAAACTTATATAAGGGACCAGGGATAAACGACTGCTAGTTTTCAAAAAGAGCGAACATCGAAACTTTACTATATATGGCCACCTCACCCAAAGTTGATACCACTGAGTCTGTTTCAAGACTGAAAATTTTTGAACATCACTGACTTGGTATATGTCTTGGTCACTAAGGTGACTAGGGCCTATGTGACCTTTGGCAAGTCACATATGATGAGTGAACTTTCTCACACAAAATGGGCATAAAAATTTTCTCACATAAAATGGGCATAAAAAAGTTCCACATAAAATGGGCATAAAAAAGTTCCACACAAAATGGGCATAAAAAAGTTCCACATAAACTCTTCTGCATAGAACGTAGAGAACACCGTTTTCTACATGAAATAGGAATAATTCCCTATACCCCTTACCTTCTTTCTTTAGCGATCTCTCGCTCTGAGCTTCGGCTGGAGCGCTTGCTTCGTGTTATAAATTTTATTAGGCACTATCTGGATGGTGACAAATAAGCCAAACACACACAGTCCTCAAGGTTTCAAGGTTCCAGGTTTCTCAAGAACCTCAGCCGAGGTCCCAAGGTTTCTGTTTTCAAGGCAAAGCAGGTTTCTGTGCAAGCAGAGACCGTCAAGTTCAAGGTTCTCCAAGATCAAGACAAGCTGCGTCCAAAAGCAGGTCGGTCTGTGTGTGTAATTTATTTTGATCTATGAAGGATGTGTGCTTTCAAACGACGAAATGTGAAATCTCCCTTTACAGAGAGATCTCTAAATCGAGATTTCTAGTTTCGTGGATACCTGGTTGATCCTGCCAGTAGTCATATGCTTGTCTCAAAGATTAAGCCATGCATGTGTAAGATCGGCATAGTCTGGTTTCGGCCAGAACAATGTTAATCTGTGAAAGGCTCATTAAACAAGTTATGAATTTAGCCACCTGGTTCCGTCGCAAGACGTAGGAATAACACTGTCAACTGCAGCGATAATGCCTGAAAAACGTGTGAATTTAGTAGCACAAATACTAGAGTATGGATGAGTCCGCTCTATTCAGGAGGGTTTTCCCTCTGTTGACCATCGAGTTCGAGGGTTGAATACTTAGGCTTCGGCTTCTGTTGAAAGCTTTATCGGTGGCCGGGAAGATATGTTTCTAATCTATTAGCCAGACTATTGGGTAAGGTCCAATTTTCGGCTATAATGGATACAGGGGATCGGTGTCCGACTCTGGAGAGAGAGCCTGAGAAACGGCTATCACATCTAAGGACGGCAGCAGGCGCGTAAATTACCCAATCCTAATTCAGGGAGGTAGTGACAAGACGTAGCGACTTTGCACCAAATGGTGTGAAGGTACCACTTAGTGGTTTGAAATGGATGGAGACTAAAGCTCTCCTTGAGTAGCAATTAGAGGACAAGTCTGGTGCCAGCACCCGCGGTAATTCCAGCTCTAAAAGTGTATATTAATACTGTTGTAGTTAAAACGCCCGTAGTTTACCTAAGGGGTTTGATCACTCATCTGTCCAGGAGATGTCTTTGTTGTGGTGTCATTCGTGCCACTGCGCTTAGGCTATTCTGGGCCTTGGCTCTTACCGCTGGTCAATTTTTTTGACCAGCGTCAAAGGGTAGGTGGGTGCTTCCGGCCTCGATCCTCTCCATTTTCTATGGGGGGGCCTCTGGAACAACCGTAAACAAATCAGCGTGTTCAAAGCAGGCTATGTATGGGTTTTACCCTTTGCTTGAATGATTTAGCATGGAATTGTACTGAAGTTGGCGAGGTGTTTCACCAAGCCAGCGGTTGTAATGAGACACTGGAAGAGGCTCCAAGTACTATGGCGCGAGAGGTGAAATTCAGTGACCGCCATATGACTATCTAATGCGAAAGCAGTTGTAGCCAGTACGTGTCTGTCAATCAGGGACGAAAGTTGAGGGATCGAAGATGATTAGATACCGTCGTAGTCTCAACCGTAAACGATACCAACACGAGATTGGTAGTGAAACCATAATTAGATCCTATCAGCATCCAAGGGAAACCGTTAAGTCTTTGGGTTCTGGGGGGAGTATGGTCGCAAGGCTGAAACTTAAAGGAATTGACGGAAAGGCACCACCAGGAGTGGAGTATGCGGCTTAATTCGACTCAACGCGGGGAAACTCACCAGGTTAGGATGTGAATATGATTGACAGATTGAAGTTCTTTCTTGATTTTACAGAAGGTGGTGCATGGTCGTTCTTAGTTCGTGGAGTGATTCGTCTTGTTAATTCAGATAACGAGCGAGACCTTAACCTGCTAATTAGCTAGAAAGGGGGTTTACCCCCTCATCGAACAGAACCTGTTAGGGTTCACTAGATTTTCTAGTTGATACTACATTGTAGTATTACTTCTTAGAGGTACAGCACTCGCACAATAGAGTGAGGAAGTTTAAGGCGATAACAGATCTGTGATGCCCTTAGATATCCTGGGCCGCACGCGTACTACAATATTGGTAGCAACAGGTAACGTCATGCCGTCTTTTAGACGGCAACCCTTGTCGGAAACGATTGGGAAATCCTATAAAGAGTAATATGACTGGGATTGAGGTTTGGAAGATCCTCATGAACGAGGAATTCCTAGTAAGCATGATTCATCAAGTCGTATTGGCTTAGTCCCTGCCTTTTGTACACACCGCCCGTCGCTCGTACCGACTGAAGAAAACCGTGAGTTAGATGGACTACTTGGTTGTATAACCGGGTTGAAATCTACCGAACGGCCAGCTTTGTAGGAACGAGAAGTCGTAACAAGGTCTTCGTAGGTGAACCTGCGGAGGGATCATTTAAGAATGTATCTTAGGATACAACAACCAACTTTGCGATGGATCACTTGGCTATTGTGACGATGAAGAACGTAGCAAGTTGCGAAAAGTAATGTGACATGCAAAACTCGTGAATCATCGAATTTTCGAACATATCCAATGCTTCTCTCTTCTACGGAATTGCGAAGCGCTTACTTGTGAGTGCCAGTTTTTCTTACTTACTGGAACTGAGAAAGTGAAAACGAAGCCGGGTTTCCGGATTTCTCTCTTCCATCAGTAACCGAAAGGTGGACTTATGACAGTTCTCTTTTGTAAACTCCTGGCCTCATCTGTGAGAGGTTACCCACTAAATTTAAGCATATTAGTAAGTGGAGGAAAAGAAATCAAATGAGATTCCCTTAGTAGCGGCGAGTGAAACGGGAAAAGCCCATCTTAAACCTCGGCGTAAGTCGAGGCGTGTGAGGTGCGGATGTACAGCCTACGTACTGGATACTTCCTAACAGCCACCTGGAAAGGAGGCGGCCATTAGGTAATCCATAGAGGGTGATAGACCCGTCGGCAGTTGAAGGTGCTAAACGGCTGTATGTCTACGAGTAGCGTTCTTTAAAAGTAGAACGTGAATACGGGTGATGAATTTCATCTAAGGCTAAATACTAACACAATAGACCGATAGCAAACAAGTACCGAGAGGGAAAGTTGAAAAGATTCCTGGTAAGGAGCTGAAAAATATGTGAAATCGCTGAGTAGCAAAGCGAAGCCAACACGTCCGTGCTAGGGGATGGCAACACTTCCTCGGAAGTGGCGTCCTAATCCTCGTGCGCCAGCAATGTGTCTCAGGCACAGTTAAAAATGAGGTTTCACGATCTGGTAGGATGCCGTTTTGTATGTTCGACGCCAAAGTGGAGAACCGGTTTCGGCTGGCTATCTGCGGAGGTTAGGATGTACTCTGCGTCATCTGCAAGTTATGGTCTCTTTTCTCGCTGGAGTGGGCATTGGTTTCGACCCGTCTTGAAACACGGACCAAGGAGTTTGACAATATAGCAAGGGACTCGCATCGAAATGCGAAACCCGTAGTGAACGCGAACGGTGTTAGCTTTGCGAAGCACCGACCAATCCAGTTGCTTCGGCGTGGAATTGCGTCTGAGTTATATTGTTAAGACCCGAAAGATGGTGACCTATACCTGAATAGATTGAAGCCAGGGTAACCTCTGGTGGAGGATCTCGAACGGTGCTGACGTGCAAATCGCTCGTCGTACTTGGGTATTGGAGCGAAAGACTCATCGAACCATCAGGTAGCTGGTTCCCCCCGAAATTTCCCTCAGGATAGCTGGAATTGAATACAACTTTGTGAGGTAAAGATAATGATTAGAGGCCTTGGGGTTGGAAAGCCTTAACCTATTCTCAAACTTTAAATATGCAAAGTGGATGGGTTACTTAACCGAACTTATCCGATAGTGTATAGTTCCAAGTGGGCCGTGTTATGGTAAGCAGAACAGGCAATGTGGGCTCAACCGTTAGCAAGTGAGTAAAGTGTCCAAATCTGAGCTTAGCAGAAACCATAAAAGGCGTTGGTTCATTTTGACAGCAGGACGGTGGTCATGGAAGCTGAAATCCGCTAAGAAGTGCGTAATAGCTTACCTGCCGAATGAACTAGCCCTGAAAATGGATGACGCCAAAGCGCTGTACTTATCTCACGCAGTCAACGTATTTTATTGTAGGCGTTGACTTGTAGGGGGGCGAAGTGGTCGCGACGAAGGTTATCCAGTGATGGTGACTGGAGCAGCCACTTGTGCAGATCTTGGTAGTAGTAGCAACTATTCTGGTGAGAAGTTTCTCCTTTTTAAAGGATGCTTCAACCAACTTTTTAGAGGAGTTTTAATACTTGAAGGTCGAAGTGGAGAAGGTTTCCTCCTCAATGGAAATCAAAGGAGGGTTAGTCGGTCCTAACTGGGAGAGTAACTTCTCGAATCGTGCTCCGGCATGATACCAGGAAAGGGAAACAGGCCAAAATTCCTGTACCATGTTTAGAAAGCGTCTGGGTTCTGCCTAGGCATTCAAGCTGTAAAGCGACAAGAGCTGGCGAAGTGTTATGGTGGCTGCGGAAGAGTTTGCTTTTCTCTCTAACGTTTATGGCCCGATCAACAAGGCTTCTGCTTCGTTGGCGGGTTGTTGTGTCCTGTGAATTACTTAAAGTGGCGATCAGGATGCACCAGGAGCGACAGGGCAGGCCCTATTGGGCCTGAGCGGACCTCCATGGCACACTTGGAAAGCTAGTTGTTTGTATTTTAACTTTCTATGCATGCCCGTACCGTAATCCGCAACAGGTCTCCAAGGTTAAAAGCCTCTGACCAATTAGAACAATGTGAGTAAGGGAAGTCGGCAAAATAGATTCGTACTTTTGAAATAAGGGTTGGCTCTTGTGATAGGGCGTTTCGGGTGGTATTTGAAACAGTCCCCAGCCTTTCCGGGTTGGTGGTGGTTTGGGAAAGGATGGAGCACTGACTAAGGGCAACCTAAAGGTGTGATATCTTATGCCCATTCCCGGATTGTGGATGATTCCACGCAAGGACTGCCGGTGTTCCGGTATTCCTGAACGATTCGTGTTAAACTATTAATCGAGAACTGATAGAATCTAGGAGAATTCGACTGTTTAATTAAAACAAAGCAAACCGATTAGTTCGAAATGGATGTTTACGGTTTGTGACTTCTGCCCAGTGCTCTGGATGTCAAAGTGAAGAGATTCGATCAAGCACGGGTTAACGGCGGGAGTAACTATGACTCTCTTAAGGTAGCCAAATGCCTCGTCATTTAATTTGTGACGTGCATGAATGGAACAACGAAATTCTTACTGTCCCTATTCACGGTCTAGCGAACCTACAGCCAAGGGAACGGGCTTGGGTAGATTAGCGGGGAAAGAAGACCCTGTTGAGTTTGACTCTAGTTTGGTTTTGTGGAATACCGAAAGAGATGTAGTATAGGTGGGAGCTTCGGCGGCAATGAAATACCACTGCTTTTTACTGGTATCTCACTCAGAGTGTAGGTGTGCGAAGTGTTCTGAAGTACTTGTACGGATGAACATTCTTCTAGCATAGAAGTGATATCGTTCCGATATCATTAGCAAATGATCGATACTCGACATAACCAAGTGGGGAGTTTGGCTGGGGCGGCACATCTGTTAAAAGCTAACGCAGGTGTACAAAGGTTAGCACAGGCAGGTCAGAAACCTTCCGTAGCGCACAAGGGCAATAGCTAGCTTGACAAATACTTCCAGTACAAGTATTAGCCGTGAAAACGTGTCCTAGCGATCCTTTAGCGAATTTCATCTTCGGATGTAATGCCTCAAAATTCGAGGCTAGAGGTGTCAGAAAAATTACCATAGGGATAACTGGCTTGTGGCAGCCAAGCGTTCATAGCGACGTTGCTTTTTGATCCTTCGATGTCGGCTCTTCCTATCATTGTGAAGCAGAATTCTCAAAGTGTTGGATTGTTCACCCACTAACAGGGAACGTGAGCTGGGTTTAGACCGTCGTGAGACAGGTTAGTTTTACCCTACTAATCTCGTTTTAATGCGAGAGCATTCGGGGCCTCCTGACGGTAATAGGTTCCAGTACGAGAGGAACCAACTTATGGTGCATCTAGCGTATTGTTAATTCGCACTGATTGTGACAAGATTCCACGCACCTTAACCAACGCCTGAACGCCTCTAAGGCGGAAGTTATTCCGTATGGAGGCCCTTATTGGTTGAAGTCTTCTTCAACATAAGAAAGTCTCAAAGAGACCCAGGTTCTAATATTCTTACTCGACCATATTAACCGCGCAAGCTGTTGGTGTGTTAGATTACAGAAGCGAAACCACTTGTATTACAAGTGGGTCTCATCCGTACCAACTGACATACCATCAGTTTTTCGGTGTCGATGTCCTCGGCTTGAAGCTAAAGCTTCGGTGTAAGCTTCCAAGATGACCCTCTCGTCGAGGGACTGAGCTGGGATCTATTGGCAAAGGTTCGCCCCTAAAAGAATCTTGCCAAGATTCAAGTTCGACCCCTACTTTTTTAGGGGGGAAATCGAATCGGTGCATAAAAAAAAGGGTCCTTTTTGAGATCATAACATGGGTTAAAAGACCGTCATGGCTAATGAGTTATAAGACCGTCATGGATTAGATCATTGAGTAGGAGTTAACGGCTTAGCGACTAATAATAACTGGGGAGACCGTCGTGAGTAATGGCTTAGGCCATATATAAGAGCAGTTGGGTTAGACCGTCGTGAGTAATGGCTTAGGCTGTTGATAAACTGGGAAGACCGTTGTGAGTAGCGAATGGGTCTTGGTTAACGGATATTGAAGAATGACTGGGACCATCGTGTAAGAGATTGATGAGTTGGATAATGTTATTCATTATGTACAAAATTATAACCAATAAAAATGAATTATCAAGCCGGGGGCAAAAATATTATAGTAACACGTTGAACATGCAAACCCAATCCTCGAGCAACCGCACTGACAGCAATGTCGATAGTGCACCAATGAGCCTGCCAAAAGTCCGTAGTGTCCAGGGCAGAAGAAGACAAACAAGCGTTCAACCCGAACACCCCCGTTCGGCAACTATAATCTCGCGTGTGGCGGCGCGAGTTGTAAATATGGTAGAAACAAATATTGATGTGGATTCCGATCTTAGTGATAAGTCCAAGAGGAAGGAAGAGAAGAGGCAAATGAAGCTCCAGAGGAAGGAAGACAAGAGAAGAAGAAAGGAGGAGAAGGAGGAGCAGAAGAGAAGGAAGAAGGAAGAAAAGAAAGAAGAAAGGAGGATAAAGAAGGAAGCTAAGAGGATAAAGAAAGAGGCCAGAAAGATAAAGAAGGAGCTCAAGAGGATAGAGGAGACCAAGAGAATGAGGAAAGAAGAGGCCAAGGAGGAAAGGAGGAAGAAGCGTGAGGAGGAAAGAAATCAAGGAGAACAAGAGCACCAAAGCGAGAAAGAGGAGCAGATGTTGAAAGATGCGAAGGAAAGGCAGCGAAAGCTGAAGGAACAAAAGGCTAAGACCGAAACTAAGGCTAAGGAAAAGAACCCCAAATCTGGCAAAAAGTTAAAGCCCACCAAAGTTCGAGAACGTCTTAGTCCCAAGACAACATACAAGCACGAAGTGAAGATTGTGATTGGTGATTACCATGATCACTTTGGGCCTGCAAAACTTCCAACCCCAAGCAAGCCCACAAGAACCATAGTCGAACGCTTCGTACTCTTTAGCTCCAAGAAGAAGGAAAGGGTCTACGGTTATTTGGTAGATGTCGCTAGTTCCTTCGTGAAGAGACCTGTCAATTCCCGGATCCGTTCGGGTCAGGTTTCGACCCGATTTGCTGGTGCAATAGAATATACCTACCTCCCCAATGTTATCTATGTGCCAAAGGTGAACGTCATAAAAGAAGTTGTAGATGGACGAATTCGCCTCACAGAGCGTGAGCTCAAAGATAAGAAGGGCAATCCCCTGGAGGTTAATACCTGCAAACTTGACATCTTTGTTAAGCGCCTCCCTGTAGTCCGACCTATAAGAATTAAAGAATAATCCAGTTCTTCACCTAATAGTATTGTTATTATCTTTCGTTGTACTGTCAATCCTATCTGCTCTGCCGAAAATAATTTGCCAACTGCTATATCTCCTTGATAATAATGTCAAAAGAAGAGTGGACGGTCTACATACTAAGTTATAGATTATTTTTATAACCGGCATATCTTACTAGGTAGAGTTTGTTGAATGGGTTTGTTATTTGGTGATGTTCCAAAATATTTAGTACTTTATATGTTGTATAGTTTATGTTGATAGTTTTATTAACGAATTTCATATGTTTTATTTGCTTATATCCCTCTTATAATACTTTGTTCGTAATCTTTATTGTCGTTCGATTCTAAACTGTTTTTCTTCCTCTTTGTCAACCACCCCAAAAGTTCTGAGTAAAAAATCGTCCAAGCTTGAATAATGTTGCCGGTCTTGAAAACATGATTAATTCGGGATTGTACTGGAAGAAACCCAACCTTTGAGTATTTGAAACCAATCATGATGACTGATGTGTCGTCTATGATCAAAATATCTTCAGATTCAAGAAACCGATTGCAATACAACTGCCATAAACATCCTGAAACCGAACGAGAGTTAGATCCTTGACGAAACAACAAATGGTACGCTCTTCTAGATGTTGTCGTAATTGTTATAGAATATGACTCGTTCTATCACTTGTCTCCCTAACCATAATACGCTTCAAACCTATATCTGTCAAGACTTTAATCACAAAATAGATTGAATTTGTTGGTGTACTGCTACTGTCGTAATCCAAACATACAGAAATCTGATCTAACATGTTGTTTTCTACCTACGATAGCTCCAATCACTCGTAAACTTGCAAATAGGGTCGCCATAGGATATTTGTCAGCATTTCTAATTTTTAGGCTCACAGAGATTTTGTAGATATTCCCAATAAAACACAGAGTGAATCATACCCCTTCCACCTCGTGATTTGGTATTTTTGAATCTCACTTCACCTATGAGTTTGTTCGGTAGCATCTGTCGAAGCGTGATAACAAAGTTGTAGTGTCATTTTGTTTCGATTATTAATATCGTTTGGATTTTTGAGGGTACTAGCGAAGTCGCCAAATAAATCTTAAATAAACAAAAACTTTGATTACTCGGCTATCCAAACTCAATCAGCATAATACAAATAATGGATGCGACTCAACAATCCAACATATTACTCCTCTGAATGGACATGAAATGAAAAATGAGAAGTGGGTAATAGAAGGCACAAATGTTAGTTTATGTCACAAGAATTTGCTGGAGAGACAATGTAAATCGTGGAGGTCCTTTGAAGACCAGAACATCATAACATATCTCAAGACATAGAATGTAGCACTGTCGAAAATATCCTCAACCTTAATTTTTGTTTGGAATGGAAAATCCGTTGGTTAGGCGATCCAGATTTCAACAATCTAGAACCAATATTCTAGCAAACTCAGGGATGGGTTGTTGAATAAACTTAAAGTAAATTAAACTAAAACATGCATTGTTTGGGATGAGGGACGGTAAGGTATTTGTTATACCAGATACAACCCCAAGATGAATAAAATATTGAAATCAATACATCCCCTCTGAAAACCTAACCTTACTCCTAAAGCTCAGAGGTCACTACAAGAAGCATGATCCCACCTACTCACTTTGACAAAAAGAACCAAGCATCATAGGATACAGAACGTTGGATTTAGAAAAGTTTGAAAATGATTATGAAATAAAATGGGTTTCAACTAGAAAGTTTGATCGTTTACTCATTTAAAAATTGGTATTTTTCTTGACGAGTGTAGTGATGAGAATTTTAGATGTGAACGAGAAAATTCTCGCTAGTCAAGAATTGAAGTTTCCTTCACGGCTCACAACAAGAACACGGAACGAGTGGAGTAGTTTGCGTTTTTCAATGAGGGTTGCCCTGTAGGACTAGCTGTTACAAACAACAACCAAACAATGAATCGTACACTGACACCCATAGACGGATATGTCCAAAAAGACTAAAGTAGATCGAAACACCATCAAGGATGCAACAGCAAAGTGTTACGATTCATTTAATACGAATTTTGATACTTTTGTGACATCCACAATGTTACTACAAACAACAAGTACTCACTACAAACTTTATGTAGCTACTTTTCACATATTGATACCAAAGAATGCTTCAATTCGAAGTTACTACAGTGCACTTAACTACAAATATAAGGTTGAAACACAATGCTCATTCGAGTGTGTTAATTGGTATCATCGTTTGATGGATGTATTAACCCTTAGCAAAGGACAATGAGAAGGAAGTTAAGCAAGCTGGAACGATCGATGAAAATATCGCACACCATGTATTAATGACATATCCAGAAACAGCAAACAGCTTCAGTACAAAGTGTTTTCACATTGACACTCTTTGGAGCACTAAGAGCAGTATGTTGGTTCATGAAGAATCATCAAAATACGAAGTTCACAGCAAATCCTATGGAATCAACTTCATGTACTCTTGTCTGGCATTGATACTGGAAGACTATTTACACATTTTACCGAATATATTCAGGATGCTGTTACTAAAGATGATAGTAGGAACACAAGGAGCTATTAAGTCATCGCAGCAGTACTACACGGTCATTCCATAAGAAAGACTGCAGCAACAATCTACGCACAAATAGATTCTTGTCAACAGTGGAGTTGCAAGGTTTGAGTAGGTGGAAGAATCCTAGCACTGTATAATGTTATTTTGATGATAATCCCGTCACCAGAGCAAAAACTCAACAAAAGCTGAACACCCACTTAACTTTTGGAACAACCAAACCATACAAACAGAACTGTCCACAGAAAAATCTTCTGAAAACCCTACTCCAAGTGACCTTTATTCGGAATTGTTTACATTTTCCACTATAATGTCATTAACATGAACCAGTAAAATTCCATCACTGCGACAGTACAATTTTACATCCGTAAACGACAAGCCGTGTAAAATCGAGCTGTGAAGGAAATGATCAAATATCCATTTTATCGTTGTCTGAGTGTAACAATTGACGGCCTACCCGAAAATCATTGTGTTTGATTTCAGACTCTGCTCAGTTTGATGGGTTAGTCCGTACATAAGATAATTCCATCGTTTTAGAGATAACTATTTGCTCTATGAACATGCATAAAAATATTATATTAAAATTTTCTAACCGCTATTTCATATTATGGATAAATAGTCGTTCCCACTTGATCAATACCCAACAAAATGGTCAAGACATCGGGATATAGGGTTAGAGTACGCAAGGCTCAAAGGACACTAAAGTCTATCTTTGAATATTTGGAAATGTAGATATGGTATTATAGAGCAAAGAGTGACCAAGAGTTTTTATCCAAGAACATGTTTGTGGCTAGAAGCCTCAAAGCTGTCGGTTATTGCAAATTGAATGAAGATATCAAGAGCTGCCTATGATACCTAAGTCACTGCAACGACACGTGTACTACATATGTTTAAGTGGGAAACAGGAAATTAGTAACAGGTTGTTTGGAGAAGTGACAAGAGCCATTGTTTTGGAATGAGGCAAGAAATCTGCTTCAAGGGACCTGGAGCTATAAGGAGCTGGATATGTTTGATTATAAAGAGAATAAGAAAGGTGGGGGAATCAGCAAAGACTTTGCTTGAAGAAAACTAACCCGAGAATGCGACGTTCAGAGCAACAAAGGGACCAAAGAAAAACTACCAGAAAGGCTGCTTACTGAGACCAGAAGAAAGAAAATACATAACCTTGTTTGTTGATTTGAAGATAAAACAGAATCAAAGAACACAAGAGGGTGTAAAGATAAACAGATAACAAGTTAACAAGATAATGAACTTAACGTAGCATTTAATAGATGGTGTAGATATCCGAGTTAACTGACAGTTTGGTATGGATTGGCTTGTCAGATATCAACCTCTTTCGCCGAAGGACTGGTCTATATTGGATGGTCAGACGGAGCCGCTTCATAGATTTCCTTACTGGTTCTATCCCAAACTCATTCTCATTATAATCACTCCACTCTGGTTGATGATGTGGGAAGACCATTGGAGCACTAACTCTTACATTAGGTAACTGTAAAGTTTGGTTGGTACGTTCATCATTAACCTCATGGATGTCTCGAACCAGTTGCTGACGGATACCGTAGGTCCTGAAATAAGGACAAATGGAAGTTTGATCGGTATCAGTGTCTGGTGTTGGTTCTCCAGAACGGAAGTGGCCAAGGGGGAAACTTCGTCTTATGGGTTGGAATTCATGGTATATCAGAGGGCACTCGTCAACATCGTTATTGGTTACCCATATTCCATCGCTCACATCTCTTTCTACGCCATAAACCGTTTGGTATGGGGTTGTTCTGCGGGAGTCATTAGGACTAACTTTATGCAGACCAAATCTCGCTGCATATTCTCTACTGGCATTGCAACCATCCATTACTAATAACATTTGCTCCAAGTCTCCCGCTATATAATACCCATCCACATTCTTGACTTTCAACCGTGACTCGTTTGGCTTGCCTTGGGTTAGCACAAAGAAGTCAATGAAGTTACTGACTCTGGATATCTCAAGCGACAGCTCTTTAGTGGGACCTTTGAAACCTTTGCTCAGTACCTGCACCGAACATTTCTCAGTGTCGTCTGGCTCTCCTATCGCTTTTTGGATAATCCTCTTAATCATATTTGATTTTGAGTTTTTGCTATAGATGGTAAACTTTTGGGTATGCTTTGGTGTGAAATCTCCACTGCGATCTACAACACTAACACTCGGCGAATCTTCCATAGATACAAGTATTTCATAAATGTGGCATGTCTGTCTTCCATAGAATATTAGAGTGTCGCGCTTGATAGATCTCTTCCTTGACTTCCTTGGCTTCGTTATGCCTATTGGTAGGCTTCGTTCAAATAGTTTTTCTGTTCTCTTGCTGCTATTTTTCTTGTCTTTGTTTTTCTTGTTTTTCTTGTTTTTCTTGTTTTTCTTGTTTTTCTTGTTATTTTTTTCATTTTTTTCATTTTTTTCATTTTTGGTTGTTCTTTTCTTTGTAGCAGCATAGAGTTTCTTGAGTACTTTTTTCTGACCTTTGCTTGGTCTCTTCTTTGTAATCTTGGTAATCTTACTTTTTCCCCTAATCTTATTTACA
>Ga0222426_100940_pt1 | contig 13934 bp, 8 predicted proteins | sample 2B50Ametagenome_FD_180087 | JGI IMG/M metagenome (GOLD analysis project Ga0222426, IMG submission 180087) | Enriched microbial communities from leaf-cutter ant dump, University of Wisconsin, Madison, United States - 2B50A (version 2) | ecosystem: Environmental > Terrestrial > Nest > Insects nest >... | reverse complement strand
CGGCGCCCCTGGCGGCTGTTCTACCTGGTGCGCAGCCGCGAGCGCGCAGCCTTCCTCGACCAGCTCGCGGCCTACGGCAGCCGGGTGACCCTGCATGCCGACGAAGAGGCTGGCGGGCTGTTCGACATCGCCGGCAACCTGGCCCGCCTGCCGGCGCGGGCGCACCTCTACACCTGCGGCCCCACGCCCTTGATGCTGGCGGTGGAGGCGGCGGCCAGGGCCTTCCCCGCCGAGCAGGTGCATTTCGAATGGTTCACGCCGCGGCAGGTGGAGAAGGCCGGGGCCGATGCGCCCTTCACCCTCAAGCTCGTACGTAGCGGCAAGTGCCTGGAGGTGCCGGCCGAGCAGAGCATCCTGCAGGTGCTGGAGGCCAACGGCGTCTGCGTCGAGAACTCCTGCCGCGAGGGCACCTGCGGCTCCTGCGAGACCCGGGTGCTGGCCGGCCTCCCCGACCACCGCGACAGTGTGCTGAGCGAGGCTGAGCGCAAGGCCAACCGTACCCTGATGGTCTGCGTGTCCCGGGCGCTTTCCGCGACGCTGGAACTGGACCTGTAAGCCAACTCCCCCCAGAGCAGGACACGCCATGCTGACCTATCGAACGCCCGTGCTGCGCGAATGGATCGATTACAACGAGCACCTGCGCGACGCTTTCTACTTCCTCATCTTCAGCTACGCCACCGATGCGCTGATGGCGCGCATCGGCCTGGACGCGGCGGGCCGGGCCGACACCGGGCACACCCTGTTCACCCTCGAAGCGCACATCAACTACCTGGCCCAGGCGAAGCTGCACGAGGCGCTGGAAGTGCGCACGTCGTTCATCGACCGCGACCTCAAGCGCCTGCACATCGTGCACAACCTCTACCGCGAGGGCACGGCCGAGCCCCTGGCCGTCAGCGAGCAGATGCTGATGAACATCGACAGCCGAACCGGCAGGTCCAGCGCCTTTGCCGGGGCGGTGGATGCGCGGATTTCCGAGCTTTTCCGGCAATTCCAGGGGGCCCGGCACCCCGGCTATTGCGGGAAGACCATCGGCATACGCCGGTGAGGCGGGCCTGCCCTGCGCAGGCGCAACCCACAAAAACAAAACCTTGCCTTGAGGATTCTCCCGATGAAAGCTGCATCCCTGCTGTTCCTGGGCGCCCTGGCCGTTCTCCCCGTCGCGGCGCAGGCCGCCGAGCCCGCGCGGTGCCAACTGGTCAGGATGTCCGACCCCGGCTGGACCGACATCCAGTCCACCACCGCCATCGCCAACACCCTGCTCAAGGGCCTGGGCTACAAGACCAAGGTGACCCTGCTGGGGGTACCGCTGACCTACAAGGCGCTGGCCGAAGGCAAGAACATGGACGTGTTCCTCGGCACCTGGATCCCAACCATGGAGCCGGACCTCAAGCCCTACCGCGACGCCGGCAGGATCGACATCGTCCGCGTCAACCTCAAGCACGCCAAGTACACCCTGGCGGTGCCGGAGGAGCTCTGGAACCGCGGGCTGAAGGACTTCGCGGACATCCCGAAATTCAAGGACGAGCTCAACGGCAAGATCTATGGCCTGGAACCGGGCGACGGCGGCAACAACGCCGTGCTCAAGGCCATCGAGCAGAACGCCTTCGGCCTCAAGGACGCCGGCTTCAACGTGGTGGCGTCCAGCGAGTCGGGCATGCTGTCCCAGGTCGACCGGGCCATCCGCAGGAAGAACGCGATCCTCTTCCTGGGCTGGGAACCGCACCCGATGAACACCCGCTTCAGGATCCGCTTCCTCACCGGCGGCGACGCCTTCTTCGGCCCGGACTTCGGCGACGCCACCGTCTACACCAGCACCCGCAAGGGCTACGTGGACGAATGCCCGAACGTGGGGCAGTTGCTGAAGAACCTCAGCTTCACGCTGGACATGGAGAACTCCATCATGGGCTCCATCCTGGATGACAAGATGGAACCCGAGGACGCGGCGAAGGCCTGGCTGAAGAAGAACCCGCAGGTGCTGGAGCCGTGGTTGAAGGATGTGGCGACCGTCGATGGGAGGCCGGGGTTGGAGGCGGTCAGGGGGAGTTTGTAGGGGGAAGTGGTGTTGTGCCCGAAGAGCGCCCTCTCCCCAACCCTCTCCCGCAAGCGGGAGAGGGGGCTGTTCGGAGTTGGGGCGAACCCTGAGTCATCCTGAAGCGCCTAACCTCACCCCGTCATTCCCGCGAACGCGGGACGCGGCTCCATCGCGAACAGCGCTTGCGCTGGCCCGAAGGGGAATAACCCAGTGGCTGCGGGGTTCGCGAGCAAGCTCGCTCCTACGAAGAGCAAAAGCGGCTCAGCTCTGGCTTTGGCTCTTGGGACTTCCAGAGAAGCCTCCGAGCGCACCGAAACGCCCCTTCAGAAGGCCGAGCGAAACCGGCGCTCAGGAGGTCATGCGACATGGATGTCGCGAGAGCCCCGCGGGCTACAGGGACGTACGCTCGGGGGGGGACGCCTAGTTCGGGCCTCCGTGGCGGGGGAATTCGTGAGGGTAGCCCGACTCTGTCGGGCCCGTATGTTGGGGCAAGCCTTTTTGGTTCCTTTTTGCGGGGGTGGCCTTCCACCGTTTGACAAAAGGGACTCGCCCGAGGGGGCGAAACAAGAAATCTCCGCAGACTCGGAGCGGCGCGGTACAGCCAAACAAGACGTCTCTGGGTTCCCGCGTTCGCGGGAATGACGGGGTGAGGTTAGGGGTGGGAGGATGGCGCCTGACCGACACGTCGCTCAGGACGGCCCCCTCTCCCTTCAGGGAGAGGGAGCCAAGGCCAGGATGTAAACACCCCCGCCAAACCAACACACCAAACGATCAGCGCGCCGCCCAGGCATTGAACCGCTGCTGCAGCTGCTCCCCATGATCCGCCCAGAACGCCGCATCCATCGCCAACTGCTTGCCCAGGTTATCCGGCGCGCTGGGAAGGTCCCGGCTCTGCGCAGGCTCTATCTGCGCCGCAGCCTCGAGGTTCACCGGCCCATAGGCGATGTGGTCGGAATAGGCCTTCTGCTGCGGCTCCTGCAGCGCGAACCGGATGAACTTGCGTCCTTCCTCGGCGTGCTTGGCGCCCTTGGGAATGGCGTAGGACTCGATGTCGTAGATGCCGCCGTTCCACACCACCTTCAGGTTGCTTTCGTTCTGCACGGCGGAGATGCGCCCGTTGTACGCGGCGCTCATCACCACGTCGCCGGAGACCAGGTATTGCGGCGGTTGCGCGCCGGCTTCCCACCACTGGATGTACGGCTTGATCTCGTCGAGCTTGCGGAAGGCGCGGTCCTGGCCTTCCTTGGTGGCGAGCACGGCGTAGATGTCCTTGTACGGCACGCCGTCGGCCATCAGCGCGTACTCCAGGGTGTACATCGGGCCCTTGCGCAGCCCGCGCTTGCCCGGGTACTTCTTCACGTCCCAGAAGTCGGCCCAGCCGGTGGGCGCGGTCTTGAGCTTGTCGGCGTTGTAGGCCAGCACCGTGGACCAGACGAAGATGCCCGCGCCGCAGGTGTTGATCGCGCCCTTGACCAGCTTGGGCGCCAGGGCGGCGATGGCCGGGTCGTCGCCGATCTCCTCCAGCAGCCCCTCGTCGCAGGCGCGCAGCAGTTCCGGCGTTTCCAGCTCCACCACGTCCCAGGAGACGCTGCCGGTGTCGACCTGGATCTTGACCTTGGCCATCTCGCCGTTGAATTCGTCGGCAATGATCCGGCTGCCGGTCTGCGCGCTATAGGGCTGGTAGTAGGCCTGCTGCTGCGCGTTCTTGTTCGCCCCGCCCTGGGAGGCCACGGTGAGGTCGGCCAGGGCGTGGGTGGAAAGACAAGCGATGGAAACGGCGATGACGCTGCTCAGAGACTTTGGCATTGTTATGGGCTCCGATGAGTCGAGGGAATGTCCGGTGAGGGCAATGGGCCGGGGCGCTGGACTGCGCGCGGCCTGACCTCCAGTTTCCCCAGGGCCCGGGCGCGGCGACATCAGACAGATTTACAATTCGCCAGCAGCTGGTTCATACCTTTGTATGGATTCAACGGCCCAGGGCCGATGCGATCCTCTGCTTCGCTGCTGCGAACCCACCTGCCGGAGGCGCCGTGCCGATTTCGATTCAGGACATCCTCGATGACAACGCGCTGTCCACGCGCCTGGTCAGCGGCGCCAGCCATGTCGGGCGGCTGCTGCGCTGGGCCCACGTCTGCGAGTTGCCCGACCCCTCGCAATGGCTGGGCGAGGGCGAGCTGCTGATGACCACCGGCCTGGGCATCCCCGTCGATGCCGCGGCGCAGCGCGAGTACATCGAGCGGCTGGCCAGGGCCCGCGTGGCGGGGCTGATGATCGGCGAGAACATGCACGCGCCCGGCGACCTGGGCGCGCTGTTCGGCACCGCCATGCAGCTGGATTTCCCGCTGCTGCTGACGCACAGCTCGGTGCCGTTCTCGGCGGTCGCCCGGGCGATCATCGACGCCAGCAAGCAGGAGGAGCAGGAGCGCCGCAGCGCGGTGGCGCGCATCTACGAAAGCGCGCGCATGGGGCTGCGCCACGTCGGCGTGGAGTTCCTCCTGCAGCGCCTGGCGGCGGACTTGCGCACGCAGCTGTACCTGTTCGACGCCGCCTCGCTGGAGCCCTGGCATGCGGGCCTGGCGCCGCTGCCGGCGCACTGGCGGGCGGCCCTGGGCAAGCGTGCGAACACCACCACCACCGTCACCCGCCATTCGACGGAGGAGGGCGACGCCCTGGTCATGGCCCTGCCTTCGGTGCCGGCCTGCAAGATACTCGCGTGCGGCGGCGGCCTGGTGGATTACGGCCTGCTGCACCACGTGACGGCGGTGCTGGGCATCGAGCTGGAACGCCAGCAGGTCGAACACGAGCGCCTGCTGCGCCAGGGCTGGGAGCTGCTGGATGACCTGTTGCAGCAGCGCCTGAGCGAGCGGCCCGCCCACGAGCGCCTGGGCGCCCTGGGCTATCCGGTCGGCCAGGCGGTCTTCGCCGTCGCCCGTTGCCAGGCGGACTTGCCCGAGCGCTGGTCGCAGCGGCTGCACCTGCAGGGCGTGGCGTTGCTGGCGCGCATGCAGGGCGAGGAGCTGATCCTGCTGCTGGCCTCGGACGCGGCGGCGGAGCAGGTGCAGCAGGTGCTCGGCTGCCCGCTGGGGCTGTCCAACCCGCTGGGGCATTCGGGCCGTACCCCGGAGGCGCTGCGCGAGGCGCGCCTGGCCCTGGCGCATACCTCGGCCGGCCGCCAGGTCGCCCATTACGGGCGGGCTTCCGGCGAGCTGCTGTGGCTGCCGTCCAGCCTGGAGGAAGCCCTGCTGGTCTACCGCCGCGCCCTGGGCGCCCTGGCCGATTACGACCAGCAGCAGGGCGCGCAGCTGCAGCACACGCTGCAGGTGTTCCTCGAACAGAACCGCTCCTGGCAGAAGACCGCCGAGCGGCTCAACGTCCACCGCCAGACGCTGGTCTACCGCATCCGCCGCATCGAGGAGATCACCGGCCTCTCGCTGGACTCCACCGAGGACGTCGCCGTGCTGTGGATCGCCCTGCGCGCGGCGGACATCGCCGGCCTCAAGGCATGATCACGAAGCTCTTGCGCAGGGTTTCGCGGATGTCCCAGGTGCCGTGACAGTTCGCCGGGAACAGGATGGCGTCGCCGGCGCGCAGTTCGATGGGCTCGCCCTCGTCGGGAATGAAGAAGCCGTGGCCGCTGATGAAGTGGCTGAACTCGCGCTCCATGACCTGGCGGCGGAAGCGCCCCGGCGTGCATTCCCACACGCCGGTCAGCAGGCCGCCCTGGCCTTCGGCGGCGTAGGTGGCGGCCTCGGCCACCGGCGTGCCTTCCGGCGCCTTGGCCGGCACGCCGGCGGGCAGCTCGAAACGGGCGGTATCGGGCAGATGGATCAGGTGCTGCATCGGGGGTCTCCTTGCCTGTTCAGGCGCTCTTGTCTTCCAGGCCCACGGGGGCGAATTTGCTCAGCCTGAGGTCGAGCCAGGACGGCTTGCGGTTCTGCGCCTCCTGCTCCTCCTTGCGCTGCACCGCGCCGCGCACCAGCAGGCCGCCGAAGTAGCGGATGGGCTCCGGCGGGAAGCTCTTGGGCCGGCGGCCCACCAGGCCGCAGCGGCTCCATTCGTCGTTGCGCCCCAGCACCAGGCTGGCGAGGATGCGCCCGCCCAGGCGGCTGGGGCCGACGCCGTTGCCGCTCCAGCCGATGCCGTAGAAGATGTGCGGCGCGCCTTCCAGGTGGCCGAACACCGGCATGCTGTCGTAGGTGCGGTCGATGGGGCCGCACCAGGCGTGGCTGATGGCCTCGTCGGCGAGGTCGGGGTAGGTGCGGCGGAAGTCCTTCTCGGTTTCCTCGCTCAGCCGCGGGTTGTCGTCGAAGCTGGCGTCGATGCGGCTGGCGTAGTTGATCATGCCGGTGCCCTTGCCGAAGGCGATGCGGCCGTCCTGCGTGGTGCGGTAGAAGTCCACCATCAGCTGCGAATCGGTGATCGACTCGCCGCCGGTCCAGCCGATCTGTTCCAGGCGTTGGGGGATCGGGTGGGTCGCCACTATGGTGCTGGTGACCGGCAGGATGACGCGGCTGAGTTCGGGGATCTGCGCGGCCCAGGCGTTGGTGGCGAGCACCACGCGCCGCGCCGTGACCGAGCCCGAGGGCGTGCGCAGCACCGCCGGTTCGCTGCGCTGGATGTCGTCCACCGGCGTGTTCTCGAAGATCCGCACGCCTTTCTCCAGCGCCACCCGGCGCAGGCCGCGGGCGAGGCGGGCGGGCTGCACGGTGGCGTTGCTGGCCTCGATCACGCCTTCCAGGTGCTGGCGCGAGCCGGCGCGGCGCTGCACTTCGTTGTCCGGCAGCGAGCGGAAGACCCGCTCGCCCAGGCTTTCGCAGGTGCGCTGCACGCCTTTCCAGGCGCCGCGCTGGGCGTCGCTGGTGGCCGTCCACAGCCAGCCGCCGCGGCGGAAGTGCGCGTCGATGCCGTGCTGCGCGCAGAACTCGCCGATCTCGCCGATGTTCGCTTCCGAGGCGCGGGCCAGGCGCAGGGCTTCTTCCTTGCCGCACTGCGCCACCAGCGAGCTGATCTTCGGCCACCAGGACATCACGAAGCCGCCGTTGCGCCCCGAGGCGCCGCCGCCGCAGATGTCGCGCTCGAGGATCGCGATCCGGCACTGCGGCTCGAGTTCCAGCAGGCGCAGGGCCGTCCATAGCCCGACGAAGCCGCCGCCGATGATGGCGACGTCGACGCTGAGGTCCTCCCGCAGGGGCGCGGTCGGGGTGAGTTCGTCGGCAATTTCCTGGAGCCAGAGGGAGCGTTTCATGGCGAGAGCCCATGGGTTGTTGTTTCCCATAATCTCGCCGAGCAGCGCCGGCGCCACCCATCGTGCATTTCTAACGATTGGGCGGCGGGTTTTCATACAAACATACGAACCCGGCGCTGAGGCCAGGGTGCCCCGGCCACGGCGCTCTTCGCAGGATGGGGTGAGCGAAACCCATGTGGCCGTGGCGATGGGTATCGCTTCGCTCCACCCATCCTGCGTTGCCCGTCCTCACTCGCCGGAACCCTGGAGGGTTCCGGCGCGGCGGGTTCAGAACAGCTTGAGGAAGTTGAGGTAGAAGCGCGGCGCCTTGCCGTTGTCGTCGTCCAGTTCTTCGGCCGAGACCTTGCGCGTCAGCGGGAAGGCCAGCTCGGGCGACACGTACATGTCCTTGAACACCTGCAGGTGGGCGCCGACGCCGGCCGAGGACAGGCTCTCGGCGCTGACCCAGCTCGGTTCCTCGCTCCATACCTTGCCGAAGTCCCAGAAGGCGTAGTACTGCGTGGGCACCTCGTGGTCCCTGAAGGTGTGCAGGCGGTTGTACTGCAGCTCGACCTTGCCGGCGAAGCCCTTGTCGCCGGTGATCTCCGACGGGTCGTAGCCGCGGCCGAACTCGCTGCCGCCCACGCCGAACTGCTCGGGACTGAGCAGCGGCTGGCCGAAGGAGGTCTGCGCGGTCATCGCCAGGTACAGGTTGAGGCCGTCCATGATCTTCGACAGGTCCTGCAGGCGCTGGGCATCCACCTGCAGCTTGGTGAAGTCGGTCTCGCCGCCCTCGCGCGAGGGGTTGGCGCGGCTTTCGCTGCTGGCGCCCATGATCTTCAGGCCGCGGCTCAGTTCCGCCTTGACCAGGTTCTTGCCGCCGTAGCCGTCGAAGAAGTCGTAGCTGGCGCCCAGGCGCAGGGCGCGGATGCGGTCGTCGCTGGAGGGCGGGCTGTGCGGGTCGTCGAGGTACTCGGACTTGCCGTTGAACCAGGTGAAGGCCGCCGAGGTCTTGAAGGTCTCGTCGCGTTGGCGGATCCACGGCCGGGTGACGCGCACGGCGAAGGTGTCGCCGGAGCTGTTGGCGTCGAGGAAGGAGTAGGTGTCGGCGTGGCCGTCGTTGTGCTGGGCGAGGAAGCTGAGCACGTCGCCGCGGCTGCCGACCGGGACTTCGTACTGGCCTTCGAAGAAGGTCATCTTGTCGCCTTCCACCGACTTGCCGGCGCGCACGCCCAGGTGGTCGCCGTGGCCGGTCAGGTCGTTGACGCCCACGCCGCCGTACACCTGCCAGGGGCCGAAGTAGCGGCTGTCGCGGTTGTCGAAGCCGAAGAAGCCCTCGTACTTGCGCTGGCTGTTCTCCACCAGCAGGTCGGTGCCCTCGGCGGCCGGCGAGGGGCTGAAGGTGCCGCGGCTCTGGTTGCCCGAGACGTCGTTCATCAGCAGCAGGTTGCGTTCCAGCGTGGCGCTCTTCACCGGCACCTCTTTGCGGATGTTGCCGGCGTAGCTTTCCAGGGCCTTGTTGCTCGGCCCCTGGAAGGTCACCTGGTTGATCCGCCCCTCGAAGACGTGGATGACCAGGTTGCCGTTCTCCAGGCGTTGCTCGGGCACGTAGGCCTTGGCCAGGAGGAAGCCGGCGCGGCGATAGCGCTGGGTGATGATGTCGGCCACGGCGTTCACTTCGGGCAGCGACACCCTGTTGCCTTCCAGGCGCGCGAGCAGCGGCGCGAAGGTGGCGGGCGGGTAGCTGGTCACGCCGGTGAGGGTGACCTTGGCGACCTTGAAGCGGGTCTCGCCGCCGGGCAGCGCGGTCATCTCGGCGGGAACCTCCTCCGCGCTCGGGGTGACCACCGTGTCCGGCAATTGCAGCGTGGCGGGCATTTCGGTCGGCGCGTTGCGGTGCCCGGAGGCGTCCGGCACCGCGACCCGCCCGGGGTTGAGCTGGCCGAGCGGGGCGGCCTGCAGCGCGCCGGCGGCGAACAGGCCGGAGCAGACGGCCAGGGCGAGGATGCTCAGTTTCGACGGAAGCGGTTTCATGGCTATTTCCCTCCCTTCTGGCCGGCCTTCAGGTCGTGCGGGATCACGCTGCGGTTCCAGTCAGGGGCGATGAACTGGCCGTCCCTGATCAGGCTGTTGGCGTAGGTCAGCACGTCGCGGATGTCCGGCGTGGTGCTGGTCTTGTCGCCGTAGGCGCGGGGTTTGCAGATCAGCTGCACGGCGTAGGTGCGGATTACCGCCGGCGATACCGAGTAGTTGGCCGAGACCGCCGAGGGCGACTCCAGCGCGGTGCAGCGGGTGTTTCCGGGGGCCTGGGCGGTCAGGGGCACGGCCACCGCTTCCCGGCCGGGGGCGGGCGGCGGCGTCACCGGCTCCAGCGGCCCGGTGATGGTCAGGGCGCCGTCGCGGAATACCACGCTGTAGTTGCTGCCGGCGCTGAATGCCTGGTCCTGGCCGATGGCGTAGCTGCCGGGTTCCTCGCCCGGCGCGCGGCGCAGCGAGCCCTGGGCGATAGCGGCCGGGTCGCCGTTCTTCAGCCCGCTGACCGAGTGGGTCAGCCGTGGGTCGGCGCTGCCCTGGACCTTGCTCTTGTCGTCGGCAGTCACCACCAGTTGCGCCGGGGTGATCCGCAGGGTGCCGTCCTTGAACAGCAGGGTGTAGTTGGCGCTGGCCAGGCCCAGGTCGCCCTGGCCGATGGCGTAGCCCTGGGGCCGGACGTTCTCGCCCTGCTGGCGCCGCAGGCTGCCGCCATCGAGCACGCCGGCGGCGCTGTCGCCGTTCTTCAGGCCGCTGACCGAGTAGCTGAGGCCGGGGTCGGCATCGCCGTAGACCTTGGTCTTGTCCTGGGCCGTGACCGTGAGGGTGGCGGGGGTGATCTGCAGCTTGCCGTCGACGAACTTCAGTGTGTAGTTGCCGCCCAGGCCGCTGTTCAGGCCCAGGTTGCCCTGCTGGATGGCGTACTGGCCGACGTTCTCGCCGGCGGCCCGGCCGAGGTTGCCCTGCAGCAGGTCGGCGCCGTTCTGGCCGAGCTTGGCGCCGGAGACGCCGTAGTCGAGCGCCGGGTCGGCGTCGCCGTAGACCTTGCTCTTGTCGTTGGCGGTGACCGTGAGTTCGGCCGGGGTGACCTTCAGGTTGCCGTCGGCGAGTCGGGTTTCGTAGCGCCGGGCGACGAATTCGCCGGGGTCGACCTGGCCCTTGATGGCGTAGTCGCCGACGTTGGATTGCGGGGTCGCCGCGGTGCTGTAGCTGGTGCCGGGCTGGAAGCGGTCCTGCCCCAGCTGGCGGTCGACGAAGTCGTCCAGCGCCTTGACGTTCTTCGAGTTGTCGCTGGCGTCGGCGGCCAACCCCAGGGACGAGCTGGAGAAGGTCGGGTTGGCCTCGCCGTATTCGCGGCTGGCGTCGTTGACCTTGCCTTGCACCTGGGCTTTCTGCGCCTGCAACTGCACGCCGTTGGCGCTGTTGTCCGTGGTGTTCATGAACTGCACGCGAGCCGCTTCGTGGGCGCCGTTCTCGTTGAACAGCCAGGAGAAGGTGGTGTCGACGGCCTTGGTCTTGCCGCCCAGGTCGACCACCATCTGCTCGGAGGCGCCGGTGTTCCTGTTGTGCTGGATCTCGTCGGTGATAGAGGCGCCGGGGGCGTCGTCGAACTGGCGCACGCCCCAGCCCTGGTCGACGCCCTGGGCGTTGCGGTAGGCCACCACCTGGCCCGGGTAGGCGTCGAAGGACAGCCCCGGCGGCAGTTCGTCGGTCTCCACTCCGTCCTTCAGCACCTTGACCTTGGTGGCCTTGCTGGCGTCGGCGGACAGTATCCAGACGCTGCCGGCGGCGTCGGTGAACTTCATCTGCCTGACCAGGTAGTCGGAGCTGTCGTTGGCGCTGACGTTGACCGGCTTGCCGTTGGCGTCGACGTACTGGATGGCGTCGAACACCAGGTAGTCGAAGGGCTGGTCGTCGTAGCCCAGGGTGGCCTGGCGCTCGCCGCTGGAGGCGTTGCTGATGACCAGTTGCTCGCCGATCTTGCGGATGGTCTGCGCGCTGACGCCGTCCATGCTTTCCGGCATGCCGCCGCTGACGCTGTAGGGCGAGGCGACCTTGCCGGTGGCGACCTTGCCGTCGGCGCTGGTCTGGTTGTAGTGGAACACGCCGTTGCTGGCCTTGCCGGCCAGGGTGCCGGCGGAGTTCAGCGGGCTGTCGAGCAGCACGCTGGCGCCCTGCACGGCGAGCTTGTCGGCGATCAGCGCGGTATTGGCGTCCTGGATCACCGAGGCGGTGTTGGCGGTCTTGATCCAGATGGTGCCCTTGCCGACGTCGAGGATCGCGCGGTTCAGGTAGGCGTCGTCGCCGCTCATGTTGCCGGCGTTGTCCCTGAGCAGCACGTCGCCGGTGGCGACGATCACCAGGTGGCCGTTCTTCAGCAGGATGGGCGCGTTGATGTACACCGAGCCGCTGTCGTTGCGCTTGGCATCGGCGAAGGGGTCGCCGCTGTCCTTGTACTCGGACACCGCACCGACGTTGCCGGTGGAGAACAGGCGCAGGGCGTAATAGCCGCTGGCGTTGCTGCCGACGTTCTGCGCGATGATCGCCGAGTTGACGTTGATGCGGCCAGTGGCGCTGATGTCCACGTCGTTGGTCTTCAGGCCGTTGACGATGGCGCTGGCGGCCACGGTGCCGCTGCCCACGTCGCCGCCATTGGCCTCGATGTCCACCGTGTCCGGGTCGAGCAGCCATTTGCCCGAGGCCTTGCCGCCGCCGGCGTCGACCTGGGCCTCCGGGGCCACGGTCAACTGCCGGCCGGAGGTTTCCACCACACCGCCGCGTTCGCCGCCCCTGGTGCTGGCGTTGCCGGCGAAGTGGGTGGTGCCGTCGCTCCAGACCACCACCTGGCCGCCGTCGGTCTTGCCGTCGGCCTTGAGTTGCGCGCCCTTGGCCACGCTGGTGGACTTCGCCGCCGGCTCCGGCCCCTGGCCCTGGTAGCTGCCGCCGACCAGCACCTTGCCGCCGGCGCCCTGGCTGCCGGAGGCGTCGATCCTGGCACTGCCGGCGAGGTTCACCGCGTCGCCCAGCACCTTCACGCTGCCGCCGCTGCTGCCCTTGGCGCTCAGCTGGCCGCTGACGTTGGTCTGCGCCGCGTTGCCCAGGACGATGCTGCCGCCTTGCTCGCTCACCGAGTCGGCGGCCACCTTGCCGCCGAGGTTGATCACCGAGTCCAGGTGTTTGGCCGCGCGCTCGGCGCTCATGGCCACCACGCCGTTGCCGACGTCGATCTCGCCGCTGTTGTGCACGCCGCCGGTGACGTCGGCGTTGACGCTGTCCTTGTCACCGGGGGTGCCCTGGACGGCGATGTTCATCAGCCCGTCGCCGTGGAAGTCGAGGGTCGCGCGCGGGCCGGTGGCCAGTTGCACGCTGCCCTTGCGCGCCTGGATGACGCCGTGGTTCTCCACCTGGGCGCCGAGCAGGGCGACCATGCCGTTGTCGTGCACGGTGATGCGCCCGTGGTTGCTGACCAGGCCCTTGAGCTGCAGGTCCAGCTTGCCGCTGCGGGCGAACTCCTTGGCCTGCTCGTCGCTGAGGAAGCCGGCGCTGGCCACCAGGGCGCTGGCGGAGATGCGCGAGTTCGGGCCGAGCCAGATGCCGTTGGGGTTGACCAGGATCAGCTGGCCGTTGGAGGTGACGGCGCCGTAGATCTTCGACGGATCGCTGCCGATCACCCGGTTGAGGGTCACCGAGCGGCCGTCGGGCTGGCGGAAGGTGATGCTATTGTCCGGGCCGACGTTGAAGCGCTGCCAGTCGATGGCGGTGCGCGCGCTGGCGGTGTTCACCTCCATGTTCGGCCCGTTCTGGGTGATGCTGGCCTGACCGCCGACCACCTGGCCGCCCTGGGGCAGGGCGTCCGCCAGGGCCAGGGGCACCTGCAGCGACAGGCCGGCCGAGGCCAGGGCTATCGCGACGCAGAGCGTGTGCAGCGGCAGAGGGGAGGGGCCGCGGTTCCCCGAATGGCGACGTTTCATCGCTTGTCTCCTAGGAAATTTACTAGGAGAAAGCTTTGGGGAATTCCCTGCGGGGATTAATCAGGCGCGCCACGAAAGGCTTGTAGTGCTTCCCTGAGACGTCAGGGCTGCCGTGCGCTGCGGGGTAGCTCCAGATGCAGTTCGACGTGCAGCTCCGCGCCGTTCTGCTCATGGACCTGCAGGCTGCCGCCGAGCAGGCCGGCCAGCGTCTCGGCCAGCACCAGGGCTGCGACGAAGGGCGGCGCGCACGCCGGCAACGCCCCGGCCCGCAGCGAAAGCCGCCACTGCAGGTGGGCGCCGGAGACCTCGATGGCTTTCGCCGCCAGGTCGACCTGGCTGGCGCCCAGGCTCTGCGCATACAGCAGCAGGGCGCCGACCAACTGCCGGTAGCGCTGCGCGTCCACCCAGGCCCAGGGCTGCGCCCCGGCTTTCTGCAAGCGGCAAGCCGGCGGGGACGTAAGGGCCTGTTCGGTCAATGCATCCAGATCGGCCCGGCTGGGGCTGGGCGTCATCTGGCCCAGTTCCAGGCGGGCCAGGTCGGCCAGCAGCTCGATGTCGCCGCGCAGCCGGGCCAGGCCCTGGGCGAGGGCGGCGTCCTGGCCGGGCTGCTGCAGCGCCGCCAGCTCGCGCAGGGCCCGTTCGCCGAAATCGACCAGGTAGCGCCCGCGGCGGGTGC
>Ga0222426_100939_pt1 | contig 13957 bp, 13 predicted proteins | sample 2B50Ametagenome_FD_180087 | JGI IMG/M metagenome (GOLD analysis project Ga0222426, IMG submission 180087) | Enriched microbial communities from leaf-cutter ant dump, University of Wisconsin, Madison, United States - 2B50A (version 2) | ecosystem: Environmental > Terrestrial > Nest > Insects nest... | reverse complement strand
CCTCGATGTGATTGCCGACATCCGCGCCGCATCGCGCCTGCCCCTGGCGGCCTACCAGGTCAGTGGCGAGTACGCGATGATCAAGTTCGCTGGCCTGGCCGGCGCCATCGACGAAGGACGCGTGATGCGCGAAAGCATCGGCGCCATCAAGCGCGCAGGGGCCGATCTGATCCTGACCTACTTCGCGATGGATCTGGCGCGCGACGGCATCTGATGATGCTCGGGGCGCGCGGTCGCCCGGGCGTGGAGGGCGACCGGTTCCCCTCCACGCCGGACGATTTTTCGCTCCCCGGTCAGGGGCTCAGTGGCTGAGCGCTGTGGCGATACCCAGGCCCGTTTCGGCGCGAACCCGTTGATCCTCGAAACCCTCTCGGTCCCTATCGGCACGTGCGCTGCGGTCGAGCTTCGAGACCACCACTATCATGCCGAAGGCCAGGGGCATGGCGAACAACGCCGGGTGGTCATAGGGGAACAGGGCCTTGGCATGGCCAAGCACTGTCACCCATACGGTGGGGGAAAGAACGACCAGCACGAGCGCCGCGATCAGCCCGCTCAGCCCACCCCAGATGGCGCCGCGGGTGGTCAGCCCCTTCCAGTACATGGCCATTATCAGCACCGGGAAGTTGGCCGATGCGGCGATGCCGAAGGTCAACCCCACCAGGAAGGCGATGTTCACCTGCTCGAAGAGCATGCCCAGCGCGATAGCCAGCACCCCGAGCCCGAGCACGGCGAAGCGGGAAATGCGCATCTCTTGCGCTTCGCTGGCCTGGCCGCGCTTGTAGACCATGCCGTAGAGGTCGTGGGAGATGGTCGAGGCGCCCGCCAGGGTGAGGCCGGCAACGACGGCCAGTATGGTGGCGAAGGCCACCGCCGAGATGAAGCCGAGGAACAGATTCCCGCCAACGGCCTTGGCGAGGTGCATGGCGACCATATTGCCGCCCCCAAGCAAGGCTCCACCCAGCTTGCCATCGACGAAGTACTGCGGGTCGGTGCCGACGATGACGATGGAGGAGTAGCCGAGCACGCAGACCACCAGGAAGAAGAAGCCGATGAAGCCGGATGCGTAGAGCACCGATTTACGGGCTTCCCGCGCATTGGGCACGGTGAAGAAGCGCATCATGATGTGGGGCAGGCCAGCCAGGCCGAACACCAGGCCTATGGCCATGGAGGCCACATTGACCGGGTTGGCCAGCATGCTGCCCGGCCCCATGATGCTCCAGCCATTGGCATGGCTTTCCACCGCGCGCCGGGCCAGGGTTTCCAGGCTGAAATCGAACCGCTCCAGGGCCAGCAGCATGAGCGTGGTGCCACCAGCGAGCAAAAGAACGGCCTTGGTGATCTGGACCCAGGTCGTGGCCAGCATTCCGCCGAACACCACGTAAACCAGCATCAGCACACCGACCACTACCACGGCGACGTTATAGTCCAGGCCGAATAGAAGCTTGATCAGTTGCCCGGCGCCGACCATCTGCAGCAGCAGGTAGCAGCTCACCACCGTCAGCGAGCCGCAGGCCGCCAGTATGCGGATCCTGCGCTGGTCGAGCCGATAGGAGACGATGTCGGCGAAGGTGTAGCGGCCCAGGTTGCGCAGGCGCTCGGCCATCAGGAAGGTCAGCACCGGCCAGCCGACGAAGAAGCCGGTGACGTAGATCATGCCATCGTAGCCTTTGGCGAACACCATGCTGGAGATGCCCAGCAAGGTGGAGGCCGACATGTAGTCGCCGGCGATGGCCAGCCCGTTCTGCAGACCGGTGATGCCACCTCCGGCCGTGTAGAAGTCATGCGCGGACCGGGTGCGCCGCGCCGCCCACCAGGTGATCAGCAGGGTGATGCCCACGAATAGCACGAACATCGCAATGGCGTTCAGGTTGGGCTCCTGACGGCCGGCCTCGCTGGCGTGGGCGAAGAGCGGCAGGGCGATCAGGCAGGCTGCGCAGATTCGTTTCATTCCTGGCTCTCCTGGATGATGCTTTGGTTGAGGCGGTCGTAGTGGTTGTTGGCTCGATGCACGTACCAGCCTGTCAGCGACCATCCGGCAACGATCAGCAAGGCGCCCAGGGGAATGCCAAGGCTGATGTGGCTGGAAGGGTAGAGAGGACGATGAAGGAGTTGGGGATCGCTTGCGGCAACGCCCATGAAGAGGAAGTAGCCGCTCAGCACCACGATCGTCAGCCACCAACTGGTACGGCCACGCGCACGGCTAAGGGCGATGAACTTCGGATCCTGGCGAATTCGCCGGTAATGATCGGTATGGCTTTTGGGGGGGGATGGTCATGGAGCCTCCACTTGTTTTTGTTGTAGGGCGATCCATCGGCCCGTATGGACGGGCCGTTATCAGGAGGGGAGTTCAGCGCCAGCTGTAGTCGGTGTAGCGCTCGCGCAAGGTTTTCTTGCTGATCTTGCCGGTGGCGGTAAGCGGCAACGCGTCCAGCAGCTCGCTGGCATCGGGGATCCACCACTTGGGCACCTTGCCGTCCAGGAAGCCGATCAGCTCCTGGTGGCTGGGCGCCGTTTCGCGGCAGCGCGGCACCACCACCAGGAGGGGACGCTCGCTCCAGCGCGGGTGCGGTACCCCGATCACCGCGGCTTCGGCCACCAGGGGGTGCGCCATCACGGCATTCTCGATTTCCACGGAGCAGATCCATTCGCCGCCGGACTTGATGACGTCCTTGATGCGATCGGTTATCTGCATGTATCCACGCGGATCGAGGGTGGCCATGTCGCCGGTATCGAACCAGTCGTCCGAGCCGTCCTGGCCGAAATAGCCACTGCGTACCCAGGGACCGCGCACCTGCAGCACGCCCGAGGTCAGTCCATCGTGCGGAAGAACCTGCCCGGCGTCGTCGACGATACGCATCTCCACGCCAAACAGCGGGCGCCCCGACTTGAGCGATTGCTCGCCGCGGGCATCGGGGTCGAGCTCCTCGTACCAGGGCTGGTGGCGGTTGTAGCTACCCAGCGGGTTGAGCTCCGTCATGCCCCAGCCATTCTCCAGAACGACATCATGGCGGGCCATGGCCTCGAGCAGGGAAAGGGGGCAGGCGGCGCCACCGGTAACGGCCCTTCTCAAGGTCGGTATCGCACCACCTCCAGCGGCCAGCTGCTGGCTGATGTTCGCCCAGATCGTCGGAACGGCCAGCGAGAAGGTGACGCCTTCCTCGTTGATCAAGCGGATCATCTTCGCCGCGTCGCCCACGTTGGGGCCCGGCAATACCAGCTTGGCCCCGGCCATCACCGAGGTGTAGGGCATGCCCCAGGCGTTGACATGGAACATGGGAACCATCGGCATCACTACGTCCACGGCGCGCAGGCCCACCTTGTCCGCCATGTTCTGCGACATGCTGTGCAGGACGGCGCTGCGGTGGCTGGTCAATACCCCCTTGGGATCGCCGGTCGTGCCGGAGGTGTAGCAGAGGCCGCTGGCCTGGCGCTCGTCGATCTCCGGCCAGTCATAGGCCTCGCTCGCCCGGGACAGGAGGCGTTCGTAGCTCAGGAGGTTGGGAAGGGTGCTGGCCGGCAATTCGTCTTCGCCACAAAGGGCGATGAAATGCCGCACCGATGGAAGCTCCTCGCGAAGCCCTTCGACAAGGGGGATGAACTGCGGGTCGATGAGCAGCAGGTCGTCTTGCGCATGGCGGATGATGAACCGGATCTGCTCGGGGAAGAGCTTGGGGTTGATGGTGTGGCAGACGCGTCCGGAACAGGGAACCGCATAGTGCAGTTCGAAATGACGATGATCGTTCCAGGCCAGGGTGCCTACCCTCGCATTGGGCGGGCAGGCCAGATCGTCGAGCGCATTCGCCAGCCGCGCGGCTCGCGCGAAGGCTTGCGCATAGCGGTAGCGATGCACACGGCCATCGGCGAACAGGGAAACGATCTCGGTATCCGCTGCAACCTGGAGGGCATGCCGCATGATTGCGGCAATACCGAGGTTGAAGTTCATCATCAAACCTTGCACAGGCAACCTCCGCCTTTTTCTTGTTTGGCTATCCGCAGGCATCGAGGGGCGACTCGCAGCCTTTGGCAGAGGGTTGAGCAAGGGGTGTGCCATTGCCTGTCCGGATCCTTCCCGGCGGCAGAAACTCATTTCATTTCAATTGGATAAAACGCATTCCCGATCAGGCTACGACTTGAGTCGGGCCGCTTGGCTCCGCGTCGATTTCAATTCTGTAATGAACTCGCCGCCGCGAGGTTTCATTTCTGCATTGCCACGGCTCAAGTGCGGAGGCGGCGCCAGAGCGTGGTCCGGCTGATGCCAAGTTGCCGGGCGGCCTCGTCCATGTCCCCGTTGCATGCTTCGAGCACCTTGCGCGCGTGGGCGATTTCGCTGGCCTTGCCGACGCTCCGCAGGTCCAACTGCGGAGCGTCGGCGGATGGCGGGGAGGAGGGGCACAGGCTGTCTTCGAGCAACTCGGGGAACAAGGTGGACAATGCGACGCTGCTGGCGCCCATCGCCTGGGCGGAAAGTGCCGCGCGCTCCACCAGGTTTTCCAGTTCGCGAATGTTGCCGGGCCAACGGTAAGCCTGAAGGTATGGCATCAGTTCATCCAGAACCGCTTGCCCGGCAAGAATGTGTTCCGGCGCGAGCGAAAGCTTGCGCAGGATCGAGCCGGCCAGCAGTTGGATGTCTTCCGGGCGCTCCCTGAGAGGAGGGACGGCGAGGCGAAGAATGTTCAGCCGGTAATAGAGGTCTTCGCGAAAGCGGCCATCGGCCACCCGGGCCCGCAGGTCGCAATGGGTCGCGGCTACGATGCGGATATCCACGGGCGTGGGCTCCGAGGCGCCGAGACGCAGGACCTCTCGTTCCTGCAGCACACGCAACAAGCGGGTTTGCAGGGTCACCGGCATATCGCCGATTTCATCCAGGAACAGGGTCCCAGTGTGCGCGGCCTCGATCAGGCCGGACTTCCCGCCCTTGCGAGAGCCGGTGAACGCGCCCTCTTCGTAGCCGAACAGTTCGCTTTCCAATAGCGTCTCCGGAAAGGCTGCGCAGTTGATCGCCACGAAGGGCCCCGGTTGTCGGGGGCTCGCATTGTGCAGGCTTTGTGCGAGCAACTCCTTTCCGGTCCCGCTTTCGCCGGTGATCAGCACGGTGGAGTCCGTACCGGCGTAGCGCCGAGCCAGTTCCAGCACCGTGCGAAACCCCGGCGCCTGGCCGAGTAGCTGATCAAAGCGATATCGAGCGGTGAATTGCCGGGGGCGGGCCTGGCTGCGGATTCTCCGGTCCGCGCGCTGGATCGTGTTCGTTTCCTGGCAGGAGACCACCACGCCATTCGCTTTGCCATGTTCGATGATCGGCGTGACGTTGGCTGCCAGCACCCGCCCACCGGCGCGAATGATCCGGCTTTCGTCGCTTTCGCCCTGGCCGATGGCAAGGCTGATGTCCAGGTCGGGCATGACTTCGGCGAATGGGCGTTCCTGCGCCCACTCGATGGTGACGCCGAGCATCTGTGCCATCCGGGGATTCAGTGACTGGACGATACCCTTGGCATCCACGGCGATCACGCCGTCGTTGAGGTTTCGCAGCACGGCGTTCAGCCACTGTTGCTGGATGAGGGCCTGGGACCTGCTGCGGCAGATCGCCAGGGCCTCATCGAGCGCTCTCTTCACGGCGTCTTCGTTCAATGCCAGGACGCCCTGGGCGCCGGCCGCCTCTGCGATTTCGACAGCGGTCGAGGAGCCGACGATCACCCGATAACCCTCATCGACCAGCCGGCGAATCTGTTCCTGGACTTCATTCAGGTTGGTGTAGGTGGCCTGGCGCACGTCGACGGTGAACAGCGAGGCCATGGCGTCGATTTCCGGGTGGCCCCGCTGGAAGCTGACGATGCCGACTTTCGTCGCCCGCGCCTTGGCGATGTCCAGCGCCCGGATCAGATCGTATTCGCCCATGCGAATCGACAGGATCGCGGTGGAGATATGTCGCCGGAGGTAATCCGCGGTTGCGCCCGAACAGATGATGATGTCGACATCCTGCCTGCCTTCCAGGGCCTTGCCGATCTGGCGCAGTTCATCGATGGTCGTTTCGACGATCTCCACGTGGGCCCGCTGGCTGTAGAGGGGCACGACCTTCTCGACGATGCGGGACATGCTGTTGGGGCCATGGGGAGTGCGGAGATGGTTGATGAGGGCGACGATGCGGGGTAGGTAATGCTGCTCTGTGGCCATGGGGAGTCTCGTGCAATTCATTTTCCAACCTGCAATCAAGGTTTCAGAATTGCAACGAACAATCCAGCAGGGAAAGCTCCCTATCAATCGCGCGAATTCATAAACATATGATTTTACATAGGAAAATATAGACTTTCTGCAGCTGGAACGGCTCTTGCTCTGCCTCTTGCACGTCACAAACCAGAGCAAGCTTTACCCATGCATAGCCCTTCAGCCCCCAACTCCGATCTTCCCCGAATCGATGTCCCCTCGGCTCTGGCGCCCTTGGCAGCCCGCCTGGCCTGCCAGTTTGCCTACGAGCATGTCGAAATCGAATCCTGCGAACGGCTCTCCGGCGGTGCCATCCAGGAAAACTGGTTACTGAGCGCCAGCGTCCTGGTGCATGGGGAACCGATCGAGAAGCGCTGGGTGTTGCGTACGGATGCGCCGTCAACGGTTGCCGTCAGCATGGGGCGAGCCCAGGAGTTCGCCGTATTGCAGGCGGTACACCAGGCCGGCGTCACGGTACCGGACCCGCTTTGGCTATGCCGTGACCCCGGGATACTGGGGCGCGACTTCTTTCTCATGGCGGCTCTGGAGGGGACCGCCAGCGGCTTCCGGCTCACGACGGACAAGGCCCTCGAACCGGCGCGGAGAGACCTTTGCCGGGAGCTTGGTGCCAACCTTGCGTTGCTCCATGAAGTGAAGCCCGACCATGCTGAACTCGATTTCCTGCATACGGCCGCCATCGATCCGATTCAGCGCGATATCGATCTCTACCGCCAATACCTCGATGAGTTGCCCATTGCCCACCCCGTCATCGAATGGGGTTTGCGCTGGTGCGAGCTGAACCGGCCGGACGCGCTTGCGCCAAGGCTGATTCATCGCGATTACCGCACTGGCAACTACATGGTGGACCAGGGGCGCCTGGTCGGCGTGCTGGACTGGGAGTTCGCGGGCTGGGGCGACCCCCGTGAGGACCTGGGCTGGTTCACCGCGCGCTGCTGGCGTTTCGCCCGGCCGGACCGGGAGGCCGGCGGCATCGGGCAACTGGACGATTTTCTCGAAGGGTATTCGAGTGTTTCGGGCTTGCGTCCGACGCTGGAAGAACTCCGGTTCTGGCAGCTGATGGCCCATGTCCGCTGGGCCTTGATCGCGCTGCAACAGGCGCAGCGGCATCTCACCGGACAGCAGCGCTCGCTGGAGCTGGCCCTGACCGGGCAACTGATCCCGGAACTGGAATACGAGATCCTTTCTCTCACAGGAGCCCGGCCATGATTGCCCCGAATGCAGTGGATCTACTGGTAGCCGCCCGTGGCACCGTACTGGAAGCGTTGCTTCCCTCGCTGCCGAGCGAACTGCATTACCAATGCAGGATGGTTGCCAATGCGCTGGCGATCGCCGTCCGAGAGCTGGAGCTTGGAGAACAGGTCGCCGACCTGGAGAGCCACGCGCTGGATCATGTGCTGGAACCACAGGGCATTCCCCATCTGCCTCACGAGCGGGCCTTGGGCGCACTCGTGAAGCTGATCCGCCAGGGAGACTTCGACCGGCCGGGAGCCGGGCAGGCGAGCTTGCAGCAAGCGCTGACCGCGATCACCGAGGCCCGGCTGAGTGTCAGCAACCCCAAGGTCCTGAACCATGGCCGCTGAAGCCTTAGCCGGTGTGCGTCGACGCCGTTGCTACCTGGTCCGCCACGGGCATGTCGAGTATTTCGATGAGCAAGGCAAACCCCTGGACCCGCGCAATGTTCCGCTCTCGCAGAAAGGGGCGCAGCAGGCATGGGCGCTCGGCCAGGTGCTGCAGGATGCTCGCGTTGACAGGGCCCTGTGCTCCGATTACCCCCGTGCGAGGCAGACGCTCGAGCTGATATTGCCGGGCCATGGCGTACCCTTCGAGTCTCTGCCCGAACTACGCGAAATACGTGCCGGTCGCCTGCGCGAACTGGAGCGCGAGTCGCTGCCCGAGCAGGTGCTGGGCGCTTATCGGAATGCCGGTGCCGTGAATGCCCGCTTTCTCGGCGGAGAGCGCTGGGACGAATTCCAGTCACGCATCCTCGGCCTTTTCCAGAGTCTCATCCAGGATCAGTCATGGCAGAGCGTCCTGATCGTCAGCCACGACGCCGTCAACCGCGTGATCCTGAACTGGGCTACCGGCCTGGGACTCGGCGCGATCGCTGCGTTCGAACAGGACCCCGCGTGCCTGAACGTGCTGGACATCGATACCCGGGACGGCCAATTGCTCGGCGCCGTCATCCGTACGCTCAACTACACCCCCTATAGCCCTCACAAGGCAGGGATCCACGACACCGTTCTGGAAAACCTCTTCAGGGCTATCCAGCCGGAAAGCCTGACGGCCTGATCTTCCCGATGACAGGAACCATCCATGAATTTCTCCCTTCCCGAAGAGCTCCAATCCCTGCAGAAACGTGTGCGCGACTTTATCGCAGAAGAAGTCATTCCCATGGAGAACGATCCTCGCCAGAGCTCCCACGGCCCCTCGGATGAGCTGCGGCAAGCGTTGGTCGAGAGGGCACGTGCATGGGGGTTGCTGACCCCGCATGCCTCTGCCGAGATGGGCGGCCAGGGCTTGTCGCACGTCGCCAAGGCGGTTGTGTTCGAAGAGGCTGGCTACTCGCCGCTCGGTCCCACTGCAATGAATATCCATGCCCCCGACGAAGGCAACATCCACCTGATGGAGGTGGTCGCAACGCCGGCGCAAAAAGACCGTTGGCTGCGTCCGCTCGCGCAGGGCTACATCCGTTCCTGTTTCGCCATGACCGAACCCTCGCCTGGCGCAGGTTCGGATCCATCGATGCTGACCACCACCGCGGTTCGCGACGGCGACGATTTCATCATCAACGGCCACAAGTGGCTGATCACCGGCGCCGATGGTGCAGGCTTCGCCATCATCATGGCGCGTACCGAGGAGGGTCACGCGACCATGTTCCTCACCGATACCAACCGCCCGGGGTTCATTCTCGAGCGGATGATGGATTCGCTGGATAGCTGTTTCACCGGTGGCCATGCCGTCTTACGCTTCGAGAATCTGCGAGTCCCTGCCAGCGATGTGCTGGGTGAAGTAGGCAAGGGGTTTCGCTATGCCCAGGTTCGCTTGGCGCCTGCCCGGCTGACTCATTGCATGCGATGGCTGGGGCAAGCTCGCCGCGCCCATGAGGTTGCTTGCCGCTACGCCAGCCGAAGGGAGTCTTTCGGCAAGAAACTTGGCGAGTACCAGGGGGTTGGGTTCATGCTCGCCGACAACGAAATGGACCTGCTGACCACGCGCCTGGCCATCTGGCATTGCGCCTGGGTGCTGGACCAGGGGGAGCGGGGCAACGTTGAATCCAGCATGGCCAAGGTCATCAGCTCGGAAGGCATCTGGCGGGTCATCGACCGTAGCGTCCAGGTGCTGGGCGGGCAGGGCGTCACTAGCGAGGCCATCGTCGACCGGATCTTCCGTGACGCGCGAGCCTTCAGGATCTATGACGGCCCGAACGAAGTTCACCGCATGAGCCTGGCTCGCAAGATTCTGGATAGGGTGAGCGGAGGCGGGCGATGAACCAACTGTTCAACCTCAGCGGCAAACGCGCCCTGGTGACGGGGGCTTCCAGCGGGCTCGGCAGGCACTTCGCTCGAACCCTGGCGGTGGCTGGCGCACACGTGGCAGTCGCCGCGCGGCGACTCGATCGCCTTGACGCGTTTGTTCTCGAGTTGCGCGAGCAGGGACTGGAGGCAACGGCGTATGAGCTCGACGTCACCTCGCGCGAATCGGTCAATGCGTGCCTGGACAGCATCCAATGGGACCTGGCAGGGCTCGATATCGTCGTCAACAACGCCGGCGTCAGTAACACGAAGCGTGTCCTCGACTACGAGGACAGTGACTGGGATGCGGTACTGGATACCAATCTCAAGGGCGCCTGGGTCGTTGCGCAGGAGACGGCACGCAGGATGGTGGCTGCGGGGCGTGGCGGCAGCCTGATCAACATCACCTCGATTCTCGCCTCGCGTGTAGGCGGCGGGGTCGGGCCATACTGCGCGGCCAAGGCCGGTCTGAGTCACCTGACGCGCTCCATGGCCCTGGAGCTTGCCCGTCACCGCATCCGGATCAACGCGATAGCCCCGGGCTATGTGGTGACCGAACTGAACCAGGACTTTCTTGCCAGCGATGCAGGCGAACGCCTGAGAAAGCGCATTCCCTCCGGGCAGTTCTGTACCTACGAGGATCTGGACGGGGCGCTTCTGCTACTGGCTTCGGAGGCCGGCCGGAGCATGACCGGCGCGGAAATCGTTGTCGACGGTGGCCATTCCTGCTCTGCGCTCTAAGGCAGGCCTCCCTGCCAGCAATAGCTGTGGCAGGGAGGCGAGCCTGGATCATGACGGGGAACGAGCCGACCGCGATCGTCAGGCCTCGACGGTCAGGATGATCTTCCCGATGTGCTGACTGGCGTCCATCATTTCATGCGCCGCACGAGCCTGCGTGAGGCCGAAGGTCTTGCAAAGCAGGGGTTTGACTTCCCCCTTGCGTACATGGGGCCAGACCTGGCTCTCGAGCTCATCGATGATCGCCTTTTTCTCATCGTGGGTTCGGGAGCGCAGGGTCGAGCCGATATGTGTCAGGCGTTTCACCAGCATCTGGAAGTAATTGACGGTGGCCGCGGGCCCTTTGATCAGCCCGATCTGAACGATGCGGCCGTTCATGGCCGCTGCCTGGAAGTTTCGATCGACGTAGTCCCCGCCGATGATGTCGACCACCACGTCGACGCCTCGTCCCCCGGTCTCGCGCATGACCTCTTCCACGAAATCCTGCCGGGTGTAGTCGATGGGGTGATCCGAGCCCAGAGACCGGCTGGCGGCCTGCTGTTCCTCGTTCTTCACCGTGGTGAAGATCTGCGAGGCACCGAAAGCCCTGGCCAGCATGGTGGCCGTTGTGCCGATGCCGGAAGCGCCGCCATGGATCAGCACCGATTCCCCGGCCTTGAACTGCCCTCTCTGGAACAGGTTGGTCCAGACGGTCATGAAGGTTTCCGGCAAGGCTGCCGCTTCTTCCAGACTCAAGCCTTCGGGCAGATGGAGAGTGGTGCGCTCGTCTGCAACGGCGTACTGGGCGTAGCCGCCACCGGGAACCAGGGCCATCACCTTGTCACCGATGGCGAAATTTCTTACCTCGGCGCCCAGCGCCACGATTTCGCCGGATATTTCCAGCCCGGGAATATCCGAGGCGCCAGGAGGCGGATCATAGAGACCTTTGCGCTGGAGGACGTCAGGCCCATTCACGCCGGCGGCATGCACCTTGATCAGCACTTCCCTTTCACTCGGACGAGGAGTGGGTCGTTGGACCGGGACCAGAACATCCGGTCCTCCCGGGCGGCTGATCTCAATGGCTGTCATATGGGAAGGAATGTTGGGCGCGTTCATATTGCGAACCTCGGTATAAGCATTGACGCAGCGTGGGAATGGCTGATCTGACCACGGGTCGTTGGGAGGGGGCGGAGCTGACGCTGGTCTGATCGGCCAGGAAAGAAGGGGAGCCAGGATATGTGCACCTGGCTCCCGGGCTTGTCAGCCGCGTATGAAGGCGAGCAGGTCGGCGTTGATCGTATCGGCCTGGGTGGTCGGCATCCCGTGGGGGAAGCCGGAGTAGGTCTTCAGCGCGCCGTTCCGGAGCAGCTTCGCCGAGAGCAGGCCAGAGTCCTCATAGGGGACGATCTGGTCGTCGTCGCCATGCATCACCAGGACCGGGATGGTGATTTTCTTCAGGTCCTCGGTGAAGTCCGTCTGCGAGAACGCGACTATGCCGTCGTAGTGGGCCTTGGCGCAGCCCATCATGCCCTGGCGCCACCAGTTCCAGATGATGCCTTCCGAGGGCTTCGCGCCTGGGCGGTTGTAGCCGTAGAAGGGGCCTGCGGGCACGTCGTAGTAGAACTGCGCGCGGTTGGCCGCGAGCTGGGCCTGCAGGTCGTCGAATACCTGCTTGGGCAGGCCACCAGGATTGCTATCGGTCTTCACCATCAGCGGCGGGACGGCACTGATGATGGCGGCCTTGGAAACACGGTCCTCGCCATGGCGGGCGATGTAGTGGACGACTTCGCCGCCGCCGGTGGAGTGGCCGACGTGAACCGCGCCCCGGGTGCCGAGGTGATCGACTACCGCGGCCACGTCGTCGGCGTAGTGATCCATGTCGTGGCCGTCCCACACCTGGCTCGAACGCCCGTGCCCGCGGCGGTCGTGGGCGACGACGCGGAAGCCGTTGGCCAGGAAGAAGAGCATCTGGGCATCCCAATCGTCGGCACTGAGCGGCCAACCATGGTGGAAGTGGATTACCTGGGCGTCCCGCGGGCCCCAGTCTTTGTAGAAGATTTCAACCCCGTCCTTCGTGGTGACGTATCCCATGTTCGCATCTCCTGTGTGAGGTGGAGTTCGGCGACCAACGATGCGACACCGCGTGAACGCCCCATCGCTTGGCCGTCCAATCACTGTAGGTTTAAAGTAAGCTTTAAGGTCAACGCTTTTTTCGAGGGTGCTGCATGAGAATTGGAGAGCTGGCGAAGCTCAGTGGGCTGGCGCCTTCGCGCATTCGCTTCTACGAGGCCAGTGGCCTGATCAACTCGGTGGAGCGCAAGGCCAATGGCTACCGCGACTACGCGCCGGAGACGCTGGTGATCCTGGAGATCATCACCGGTGCCCAGAGCGCGGGCTTCTCGCTGGAGGAGATCCGCCCCTTGCTGCCGCTGAACGCCAGTGGCTGGCAGCATGGCGAGCTGCTGGAGGGCCTCAGGCGCAAGGTGGGCGAGATCGAGGTGCTGCAGAAGCGCCTGGAGCAGAACAAGGCACAGCTGCTGGTGGCCATTGAGGGCATCGAGAGCAAGCCGGAAGGGATGCAGTGCGCAGACAATACCCAGCGGGTGCTGGAGCGTCTGCGCCAAGAGGGCAGTGTGACAATGCGGCCCCGCAAACAGACCAAGGGCCGTAGCGCTTCCGTCGAATGAGCCCCGGCCCCGGAAAAGCCGGGCATGCTGCCTGGCTTCCATCGAAACGGCTTGCCGGGCCGACCAGTCCTTCCTTGCCGATCAGGCTGCTCAGCGGTTTGGGCGCATAAAGCGCGCGCTGGAACCCAGGAATGTATTCATGTTTACCCCTCGCGTGCCTTCAGGTGGGCGGGGGAAAGGCGTTCAACGGCTCCGGCGCGCGGGCTCGATAAGCCGTGTGAATGCAGGCAATAAGGCCAGGCTCCCTTGACCTTGAAGCTTGGTTGAACCTTAGAGTGATTGCGGCAGGCCTGTGTGGCCCGGCACCCGAACCATCTGCCAAGGCAATCATCGAGGAAGGTCAATGAACATGAGCAGGCGCTTCACTGAAGTCGAATTCGGATCGCAGAAGGTCGAGGTACTTGCCGGTGGCTACTACGACCGCTACCGAATGAACCCGAACCTCGACGAGGTCGCGCGCGACCCGGCAGCCGGCAACATCGATTTCTTCCGTAGAATCCCTAAGCAGCTGGTCGCCTCCAGGGTCGGGCCGACGTGGGCCCCGAATTTCTATTACCGCTCAAGCAGCATCCAGCTGCTTTTTCTCGCGCCCATCGACCGGCTGAAGGCGACCCTGCCGATGCCGCTGGAACCGCTCCGCGCGTTGCCCGGCTACGGCCTGGTGGCGCTGACCTTCTTCTCGTACTCGGTTTGCGATAACGATCCCTACGACGAAGTATCCGTCGCCATCGTCATTCGCCGGCCCGGTAGCCGGAAGCCCCATGCCCTGGAGCTGCTCGATTCCATTCGGCGACGCAGCTTCGTCGCGCATGTACTGGCATT
>Ga0222426_100936_pt1 | contig 14011 bp, 12 predicted proteins | sample 2B50Ametagenome_FD_180087 | JGI IMG/M metagenome (GOLD analysis project Ga0222426, IMG submission 180087) | Enriched microbial communities from leaf-cutter ant dump, University of Wisconsin, Madison, United States - 2B50A (version 2) | ecosystem: Environmental > Terrestrial > Nest > Insects nest... | reverse complement strand
GGCGAATTTCGGGCCGGGCACGAATTCGGCATTCGGGTCGGTGGCGCCGTCCTGCGGCAGGGACGCCATCTCCTCGCTGCCGCCGGAAACACCGGGCAGGGGCTGCGAGCCGCCGAACTCGGCATCGGGCAGGGACTGGCGCTCGATATCGCCGGGCAGCGCCTCGCGCATTTCCGGCACGGAGCCCGTCGTCACATCGTCGCCATAGTCGGAGCCGGGCGCCGGCGGGAAATAATCCGGGTTCGTCTCGGGGTAGCCGCGCACCTGGCGATAGCGGTCGCGGCGCGGGCGATAGTCGTCGCCGCGGGCGAAGTAGCGGTCGGCCGGCATGGCGGTGGCGACGATGTCGCCCCAGCTATCGACCAGCACCGCGCGGCCGCGCCCGTCGCGCATCCAGCGCACGCTGCCGTCGTCGGGAACGTAGTCGAGGATATCGCCCTGCGGGGTGACGAGGACCGTGTCGCGGGCGAGCTGATGCTGCTGCGCGCCGGCAGGGGCGGCCGCGAATGCGAGCGCCGAGGCCGCGAAAAGTATCGAAACGCTTGTTTTGAATATCGAATTCACGATTCTTGACCTGCCGGATTGCACATATCGCGCGGACGGAACACTTCAATTCGGACCTTAATATGGAAAAACTGAATCGATGGTGAACGCAACGTCAACGCTTCCTGCAAAAACTTGCAGTCCGGGATGAAGGTTCCCGCCGGAAGGGCGCGCCCGGCAGGGCATTTCCGCTTTTCTCCCATGCGCAAAAATGCTTCTGTCTGAGCCTGATCGCCCTTGTCTGGAGCCCCGGATGACCTTCGCCCTTGCCGCCGATACGCCCACCCAGTCCTTCCGCCTGGACCTGACGCCGCAATCGGCGCTCGACGTGGCAAGCGCCGTCTTTTCCGGTGTCGACCTTGCGCCGGGCTCGGCCATCCCCTCGGACGGCGATCCGCGCATCGACAGGGCGCTGCCGGGCTTCCTCTTCACCTGCGGGCCGGACCATATCCGCCATCCCGTGCCGGTGGAGCGGGCGGCGGACGGGCGGCTCTACCCGCTGCACGGCTCTCTCTCCTCCCATCCCGCCCGCGACATCCTCTTCGAGGAGGACGAGGGGGAGGCGATCTGCGAGGGGCGCGTCGCGGTGGCGCTCGCCCATGACGGGTCGGCCGATCTTGCCCGCCGCTGGCGGGCCGACAGGCGTACCGGGCACATCTCGCTCGACGACCTCGTCACCAATACCGGCGCGGAGGCATGGCCGCCCTTTGCCATGTACCACATCAATTTCGGCACCGGCCTTTTCGACGACGAGACGCGGCTGACGGGGGCCATGCTGCCGGGCGGCAGCCTTCCCTGGCGCTTCGACGAGGGCGACATGAAGATCTTCTGCGTGCCGGCGGCCGGGAGCGCCGAACACGGCTGGGCGGAGATCGCGGTGGGGCCTATCGCCGCGCTCGGCGGGCGCTCCATGCATATCCGCTTCCGCACCGATACGCTGCCCTATCTCCAGGTCTGGCGGAACCAGTCACCGGGCTGCGCCGTGCTCGGCATCGAGCCCGTCTCGCACCGGCTCGCCGCGCGGGCGGAGCTGATTTCGGCCGGCGAGGCGCCGGAGTTCTCGCCCGGCGAAAGCGTCGGCTATGCGCTCGCCTTCGAGGTCCGCTGACGATTGACGCTTTCGCTGCCCCGGCTTAAACGGTGAGCGCCCCTCATTTCGAAAGGACACGCCCATGGATATCCGCGAGATCAACGACGAATATTCCGTCTCCGGCCAGATCACGGTCGAGGACCTCGACGCGATTGCCGCCATGGGCTTCAAGTCCATCGTCTGCCACCGCCCGGACCACGAAGAGGCCGGCCAGCCGGAATTCGCGTCCATCGCCGCCCGCGCCAGGGAACTCGGCATCGAGACGGCCCATGTGCCCGTCGGCCCGATGGGCGTGACGGCCGAAGCGGTGAACGGCATGGTCGACGCCCTCGACGACCTGCCGCGCCCCATGCTCGGCTACTGCCGTTCCGGCATGCGCTCGACCAAGACCTACGAGCAGACGCGGCACATTCGCGGGTGAGGGAAGGCAGCGGCCGCCAGAGTCGCCTGCCAGGCTTTGCCCCGCCCTCTGCCGTCATCCTCGGGCTTGACCCGAGGATCCACAGCCACCCGCACCGGCGATGGATGCTCGGGTCAAGCCCGAGCATGACGAAGGAGAGGGTGCAGGACGAAGGAAGGGATGATGAACGCGTCATCCGCCCCCGGGACGCCAACTCCCAACCTCACTTCCCCTCACGGATATCCGAAAGCGTGCGCGTCGGCGTGATCGCTTCGGGATCCAGCTTCACCTCGATGATCGCCGGCTTGCCGCTGGCGCGGGCGTTGAGGAAGGCGGCGGCGAAATCCTCCGTCTTCTCCACCGTCTCGCCGTGACCGCCATAGGCGCGGGCGAGCGCGGCGAAATCCGGGTTGGTGAGGTCCGTCGCGCTGACGCGGCCGGGATATTCGCGCTCCTGGTGCATGCGGATCGTGCCGTAGATGCCGTTGTTGATGACGAGCGTGATGATCGGCAGCCTGTAGCGCACGGCGGTCGCGAATTCCTGCCCGTGCATCATGAAGCAGCCGTCGCCGGCAAAGCAGACGACCTCGCGCTCCGGATGGAGCTGCTTGGCGGCGACCGCCGCCGGCAGGCCGTAGCCCATGGAGCCGGAGGTGGGGGCGGCCTGCGTGCCGTAGCGGCGGAAGCGGTGGAAGCGGTGCAGCCAGGTGGCGTAGTTGCCCGCGCCGTTGGTGAAGATCGTGTCTTCGGCCGTGTTCTCCTCGAGCCACGCCATGATCGGGCCCATCTGCACGGCGCCCGGGCCGGTCATCGGCGGCGTCGACCATTTCAGGTAGCTCTCGTGCATGGCCTTCGTGCGCTCGGCCCAGCGCGGCGTAACCTTGGGCGACAGCCCCCCCAGCGCGGCGACGAAATCGTCCGGCGCGGCGGCAATGGCAAGGTCCGGCCGGTAGACGCGGCCGAGCTCGGACGGGTCGGGATAGACATGCACCAGCGTCTGCTGCGGATAGGGGCTCTGGAGCAGGCTGTAGGTGGCGGACGGCATTTCCGAATAGCGCCCGCCGATGAGGAGGACGAGGTCCGCCTCGCGGATTTCCTTGCCAAGCGCCGGATTGATGCCGATGCCGCTGTCGCCGGCATAGTTGGGATGCGTGTGATCGAACAGCATTTGCCGGCGGAAGGAACAGGAGACCGGCAGCGACCAGCGCTCGGCGAAGGCGGCAAAGCCCTTGACGCTCTCGGCCGACCAGCGCGTGCCGCCGAGGATGGCGATCGGCCGTTCGGCCTTTTCCAGAAGGTCGGCGAGCGTCTCGACCTGCCTGCGGCCGGGATGGGCCTCGACCGGCATATGGGCCTTCGCCTCCACCGTCTCGACCGCATCCGTCAGCATGTCCTCCGGCAGGGCGAGCACGACGGGGCCGGGCCGGCCGGAGGTGGCGACCGCGAAGGCGCGGGTGACGAATTCGGGAATGCGGCGCGCGTCGTCGATCTCGGCCACCCATTTGGCGACCTCGGTGAAGGCGCGGCGGTATTCCACTTCCTGGAAGGCCTCGCGCTCGCGCGCGTCGCGCTGCACCTGGCCGATGAAGAGGATCATCGGGATCGAATCCTGCCGGGCGATGTGCAGGCCCGCCGAGGCGTTGGTGGCGCCGGGCCCGCGCGTGACCATGCAGATGCCGGGCTGGCCGGTAAGCCGCCCCCAGCAGTCGGCCATCATCGCCGCGCCGCCTTCCTGCCGGCAGACGACGACGTCGATATCCGTGTCGTGCAGCGCATCGAGCACCGCGAGGTAGCTTTCGCCCGGCACGCAGGCGACACGCTGGACGCCGTTTGCAACGAGGGCGTCGACGATCAACTGTCCACCGGTCTTCATGCGCTTTTCTTTCCTGCTTCAAGGGTTGCAAGCTCCGCCAGCACGGCGGCGGTGTGTTCGCCGAGCCGCGGGCTCGGTCGGTCGTAGGCAAGCGGCGTGCCGGAGAAGACGATGGGCGTGCGCACGCCCGGAATGCGGTTTCCGTCCGCATCCGGCAGGTCGATGCGAAGGCCGCGGGCCTTCACCTGCGGATCGTCGAAGGTCTCGGCGATGGAGTTGATGGGGCCGGCGGGAACGCCGTCGCGCTCGCAGGCGGCCAGAAGGTCCGCCTTGGCGAGCTTTACCGTCGCGCCCGTCACGAGGCGGCGCACCTCGTCGCGATGGGCGACGCGCGCGCGGTTCGTTGCGAAGCGCTCGTCGTCCGCCACGCCGTCGAGCTTCAGGATCGCACAGAGTTTCCGGAACTGCCCGTCATTGCCGACGGCGAGGATGATATGGCCGTCGGCCGCCGGCACCACCTCGTAGGGCGAGATGTTGGGATGGGCGTTGCCGAGCCGGGCCGGGGCCTTGCCGGAGGCGAGGAAATTCATGTTCTGGTTCGCCATGACGGCCGACTGCACGTCGAGCAGCGCCATGTCGATATGCTGGCCCCTGCCGGTCTTCATGACGTGGATGAGGGCTGCCTGGATCGCCGCGACGGCGTAGATGCCGGTGAAGATGTCGGCGATGGCGACGCCCGCCTTCATCGGCTCGCCGTCCGGCGCGCCCGTCACCGACATGAAGCCGGACATGCCCTGCACGATATAGTCGTAGCCCGCGCGGGCGGCATAGGGCCCGTCCTGCCCGAAGCCGGTGATGGAGCAGTAGATGAGCTTTTGATGCGTCTTCACAAGGCTCCGGTAGTCGAGCCCGTACTTGACGAGGCCCCCCACCTTGAAGTTCTCGATTACCACGTCGGCGGTGGCGATCAGCCGATGGACGATGGCGCGGCCTTCCTCCGTCTTGAGGTCGACGGCGATGGAGCGTTTTCCGCGGTTGGTGGAATGGTAATAGGCGGCGGAAAGATTCTCGCCGTCCGCGCCCGTCACGAAGGGCGGCCCCCAGGCGCGCGTGTCGTCGCCGCCCTCGGGATTTTCGATCTTGATGACGTCCGCGCCGAGGTCGGCGAGCATCTGGCCCGCCCAGGGGCCGGCCAGCACCCGCGCCAGCTCGATGACCCTGATGCCGGCAAGCGGCAGGTTCGATTTGTCCATCGCTCTTTCCTCCTCGCCGGGCGCCCCGCAAGGGCGTGCCGCCGGGCCCTTTGCCCCTTGCCTCTGGATAACAAAAAGCCGGAAGGCACGATAGGCGAAGTGCGGCGCAAGGTCATGACGGGTTGTCCTGACATGATGCCTGCCGCGCGCCGGCCGCCCTTTCCTTCCCTCAGACCGGGGCGGAGACGGGCGGGGTCGTCGCCGTCTTGTTGAGCTTGCGTTCGCGCCAGATGACGTAGAGCCCCGAGCCGATGATGATGGCGATGCCGAGCCATTTCACCGCATCGGGCAGGTGGCCGAACACGAACCAGCCGAGAATGGTGGCCGAGACGATCTCCAGGTATTGCAGCGGCGCGAGCGTGGAGGCGGGGGCCGAGCGATAGGCATAGACGCCGAGGACGCCGGCGATCACCGCCGCGACGGCTGCGCCCGCGATATAGAGCGTGGTCTTCATGTCCGGCATGACGGGCGTGAGGAACGAGATGCCCGCCTTGCCGCCGATGACGAGCAGCAGACCGGAAAACAGCCCGCCCCACAGGCCCGCATAGAACTGCATGGACCAGGGGTCCTCCTTCTGCGCCACGAGCCGCGTCAGAAGATAGAAGAGGGCGAGCGAGAAGGCGGCGACGACCGGCAGGAGCGCGATGGGCCCCACTTCCTCCAGGCTCGGCTGGATGACCAGCAGCGAGCCGAAGAAGCCGACGCCGCAGGCCGTGTAGCGCCGCCAGCCGATTGTCTCCTTCAGGAAGATCGAGCCGAGGATGGTGAGGATGATCGGCTCGACGAAGAAGATGGCGATGGCGTCCGCCACCTCCATCACGGCGAGCGGCGTGACGAAGCTGATCATGGTGGTGGCCATCAGCAGGCCGCGGGCGGCGTGCAGGCCCATCTTGCGCCAGGTCACGGCGAAGAGCGTGCCGCGCATCAGGCAGATCGGCGCCAGCACTCCCATCTGGAAGACGAGGCGCACGAAGGTGATCTCCGTCGCCGGCACGGCGGCGACCGCGAGCTTGGCGAAAATGTCGATGACCGGCGAGACGAGCACCGAGAACACCATGAGGAAGAGGCCGAGGCTCACCTCGTTGCGAAGCGGCGTTGCGGTTGTCGTGCTCATGGGGTTTCCGCGGGCCGGCGCCCTTTGTCCACCGCCCGTCGACACCAGCCGGCAAAGGCGTCGATGGCGGGATCGCGCAGCGCCGGAACCTCGTTCAGCGTCTCGTGACGCATGCCGGGATAGACGACCGCGGTCACGTCCTCAAGCCGCGATTTCTTCAGTCGGGCGGCAAGCGCGCGCGTCGCCCGGCCGAAATCCGTCGCCGGGTCCTCCTCGCCGCCGACGAGATGGATGGGCAGGCCTTTCGGAAGGCGCGCCAGCCCTTCCGCCGAGACATTCGCGAAGGTGACGGCGAAGATGTCGATCCACATCGAGACGTTCACGTCGAAGCCGCAGAGCGGGTCGGCGATATAGGCGTCCACCTCCGCCGCATCGTGCGACAGCCAGTCGAAGGGCGTGCGGTGGCCGGCAATGGCCTTGCCCCAGGCGGCGAAGGTGAGGCGGGGCAGGAGCGCGCTCGGCACGTCCGAGCCCTTGAACATGCGCTCGGCGGCAAGCAGCGCCTGCGCCGCCCGCCCGGCAAGACCCGGCGCGAGGTTGGAATTCCAGACGGCGAGCGCATCGATCTCCGCCGGATGGGCCTCCGCGAAGGCGAGCGCGAGGAGTCCGCCCATGGAATGGCCGAACTGCACGACCGGCAGGCCGGGATGCCGGCCGGCGGCGTGGGCGCGCACGGTGCGCATGTCTTCAACCACACGGGCGATACCGCCGCGCGAGGAAAACTGGCCGAGGGGGGCGTCGGGCGCGGTGGTGAAGCCGTGGCCGCGGTGGTCGTGGGCGTAGACGTGGAAGCCTTCGCCGGCCATGCGTTCGGCAAGGCGGGCATAGCGGGCGCTGTGCTCGGCAAGGCCGTGGCTGACAAGGAAGATGCCGCGCGCGGCCCCTCGCGCCGGCTCGTGCCGGAGCGCCAGCGTCGCGCCGCTCGCGCTGGCAAGGGCCTGTCTTTCTGAGAACACCGCATTCCTCCCGTTTGCGCCAGCACAACGCGATTTGCGGTGGAAAGACAACGGGATGCCGCGTGCATTTCGAGGCCTCGTCCCGTTTTTCGGGATTTTTCCGATTATGGGTTGCAATTTTCTGATCTTTGGTTGTAAATTATCCTGTTTTGTTCTCATCGGGGTGCTGGTCATGAAGACGAAAGCTGCAATGCCCGTATTGTCTTTTCTCGTTGTCTCCATCGCTCTCTTCCTCGGCGGCGGCATCGCCGCGGCGCAGTCGGTGCCGGAGGGCAAGGCGCGGGAAGTGTTGTCCGTCGGCTGGCAGGCCGGCTATTGCGCCGCACGGCCCAAGAGCCGAGGCTGCACGGGCTTTTCCGCCGAGGCGCCCGCAGCCGGGCGGTTCTCGCTGGTGAACCGCTTTGCGGCCCGCAAGAGCTATTGCGGCATCGAGGCCGCGCTCCAGGAGAAGGCGCGCAAGGGCAAGTGGACCGATCTTCCGGACGTCACCCTCGCCACGGCGACGAAGACGCGCCTTGCCGCCGCCATGCCCGCCGTCCGCGTCGGCCTCGACCGGCGGCAATGGCTGAAGAGCGGAAGCTGCCTCGCCGCCTCGGCCGAGGCCTACTATGCCCGCTCGCTCGATCTTCTCGACGAGCTCAACGCCTCGCCGGTGCGCGCGCTCTTTACGGACCGCAAGGGCGCCGCGATCACGCTCGCCGAGGTCCGCGCCGCCTTCGACGCCGCTTTCGGCAAGGGCGCGGGCGAGCGCGTGCGCCTTGCCTGCCGCAAGGCCGGCGACCGCGTGATCGTGACCGGCCTCACCATCGGGCTTGCTTCCGGCGACGGCCCGCTCAAGGCGCTGATCGCCGGCGCATCCCCGACGAAATCCCGCTGCACCGGCGGCGTGACGGGCGCGGGGGCGGCGGGTTAGGCGCGGCCGCCGCGTTTTCGCGGCCGCGATTGCCGCGGGCTCGGAATTCGCCTACATAGCGGGCAAATTTGTCCGATCCGGAGCGCGTTTTCATGGCACGTCAGTTCATCTACCACATGTCTGGGCTCAACAAGGCCTATGGCAACAAGAAGATCCTCGAGAACATTCATCTTTCCTTCTATCCGGATGCCAAGATCGGTATCCTCGGCCCGAACGGCGCGGGCAAGTCGACCGTGCTGCGCATCATGGCCGGCCTCGACAAGGAGTTCACGGGCGAGGCCTGGCTTGCCGAAGGCGCGACGCTCGGCTACCTGCCGCAGGAACCGCAGCTCGATGCGTCCAAGACGGTGCTCGAAAACGTCATGGAGGGCGTTGCCGCCAAGAAGGCGATCCTCGACCGCTACAACGAGCTGATGATGAACTATTCCGACGAGACGGCGGAAGAGGGCGCAAAGCTCCAGGACATCATCGACAGCCAGAACCTCTGGGACCTCGAAAGCCAGGTCGAGATGGCGATGGACGCGTTGCGCTGCCCGCCGGGCGACGCGGGCGTGGAAAGCCTTTCGGGCGGTGAAAAGCGCCGCGTGGCGCTCTGCAAGCTGCTGCTCGCCCAGCCGGACCTGCTGCTCCTCGACGAACCGACCAACCACCTCGACGCCGAGACGATCGCCTGGCTCGAAAAGCACCTGCGCGAATATCCGGGCTCCGTGCTGATGATCACCCACGACCGCTACTTCCTCGACAACGTCACGGGCTGGATCCTCGAGCTCGACCGCGGCCGCGGCATTCCCTACGAGGGCAACTATTCCGCCTACCTCCAGTCCAAGGCCAAGCGCATGGCGCAGGAGGAGCGCGAGGAGGGCGCCCGCCAGAAGGCGCTCTCGCGCGAGCAGGAATGGATCGCTTCCTCGCCCAAGGCCCGCCAGGCCAAGTCCAAGGCCCGCATCAAGGCCTATGACGAACTGGTGAAGGCGGCGGCGGACCGCCGGCCCGGCGACGCGCAGATCGTCATCCCGGTCGGCGAGCGCCTCGGCAATACGGTCATCGAGGCGGAAAACCTCACCAAGGCCTATGGCGACCGCGTCCTCATCGAGAACCTCACCTTCAAGCTGCCGCCGGGCGGCATCGTCGGCGTCATCGGCCCGAACGGCGCCGGCAAGACGACGCTCTTCCGCATGATCACCGGGCAGGAGCAGCCCGATTCGGGCTCGATCACCGTCGGCGAGACGGTGGACCTCGGCTATGTCGACCAGAGCCGCGACGCGCTGGGCGGCGACAAGACCGTCTGGGAGGAGATTTCCGGCGGCAACGACGTCCTGAAGCTCGGCAAGCACGAGATGAACAGCCGCGCCTATTGCGGCGCCTTCAACTTCAAGGGCGGCGATCAGCAGCAGAAGGTCGGCACGCTCTCGGGCGGCCAGCGCAACCGCGTCCACCTCGCCAAGATGCTGAAGGGCGGCTACAACGTCATCCTGCTCGACGAACCGACCAACGACCTCGACACGGAAACGCTGGCCGCTCTGGAAGACGCGCTGGAAAACTTCGCCGGCTGCGCCGTCATCATCTCGCACGACCGCATGTTCCTCGACCGCCTCGCCACCCATATCCTCGCCTTCGAGGGCGACAGCCATGTCGAATGGTTCGAGGGCAACTTCGAGGACTACGAGCAGGACAAGATCCGCCGCCTCGGCGCGGACGCGGTGAACCCCAAGCGCGTGACCTACAAGCGGCTGACGCGCTGACGCGAAGACCCCTCCCTAAATCCCTCCCCACAAGGGGGATTGTTCATCTTGGACTCGCGAGGCGCTTTCTTGCGATGAAGATGTCGATTGTGATCTGAAGCATTTCGAGTGACTTGGAGGCCCGCTTTGTTTTTCGGTTGAAGCGGGCCAGCATGTCGCGGAACGAGGCGTTCGAGGACTCGATGAGATGGGTCTGCGCCTTGGTCTGCCGATGCGGCTCGGTCGCCTTGATCCGCTCGAAGGCCAGATGATAGCAGGAGTTGGCATCGGTGAAGATGGCACCGATCTGGCCGACGGCGGCCTTGGCCAGATCGTAGATGGCGATGGCGCTGCGCACGCCCTGGTCGCCGATATGGTATGCGACGACCCGGCGGTGGCGACGGCTATAGGCCGTCCAGATCACCGCCCGCCGCTGTTTTTTTGGACATAGGTGTAGATCTCGTCCATCTCGATGACATCGGGTATCCCGGTGTCGGTCGGCTCGGCCTGGGCCAGCTTGTGCTGCAGGACCGCATGCTCCTTGCGGATCCAGTTCAACACCGTCGCGGGCGAAGCACGAAGCACCCGGCCGATCGCCCGAATGCCCATGCTGTTCATGTACATCTCGATCGCCATGGCCTTGGTCTGGGCGCTGAATTTGGGCGGGCTGTCGGTGCTATAGCGCCCGCAGGCGCGGCATCGGTAGCGTTGATGCCCGGCCTTGCTGCCGCGCTTGATCAGATCTGTGCCGCCACAGCTTGGGCAATCCATCGTGTGCCTCCCCGCAAATCACCTCTATAACAGAATCCAAAAAGCGATCCGGGTAAACAGTCCCCCACAAGGGGGGAGATCGGCAAGAGGCGAGAACCCCACTCAAATTGCGACGTGAAAGATGGGCGAAACGGCCCTCCATCCAATCTCCCCCCTTGTGGGGGAGATGCCCGGCAGGGCAGAGGGGGGTGCTCCGGGATACGCCCCTACTCCTCCCCGCCGACCATTTCGCCCAGCACCTCCTGCGCGAGCGCCCGCGTGATGCGGCTGCCGCGAGAGAGGGCGAGGCGGTCGAGGCGGTCCACCAGCGTCTGGGCGGCCTCCAGCGAGCGCTCCATGCGCGCGACGATATAGGCGACCAGCTTGTCGTCGACGAAGAGCTGGCGGTCGGCGAAGAGCTTGACGATGACCTGCGAGAGGAGTTCGTCGTCCGGCTCGCCGATCTCCACCACGGTCGCGGCCTTGAGGCGCGAGCGCAGGTCCGCAAGCTCGACCGGCCAGGACATCGGCCACAGCCGGCTGGTCATCAGCAGCGTGTGGCCGTGCTGGCGCACGTTGTTGATGACGTGGAAGAGCGTGCGGTCGTCGAAGCCGGCGCGGTCGGCATCCTCGATGAGGACGGGGCCGCGCTCGGCGGCCGCCTCCGCGCCCTCGCCCGGCTGCGCCAAGACCAGCGCCGCGCCGGCCTTCTCGCGCCAGATGGCGGCAAGGTGCGATTTTCCCGAGCCGACGGGGCCGGCGATGACCACGACGGGCGCCGGCCAGTGCGGCCAGGCGTCGATCATCGCGACGGCCGCGTCCACCGGCTTTGCGAGCAAAAGGTCGTCGCGCCCCGTCGCGGGGTCGTGCCCGAAGGCCAGCGGCAACTGTTCGGCGGTCTTGCGCGGGGTCATTGTCTTACTCGGATACACGTTTGCGGCCCGTTATTCTTCTGGCGTGCTCTCTTCGAGGAGAACGGGCTTGCTGGCCCCGTAATAGAGGTCGCTGTCAAGGTAGCGGCTGAGGCCGAAGCGGACAAGCACGCCCACGGCCGCGGCCGCCGGCACCGCGATCATCAGCCCGACGAAGCCGAACAGCGCGCCGAAGGCGACCAGCGCGAACATCAGCCAGACCGGATGCAGGCCGACGCGCGAGCCGACGAGCTTGGGCTGGAGGATGTTGCCCTCGATGAACTGGCCGGAGAAGAAGATGACGGCGATCAGCACGACCATCCAGTAATCCGGCCAGAACTGCACGACGGCGACGCCGATGGCCAGCACCAGCCCGACCAGCGAGCCGACATAGGGGATGAAGCTGATGACGCCGGCGAAAAGGCCGATCAGCAAGCCGAAATTCAGCCCCGCGAAGGAGAGCCCGATGCCGTAGTAGAGGCCGAGGATGATGCAGATGGAGCCCTGCCCACGCACGAAGCCGGCGATCGCCGCATCCATCTCGGAGGCGATCTGGCGGACATTGTCGACATAGTCGCGCGGCACCCAGCTATCGACCTTGGCGATCATATGGTCCCAGTCGAGCAGCAGATAGAAGGCGACGACGGGCGTGACGACCAGAAGCGAGACGATGTTGACCAGCGCCATGCCGGAGTTCCAGAGCTGCTTCATCACCGTGCCGAGGAAGCCCGCGCCCTCTGCGAGGATGGAGGAGAAGCTCTCCTTGATCGTGCCCATCTGGCTGCCGATCCATTTCGGCAGCAGGTCCGGGTTGAAGCTCGCCACGAGCTGCTGGAGCTGGGTGACGTAGCCCGGCAGCTTTTCCAGGAAATCGGCGGCCTGGGTTGCCAAGAGCGGGATGACGATCATCAGCGACAGGGCGAAGAGCACGACGAAGGTGATGAGGATCACCACCGTCGCCATCATGCGCGAGAGGCCGATGCGCTCCAGCCGGTCGGCGACCGGATCGAGGAAATAGGCGAGCGCCATGCCGGCGATGAACGGCAGCAGGATATCGGAAAAGATAAGGAGGAAGAGCACGAAGAAGGCGAGCGCGATCAGCCAGAAGATCGCCTGCCGCTTCAGTCCCGCGCCGCTGATATGGGCTGCCATCGCGCTTTTCCCGTGTTTGCCGTTTGCATGAGGAGATAGGATGCGCGCCTGAGAAAGGTCAAGGCTGGGCGGGGAAATGGTCTCGTGGGGCCATGTTTTCCTCGGTTTCCCCAGAGCCAGCGTCTACCCCCCTCTGCCCTGCCGGGCATCTCCCCCACAAGGAGGGAGATCGGCAAGAAGCGAGCACCGCGCTCAAATTGCGACGTGAAAGGTGGGCGAAACGCCCCTCCATCCAATCTCCCCCCTTGTGGGGGAGATGCCCGGCAGGGCAGAGGGGGGTGTCGCCGCCGCGCCGCCGTCCCCCGCAATCCAGTGAAAAAATCCCCGCAATCCCGGCATTCTCCTTGCACTTGCCGCCCCGCCATGCCAATCGGGCGCGAGCAGCCCCCAAGCCGGAGACGAGAGCATGAGCCAGTCGGGAAAGAACGGTCTGACCTATAGCGATGCGGGCGTCGACATCGACGCGGGCAACCTGATGGTCGAGAAGATCAAGCCGGCGGTGCGCTCCACCCGCCGCCCGGGCGCCGACGGCGAGATCGGCGGCTTCGGCGGGCTCTTCGACCTGAAGGCCGCGGGCTTTTCCGATCCCGTCCTCGTTGCGGCCAACGACGGCGTCGGCACCAAGCTGAAGATCGCCATCGACGCGGACCGGCACGACACGGTCGGCATCGACCTCGTCGCCATGTGCGTCAACGACCTCGTTGTGCAGGGCGCCGAACCCCTCTTCTTCCTCGACTATTTCGCGACCGGCAAGCTCGATCCCGAGCAGGGCGCGGCCATCGTCGAGGGCATCGCCGAAGGCTGCCGGCAGGCCGGCTGCGCGCTCATCGGCGGCGAGACCGCCGAAATGCCCGGCATGTACTCGCACGGCGACTACGACCTTGCCGGCTTTGCCGTGGGCGCGGCCGAGCGCGGCCAACTGCTGCCGGCGGGCGACATTGCCGAAGGCGACGTCATCCTCGGCCTTGCCTCCTCGGGCGTCCATTCCAACGGCTATTCGCTGGTGCGCAGGATCGTCACGCTCTCGGGCCTCGCCTGGGACGCGGCGGCTCCGTTCGAGGCTGGCAGGACGCTCGGCGAGGCGCTGCTGACGCCGACGAAGATCTATGTGAAGCCGCTGCTGAAAGCGATCCGCGAGACGGGCGCGATCAAGGCGCTGGCGCACATCACCGGCGGCGGCTTCCCGGAGAACATTCCGCGCGTGCTGCCAAAACACCTTGCCGCCGAGATCGACCTTGCCGCCGTCAGGGCGCCGGCCGTGTTCTCCTGGCTTGCGAAGACCGGCGGCGTGGAAGCGACGGAAATGCTGCGCACCTTCAACTGCGGCGTCGGCATGATCGCCGTGGTGCCGGAGGAGAAGGCCGACGCGGTTGCCGCCGTGCTGGCCCGCGAAGG
>Ga0222426_100931_pt1 | contig 14065 bp, 13 predicted proteins | sample 2B50Ametagenome_FD_180087 | JGI IMG/M metagenome (GOLD analysis project Ga0222426, IMG submission 180087) | Enriched microbial communities from leaf-cutter ant dump, University of Wisconsin, Madison, United States - 2B50A (version 2) | ecosystem: Environmental > Terrestrial > Nest > Insects nest... | reverse complement strand
GCATCATCAGGGTCAGCGCGCCATGGGCCAGCCATGCCAGGCCGGCGGCGGCCCAGTCCAGTCCCGGCGCCAGGGACACGGCCGCCAGCATCAGCGAAAGCGGCGTGATGCACAGTTCGATCAAGGGAATGGCGTAGGCATTGGCCGCCGGCGACACCAGAGATACTTCGTGGAAGACCCAGGCCAGCACGGGCGCCAGCGCCAGGGTGATGGCCCACTGCAGGCGGGCCGCCAGTTTCAGGCCGCGCAACCAGCGATCCGACCGCGATGCCGCGGGCGCAGCCCCGGCCGCGATGGCGCCCCGGTGGCTGCCGCGGGCGACGGGCGACACCGCGGCCTGAACCGGAGGCGCCACATCCCGCCCTGCCGCCAGCAGCACCGCCACGGCGGCGAACGACAGCCAGAAGCCGCTGGCCAGCAGGGCCCAGGGGTCCAGCGCCACGACGACGGCGGCGGCCAGCGCCAGCACGCGGGACCCGCTCAGGCGCAACTGCAGGGCCTGGGCGCCCGCCACCATCGCCAGCATCAGGAAGGTGCGGCGGGCGGGCACGCCCCAGCCCGCCAGCAGGCAATACAGCCAGGCGGTGATCAGCGCGGCGCAAGCGGCCGCCCGCCGGGCCGGCCAGCGTTCCGCCAGGATCCGGCCGCGCCAGGACAGGCGGCACCACAGCCAGCGCACGGCCAGGGCCGCCATGCCGGCCAGCATCGTGATGTGGGATCCGGAAATCGACACGAGGTGCGTCAGGCCGGTGCGGTTGAAGACGCGCCAGTCGGCATCGTCCATCCCATCCTGATCGCCGATGGCCAGGGCCCGCAGCACGGCGCCGTAGCGCTTGCCCTCCAGATGCGGCGCCATGGCCTCGCGGATCCGGTGCCGCGCCCGGTCGGCCACGACGGAGATGCTGTGCCAGTCCTCGTCCCGCAGATGTTCCGGTGCGCCGCGCACCGTGCCGCTGGCCCGGATGCCGGCGGCGAACACATGGCCCTCGTAATCGAAGGCCGCGATGTTCTGCGCCGCCTGGACGGGACGCAGGACCAGGGCCATGCGCCACACCTGGCCCGCCCGCACGACCGGAAACGGCGGGTCGGCGGGCCGCGCCGCCGCATAAGGACTGCGCCAGCCCGACGCCGGCCAGCTGACCAGGATCCGCCGCGGCACCCCGGCCGGATGCGAATCCAGCACGTCGGCCTCGAAGCGGATCCGGTCCGGCTGCAGACGTGGCAGGCCCCGGACGCGCAGCGTGACCCGGGACACGCGGTCCACATTGCCGTCTTCCAGGACCTGGGCCAGCCGCTGCTGCGCCCAGAAGACCGTGATCGCAAAGCCCAGGCCGGCGGTCAGCAGCCACAGCGCCAGGAGGCTTGATGCGCGGCCCCGTCCGCCCAGGAAGCCAGCCAGGACCATCATGGCCGCTGGCACCAGCACCGCAGCCGTCGGCCAGGGCCATGCCGGCAATCGGGCCAGCTGATGCGCGGCCCCTGCTCCCAACAGGCCTGCCGCCACCGCCAGCCGCCCGATCATCTCCCGCCCCTAGAATGCCTCCGACAGGAAAGGCTAAGGTGCGCGGGCGTGACAAAGCCAGGCCCTTGAGCCGTTTCTGTCACGCCCGTCCGGCTGCGGGCATGCCGTGCGTGCCGGCGGCGGATCAGGAAGACGACAGCAGCGCTTCCAGTTTCGGCAGGACCCGCATCGCATTGAGGCCGCACTGCAAGGCGGCATCCTCCACGCGGATGCCGCGCAGATCGGCCAGGCTGTCGGCGATCCTCGCGACCTCGGCCGGTTCGTTGCGCGCGGGTTGTGGCCGGCCCTCGGCGTCCCGCCCCAGCCAGGCGGGGGGGATGTCGGGCGCGTCGGTCTCCAGCACCAGGGCGTTGTCCGGCAACCGGGCCGCGAGACGGCGGATCTGCAAGGCCCTCTCGAAGGTCATGGCGCCGCCCACGCCCAGGGCGAAACCCTGGCCCAGAAACTGTTCCGCCTGCTGGAAGCTGCCGTTGAAGGCATGCGCGATGCCGCCGATCGCGGGCCGGCGCCGCAGGTGCTTGAGCAGCACGTCCTGCGAGCGGCGCACGTGCAGCAGCACCGGCAGCCCGAAGCGCCGGGCCAGGTCCAGCTGGCGGACATAGAACTGTTCCTGGCGCGCCCGCCGCTCGGGGGTGCTCATCGCCGGCACGAAGAAATCCAGGCCGATCTCGCCGATCGCCACCAGGCGCGGGTCGTCGCGCCAGCCGGCCACGCAGTCTTCCAGGGCGTCCAGATCCTCGTCGCCGGACTGCGCGACGAACAGGGGATGGATGCCCAGGGCATAGGCCCCGCCCGGCATCGACGCCGCCAGGTCCCGCACGGTCTGGAAATTGTTCCGGCAGACGGCGGGGATGACGATGCCGCGCACGCCGGCCTGCGCCGCCCGGGCGATCACCGCCTCGCGGTCCGTGTCGAATTCCGAGGCATCCAGATGGCAATGGGTATCGATCAGCATGCAGTCTCCTGTGCCTTCCCTGGCCGGCCGGCGCCGCGCCATCCCTGCCCGAAGCCCGGATGCCGCCCCGTCAGGCGGCGGCCAGGTGGCCCGCCTGCATGTGCAGCTGACGGTGCGCCAGCGCGGCCAGCGCGGGGTCGTGCGTCACGATGATGAAGGCCGTGCCGAGCTCGTGGTTGATCCGCCGCAGCAGCTCGAACATGGCGTCGGCCGTGTGCCGGTCCAGGTTGCCGGTGGGCTCGTCGGCCAGCACGCAGGCCGGCTGCGTGACCAGGGCGCGGGCCAGGGCGACGCGCTGGCGCTCGCCGCCCGACAGCTGGCCGGGGAAATGCGATGCGCGCGCCTCCAGGCCGACCTGTTCCAGCAAGCCATGGGCCTGCCCGCGCGCCTGGGCGCGGCCCACTCCGCGCACGATCAGGGGCATGGCCACGTTGTCCAGCGCGGAGAATTCCGGCAACAGGTGATGGAACTGGTAGACAAAGCCCAGCGCCCGGTTGCGCAGATGGCTGCGGCGGCGTTCGTTCAGGCCGCCGGCGGCCTCGCCGGCGATCCACAGCTGTCCGGCATCGGCCTGGTCCAGCAAGCCCAGCACGTGCAGCAGCGTGCTCTTGCCGGAACCGGAGGCCCCCACCACGGCCACCATCTCGTGGGCCTCGACGGCGAGATTGACGTCGCGCAGGACTTCGACCCGGCCGGCGCCCTCGTCGTAGGTCTTGACGAGGTGCTCGGCGCGCAGCACGGTTCTGGCATTCGGATGGACGTCAATCATGGCGCAGCACCTGGGCGGGCTGCAGGCGCGAGGCCCGCCAGCTGGGATAGAGGGTCGCCAGCAGCGACAGCACCAGCGAGGTGACGCCGATGACCGTGATGTCGCCCACCTGGGGGTTGGAGGGCAGCTCGCTGATGAAATAGATCTGCTGGGGAATGAAATGGATGCCCAGGACCTTTTCGATCCAGGGCACGATCACCTCGATGTTGTAGGCGGCCAGCGTCCCCAGCAGCACCCCGCCCAGGGTGCCGACCACGCCGATCAGCGCCCCCTGCACCAGGAAGATCCGCGCGATCTCGGACGGTGTCGCCCCCAGGGTGCGCAGGATCGCGATGTCGGATTGCTTGTCCTTGACGGCCATGACCAGCGAGGACAGCAGGTTGAAGGCCGCCACGGCCACGATCAGCGTCAGGATCAGGAACATCATGCGTTTCTCGGTCTTGACCGCCGCGAACCAGGTGCGGTTGTTCTGCGTCCAGTCCATGGCGCGCACGCCCTGCGGCATCAGTTTCAGCAGTTGCAGGGCGACCTCCGGCGCACGCTGCATGTCGGCGATGCGCAGGCGCACCCCGCTGACCCCGCTGTCGCGGAACACGCGGGCCGCGTCCTCTACGTTCACGAAGGCCAGCGTCGCATCGTATTCGTAATAGCCCGAGGCGAACACGCCCGAGACCGTGAACTGGCGCATGCGCGGCGCAAAGCCGGCGGGCGAGATCGAGCCCTGGGGGGCCAGCAGCAGCAGGGTGTCCCCCACCGCGACGCCCAGGGACTGCGCGATCTGGCTCCCCAGGATGACGTGGAACGAGCCGGGCGTGAGCGTATCGAGCGAACCGGACTCCAACTGGTCCTTGAGCTCGGAGACCCGCGGCTCGATGGCGGGGTCGACTCCGCGCACCTGCACCCCGGACAGGGACTGGCCGCGCGCCACCATGGCCTGCGCCGCCACGAAGGGCGCCGCGCCGCGGACCTCGGGATCCTCCTGCGCGGCCCGCGCCAGGTCCTGCCAGTGATCCAGCACCTGCTGGTGGTCCACCCCCGGCACGTAGAGCTCGATGTGCGGCAGGACCGACAGCATGCGGTCGCGCACCTGGGTCTGGAAGCCGTTCATGACCGAAAGCACGACGATCAGCGCCGCGACGCCCAGTCCGATGCCCGCCATGGAGCTGGCGGCGACGAAGGAGACGAAGCGGTCGCCCCCGCGCCCGCCGCGGCCCGTGCGTGCCAGGCCGGCGTATCGCGCCCCAATCCACCATTCATAGGCCATGTGCACTGCCTTCCGATCCGTTTGACTCTACAATTCCGCCATGCATATCGTGATCCCCGGGGCCTGGCCCGATCCTGAAGTCGCCGCCGAACTGGCAACACACCTGGCGCAGCGCGCGCCCACGCTGGCCGGCTGGCTGGCCCGGGGCAAGGCCGAGACCTGCCCCAGCCTGGCCGCGCAGACCTGGTGCACGCCATTGGAACACTGGCTGCTGGGCATGCGCGGCTTCGAGGCGGCACAGACCGAGCATATTAGCGCAGGTCTGGGCCCGCTGCGCGGCGAGGCCGGGGATGCGGAGCCCGTCTGGCTGGCCGAACTGGTCCATATGGCGCCCTCGCGCGACGGCGCCGCCCTGCTGCCGGCCGCCGGCCTGGACATCACCCCGGAGCAATCCGCGTCGCTGCTGCGCACCGCCCGCGAGCACCTGGACGACAGCGGCCTCGAACTGGAATACCTGCGCGCCGACACCTGGCGCGTGCGCTGGCCGCAGCCGGTGCAACTGGCCTGCGCCAGCCCGGCGCTGGTGGCCGTCAGCGCCGTCAACGACTGGTGGCCCCAGGACGCGGCCGCCCGCCCCTGGCGGCGGCTGGTGAACACCCTGCAGATGGCCTGGTTCGAACATCCCGTCAACCAGGCCCGCGCCCAGGCGGGCCAGGCGCCGGTCAACAGCCTGTGGCTCTACGGCGGCGGGCGCGCCAGCCAGCTGACGCGCCCGCCGCTGGCCGACATGACCCTCGAGACCGCGCTGTGGGACCGCGCCGTCGCCCAGGACTGGGGCGGATGGATCGAGACGCTGGCGGACCTGGAAACCCGCTGCTTCGCCCCGCGGGCGCAGCAGCGCCCGACCCTGGTGCTGACCGGCCGCGACCGCTATGCCGTCGTCCCGGTGGCCGGCGGCTGGCTGGCGCGCTGGCGCACGCAGGACTGGAGGCGCTGGTGGTCCAGCCGCTGATCCGTCCCCGCAGCGCCAGCCGGCAGCGCGCCCAGGCGCTGGCCGACGGCGGCGTGCATCCGCTGCTCGCCCGCCTGTGGGCGGCGCGTGGCCTGGCCCGCCCCGCACCCGTCGAATGGGCGCAGCTGATCCCGCCGTCGCAACTCACCCACGTGAACGATGCCGCCTGCCTGCTGGCCGACGCCATCGGGGCCGGACAGCGGCTGCTGATCGTGGCGGACTACGACTGCGACGGCGCGACCGCCTGCGCGGTGGCCGTGCGCGGCCTGCGGGCCATGGGCGCCCAGGTGGACTTCCTGGTCCCCAACCGCTTCGAGACCGGCTACGGGCTGTCCCCGGCGGTGGTCGAGCTGGCGCGCCGCCACCCGGCCGGCCGGCCGGACCTGCTGATCACGGTGGACAACGGCATCGCCAGCATCGACGGCGTGGCGGCGGCCCGGGCGGCCGGCATGCAGGTCATCGTCACGGATCACCACCTGCCGGGCGACACGCTGCCCGAGGCCCTGGCCATCGTGAACCCGAACCAGGCGGGCTGCGGCTTCCCGTCCAAACACCTGGCCGGGGTGGGCGTCATGTTCTACGTGCTGCTGGCCCTGCGCGCCGCACTGCGCGAACGCGGTGCCCTGCCTGCCCAGGGCGGCCCGCGGCTGGACGCCCTGAGCGACCTGGTCGCCCTGGGCACCGTCGCCGACGTCGTCCGCCTGGACGACAACAACCGCCTGCTGGTCGGCCAGGGCCTGCGGCGCATCCGCCAGGGCCGCATGCAGGCGGGCATCGCGGCGCTCTTCGAGGTCGCCGGACGCGACCCCAAGCAGGCGGGCACGGGCGACCTGGGCTTTGCCCTGGGCCCGCGCATCAACGCCGCGGGACGCATGGCCGACATGAGCCTGGGCATCCATTGCCTGCTGGAAGACGACCCCGCACGCGCCCGCGAGCTGGCGCGCGCGCTGGACGACATCAACCGCGAGCGGCGCGCCCGGGAAACCGAGATGCGCGACCAGGCCCTGGCGCACCTGGATGCGCAGCCCTCGGCCCAGGCGGCCAGCGTCTGCGTCTGGCAGGACGGCTGGCACCCCGGGGTCATCGGCCTGGTGGCCTCGCGGCTCAAGGAAACCTACTGGCGCCCGGCACTGGCATTCGCGCCCGACGGCGCCGACACCCTGCGCGGGTCGGGCCGCTCGATTCCCGACGTGCACCTGCGCGACGCGCTGGATCTGGTCAGCAAGCGGCTGCCCGGTGCGATCCTGCAATTCGGCGGACACGCGATGGCCGCGGGCCTGACCCTCAAGACCCGGGCCTTCGATGAATTCGCCCTGGGTTTCGACGCCGCCGTGCGCACCCTCAGCGGGCGCGAGACCTTCGAACCCTGCCTGGAAACCGACGGTTCGCTGGAACCGGCCTACCTGAGCGCCGACACCGCCGCGCTGCTGGCCGACCAGATCTGGGGCGCCGGCTTTCCCGCCCCACTCTTCCAGGACCGATTCCGCGTGGTGCACCAGCGCCTGCTGAAAGACCGTCACCTGAAGCTCTTCCTGGAACGCGAGGGACAGCGCATCGACGCGATCTGGTTCAACCACGCCGAGCCGTTGCCCGAGCGGATCGAGGCCGTCTACCGCCTCGAAAGCAACACCTGGGGCGGCCAGACCTCGGTGCAGCTCCTCATCGAGCACGCCCTGGCCGCCTGAGGCGGCGGTCAGTCCGGCGCGGCGTGCCCGGGCCAGACGGCCAGCGCCAGCCCCAGCAGCGCCAGGCCGAATGCCAGGGCGTGCAGCGCGCCAAACGGTTCGCCCAGCACGCCCACCCCGACGCAGGCGGCGCCCACCGGCAGCAGGACGGTGAACACGCCCGCCCGCGATGCCGGCACCCGGCGCAGGCCGGTCATCCACAGCCAGATCGTGCCGCTGGCGGCCAGCCCGTAGAACAGCAGCAGGCCCCAGACGGCAGCCGTGACGCGGGCGAAGTCGAAATGCCAGGCCGCATAGGTCCCCGCGGGCAGCATCAGGGCCAGGCCCCAGAGATTCATCAGGGCGCTGATCCGCTTGGCCGACAGGGTGCCCGTCAGTTGCTTGCCGATCACGGCGTAGGCCGCCTCGCAGAGCACCGCACCGCCCAGCAGCCCGTAGCCCAGCCACCGCCACGCACCCGCCGCATCCCCGGCCCGCGCGTCCACCGGCCCGGCCAGCGCCAGCAGCGCGATGCCGCCCATCGCGCAGGCGATGGCGGCAAAGATCCGCGGACGGATCGCCTCGCGCAGCACGATGCGGCTCAGCACCGCGACGGCCGCGGGAATGGCGGACATGATCACACCGGCGGCCAGCGCGCTGCTGTAGCGCACGCCCAGCACCATGAAGACGGTGAACAGAAAGCTGCCGATGAAGGATTCCAGGAACACCAGCCAGCGCAGGCGCGTGTCCAGAGGCGGCTCGGAAGCCGGCTTGCGCATCCAGTGCAGCACCGACAGCGCACCGATGCCGAAACGCAGGCAACCCAGCAGAAACACCGGGAAGATGACCGCCAGCGGCTTGCTGAGGGCGACGTAGGCGCCCACGATGAACATGCTGCCCGCCAGGCACGCGTAGGCCAGCCAGAGGCTGCCTTCGACCGCGCCGGCGCGGCTCACGACGCGGCGGCCCCGCGCGAAGACAGCACGATTCCGCCGATGATCAGCAGGAACGCCAGCGCATGGTAGACATGAGGCGCCTCGCCCAGGAGTCCGAGCGACAACAGCGCCGCGCTGAGCGGGGTCAGGTTGTTGAAGAAGCCCGCCAGCGTGGGCCCGACCCGCTGCACGCCGGCCCCCCAGCAGCGGAACGCGATTACCGAGGGCCCGACCGCCACATAGACCGCGGCAGCGACCAATGGCCAGCCCCAGTCGATGCGCCAGTCCGTCAGCCGCCATTCCAGTACGGCGAACAGCCCCGACCAGGCGGCGCCATACAACACCTGCCCCAGCAGAAAGCCCGCCCAGTGGGAGCGGACCGGCGCATCGGCGGGCACGCGCGTCAGTTGCCAGCTGTAGAACGCCCAGATGACGGTCGCCAGCACCATCAGCAGATCGCCGGCCACGAAGTGCAAGGCGCGCAGCTGGGACAGTTCGCCGTGCGACAGCACCATCGCCACGCCCGCCAGGGACAGCAGCGACCCCGCCACCTGGGCCGGGCGGATCGCCACGCCGTGGAAGACGCGGCCCACGATCAGCATCCACACCGGCATGCTGGCGGCCACCAGCGTCACGTTGACCGGCGTCGAAGTGTGCAGGGCCAGGTATTGCAGGGAGTTGTACAGGCCCACGCCGAGCAGCCCCAGCACCGCGTAGCGGGGCCAGTTGCGCCATACGGCGCTGCCGCGCCGCAGCACGCGATAGCCGAGCGGCAACAGGATCAGCAACGCCAGCGCCCAGCGGAAGAAATTGAGTGTCAGGGGCGGCACCAGGTCCGCCACCGCGCGGCCGACGACGGCGTTGCTGGCCCACAGAATGGGGGGAACGAGCAGCAACAACACCGTACCTGGGCTCAATCTGTCATTCATCCGTCATCCGCCTGCTTCATCTGCGGGGATTCTAACCGGTACGATGATTCTTGACATAATACTGCTTCAAGCCTTAACATGACAGGCTGCTTCATCAGCGGTTTTCAGTATTTTGCCGGCGTGCCGGCTGCCTTGGCGGGTCCGGGATGCCGGCGCCTGCTGCCTCTCTGGGGCCATCGGTCCCTGTCTGGTTTCTGATCGCCCATCCGATCCTGTCGCCACCGCAGATTGCGGCGGGGCCGGCGCCGTGTCTGGCCGCTGATGCATTGATCACTTTACGGGAGCACACGCTATATGGCCAAGGAAGAACTACTCGAAATGCATGGATCCGTCACCGAGGTGCTGCCGGATTCCCGCTTTCGCGTCACGCTGGACAATGGGCATCCCGTCATTGCCTACACCGGCGGCAAGATGCGCAAGCACCACATCCGCATCCTCGCGGGAGACCAGGTCACGCTGGAGATGTCGCCCTACGACCTCAGCAAGGGCCGCATCACCTTCCGCCACCTGAACCGCGCGCCCGGCGCGACCAGCGCGCCTCCCCGCCGCCGCCGCTGAGGCAGCGGCCCGGCCGGGCATCCCCGGCCGCAGGTCCCCTCACGCCACCCTAGTGGCAGTCCGGGACCGTCTGATCCAGATAGACTTCGAAGGCAATGGCCTTCGCCTGCTCCGCCGCCTGGCGGCGCAGGCTGGCGGGCGCGAGCGCCTGTCGCAAGGCCTGGCGACCGGCCTCGGGCAGCTCCGGGCGCCGCAGCTGCGTCAGGGCCGCGGTCCGGTACGGCTGCAGCTGGGCCGAGAATTTCCGCCATTCGGGATATTTCAGCAGCGCGCGCAAGAAACCCTCATCCTCGACGGCGGCGTCGCACTGTCCGGTCCGCAAGGCCAGCAACGCATCGGTCGCCGACGGGTACACCTGCTCGATCGCGGCAAAGCGGGCGCTCAGCTCTCCCACGTAGCGTCCGTCCGCGCTGAGGCACACGGTGCGCCCGGCCAGGGCCGGCCACTCGTGGATGTCGGTGTCGGTCCGCAGGATCGCCAGCGGGCTGGCGGACCACTCCAGGGCGCTGCGCCGCACGCCTTCGGGCAAGACCGCATCGTCGGGCACGACGCCGACCCACGCATCCAGCTCGCCGGAGCGCAGTTGTTCCAGCGCGGGCTCCAGGGCCACCGCCCGCACCGGCGCGCCGCTGTCCACCGCCCCGACGGCCAGCACCTCGATGCGCACCGGCGTACGCGGCTTGGCGCCCGGCACCGGCGCGGCCGGCACCTCGGCCACGCCCAGGCGCCAGCCGCCGTCGGGCTGCGCGCCCGGCGCGGCGGCGGCCAGCAGCGGCCACAGGCCCGCCAGCAGGCTCAGGCCCCCGCCCGCCACGATCCGGCGCAGCCGGCGGCCGCGCGACATTTCCCGATCAGACATATTGGTATCTCAGCACCCGCCGCTTGATGTTCTCGAGGAAGACCTGGTCGATCAGCGTTGCGAGGATGGCGATCGTCAGGATGTTGGCCATGACGCCCACCATGTCGGCGGTCTCGCCGGCATAGGCCAGCGAACGCCCCAGCCCCTTGCCGAAACCGATCAGCATTTCCGCCGAGATCAGGGCCCGCCAGGCATTGCCGAACGCCAGCTGGGCGCCGGTGATCAGCTCCGGCATCACGGCCGGCAGGTAGACGCGGCGCAGCATGTCCCAGGGGCTGGCGCCCATCACCCGCGCCGCCGAGACGTGCGTCTGCATGACGCTCTCGGTCGCGTTCATCACCGACAGGGCCGCCGGGAAGAAGGCCGCCAGCGCGATCACGACGATGATGGGCACGTTGCCAAAGCCCATCAGGATCAGGAACAGCGGCACCCAGGCGATCGAGGGGATCGACTGCAGCACGATGATGGCGGACTTCAGCACCTCGCGGAAGAACAGCAGCAGGCCGCCCGCCAGGCCAAAGCCGATGCCGAACAGCAGCGCAAAACCGTACCCCACGCCCAGGCGCCCCATGCTGCCCGCCAGGATCGCGCGGAACTCGGCCGTCTGCAGGTCCTGCCAGACGCGACCCAGCACCACCGGCACCCCCGGCATCAGGAAATCGGGCAGCGTCCAGGCGGCGCACTGCCAGATCAGCAGGATGGCGGCTATCGCAACCGCCATCGCCAGCTTGCGGGCGGCGGGAGAAACGCGTCTTTTTTTGCTCATGCTCAAGAACATGGCCGGACGAGCCCGGCCATCAGGAAAAAATGGAATGGGTGCGATTATCGCACCCATCGGGATTTACAGATTGCGGCTGTGCTGCCAGTCCAGGTCGACGATGGACTTGACCTCATAGGGCTTGCCGTCCCGGGTCTTGAGGGCGCCCTGGGCCTGCATGATGTCGGCGACTTCCTGCATGCGGCTCAGGTCCTTGGCGGTCAGGGCCGGGCTGAAAGTCTGGGTCTGGATCGCCTTGCTGATGACCTGCTCGCGCGGCACCTCGCCATCGTGCAGGGTCTTGAGGGTCGGCTCGGCGATGAAGTAGCTGGCGATCAGCTTGGCGGCCTCGTCGGGCTTGTTCTGCAGCAGCTCGATCGCGTCGCGCTGCGCGTCCAGCGACTTCCAGACCAGGTCCTTCTTGTCCTTCAGGGTCTTGCCCGAGGTGATGGTCACCATGCAGGGGAAGGGCCAGACTTCGCCGATCTCGTAGATCTGCGTCACCGGCGCGATCAGCTGCGCGATGCTGGCCTGGGGCTCGAACAGGAAGGCCGCGTCCACGCGCTTGCCCACCAGGGATTGCACGGCCACCTGCGGGCTCACGCCCAGGATCGAGACCTCGCTGGGCTGCACGCCGGCGTCCTTCAGGACCACGCCGCGCAGCACGGTATCGGCCGTGCTGCCTTCCTTTTGCGAAGCCAGGGTGTGGCCCTTCAGGTCGGCGACGCTCTTGATGCCCGAATCGTCGCGCACCACCAGGGCATGGTAGCCGCGCTGGGCGCCGGCCACGACCTTCAGGTCGGCGCCGCGCGAGGACCAGGAGGCCGCGTTCGTGAAGCCCAGCACGCCGGTGTCGAGCTGGCCGCCGACGATCGCCTTGATCAGGTCGGTGCCGGACTTGAATTCCACCAGCTGGACGTCCAGTCCCTGCTTGGCGTAGAACTTGCCTTCGTAGGCCGTGATCGCCTGCGCGTCGTCCATGACGCGGATATAGCCGACCTTGAAGGGTTCGGCGGCGAAGGCCTGGCTGGCCAGCGTCAGGGCGGCGAGCGCCGGAATCAATACGCGACTGAATTTCATGCTGCGATTTCCTCGGGGATGGATTGGGAAGATGAGTCGGAATCGGTGGTGATGCCCAGCAGCCCCAGGATCTCCCGGCGCATGTCGGCAAAGTTCGACAGGTCGTGGGTCTTGTCGCCTTCCGACAGGTGGAATTCCTTGAGCAGGCGCGAGGGCCGCGCGCTGAAGACCAGGATGCGGTCGGCGAGGAACAGGGCCTCGTCCACGTCGTGCGTGACCAGCAGCACGGTGGGCCGGGTCTCGCGGATGAGGGTGCGCAAGGCGTCTTGCAGCGTCATGCGCGTCAGCGCGTCCAGCGCGCCGAACGGTTCGTCCAGCAGCAGGACCTCCGGATGGGTGATGAAGGCGCGCGCCAGGGCGCAGCGCTGGCGCATGCCGCCCGAGACCTGGTGCGGGAAATAATCCTCGAATCCCTTGAGGCGCACCTTGTCCAGCCAGACGGCCGCCTGTTCGCGGGCCTGGGCGCGGGGCACCTTTTGCAGTTCCAGCGCCATGGCGACGTTCTGCGACAGGGTCAGCCAGGGATAGAGCGCGTTTTCCTGGAACATCAGCATGCGGCTGGGATCCGGACGGCGGATGGCCTTGCCGTCGGCCAGCACCTGGCCGGCGCTGGGCTTTTCCAGGCCGGCGGCCAGGTGCAGCAGGGTCGATTTGCCGCAGCCCGAGGGGCCCACCAGGGCCACCAGCTCGCCCGGCGCGATGTCGCGGTCGAAGCCGTCGACCACGCGCAAATCGCCGAACTGTTTCTCGACCTGTCTGAAGGATAGATTCATCGTGGTTTCCCGGCCCGCCCGACGGGACGCCGGCGGACCTATATGACTGCTGATTGAATAGACACTAGAAACTTTAACGATTTCGCTTAATGCGAAACAACAATAAATTGATGATTTTTTTATTTCTTCAGGTTATATAAAGCCAGGATCCCGCGTCGTCCCGCTGCGGCGCCCGGGCGCAATTGCGCTACGATGAAATCCCCCCGTTCAGGAGCGCCCATGTCCAGCCAACCCGTTCCGGATCCGATCTCGGTCCTGCTGCAAGGACACGCCGCCACCCGCGCCCGGCTGGAGGGCCTGGCCGCCGGCGCGCCCGATCCGGATGCCGCCGCCTGGTTCGACGGCCCCGCAGCCGCGCAACGCCGCCTCCTGACCGAAACGCTGTGCCCCGCCCTGATCGAGTCCATGGCCGGCTCGGACGCCGTCTGCCTGAAAGGCATGACGCGAGGCCTGGCCGACCGGGACGCCTCGCTCGGACGGCGCTGGCCCGGCATCCGCGCCGCGCTCGGACGGGGCGACGCCGACCCGGCCGCCCTGGCGGCGTGGGTCGAGGACTACCAGGCATACCTGCGCTACGCCGACGAGGAACTGCTGCCCATGGCCGACCGGCTGCTGGACGACCAGGCCCTGCAGCAGCTGCGCGACGCCGCCGCGCCCTAGCCCATAGTGGTTTCCACCAATCGCCAGTTTTTGGCCTGTTCACTACACTCCGCCCGTTCAGCCGCTGTTCAGTCAGCCGCCTGTCAGCCCGCGCTGGCCCCCTGCCGGCGCACCGCTATCCGGAGATCCCCCTCAATGAAATTCCCGACCACCCGTATCGCCGCATCGCTGGGCCTGTCCCTGACGCTGGGCCTGGCTGCCATGACCGCGAACGCGGCGCCCATCGTCGTCAAATTCAGCCACGTCGTGGCCGAATCCACGCCCAAGGGCCAGGGCGCCCTGAAATTCAAGGAACTGGCCGAGGCCGCCCTGCCGGGCAAGGTCGAGGTCCAGGTCTTCCCCAATTCCCAGCTGTTTGGCGACGGCAAGGAAATGGAGGCCCTGCTGC
>Ga0222426_100925_pt1 | contig 14165 bp, 14 predicted proteins | sample 2B50Ametagenome_FD_180087 | JGI IMG/M metagenome (GOLD analysis project Ga0222426, IMG submission 180087) | Enriched microbial communities from leaf-cutter ant dump, University of Wisconsin, Madison, United States - 2B50A (version 2) | ecosystem: Environmental > Terrestrial > Nest > Insects nest... | reverse complement strand
GATGATGGTCTGGTCCGGGTAGGTGAGGGTCTGCTTACGTTCTTCCTGCAGGTAGGCGAGGATGCGCCGGCCGATGTCCTTGACGTCGGAGGCGCGCTCGCGCAGGTAGGCGTCGTCCATCAGCTCGAAGCGCGCGACGTGCTCCATTACCACCTGGCGCAGGGCGCCCTGGGCCCACTGGCCGGAGCGGATGATGCGCTTGACCTCCTGGCCGATGGAGGCGTCGTCGAGCATCATCAGGTAGACGTCGAACAGCGCGCGCTCTTCCTTGCGCAGCTGGGTGGCCAGCTTGCTGGAGAGGTTGCGCATGTCTTCGCGGACGGCTTCCAGGGCCTGCTTGAACAGCTCGACCTCGGCCTCGACGTCGTCGATGGGCTTGTCCGGGACCACTTCCAGGTCGGCCGGCGGCAGCACCACCACGGCCTTGCCCACGGCCACGCCGGGGGCGCCGGGCACGCCGACGAACTTGGCTTCCTGGATGCCCTTGCCGAGCTTGCCCAGGCCGCGGATCGAACCGGTGGCCTCGGCGTGGGCGATGACCCCGGCCAGCTGCGCGCTCATGGTCACCAGGAAGGCTTCCTCGCCTTCGTCGAACTGGCGTTTTTCCTTCTGCTGCACCACCAGCACGCCCATCACCCGGCGGTGGTGGATGATGGGGGCACCGAGGAAGGAGGCGTAGCGTTCCTCGCCGGTCTCGGCGAAGTAGCGGTAGCGCGGGTGCTCGGAGGCGTTCTCCAGGTTCAGCGGCTCCTCGCGGGTGCCGACCAGGCCCACCAGGCCCTCGTTGGGGGCCATGCTGACCTTGCCGATGGAGCGCTTGTTCAGGCCCTCGGTGGCCATCAGGACGAAGCGGTTGGTCTCGGCGTCGAGCAGATAGACCGAGCACACCTGGGTGCCCATGGCTTCCTTGACCCGCTGCACGATGATGCCCAGCGCCGCCCTCAGGTCCTTGGCGGCGTTCACTTCCTGGACGATCTTGCGCAGCGTGTTGAGCATGCTCAGGGCCTTATCTCCTCTTCAGTCCCGCGCCAGAAGGCGCGGCGCCAGTTCCTTCAGGGCGCGCCGGTAGACCTCGCGCTTGAAGGTCACCACCTGCCCCAGGGGGTACCAGTAACTCACCCAGCGCCAGCCATCGAATTCCGGCTTGCCGGTCACATCCATGCGTACCCGGTTCTCGTCGCCGGTCAGGCGCAGCAGGAACCACTTCTGTTTCTGGCCGATGCACAGCGGCTGGCTGTTGGTGCGCACCAGACGCTGCGGCAGACGATAGCGCAACCAGCCGCGGGTGCAGGCGAGAATGCGCACATCCTGCTCCTCCAGGCCGACTTCCTCGTTCAACTCGCGGAACAGCGCCTCTTCAGGAGTTTCCCGGGCGTTGATGCCGCCCTGCGGGAACTGCCAGGCCTCCTGGTTGATGCGCCGAGCCCACAGAACCTGACCGGCCTCGTTGGAGAGGATGATGCCGACATTGGGGCGAAAACCATCGGGATCGATCACGGCGGTACATCCTCGAAAACGCGTGTGCCCGCATTGTTCCACAAAGCCTGTGACAGCGGCAACGCGAGGCTTGGCGCGCATGGGCAGGGCCGGCAAAAGCCGTTACTCTAGGCGACTTTTCCGCTTTCGCAATTAATGGTGAACCATGGCGCGTCTGGCCCTTTTCGACCTCGACAACACTCTGCTGGCCGGCGACAGCGACCACAGCTGGGGCGAATGGCTGTGCCAGCGCGGCCTGGTCGACGCCGGCGAGTACCAGGCGCGCAACGATGCCTTCTATGCCGACTACCAGGCCGGCACCCTGGACGTGTTCGCCTACCAGGCCTTCACCCAGGCGATCCTCGGCCGCAACAGCCTGGAGCAGCTGGCCACCTGGCATCGCCAGTTCATGGAGGAGGTCATCGAGCCGATCATCCTGCCCCGCGGCGAAGCCCTGCTGGCCGAGCACCGCGCCGCCGGCGACCGCCTGGTGATCATCACCGCCACCAACCGCTTCGTCACCGGCCCCATCGCCGAGCGCCTGGGCGTGGAAACGCTGATCGCCACCGAGTGCGAGATGCGCGACGGCCTCTACACCGGCCGCACCTTCGACGTGCCCTGCTTCCAGGGCGGCAAGGTGACCCGCCTGCAGCGCTGGCTGCAGGAAACCGGCATGAGCCTGGACGGCAGCTACTTCTACAGCGACTCGCGCAACGACCTGCCGCTGCTGGAAGTGGTGGCCCACCCGGTGGCGGTCGACCCGGACGAGGTCCTGCGCACCACCGCCGAGGAGCGCGGCTGGCCGGTGCTCAGCCTGCGCGACTGAGGCGCCTCACAGCGGCTTGTTGACCATCAGCCAGAAGATCGCCAAGAACGCCAGGAACGCCGGCCAGCCCAAGGCGAACCACCAGCGCATATAGAAGAAGGCCTGCGGCGGCAATGCGGTTCCCGCCGCCGTCGCCGCCTCGGCCAGGTCGCGCACGCGAATCTGCAGCCACACCACCGGCAACCAGCAGAGCCCGGCGAACACGTACAGCCCCAGGCTCCACAGCAGCCAGCCCTGCGCCAGCGGCCAGCCGGCCCAGTACGCCAGGCCCAGGCCGCTGAGCGGCTGGAACACGGCGCTGGTGGCGATGAACAGCCAGTCGGCGCTGACCAAGTGGCGGAAAGTCGTGGCGATGACCTGCAGCTGCCCGCTGCGCCAGGCCCGCCAGGCGTAGTAGGCCGAGCCCAGGCCGGTGCCGAACAGCAGGGTGGCGGTCAGGATGTGCAGGGTCTTGAGCAGCAGGTAGGGACTCATCGGCGCTCCATCGCCATCGGATTCACAGTGGCTTGGCCAGCATCAGCGCCAGTATCGCCAGCCAGCTGAGCAGGGCCAGGGCGAAGAACGCCGCGCCGAAGCGCAGCTCGCGCACCACGCGCTCGGCCAGCGGCTCGCCGCTGTCGCGGGCGCTCACCGCCAGGGCGCGGATGCGCCACAGGCGGCTGGTGAACAGCAGCCAGAAGATCGCCACCAGGATCAGCAGGCAGGCGCTGGCCAGCAGCCAGGTCTGGCCCAGCGGGAAGCCGGCGCGGTGGACCATCTGCCAGCCGGTCAGCGGCAGACTGACGACGCTGCCGGCCACCAGCACCCAGGCCGCCAGGCCGATGCGCAGCAGCGCCTTGGCCAGCGCGCCGGCATCCCCGCCGCGCCAGCTGCGCCAGCCGTACCAGGCGAGGCCGGCGATGGCCAGCAGCGGCACGGCCACGGCGACGCCGTGGAGGATCTTGAGGGTCTGGTAGGTTTCCATGCGGGCGGTCCCTGTCGCGATTCGGGCTGTTCCATCAGCCTAGCAGTGCTGCCAGCCGGTGGACCGCACTGGGACAGCGGAGGCTGCCCCGGCGTTCCCCGGCGGCCCTTCGGCTCAGCCGAGGAATAGCCTGTAGGCCGGGTTTTCGGTCTCGTCCCAGTAGGGATAGCCGATTTCCTCCAGCGCCTGCGCCACCAAGTGGCGCTCCTCCTCCGGCACCTGCAGGCCGGCGACCACGCGGCCGTCGGCGGCGCCGTGGTTGCGGTAGTGGAACATGGTGATGTTCCAGCGCCCGCCGAGCTTGTTGAGGAAGTTGAACAGCGCGCCGGGGCGCTCGGGGAACTCGAAGCGGAACACCTGCTCGTCGCTGACCCGCGGCGAATGGCCGCCGACCATGTGGCGGATGTGCAGCTTGGCCAGTTCGTTGTCGGTCAGGTCCAGCACCGGGAAGCCCTGCTCGCGCAGCTGCTCGACCAGCACCGCGCGCGGGTCGCTGTCCGGGTGGGTCTGCACGCCGACGAAGATGTGCGCTTCGCTGTCGGTGTTGTAGCGGTAGTTGAACTCGGTGATCTGGCGCTTGCCGATGGCCTCGCAGAAGGCCTTGAAGCTGCCCGGGCGCTCGGGGATGGTCACGGCGATGATGGCTTCGCGCTTCTCGCCCAGCTCGGCGCGCTCGGCCACGTGGCGCAGGCGGTCGAAGTTGATGTTGGCGCCGGAGTCGATGGCCACCAGGGTCTGCCCGCGGGCGTTGTCGCGCTCGACGTACTTCTTGATCCCGGCCACCGCCAGGGCGCCGGCGGGCTCGGTGATGGAACGGGTGTCGTCGTAGATGTCCTTGATCGCCGCGCAGATTTCGTCGGTGCTGACGGTGATCACTTCGTCGACGTACCGCTTGCAGATGTCGAAGGTGTGCTGGCCGATCTGCGCCACCGCCACGCCGTCGGCGAACAGCCCGACCTGGCTCAGCACCACGCGCTCGCCGGCGGCCATGGCGGCCTGCAGGCAGTTGGAGTCGTCCGGCTCGACGCCGATGACCTTGACCTCCGGGCGCAGGTATTTCACGTAGGCGGCGATGCCGGCGATCAGCCCGCCGCCGCCCACCGGCACGAAGATGGCGTCCAGGCGGCCCGGGTGCTGGCGGAGGATCTCCATGGCCACGGTGCCTTGCCCTGCGATCACGTCCGGGTCGTCGTAGGGGTGGATGTAGACGTAGCCCTTCTCTTCCACCAGCTTCAGCGAATACGCCAGCGCCTCGGGGAAGGCGTCGCCGTGCAGCACCGCCTTGCCGCCGCGGGCGCGCACGCCCTGGACCTTCAGCTCGGGCGTGGTGCGCGGCATCACGATGGTCGCCTTCACCCCCAGCTCCTTCGCCGCCAGGGCCACGCCCTGGGCGTGGTTGCCGGCCGAGGCGGTGACCACGCCGCGCGCCAGTTCCTCGCGGCTCAGCTGCGCCAGCTTGTTGTAGGCGCCGCGGATCTTGAAGGAGAACACCGGCTGCAGGTCCTCGCGCTTGAGCAGCACCTGGTTGTCCAGGCGCTCGGAGAGGCGGCGGGCCGGTTGCAGGGGCGTTTCCTCGGCGACGTCGTAGACGCGCGAGGTGAGGATCTTCTTGACGTACTGTTCGAGCATCGGGGCGGGCTTCGCAGGGACGGGGCACAAAGCCGGCAGTCTACTCCAGTCGGCCGCCGCCGGGAGCGGCGAATCCACATTCGCCCGGCGGCCCCGCTATAATCCGCGCCCCAAGCCCTCTTTGCCGGAACCCCCAGATGAACCAGGACCAGCTCAAGCAGGCCGTGGCCCAGGCCGCCGTCGACCACATCCTCCCGCACCTCGACAGCAAGAGCATCGTCGGCGTCGGCACCGGCTCCACCGCCAACTTCTTCATCGACCTGCTGGCCAGGCACAAGGCCGAGTTCGACGGCGCCGTGGCCAGCTCCGAGGCCACCGCCCAGCGCCTGAAGGGCCACGGCATCCCGGTCTACGACCTGAACAGCGTCAGCGAGCTGGAGTTCTACGTCGACGGCGCCGACGAGAGCAACGAGCGCCTGGAGCTGATCAAGGGCGGCGGCGCCGCGCTGACCCGCGAGAAGATAGTCGCGGCCGTGGCCAAGCAGTTCGTCTGCATCGCCGACCAGAGCAAGCTGGTGCCCCTGCTCGGCGCCTTCCCGCTGCCGGTGGAAGTCATCCCCATGGCCCGCAGCCACGTGGCCCGCCAACTGGTCAAGCTGGGCGGCGACCCGGTCTACCGCGACGGCGTGCTGACCGACAACGGCAACATCATCCTCGACGTGCACAACCTGCGCATCGACAGCCCGGTGGCCCTGGAAGAGAAGATCAACAACATCGTCGGCGTGGTTACCGTGGGCCTGTTCGCCGCGCGCCCGGCCGACCTGCTGCTGCTCGGCACCGCCGAGGGCGTGAAGACGCTCAAGGCCTGACCTATTCGCGCCCATGGACGGGCGCCCGGCAACGACTAGGCTTAGGCTGTTCGCGCAACGCGCCGGAGGCCGCCATGTCCGCAAAATACCATCTGAAGAAGGCCAGCGACGGCCAGTTCCATTTCACCCTGCACGCCAGCAACGGCGAGGTCGTGCTCAGCAGCGAGCTGTACCGGGCCAAGACCTCGGCCATCGAAGGCATCGAGTCGGTGCGCAGGAACTCGCAGCGCGACGGCGCCTTCGAGCTGAAGGAGGCTAGCAACGGCAAGCACTACTTCGTGCTCAAGGCCAGCAATGGCCAGGTGGTCGGGCAGAGCCAGATGTACGCCAGCCAGGCCAACGCCGAGAACGGCGTCGCCTCGGTGAAGCGCTACGCGCCGGACGCCGGGATCAGCGACGACAGCTGAGCCGCCTCAGTCGGCCAGCAGCGCCACGCCCCAGGGCTTGGAGTCGATCCGCAGGCGCCGCGGCCGTGGCGCAGCGGGCGGCGCTTGGCGCTCCAGCTGCGCCAGGCAGGCCTCGGGATCGTCCAGCGGCAACTCCCCCAGCACCTCCAGCGGCAGCTCCCACCAGCGGCTGGCCAGCAGGCGCTCGATCACTTCCGGCGGGAAGCGGTAGCGGATCACCCGCGCCGGCGTCCCGGCCACGATCGCGTAGGGCGGCACGTCGGCATTCACCAGGGATTGCGCACCAATCACGGCCCCGGTGCCCACGTTAACGCCGTCGAGGATCAGCACGTCGCGGCCGATCCACACGTCATGCCCGAGCGAGGCCGGCCGCCACGGCGCTTCGCGCACCAGGGGCCGGCGAACCAGCTTGGGGTTGACCGGGAAGTTGTGCGTGGTCAGCCAGTCGACGGGATGGGAGTGGCGCCCCTGGCCGATCACCACGCCGGTGGCGATCGAGCAGTAGCGGCCGATCCGCGCCACGTCGAGGAACTCGCAGCCGCTGACGGCATCGGTGTGCGCGCCTATCTCCAGCTCGCGCGAGTAGATCTTCGCCTTGCCCAGCTTCACCCCCGGCTCCAGGGTCAGGCGCGCGCCATCGCGCAGCGACTTGATCCCGCCGGCCAGGCGGCAGCCGTGTTCGCTCAGCGCCTTGTTCAGGCGGCGGTTGATCAGGGCTTCGCGGATGATGTTCAAGGTCGCTCCAGGGGCGGGACAACAGGTGGGGCGACAATGTAAGCCTTTTGTTACTCGGACTCCACGCCCGGCGCCTTGCGGAACACGTAGAACAGGTTGGGCTCGCTGACCAGGTACAGCGTGCCCGCCTCGTCCATGGCCAGGCCCTCGGCCTGCGGCACGCTGCGCTTGAGCCCCTGCATGCCGCGCAGCAGCGACAGGCTGCTGATGGGCTCGCCATCGACGTCCAGTTCCAGCACCAGGCGCGACTCGTCCGACAGCGCCAGCAGGTGGCCGCTGCCCTCGTCGTACTGCAGGCTGGAAAGGTCGCGGACGAACAGCCGGCGGTCGCGCTTGAGGTCGTCCAGCACGTGCACGGCGAAGGGCTTGTCGGGCTGCGTGTGGGGGAAGCCGTGGACCTCGTAGATGCGCACCGGGTCGCGTTCCTTGGCGACGAACAGGCGCTGGCCGACCGAGTCGTAGGCCAGCCCCTCGAAGCCCTTGTTGCCCATCGGCCCCAGGCCCAGGGACAGCTGTTGCGCCTGTTCGGCATCCAGCTCGCGGGTGCCGTTGTCCAGGCGCACCTTGAACAGGCGCTGGCGGCGCTCGTCGCTGAGCACGTAGAGGCCGGGGCCGATGTACTCGATGGCCTCGGTGTCGCCGAAATCGTGCAGGGTGATCTTGCGCAGCACCTTGCCGTCCAGGGACAGCTCGACGATCTGCGCCGGCTGGTTGGTGACGGTGAACAGGCTGCGCCGCTCGGGATCGTAGGTCAGCGCCGAGACGTCGTCGTCCAGGCCCTCGATGGGCTGCGCCTCGATCTCGACGCGGTAGTCGGGCAGCCAGATCGAGCGCTCACGCCAGTTTTCCGCATGGTGCCATTCGCGCACGGCGAACCAGGCGCGCTCGTAGACGCGGAACTGCTGGCCGAGCCAGGCCAGGGCGAGCAGCAGGAGGATCAGCAGCGCCGCCAGGCAGCGGCGCAAGGTGAGGAAACGGAACATCGCAGGTCCATGTCGATGGGGGCACGCCGTAATAGCACAAGGCCGCTGAAGCCAGGCTTAATCCCCGTGCAGGAAAATTCCTCGAGGCTAAAGTCAGGCTAGCGTAATCCCGTGTCCTCGCCGCCCCGCAAGGAGTTCCGATGAGCGCCGTCCAGCTTCCCGAGCAGCGTACCCTGACCACCCTGCACACCGTGGTGCTGGCCACCGAGGTGCTGAGCCAGGCCGGCATCCCCCGCGGCCGGCTGCTGGAGGGCAGCGGCATCGCCGAGGCGGACCTGCTGACGCCGGAGAAATTCGTCAGCCACGCCCAGGAACTGCGGGTATTCGCCAATGCCCTGAGCTGCTACCAGGACCCGGCCCTGGGCCTCTACCTGGGCCTGCGCATGCACGTTTCGGCCTACGGCATGCTCGGCTACAGCATGCTGGCCAGCCGCACCCTGCGCGACGCCCTGCAACTGGCCCTGGCCCATCCCGACCTGCTCGGCACCTACTTCCGCCTGGCCCTGCAGGACCACGGCGACGAGGTCTGGCTGAGCGCCGAGGGCTACCGCTACGCGCCGGAACTGACGGTGTTCAACACCGAGCTGTGCCTGACCTCGCTGCTCACCGTGGTGCGCGACCTGCTCGGCGAATCGGTGCGCCCGCGGCGCCTGCTGCTGGCCTATCGGCCACCGCTGCATGCCAGCACCTATACCGAACGCCTGGGCTGCCCGGTGGAGTTCGGCGCCGCCACCAGCGCCCTGTGCCTGGGCCCGGCGCTGCTCGACCGCGCGCTGCCGCTGGCCGACCCGGTCAGCTGCCACAACGGCCTGCAGCAATGCCAGCGCCTGAGCGCGGCCATGAGCGGGCGCGACGACATCCTCGAACTGATCCGCCGCCACCTCGCCAACCACCTGCAGGAAGCCCGCGGCCTGGACGAGGTGGCGCGCCACCTGCACCGCTCCAGCCGCACCCTGCGCCGGCACCTGCAGCAGCACAACACCAGCTACCAGCAGGTGCTGGACGAAGTGCGCTACGACAAGGCCCGACAACTGCTCAAGGACACCGACCTGCCCATCTACCTGATCGCCGAACGGCTCGGCTACAGCGAGACGGCCAGCTTCCGCCATGCCTTCCAGCGCTGGAGCGGGGCGAGCCCGAGTCTGTATCGCGGTTGAGCCCGAGCCGGCCTGGCGGCCGGATCGCGGATGAGGTCCGCTCCTACACCATCCTCAACACCCGTGCTCCTTGTAGGAGCGCGCCCTGCGCGCGAAATCGCGGGCAGGGCCCGCTCCTACAGGAGGGGTCGACGGTGGACGCATCGTAGGAGCGGATCCCATCCGCGAAACGCGTCGGAACCTCCGGCTATCGCGAGCAAGCCCGCTCCTGCGAAGAGCCGGCCAGGCTGGTGAAAACGGCCCTTCAACTTGGCCTGATTTATCCCTTATTGGCCTGTTCTATCGTTCTGCCGCTGCGAAAAGGAGGGCCATTATCAAGCCGCAGCTAGGTGAAGCGGCCGCCAGAGCCGTAAAACCGCAAACAATAACAACTGCTTAACTGCATGGTATTGAAGCATGACCAGCGCGATTGCCATCGAGCGAATCGGCATGGAATTCGGTACCCCCGGCCAAGGCCTCAAGGCCCTGGACGACGTGTCCCTGGACATCCGCGCCAACGAATTCTTCACCCTCCTCGGCCCCTCGGGCTGCGGCAAGACCACCCTCCTGCGGCTCATCGCCGGCTTCGAACAACCCACCTCCGGCAGCATCCGCCTCTACGGCGAGCCCATGCAGGGCCTCCCGCCATTCCGCCGCCCGGTCAACACCGTGTTCCAGAGCTACGCGCTGTTCCCGCACATGACCGTGGCGCAGAACATCGCCTTCGGCCTGGAGATGCAGGGCAAGCCCAAGGCCGAGACCGAGGCCACGGTGAAGGCCATGCTCGAACTGGTGCGCCTGCCCGACGTCGGCTCGCGGCGCGCCGACCAGCTCTCCGGCGGCCAGCAGCAGCGCATCGCCCTGGCCCGCGCGCTGGCCAGCCGGCCCAAGGTGCTGCTGCTGGACGAATCGCTCTCGGCGCTGGACCTGAAGCTGCGAAAGGAAATGCAGATCGAACTCAAACGCCTGCAGCACGAGACCGGCATCACCTTCATCTTCGTCACCCACGACCAGGAAGAAGCCCTGACCATGTCCGACCGCATCGCGGTGATGAACAAGGGCCAGATCCTGCAGATCGGCACCCCCACCGAAATCTACGACGCCCCGGCCAACCGCTGGGTGGCCGACTTCATCGGCGAGACCAACTTCCTCGAGGCCGAGGTCAACGGCGACGGCGTGGTCCTCGCCGATGGCCAGCGCCTGACCGCCGCCACCACGCTGCCGGGCAAGGTGACCCTGGCGATCCGCCCGGAACGTACCGAGCTGACCCAGGACGGCGAATTGGAAGGCGTGGTGGAAACCGTGGTCTACGTCGGCACCGACACCGTCTACCACCTGAAGGTCGCAGGCGCCCCCGGCTTCCGCGTGCGCCAGCAGAACCGCCAGGGCGCGGTGGGCGCCCACGAGCCCGGCGCGCGGGTGCGCGTGCGGGTGCCCGGCGACGCCATCCGGGTGCTGGCCGAATGAGCACGCTGCGCCTGCAAGCCGAGCGCAAGAGCCTGCGCGCCCGGCTGGCGCTGACCACCCCGGCGATGCTGGTGCTGCTGGTGTTCCTGGTGCTGCCGCTGGGCATCATGTTCGCCGTGTCGGTCCAGGCGCCCGGCGACTACGGCGGCGTGAAATGGGGCCAGCACACCCTGGAGGCGTACATCAACTTCCTCTGGGAGCGCGACCTGGACGACGCCCTGGTGTTCAACACCGACTACCTGGGCATCTTCCAGCGCTCCTTCTGGCTGTCCATCCTGACCACCGCCGGCTGCCTGCTGATCGGCTTCCCCACCGCGCTGTACCTGGCGCTGCAGGACGAGCGCCGGCGCAACATGCTGCTGTTCCTGGTCACGGTGCCGTTCTGGACCAACCTGCTGGTGCGCGTGTACGCCTGGATCCTGCTGCTGCGCAACGGCGGCCTGATCGACGAGGGCCTGCACAAACTGGGCTTCAGCGACGCCGCCATCGGCCTGCTGTACACCGACAACGCGGTGATCATCGGCCTGCTCTACACCTACCTGCCGTTCATGGTGCTGCCCATCTACACCAGCCTGGAGAAGATGGACTGGCGCCTGGTGGAAGCCGCCTTCGACCTCGGCGCCAACCGCTGGAAGGCGCTCAAGCGGATCATCATCCCGCTGGCGATGCCCGGCATCGTCGCCGGCTGCATCCTGGTGTTCATCCCCTCGCTGGGCAACTACATCATTCCCGAGCTGCTCGGCGGCGGTAAGTCGCTGATGATCGGCAACCTGATCCAGCTGCAGTTCGGCACGGCGCACAACTGGCCGTTCGGCGCGGCGCTGTCCTTCGCCCTGCTCGCCTTCGTCCTCGCCGCCATGCTGGTCTACAGCATGCGCTTCAGGCAGGGCGCCGCCGGAGGTCACCCATGAATTCGCTGAACCCGCTGTGGCGCTTCGCCGGCGTGCGCCCGGCCGCCTGGCTGTTCTTCGCCTTCCTCTACGTGCCGATCCTGGTGCTGGTGGTGCTGAGCTTCAACAGCGGCCAGTCGGCAACGCTCTGGGAAAGCTTCAGCTTCAAGTGGTACGCGGTGGTGGCCAACGACCCGGAGATCGTCCGCGCGGCGAAGAACTCGCTGATCGTCGCCAGCCTCGCCACAATCTTCGCCACCCTGCTCGCCACCCTGGCGGCGCTGGGCATGCGCGGCCGCGCCTTCCGCGGGCAGAGCCTGATGAACGGCGTGCTCGGCCTGCCGCTGCTGGTGCCGGAGATCGTGGTGGCGGTGGCCACGCTGATGTTCTTCGCCTTCATCGGCCTGAAGCTGTCGCTGTTCACCATCCTCATCGCCCACGTAGTGTTCTGCATCCCCTTCGCCTACCTGCCGATCCGCGCCCGCCTGGAGGGCATGGACCCGCGCCTGGCGGAAGCCGCGGCGGACCTCTACGCCTCGCCGTGGAAGGCCTTCTGGAAGGTGACCTGCCCGCTGCTGATGCCCGGCATCCTCTCCGGGGCGATGCTGGCGTTCATCATCTCGATGGACGACTTCGTCATCACCTACTTCGTCGCCGGCGCCGGGGCCACCACCCTGCCGGTGTACATCTTCAGTTCCATAAGAATGGGGATATCGCCGAAGATCAACGCGATCTCGTCGATCATCCTGCTGATTTCCATCGCGTTCGTTGCGTTGTCGTACTACGTCGGCCAGCGCCGGCGTTGACTGCCTCCCGATAAAAACCATTCGCACAGGAGCTTCACCGATGACCATCCGCCGCCTTCCCCTGGCCCTCAAGGCCGCCGCCCTGGCGGGCCTGACCCTGGCCAGCCAGGCCCACGCCGACGGCACACTGCACTTCGCCAACTGGTCGGACTACTTCCCGCCGGAGCTGCTGAAGAAGTTCGAGAAGGACACCGGCATCCATGCCACCCTCGACTCCTACGACAGCAACGAGACCCTGCTGGCCAAGCTCAAGGCCGGCGGCGGCGCCTACGACGTGGTGGTGCCCTCGGACAGCTTCATCGAAATCTTCGTCAAGGAAGGCCTGCTGCAGAAGCTGGACAAGTCGCAGCTGCCGAACCTGGCCAACCTCAAGGACAAGTTCAAGACCCTCTCCTACGACCCCGGCCACGACTACACCGTGCCCTACCTGTGGGGCAGCACCGGCTACAGCTACGACAGCGCCAAGGCCCCGGGCGGCAAGTTCGACGAGAGCTGGAAGCCGTTCTTCGAACCGCCGGAGGCGTTCAAGGGCAAGGTGGTGGCGCTCAACTCCATCGAGGAGCTGTGGGCCCCGGCCACCTACTACCTCGGCGTGAACGAGTGCACCGAGGACCCGAAGGAGGCCGAGAAGGTCCTCGACCTGCTGCTCAAGCAGAAGCCGCTGCTGGCCATGTACAACAGCGACGGCACCATCGAGCGCATGGCCGCCGGCGAGGTGTACATGCACCAGCAGTGGAACGGCGCCTTCCACCGCGCCCACGCCCAGCGCGCCAGCCTGGTCTACGTCTATCCGAAGGAAGGCGTGCGGCTGTTCATCGATAACCTGGCCATTCCCAAGGACGCCACCAACATCAAGGAAGCCCACGTCTTCCTCAACTGGATGATGCAGCCGGAGAACATCGCCGCCGCCTCCAACTTCGCCAAGTACAACAACGCCATCACCGGTTCCGAGAAGTTCATGGACAAGGAGCTGTTCGACGACCCGGCGATCAACACCCCGGAAGACAAGATCGACCGCCTGAAGCCCTTCCAGCTGTGTTCGCCGAAGTCCCTGTCGTTGCGCGCCAAGGTCTGGACCAAGCTGAAGAAATGACCGGCCGGTCCTGCGGCGGGACGGGCGCCCGCCGCCGGGCCTGACAGTCAATCTGGCCACTTCGATCCCTTTTTGACCCTTTACGGGGTTCTGCGGGGCGGCGCGGCGGCCTAAAGTCCGGGTACTCGCCCAGGGAATGGCCGCCAGGGCCGCGATCACCGCCGCAGCACGCGCCGCGCCGGTATCCAGGGAGCGCCGCCAGCGAGCATCCACAAGAACAATGCCCCGAGAACGCTCATGACCAGCCCTTGCTCCACCCCGGTTCGCGGCCGTCACCGCGCCCACCCCTTCCTCGCCCGTTACGCCCGCCGGCAGCGCTGCGGCTGACCGCCCCGCTCCCTCCGCGCGGCCGCCAGCGGCGCCCCGCGCCAGCGCAACAACGACAAGAATTCGCGAGGAAACATCGATGGCCATCGAACAAGGCGCCCGCATGAGCGCCAGCACCGGCAACGCCCCCCAAGCCCAGGCGGACGCCCGCCTCAAACGCATCCTGGGGCTGCCTGCCCTGGTCTTCTTCGGCCTGGTCTACATGGTCCCGCTGACCATGTTCACCACCTACGGCGTGGTCACCGAGATGACCGGCGGACGCACCGCCAGCGCCTACCTGATCACCCTGCTGGCGATGCTGTTCACCGCCGCCTCCTACAGCTTCATGGTGCGCAAGTACCCGATCGCCGGCTCCGCCTATTCCTACACCAGCCTGAGCTTCGGCCCGGCGGTGGGCTTCCTGTCCGGCTGGTCGCTGCTGCTCGACTACCTGTTCCTGCCGATGATCAACTACCTGCTCATCGGCCTGTTCATGAACATCGCCTTCCCGGAGATTCCCGCCTGGGTCTTCGTGGTCGCCTCCATCGCCCTGGTCACCGTGCTCAACGTGGTGGGCATCAGCCAGGTGGCCGGCATGAGCAACGCCATCGTCGGCGCCCAGCTGGTGTTCATCGTGG
>Ga0222426_100924_pt1 | contig 14167 bp, 10 predicted proteins | sample 2B50Ametagenome_FD_180087 | JGI IMG/M metagenome (GOLD analysis project Ga0222426, IMG submission 180087) | Enriched microbial communities from leaf-cutter ant dump, University of Wisconsin, Madison, United States - 2B50A (version 2) | ecosystem: Environmental > Terrestrial > Nest > Insects nest... | reverse complement strand
GCAGAAGATCAGCGTGGCCAGGGCCGCGCCGGCCTTGCCGAACAGCACCTGGGAGAACAGCGCCACCGACAGCCCGCTGGCGATGGCGTAGCGGCTGATGACCGCGTTGATCGCCCCGTAGCTGAGCACCGACAGCAACAGGCCGATGAGTGCGTTGAGAGTGCCGTAGCCCATTGCCAGCGCCGCGGCGACCACCAGGTAGAACATCGCGCTGCAGATGCCCCACCAGGCCATCGTCAGCGAGCCGCGGCCGAGCCGCTGGGCCTCGGGAATCACTCCCGCGGCGAGTTCCGTGGATGAAGCCGAATTCGAGATTGCTCCTGCCATGACCGTCCCCTTTGTTGTTGTTGTTGAAATGAGCGGTCGCACGACATTAGGGGAACGGCTTCGCCGGGTATTTGCCGACAGCGCAGGAAGTTTTGTCGGCCAGCGCAAGCGGGTTCAGGGCGGGGGGATCGCTGGGAGGGGATGGTGCGGGCGGTTGCGGGAGGGGGCTTTCGCGGGGATTTTCAGGCTGCCAGAAAGAACGAAGCCTCCCAGTTGTGGGAGGCTTCGCGGCGGTAGCTGCCTTTGCCTTTCTGCGGTTTTTCCTGGCGGCTGCGGAACAGCGGTTGGGCTACCAGGGACTTGGCCTTGTTCGGCCGCTTGGCTTTCTTCGCCATGGTCTTCTCCTCGGGACGAACGCCCGCCCATTGCGGGCATCGGCATCATCGGCGCTTTTATCGGGGAAGTCCAGGCCGCAGGTCAGTTGATCCGCGGAGCCCGGCGCAGCTCGCCGGGCGCGATGCCGTAGCGGGCCTTGAAGGCGCGGTTGAAGTGGGCCTGGTCGGCGAAGCCCCAGCGGTAGGCCAGCTCGCCGATGGACGGCGGTGGCGGCGTGGCCAGCAGGGCATCGTGGCAGGCCTGCAGGCGCAGTTCGCGGACCCACTCCTGCACGCTGCGGCCGCTGCCCTGGAACAGCCGGTGCAGGTAGCGCACCGAAATGCCGCAGGCCTGGGCGATGCCGGCGGGGTTCAGGGTGCTGTCGTCGAGGTGGCGGTGGATGTGCTGCTCGACGCGGCGCAGGTGGGCCGCGGCGACGGCGCTGGACTGGCTTTCGCCGGGGTGCTGGCGCTCCAGGGCCATGCCCAGCAGTTCGAGCAGCTGGCGGCTCAGGCGTTGCCCGTCGCCGGGTTCGAGCTCGCCCAGGCGGCGCGCGCTGAGGGCCAGGTAGTCGGCGAACAGCGCGCCGGCGCCGCGGGTGGCGTCGAAATTCAGCGCGCAACGCTGGTCGGGCGTGGCGACGTGGCGGCGCAGGGTGCGTTCGGGCAGCTTCAGCACCCACAGGGCGTTGCTCTGGGCGTAGAGGAATTCATAGGGTTCGCCGCTGCGTTCCAGCACGAAGCTGCCGGGCTGGCAGACGGTGCGGCGGCCGCGCTGGGTAAATTCGAAACAGCTGCGCAGGGGCAGGGAGAGCAGAAACGACTCGTCCTCGCTCTGGCCGAGATGGTGGTTCTGGCGACGGTAGCGCAGGGGCGAGGAGTCGAGGTAGGACAGGCTCAGGTCGCCCAGGCTGAACAGCTCCAGCCGGCCCTGGAAGCGCTCGCCCGCCATGTAGTCCAGTTCCAGCGGGAAATAGGTGTCGCTGACGCAGCGCTTCCAGTAGTCCTGGCGCCGCTCGCTGGCGATATCGGTGGTGTCGAAGCAGGCTTGCTTGGTCATGGCGGCGGCGGTTGCAGCGTACTCGGGGTGGAATATCCATGCAGCTCTTGTGCCTTGCCAGGCGCAGGGGCGCCGGACCTCCGCGGGAGGCCCGGCGCTCCCGGCTCAGCGCTGGCGCGTCAGGCGGTAGCAGCCGGACTCGTGCAGCTCGACGACCCAGCCGGGGCGGATGAGGATGTTGGTGGTGGCTTCCTCGATCACTGCCGGGCCGTGCAGGCGGTCGCCGGCCAGCAGCAGGGCGCCCTGGTACACCGGCGTGTCGGTGCGGATGCCGTCCTCGCCGAAAAGCATCGGCCGGCTGCCGGCCAGGGCCCGCTGGGCATGGCCGTCGCTGGCCGCCAGGCTGGGGAAGGGCGGGCGCGAGACGCGGCCGATCACCTGGCTTTCCAGGTTGACGATCTCCACCGGGTTGTCCGCCTCGGCGTAGGTGTAGAGCGCCTCGTGGCGGCGGTGGAAGGCTTCGACTATGGCCGGCAGGGTGTCGGCGTTGACCTGCAGGTCGCCGATTTCCACCGTGCATTCGTGGATCTGCCCGACGTAGCGCATCTCCAGGCTGCGCACCACGGCGATGTCCTCGTCGCGGAAGCCGTCGCCGCGCAGGGTGGCGCGGCCCTGCTGCTCCAGTTCGGCGAAGGCCGCTTCCAGGCCGGCCAGGTCGGCGTCCTCGCGGGCGAGGATGGGGTAGGTGGCCAGGTAGTTGTGCTTCACGTCGGAGAGGATCTGCCCGAGCGCGCACAGGCCGGAGGCGACCTTGGGGATCAGCACGGTGTCGATGCCCATGTCCTCGGCCAGCGCGGTCATGTGCACGCCCGCCGCGCCGCCGGCGCCGATCAGGGCGAAGTCGCGCGGGTCGTAGCCGCGCTCGATGGACACGCGGCGGATGCCGTTGACCATGTTGGCGTTGACGATGGCGTGGATGCCCCAGGCCGCCTTGTCCACGTCCATGCCCAGGGGCTCGGCGATCTTCCCGCGGATGGCCGCCAGCGCCGCCTCGCGGTCCAGGCTGATGCGCCCGCCCAGGCGCGCCTCGGGGTTGAGGTAGCCCAGGGCGAGGTTGGCGTCGGTCACCGTCGGCTGCTCGCCGCCCTGGCCGTAGGCCACCGGGCCGGGGCTGGAGCCGGCGCTCTGCGGGCCCACCTCGAGCATGCCGTAGGGGTTGATGTGGGCGATGGAGCCGCCGCCGGCGCCGAGGGTCTCGACCTGGATCATCGGCACGCCGATGCGCTGGCGCAGGAAGTCGGCGTCGCGGCTGAGGTTGGTCTTGCCTTCGCGGGTCAGGGTGATGTCGAAGGAGGTGCCGCCCATGTCCACGGTGATGACGTTGCGGATGCCGAATGGCTGGGCCACGAACAGCCCGGCCTGGGGCGCCGAGGCCGGGCCGGAGTTGATCGCATTCACCGCGCGGCCGCGCATGTGCTCGCCGGTGGCCAGGCCGCCGTTGGACTGGAAGTAGCGCACCGGGCGCTGCGCGCCGAGCTGGCGGAAGTAGTCGTCGATCTTCGCCACGTAGCGCGCCATCACCGGGCTCAGGTAGGCGTTGACCAGGGTGGTGGAGGTGCGGGTGTATTCGCGGATCTGCGGGAACACCTCGGTGCCGCTGCAGACGAACACCCCCGGCAGCATCTCGCGCAGGATGGCCACGGCGCGCTGCTCGTGGGCCGGGTTGCGCACCGACCAGAGCAAGGACACGGCGACCGCCTCCACGCCCTGCTCGGCGAACAGCCGCGCGGCCTCGCGCACGTCGTCCTCGTTCAGCGGCGTGTGCTCGCGGCCGTCGGCGAGGATACGCCCGCGCACCGGGCGGCGCAGGAAGCGCCGGGCCAGCTGCGGCGCCGGCGGGTAGTCGGGGTCGTAGCGGTAGCCTTCTTCCTTGTGGCCCAGGCGGATCTCGATGCTGTCCTCATGGCCGGCGGTGGCCAGCAGGCCGACCTTCACGCCCTTGAGTTCGATCAGTGCATTGAGCGCCACCGTGGTGCCGTTGATGCAGAGGTCGCAGTTGGCGACGACCTCTTCCACCGGGCGGCCCAGCGCCTGGCTGATCTGGCGCAGGCCGTCGGCGATGGCCAGGGTGCCGTCCTGCGGGGTGGAAAGGGCCTTGAACAGGTGAACGCGGCCTTCGCGCTCGGCCAGGATGAAGTCGGTGAAGGTGCCGCCGGCGTCGACACCGAGGCGGTATTGGCTGTGCATGTCGGTTTCCTCAGGCGGTTTGGCGGCGTTGGGCGGTGGCGTCGTGGTCGACTTCGCCGGCGGGGCTCAGCACCACGCCGTAGTCGAGTTCGGCGCCCCGCGGCGAAACCAGGCCGTCGCGCACGTCGCGGGCGACCGCCTCGGGCAGGCGGCGGAAGGCCGGGCCGTAGCCGCCGCCACCCGGGGTGCGGTTGACCAGGCGTTCGCCGGGCTTGAGCACGGTCATGACGTTGCGGGTGTGCTTCTCGTGCTCGCCGGCGCGGACGATCTCCACGCCGCCCAGCTTGGGTGCGTCCAGGCCGTTGGCCGCGCCGGCGGCGCCCATGGTGGTGCGCTGGCGGCCTTCGCCGAAGGAGATCACGGTCATCTCGTGGTCCAGCGGCTCCACTTCCAGGCAGGTGCCCGAGCCGCCGCGCAGCTGGCCGGCGCCGGCGCTGTCGGCCATCAGGCCGTAGCGGTGGATGAGGATCGGGTAGCTGTACTCCAGCAGCTCGATGTCCCCGGAGTAGAGCGCGCCGAAGCAGCACAGCGGGCCGCAGGCGTGCCAGCCGTCCAGCTCCGAGGTGGCGCCGGCGCCGGAGATGATCGAGGCCAGCACCATGGTCACGTATTCCTCGCCGGTGCGCGGGTCGACGCCGGCGATGTTCACCCCGCTGGTGTGCCCCCAGGAGGCGGTGACGCGTTCCGGCGCGGCCTGTTCGAAGGCCTGGCGCACGGCGTCGGTGAGGGTTTCCATGGGCGTGGTGGTGCAGTTGACGTGGGGCGCCGGTTCCTCGGCGTTGCACAGGGTGCCTTTCGGCCCCAGGTCCACGGTCACGCAGCGGTACAGCCCGGCGTTATAGGGCGGCGGCACCTGGGCGAACATCATCAGCCCGAGGTAGATGCCCGACATCGAGTTGCCGGCGTAGGAGTTGATGAAGTAGGGCACCTGCGGCGGGCTCTGTACGGCGATGTGGCAGCTGTCGTCCTTGATGGTGACGGTGGCACGGATGGCCAGCTCGCCCAGGCCGTGGCCGGAGTCCTCCAGCACCGCGTGGCCGGTGTAGCTGCCGTCGGGCACCGAGCGGATCAGCTCGCGCATCTGCCGGTCGGCCATGTCCTTCAGCTCGGCGATGCACTCGCGCACCGTGGCTACGCCGTACTTGTCGAGCAGGGCGACCAGGTTGCGCTCGCCGACGCGGCAGGCGCCGTACTGGGCGTTGAGGTCGCCTTCCTGGTTGCGCCGGGCGCGCATGTTGGTGAGCAGCAGGTTGATCACGTCCTCGCGGCGGCGGCCCTTTTCCCACAGCTTCACCGGCGGGATGCGCAGGCCTTCGGCGTAGATTTCCTTCGCATCGGGGTTGTAGCCGGCCGGCACCGGGCCGCCGATGTCGGTGAGGTGGCCCTTGCACACGGTCCAGAACACCAACTCGCCCTGGTAGAACACCGGCTTGTACATGCAGCAGTCGATGATGTGGCTGCCGGCGTAGGTGGGGTCGTTGTGGTAGATCACGTCACCTTCGGCGATGTCGTCGCCGAAGTAGCCGGACACAGCCTTCATCGCCGGGATCAGCGAGCCCAGGTGGATGGGGATGTCCTGGCCCTGCAGGATCATTTCCGAGTGGTGGTCGAAGAGGGCGTTGGAATAGTCGTGGGCGAGGTTGAAGACGCTGGAACGGCTGGTTTTTTCCAGCGTCAGGGTCATCTCGCGCTGGGTCATTTCCAGCGCGCCGCGCACCACGGCCAGGGTAATCGGATCGGCCGGCATCGCTTTGTTCTCCTTATCGGCGGGTCGATGGGGCGACGATAGGGAGGCGCCGGCCGGGCGTATTGCGCGGCAGCGCAGTGGTTCTTGTCGTGCAGTGCACAGGTGCCGAACGGGGGCTTTCCGGCATCAACCTGTAGGAGCGGGCCCTGCCCGCGATTCGCGCGCAGGGCGCGCTCCTACCTGGGAACGGCGCGGGTGAGCAGCGTAGGAGCGGATCTCATCCGCGAATCGCGCCGGTACGTCCGGTCATCGCGGACAAGGTCCGCTCCTACGGCTCCGGCAAACCCGACACCCCGTAGGATGGGTTGAGCGAAGCGATACCCATCACCTGGGTCTGTAGGAGCGGATTTATCCGCGATTCGCGCGCAGGGATACCGCAGGGGAGATCAGCCCGGCGGCAACGGCAGGCGTTGGCCGGCCAACAGCAGCGCCAGGCGCGCCAGGCCGTTCCAGGCGTCGCCCTGGGCCTGGCCCTTGATCTGCGCGTCGATCAGCTGGGCGTCCTGCAACAGTTGGTTCCAGCGGTTGCCGCTGTGGCGCTGCAGGGCGCGGGTGAGCAGGGGGCGACGCTTGTCCCACACCGGTGGGCGGCACTGGGCGAAGGCCTTGTCCAGGGGCACGCCCTGGCCGAACTGCTGGGCGATGCCGGCCAGTTGGCGGATTTCCCGGGCCAGGGCCCAGAGGATCACCGGCGGCTCCACGCCCTCGCCGCGCAGGCCTTCGAGCATGCGCAGGCTGTGCGCGGCTTCGCCGGCCAGGGCCGCGTCGATCAGGCCGAACACGTCGAAGCGCGCGCTGTCGGCCACCGCCGCCTGCACGGTGGCGGCGTCGAGCTGGTTGCCGTCGGCCAGCAGCTTGAGTTTCTCGATCTCCTGCGCGGCGGCCAGCAGGTTGCCTTCCACCCGCGCGGCGATCAGGTCCACCGCGTCCTGGCTGGCGGCGAGGCCGGCCTGGGACAGGCGCTGGCGGATCCACTGCGGCAGCTGGTGCACGTCCACCGGCCAGATCTGGATGAACTGCGCGGCCTCGCCGTCGATCAGCGCCTTGGCCCACTTGGTCTTCTGGGTGGCGCCGTCGAGCTTGGGCAGGGTGACCAGCAGCACCGTGTCTTCCGGCGGACGCTGCAGGTATTCCTGGAGGGCGGCGGCGCCCTTGTCGCCGGGCTTGCCGGAGGGCAGGCGCAGCTCCAGCAGGCGCTTCTCGGCGAACAGCGAGAGGCTGGCGCCGGCTTCCAGCAGCAGGCCCCAGTCGAAGTTGGCTTCGGCGTTGAACACCTGGCGTTCGCTGAAATCACGCTGGCGGCAGGCGGCGCGGATGGCGTCGCAGGCTTCCTGGCAGAGCAGCGGTTCGTCGCCGCTGACCACGTAGACGGGGGCCAGGCTGCCCTGCAGGTGCTTGGCGAGTTGGGCGGGATTGAGCTTCATGAAAGTACTGGGGCCGGCATGGCCGGCCCCTGGGTCCTCTTACTGCGCCTTCGGCAGTTCGATCGGCGACTGCTGCGGCTGCTGCCTGGCCGCCTCGTCCGCGGCCTTGAGCGCGTCGGCTTCGGCCTTGGCCTTGGCTTCGGCCTGCTGCTGCAGGTATTCCAGGCGGGCCGGGGTGAGCATCTGCAGGCGCAGGGAAAGCTGCTGCACCAGGTCGCGGCGCATTTCCTTGCGCAGCTGGGCCGCTTCCTGGTCGGAGCCGATCAGGTTGTTCTCGTCGTGCAGGTAGACCTTCTGCACTTCGACCTTGTCGGTCATCAGCAGCAGGTTGTCGGCGCCGCGCACTTCGTAGTCGACCGTGGTGGTCAGCTCGTACTCGGCACTGCGCGCCGAGCTGCTGTAGCTGGCGGTGCGCTGGGTCTCGGCCTCGCGGGCGAGGAACAGGTGGTAGGGCGCGCCCTTGGTCACTTTCACGCCGCTGTTCTCCAGCAGGCGCTGCAGGTCCTTGACGGTGTCGCCATAGGCGTTGCGCGCGCTCAGGTCGACTTCCTTGAGCGCGAAGTTCGTATCGCCCAGGCCGCGCAGGTGGAAACCGCAGGCGGCCAGCACGGTGGTCAGGCCGATCAGCGCGATGCCGGTCAGGATACGTTTCATCAAGCTTCCCTCACTCCTGTTGATCCGGGTTGCCCGCGGCAAGGCGCCGCGGGCGAATGCCATCAGTTGGCGACGATATTGACCAGCTTGCCGGGGACCACGATCACCTTGCGGATGGTCAGGCCGTCGGTGAAGCGCAGCACGTTCTCGTTGGCGCGGGCGGTGGCCTCGACGTCCTCGCGGCTGGCTTCGGCCGGCACCTCGATGTGCCCGCGCAGCTTGCCGTTGACCTGCACCACCAGTTGCAGGGTGTCCTGCACCAGCGCGCTCTCGTCGACCTGCGGCCAGGGCGCGTCGATCACCGCGCCGGTGTGGCCCAGCTCGTGCCAGAGCACGTGGCAGATGTGCGGGGTGATCGGCGCCAGCAGCAGGGCGACGGTCTCCAGGCCTTCCTGCAGCAGGGCGCGGTTGCCGGCGCCTTCCTGCGGGACCTTCTCCAGCACGTTCATCAGCGTCATCACCGCGGCGATGGCGGTGTTGAACTTGTGGTTCTGGCCGATATCCTGGCTGGCCTGCTTGATGGCCAGGTGGATGGCGCGGCGGATTTCCTTCTGCGCGTCGTCCAGCGTGTCCTGCGCCACGGCGGCGGCGAAGCCGGCGTTGACGTGGGCCTGGGCCAGGCGCCAGACGCGGCGCAGGAAGCGGCTCGCGCCCTCGACGCCGGAGTCGGACCATTCCAGGCTCATGTCCGGCGGCGAGGCGAACATCATGAACAGGCGGCAGGTGTCGGCGCCGTAGGCGTCGATCATGGCCTGCGGGTCCACGCCGTTGTTCTTCGACTTGGACATCTTCTCGGTGCCGCCGATCTCCACCGGCAGGCCGTCGGTCTTCAGGCGCGCGCCTATGACCTTGGCCTTGGCGTCACGCTCGACTTCCACGTCGGCCGGGTTGAACCAGTCCTTGCCGCCATTGGCGGTGGTGCGGTAGTAGGTCTCGGCGACCACCATGCCCTGGGTCAGCAGGTCCTTGAACGGCTCGTCGGAGTCGATCAGGCCCTCGTCGCGCATCAGCTTGTGGAAGAAGCGCGCGTACAGCAGGTGCAGGATGGCGTGCTCGATGCCGCCGATGTACTGGTCCACCGGCAGCCAGTAGTTGGCGGCCTTCTTGTCCAGCATGCCGTCCTCGAACTGCGGGCAGGCGTAGCGGGCGAAGTACCAGGACGACTCGACGAAGGTGTCCATGGTGTCGGTTTCGCGCTTGGCCGGCTGGCCGCATTTCGGGCAGCTGCACTCGTAGAATTCCGGCATCTTCGCCAGGGGCGAACCGGCGCCGTCCGGCACCACGTTCTCCGGCAGCACGACCGGCAGCTGGTCGGCCGGCACCGGCACGTCGCCGCAGGCCTCGCAGTGGATGATCGGGATCGGGCAGCCCCAGTAGCGCTGGCGGCTGATGCCCCAGTCGCGCAGGCGGAACTGGGTGCGCGCCTGGCCCAGGCCCTTGGCGGCCAGGTCGGCGCCGATGGCGTCGAAGGCGGCCTGGTAGCCGAGGCCATCGTACTTGCCGGAGTTGACGGTGCGGACGCTGTCGTCCTTGGCGCCGTACCACTCCTGCCAGGCGCTGGCGTCGTAGCCGTCGTCGCCGGCGGCCAGGGTGATCACCTGCCTGATCGGCAACTGGTACTTGTTGGCGAATTCGAAGTCGCGCTCGTCATGGGCCGGCACGGCCATCACCGCGCCTTCGCCGTAGGTCATCAGCACGTAGTTGGCGATCCACAGCGGCAGCTTCTCGCCGGTCAGCGGGTGCTCGACGAACAGGGAAGTGGCGACGCCTTTCTTCTCCTGGGTGGCGATGTCCGCTTCGGCGACGCCGCCGCGCTTGCACTCGTCGATGAATGCCTGCAGGGCCGGCTCGCGCTGGGCGGCCAGGGTGGCCAGCGGATGCTCGGCGGCCACGGCGACGTAGGTGGCGCCCATCAGGGTGTCCGGACGGGTGGTGAAGACCTTCAGCTGGCCGGCCTCGCCGATGGAGGCCTGGTCATAGGGGAAGGCGATCTCCATGCCGCGGGACTTGCCGATCCAGTTGCGCTGCATGGTCTTGACCTGTTCCGGCCAGCCCGGCAGGTGGTCGAGGCTTTCCAGCAGCTCTTCGGCGTAGGCGGTGATCTTGAAGTAGTACATCGGGATTTCGCGCTTCTCGATCAGCGCGCCCGAGCGCCAGCCGCGGCCGTCGATGACCTGCTCGTTGGCCAGCACGGTCTGGTCCACCGGGTCCCAGTTGACGGTGCCGTTCTTGCGGTAGATCACGCCCTTCTCGAACAGGCGGGTGAACAGCCACTGCTCCCAGCGGTAGTAGTCCGGCTTGCAGGTGGTGACTTCGCGCGACCAGTCGATGGCCAGGCCCAGGCTGTTCAGCTGGGCCTTCATGTAGGCGATGTTGTCGTAGGTCCAGGCGGCGGGGGCGACGTTGTTCTTCATCGCGGCGTTTTCCGCCGGCATGCCGAAGGCGTCCCAGCCCATCGGCTGCAGGACGTTCTTGCCGCGCATGCGCTGGTAGCGGCTGATCACGTCGCCGATGGTGTAGTTGCGCACGTGGCCCATGTGCAGCTTGCCGCTCGGATACGGGAACATCGACAGGCAGTAGAACTTCTCCTTGCCGGGGACTTCCTCGACGCGGAAGGAGTTGTGTTCGTTCCAGTACTTCTGGGCCTGGGATTCGATCTCGAGAGGCTGGTATTGCTCGTGCATGGCGCGACTTGGACCTGTACGGAATAGACGGCGCGGCCGTGGGAGCGGAGCGGGCGCTCCCGTCTTGCCGGGGCACCGCGGCGGCCGGTCGGCAAGGGGCTGCATAAAGCCTCGTAGCATACATGAGCCCTCCCTGAGCCGGTAGCCCGCGCCGTTTGTCGCGCGCTCGGTGGCCCGGGGGCCGGGACGCTAAGCTTGGCCTGAGGGCGGGAGGTTTCCGCCTGCTTGAGGTGACTGATGGCTGAGCTGCATCGTGCAAGTTTGTCGGGTTCCGGTCTTTATGAGCGGTTGTTGCATCGACTTGAACTGGCCCTGGACGAGGCCGAGACCGCGGAACGCCTGCGCGATGAGCATCCCGAGGAGTTGGAGCTGCGCGGCCTGAGCAGCGCCGAGATGCAGCTGATCCGCGCCTACCTCGACCAGGACGTCAACTGGCTGCGCGGCTGGCACGCCGCCGCCGAGGAGCTGGCGCTGATCGAGCACGCTCCCGCCCGCTCCACGCGGGCGCGCCTGGGCGGCAGCGCCGGCAAGACGCGTCCGTCCCATCGCCACCTGCAATTGCTCTGCGCGCTGTGCGGCACGCCGGTGGTGTACAACCGCCAGCACGGGGTGATGCCCTGCGCTTCCTGTGGTTCGCAGTTGTTCCGCGGCTCCCGCGGGCGTTGATTCCACGCGTTCATCCGCTAGGCTGTGGCGCTCCATGAAAGGAGCCGCCGATGCCGCTGCGCTATCTCATCAAGCAGATCCTGATGCCGCCGGGCATCCTGCTCATCCTCCTGTTGCTGGGTTTCGTCCTGCGCCGCCGCCGGCCGAGGCTGGCGCTGGCCTGCTTCGTCGCCGGGTTCGCCGGCTTCTGGCTGCTCAGCCTGCCGCTGACGGTGGAGTGGGGCGCGCGCCTGCTGGAGCGCCAGCCGGCCCTGGCGCGTTCGGAGTGGGCGGGGCTGGCGCAGCGCGCCGAGGCCATCGTCATCCTCGGCGCGGGCCGCGAGCGCGGCGACCCGGCCTGGGGCGACGACCAGCCCGGCCTGATGGCCCGCGAGCGGCTGCGCTACGCCGCGCGCCTGGCCAAGGCCAGCGGCCTGCCGCTGCTGACTTCCGGCGGCCTGCACTACGGCACGCCGCCCAGCGAGGCGCAGATCATGGCCACCAGCCTGGCGGATGACTACGGCGTGAGCGTGCGCTGGCAGGAAGGGCACAGCCGCACCACCTGGGAGAACGCCACCATGAGCGCGGAAATCCTCCGCCAGGCCGGCGTACGCCGCGTGGTGCTGGTCACCCAGGCGCAGCACATGCCGCGTGCGGTCTGGAGTTTCGAGGCCAACGGCCTGGAGGTGGTGCCGGCGCCGATGGGCTTCATCGGCGTGGACAACGCCCGCCCGTTCGGCGGCTGGCTGCCGGAGGCCAAGGCGTTCTGGCAGAGCAACCAGTTGCTCAACGAGGCGCTGGGGTTGCTGGGGTACCGGTTGTTCTATCGCTGAGGGGATGCATCGCGGACCTTGTCCGCGATTCGCGCGCAGGGCGCGCTCCTACAGGGGAACGATGTGGGTGGGGCAACGTAGGGCGGATAACCGTTCGCGGTTATCCGCCGCCTGACCTTGGCTGCATTCCGCTCGGTGTCGAGCACGGAGCCGCTGTTGAACTCAACCTCGGCGTACAACCGCGAACGGTTGTACGCCCCACACTCAGCCGAACATCCGGCGCTGCTCGGGCGCGGCCTGGCGGCGCACCACGGCCCAGAGCGACAGGATTACCGCCAGGGCGCCCAGCGGCCACAGGCGCCATTTCAGGTAGGGCGTCAGGCCCTGCATCGGGGTGACCTCGCCGCGCAGCACGCCCTGCTGGAACTGGGGGATCTCGTGGGCGATGCGGCCCTGCGGATCGATCAGCGCGGTGACGCCGTTGTTGGTGCCGCGGATCATCCAGCGTCCGGCCTCCAGGGCGCGCATCTGCGCCATCTGCAGGTGCTGCAGCGGGCCGATGGAGGTGCCGAACCAGGCGTCGTTGCTGATGGTCAGCAGCAGCTGGCTCTGCGCCGCCAGGCCGGCGGCGAATTCCGGATAGACCACTTCGTAGCAGATGTACGGCGCGATGGCGTAGCCCTTGGCCTTGAGCAGCGCCTGGTCGGCGGGGCCGCGGGCGAAGTCGGACATGGGCAGGTCGAAGAAGGTGATCAGGCCGCGCAGCAGGTCCTGCAGCGGCACGTACTCGCCGAAGGGCACCAGCTTCTGCTTGAGGTAGTCGCCACTGCCGTCGCCGACCACGGTGATGCCGTTGTAGTAGTGCACGCCGTCGGCGTCGCGCTGGCGCATGGGCACGCCGGTGATGAGCGCGGCACGCTTCTGCTTGGCCATCTCGTCGAGCATGCCCAGGTAGCCGCCGGCCTGATCCTTGAGCAGCGGCACGGCGGTTTCCGGCAGGACGATCAGGTCGACGTCATGCTGTTCGGCGCTGAGGTCGCGGTACAGCTCAAGTTGCGCGGTGACGTGCTTGGGGTCCCACTTCATTTCCTGGGCGATGTTGCCCTGGATGGCGGCGACGGTCAGCGGCGCGCCGGCGGGGGCGGTCCAGGCGTGGCCCTTGAGGACGAGGCCGGCGATCCACGGCGCCAGCAGCAGGACCAGGCCGACGACCAGTTGCGCCGGGCGGAAGGTCAGCTGCGGCAGGTTGACCAGCAGCGCGGCGCACAGGGCGATGCTGAAGGAGATCAGCCATACGCCGCCGATCGGGGCCAGGCCGGCCAGGGGGCCCTGCAACTGGCTGTAGCCGGTGAAGAGCCAGGGGAAGCCGGTGAGGAACCAACTGCGGAACACTTCCAGGCCCAGCCACAGCGCGGCGAAAGCCAGGGAATCGCTGACCGGCGCGTTGTTGCGCCGCAGCAGGCGCGCCCAGGCCCAGGCCGGCAGGCCGAAGAAGAACGCCACCCCGGCGCTGAAGCCGACCACCAGGAAACCGGCCAGGGCCGGCGAGGCGCCGCCGAAGTCGTGGATGCTGTAGTAGATCCAGCCGGTGCCGGCGAGGAAGGCGCCGAAGCCGTACCACCAGCCGCGCCACAGCGCCGAGCCCGGGGTGACGCCACGCAGCCCGAGGCAGAACAGGGCGACGGAAAGCAGCGCCAGCGGCCAGATGCCGTAGGGGGCCAGGGCCAGTGGGGTGATGGCGCCGGCGGCGAGGGCCAGCAGATGGCCCGGCCAGCCGGGACGGGTGATCCAGCGCATCGGTATTCCTTGGAAGCGGTTTGGCGATGCGCAAGAGTAATGGAGAGACGAACGGTCGGCTATGGGGGCGAGGGCGAAAAGCCATGAGGCGTCTGCGACGCTGTGTTGCAGGATGTCAGAACGGCCCGTAGGCGCGGAGCTTGTCCGCGGCGGGAGGCGCTCTTCGTAGGATGGGTTGAGCCTGCGAAACCCATCGGGCCATGGTGATGGGTATCGCTTCGCTCAACCCATCCTACGATGGCTGTCTATTGGGTTCCCGCGTTCGCGGGAATGACGTCGGAAGACACGACTCTCACCCCGTCATTCCCGCGAACGCGGGAGCCCAGAAAACAACGTAGGAGCGGCCCGCCTCAGTCGCGCAGTGGCGTCAGGCGCAGCAGGTGCAGGCGGCGGCTGTCGGCGTTGAGCACGCGGAAGCGGAAACCGCCCAGCTCGGTGGTCTCGTTGCGCTTGGGCAGGTGGCCGAAGGCGCTCATCACCAGGCCGCCGACGGTGTCGAATTCCTCGTCGGAGAATTCCGCGCCGAAGAAATCGTTGAAGGCTTCCACCGGGGTT
>Ga0222426_100912_pt1 | contig 14304 bp, 15 predicted proteins | sample 2B50Ametagenome_FD_180087 | JGI IMG/M metagenome (GOLD analysis project Ga0222426, IMG submission 180087) | Enriched microbial communities from leaf-cutter ant dump, University of Wisconsin, Madison, United States - 2B50A (version 2) | ecosystem: Environmental > Terrestrial > Nest > Insects nest... | reverse complement strand
CTGGGTGACGCCGTCGTGGATGCGGCCGATCAGCTCGCGCAGCGACTGGCTCATGCGCTGCATGCTGGCCTGCAACTGACCCAGCTCGTCGCGGCGCTCGACGCGCAGTTCCTGGCTGAGGTCGCCGTCGGCGATGCGCGCGGCGGCGGCCAGCGACTGGCGCAGCGGCAGGACGATCTGCCGGGTGATCAGCCAGGCCGCCAGCACGCCCAGCACCAGGACCAGCAGCGAGGCCAGGGCCAGCAGTTGCCTGGCCTGGCTGGCGTCTTCATCGCGCTTGGCCGTCTGGCCGTCGCTCAGTTCGGCGCTGAGTTTCTCGATCAGCAGGCCGCTGTCGCGCATCTGGTTGCGCGCCTGCTGGCTGTTGTTGACTTCGTTGCGGTAGCGGTCCAGCGCCTTGCGGTAGTCGCGCAGGGCGTTCACCACGGCCTGGTAGTTGGCCTGCTGCTCCGGCACGGCGGCCTGGGCGTGCTGTTCCACGGTGGCGGTGACCTGCTCCAGGGCGCTGATCGCGCCCTGTTCGAGGCTGGGGTCTTCGTTGGCGGTGTAGCTGAGCACCTGGAAGCGGGCGTCCATCAGCTGGCGGCCCAGCTCGGAGACGTCGGCGATGGCCTTGAGGGAGTCGACGCTGCCGCTCTCCACCAGGTGCTGCTCCACCAGTTCCAGCCCCTGGGTGACCACCGAAGCCTTGCGGATCAGTGTCTTGCGCGCGCTGTCGCGGCTGTCGAAGGACTTGTGCAGGCCTTTGAACAGGGTGCGGTACTGGCTGGTGAGCTGGCGTTGCCGCTCGACCTTCTCCAGGTCCGAGGAGGCGACGAGCAACTGGCCGACGCGCTGTTGCTGCTGGTCCAGCTCGTTGATGCTCTGTTCCACCAGCTTGGCGTCTTCCGCGGTGCGGCTGGACTGGTATTTCAGGCGGGTGGTGCGCAGGTCCTTGGTCATGGCGAGCAGCTTGGAGATTTCGCCGATCTTGTCGCCCCGGGATATCAGGCTGTTCAGGTTGAGCGCGCCGGTCAGCGCGATGAGCAGGGTGAGCAGCAGCACCAGGCCGAAGCCGATGGCGAGTTTCCAGTTGACCGTGAGATTGCTGAACCAGCGGGACATGAACGCGGCGCTCCAGGGGACGATGGGGCTGCGGCTGCCGCGGGGGCGGCCGCCGATTGACCAATGCCTGTCATATCGGCGAGGCGACACGAATCTGAAATTTCTTTAGTAAATTTCTGACCGAAGAGCCCCGTTGGGGACTGCCGCGGCGCCGCGGGTCAGAACAGTCGGGCCAGCAGGGCGGTGACCGCGGTTTCCACGCGCAGGATGCGCTCGCCCAGTTGCACCGGGGCCAGCCCGGCCTCGCGCAGTTTCTCGACCTCGTAGGGAATCCAGCCGCCCTCGGGGCCGATGGCCAGTGTCACGGCCTGCTCGACCGCGCGCGGGCAGTCCGGCCAGGGCCCGGGGTGGCCGATCAGCCCCAGGCTGCCGGCGGCCAGAGCCGGTAGGCGGTCTTCGACGAAGGGCTTGAAGCGCTTTTCGATGGTCACTTCCGGCAGCACGGTGTCGCGGGCCTGCTCCAGGCCCAGGACCAGCTGTTCGCGGATGGCCGCGGGTTCCAGGAAGGGCGTCTGCCAGAAGCTCTTCTCCACCCGGTAGCTGTTCAGCAGCACCAGGCGCGGCACGCCCATGGCGGCCACGGTCTGCAGCACGCGGCGGAGCATCTTCGGCCGCGGCAGGGCCAGCAGCAGGGTCAGCGGCAGCTTGGCCGGCGGCGCCTGGGTGAAGCTCACCTGCAGCTCCGCCTCGTCGCGGGAAAGGCTCAGCAGGCGGCCTTCGCCCATCAGCCCGCCCAGGCGGCCGACGCGCAGGCTGTCGCCGCTTTCGGCGCGGTGCACTTCGTGCAGGTGGGTGAGGCGGCGGTCGCGCAGCAATACGCGGTCCGCCGCGACAAAGTCGGCGTCGTCGAGCAGCAGCAGGTTCACGGGCGCGTCGCTGGCGGCTGGTCGCCTTTCTCTTCGGGTTGCGCATCCTCGTCGCGGTTGCGCTTGCGGATCAATCGACTGAACAGCACCCCGGCCTCGAACAGCATCCACATGGGCACGGCCAGCAGCGTCTGCGACATCGGGTCCGGCGGGGTGAGGACCATGCCGACCACGAAGCAGCCGATGATGACGTAGGGGCGGATCTTCTTCAGGTAGGCCACGTCGACCACCCCGATCCACACCAGCAGCACCGTAGCCACGGGGATTTCGAAGGCCACGCCGAAGGCGAACAGCAGGGTGAGGAAGTCCAGGTAGCTGTTGATGTCGGTCATCGGCGTCACCCCTTCCGGGGCCTGGCCGAGGAAGAAGTGGAACATCAACGGGAACACCAGGAAGTAGGCGAAGGCCATGCCGGTGTAGAACAGCACCACGCTGGAGGCCAGCAGCGGCAGGGCCACGCGCTTCTCGTGCTTGTACAGGCCGGGGGCGATGAAGCCCCAGATCTGCGCCAGGATCACCGGCATGGCCAGCAGCACGGCGACGATCATGGTCAGCTTCAGCGGCGCGAGGAACGCCGACGCCGGGTCGATGGCGATCATGGTCGCGCCTTCCGGGAGGAAGCGGCGCAGCGGCGCGGAGGCCAGGGCGTAGATCTTCTGCGAGAAGTACAGCAGGCCGATGAAGATCACGAAGATCGCCACCACGCAACGCAGCAGGCGCGTGCGCAGCTCGGTCAGGTGCGAGACCAGCGGCATTTCCTGGTCGTTTTCGGGCTGTTCGGGTTTTTCGTCGCTCATGGGGTACGCGGCGTCTCGGACGGAGGGGCGGCGGCCGGCGCGGCCGGGGCCTCGGGCGCTGCTGGCGCGGCGGGTGCCTCGGGTGCGGCCGGGATACCGACGCCGGGCATGTTGGCCAGGCGGCTGTTCGGTGCGATGGTCGGCGGCGCAGGCGGCGCCGTGGGCTCGGCCTGCGCGGCGCTATCGGCCGGCGGCTGCTGGCCGGTGAGCGGCGCCATCAGCTTCTGCGCTTCACGCTCCATCTGCAGGATGTGCTCGTTGTGCAGCTGCCGGCGGATCTCGTCGGCGCCCAACTCGCGCTCCACTTCCTGCTTGATGGCGTTGAAGCTGCGTTTCAGCCGGCCGATCCACAGGCCCGCGGTGCGCGCGGCGCCGGGCAGGCGCTCGGGGCCGAGCACCAGCAGGGCGACCAGGCCCACCAGCAGCAGTTCGCTGAAGCTGATTCCGAACATGGCGTTCTTCCCATCAGTCCTTGCGCTGCGGCTCTTCGACCTTCTGCGCCTGGGCGTCGATGGTGTGCGGCTGGTTCAGCGGCGGGTTGGCCGGCGGCTGCTGCTGGGGCTTCTCCTCCTCTTCGGTGTTCATCGCCTTGCGGAAGCCCTTGACCGCCTCGCCGACGTCCGAGCCCAGGGTCTTCAGGCGCTTGGTGCCGAACACCAGCACCACCACGATCAGGATGACGACCCAGTGTTTCCAGTCAAAGATGCCCATCTTGTTCTCCTCGAAGTAATCGGGTTCAGGCCGACGGCTGGCGCGCGGCTTTCTCGTCGTGGCCGGAGAGGCCGAAACGGCGCTCCAGTTCGTCCAGCACCGCCTGGGGATGCTGGCCGAGGGCGGCGAGCATGACCAGGGAATGGAACCAGAGGTCGGCGGTTTCGTAGATCAGGTCCGTGCAGTCGCCGCTCTGCGCGGCGTCCTTGGCGGCGAGGATGGTTTCCACCGATTCCTCTCCGACCTTTTCCAGGATCTTGTTCAGTCCCTTGTGGTACAGGCTGGCCACGTAGGAGCTTTCGGGGGCGGCGTTCTTGCGCCCCTCCAGCACCTCGGCCAGGCGCGCGAGGGTGTTGTCACTCATGGCTGTGCCCCGGCTTGTCGTAGATGGCGTGCGGGTCCTTGAGCACCGCGTCGACGACCTTCCAGCCGCCGTCCTGGTAGACCCGGTAGAAGCAGCTTTCGCGTCCGGTGTGGCAGGCGATGCCGCCGACCTGCTCGACCATCAGGATGACGACGTCGGCGTCGCAGTCCAGGCGCAGTTCGTGCAGCTTCTGCACGTGGCCGGATTCCTCGCCCTTGCGCCAGAGCTTGCCGCGCGAGCGCGACCAGTAGATGGCGCGGCCCTCGGCGGCGGTCAGGGCCAGGGATTCGCGGTTCATCCAGGCCATCATCAGCACGCGGCCCGTCTTGTGGTCCTGGGCGATCGCCGGCACCAGGCCGTCGGCGTTCCAGTGAATTTCGTCCAGCCAGTCTTTCATCTTCGCTTCCGTACAGCGGGCGTTCTCACGCCCCGCGGCAGTTTCATCAACGACCAAGTGTGCCAGCAGTGGCGACGACTGGCTATCGGCGCAGAATCAGATACAGACCACCGGCCAGCATGGCCCAGGCCGGCCAGGCCTCGATACTGTGGGTGGCCAGGCCGATCTGGGTGGCGCCGGCCACCAGCACTGCGCCGATCAGTCGCGGCACCCAGGCGCCGGCCAGGGGCTGGGCGCCGGTCGCTTGCGGCTCCTGGGGCTGCGCCAGGCGCTCCAGGGTGTCGCGGGTCATCTGCGCCAGGTGCGGCAGCTGCTCGACGTGCTGCTGGGCGTTGCGCAGCAGCTGGGCTGGGCTCATGCGCTCGCGCATCCAGCGTTCCAGGTAGGGCTGGGCGGTGCTCCACAGGTCCAGCTCGGGGTAGAGCTGGCGGCCCAGGCCCTCGATGTTCAGCAGGGTCTTCTGCAGCAGCACCAGTTGCGGCTGCACTTCCATGTTGAAGCGCCGCGCGGTCTGGAACAGGCGCAGCAGCACCTGGCCGAAGGAGATGTCCTTGAGCGGCTTCTCGAAGATCGGCTCGCACACCGTGCGGATCGCCGCCTCGAAGTCGTTGACGCGGGTTTCCGCCGGCACCCAGCCGGAGTCGATGTGCAACTGGGCGACCTTGCGGTAGTCGCGCTTGAAGAAGGCGATCAGGTTGCGCGCCAGGTAGTCCTGGTCCTCGTCGGTGAGGCTGCCGACGATGCCGCAGTCCACCGCGATGTACTGCGGGCTCCAGGGCGTGCGGGTGCTGACGAAGATGTTGCCCGGGTGCATGTCGGCGTGGAAGAAGCTGTCGCGGAACACCTGGGTGAAGAAGATTTCCACGCCACGCTCGGCCAGGGCCTTGAAGTCGGTGCGCTGGTCGCGCAGGGTGCCCAGGTCGGTGACCGGGATGCCGTAGATGCGCTCCATCACCAGCACCTTGGGCCGGCACCAGTCCCAGTACACCTGGGGCACGTAGAGCAGCGGCGAACCGTCGAAGTTGCGCCGCAGCTGGCTGGAGTTGGCCGCCTCGCGCAGCAGGTCGAGTTCGTCGTAGATGGTCTTCTCGTAGTCGCTGACCACCTCCACCGGGTGCAGGCGGCGGGCGTCGGCGGAGACGCGCTCGGCCAGGCGGGCGAGGATGAACAGCCAGGACATGTCGGCGCGGATCACGGGCTTGAGGCCCGGGCGGATCACCTTGACCACCACTTCCTCGCCGCTTTTCAGCTGTGCGGCATGCACCTGGGCCACCGAGGCCGAGGCCAGCGGCTCGCGCTCGAAGCGGGCGAAGACCTGCTCGACCTTCGCCCCCAGCTGCTCCTCGATCAGCGCCACCGAGGCTTCCGGCGGGAACGGCGGGACCTTGTCCTGCAGGCGCGCCAGCTCATTGGCGATGTCGTCGGGCAGCAGGTCGCGGCGGGTGGAGAGGATCTGCCCGAACTTGATGAAGATCGGCCCCAGGCCTTCCAGGGCCAGGCGGATGCGCTCGCCGCGGCTCAGCTCCAGCTTGCGCCGCGGCAGCCAGCGCCAGGGCAGCAGGCCGCCGAGCAGGCGCAGGTACCAGGGCAGCATCGGCAGTTCGAGAATGAGATCGTCGAGGCGGTAGCGGATAACCACGCTCTGGATGCGCAGCAGGCGGCGGAAGGCGAGCAGCTTCATGCGTCGGGTTTCAGCTTCTTGGACAGGCGCGCCAGGCGCGCGTCGAGGCGATCGAGGGCGATCTTCAACTGGTCGAGTTCGGCGAAGCGCGCTTCGGCCTCGTTGCGCCCGACCAGGGTGCGGCTTTCCTCGGCGAGGTAGTCGGCCAGGCTCAGGCGCAGGCTTTCCAGGCTGTCGCCGGCCCAGCGCGCGCCGCCGCGCAGGCGGCTGCCGAGCAGTTGCGCGGGCAGCGGGCCGAGCCAGCGCTGCACTTCGTATTCCCAGTCCAGCTCCAGGCTCTGGAGGATGTCGGCCAGCTCCAGGAGCAGGGCGCTATCGCCGCCCATTTCCACTTCCGGGCTGTGCAGCACGCTGGTCTTGTCGGCGGCCAGGGCCAGCTGCAGCAGGCGCCCGGCCGGGGCGCGCAGGGTGCAGTCGACCGCGGTCTCGTGGTGCGCGGCCAGGTGCAGGCCATCGGCGTCGGGGAGGATGAACAGGCGCAGCGGCGGCGCCTGGCAGTCCACTTCCAGGACCCGCCCGGCGAGCCGGGCGAGACGCTGCAGGGCCACGCCGTCCAGGCGCAGCACGCGGTTCACGCCGGCTTCGGCGCTGGCCAGCAGCGCCTGGGTCAGGAGCGCCATTTCAGGGCTTGATGCCGCGGTGCAGGGCGACCACGCCGCCGGTCATGTTGTGGTAGGTGACGCGGTCGAAACCGGCCTCGACCATCATCGACTTCAGGGTTTCCTGGTCCGGGTGCATGCGGATCGACTCGGCCAGGTAGCGGTAGCTCTCGGCGTCGTTGGTGACCAGCTTGCCCATCAGCGGCAGCAGGGTGAAGGAGTAGGCGTCGTAGGCCTTGGACAGCAGGCTGCTGGTGGGCTTGGAGAATTCCAGCACCAGCAGGCGCCCGCCCGGCTTGAGCACCCGCAGCATGGAGCGGATGGCCGCGTCCTTGTGGGTGACGTTGCGCAGGCCGAAGGCGATGCTCACGCAGTCGAAGTGGTTGTCCGGGAAGGGCAGCTTCTCGGCATCGGCCTGGACGAAGCTGACGTTGCCGGCCACGCCGCTGTCCAGCAGCTTGTCGCGGCCGACCTTGAGCATGGAGGCGTTGATGTCCGCCAGCACCACCTCGCCGGTGGGGCCGACCAGGCGCGAGAACTGGCGGGTCAGGTCGCCGGTGCCGCCGGCGATGTCGAGCACGCGGTTGCCGGCGCGCACGCCGGACAGCTCGATGGTGAAGCGCTTCCACAGGCGGTGGATGCCACCGGACATCAGGTCGTTCATCAGGTCGTACTTGGCGGCGACCGAATGGAACACCTCGGCGACCTTCTCGGCCTTCTCGCTCTCGCGCACGGTCTTGTAGCCGAAGTGCGTGGTGGGGTCGGCGGGGCCCTGGTCCCCGGCGGGTTTGCGCGGCTCGCTCATGGCGTTTCTACCCTGGAAGTCAGTGGCGGGCATTCTAACAGGATGTGGGAAAAACGCCGCCCCGGGGCGCGGGGTGCGGCGAAACGTCGTGCGGCGTATCATCCACCGGTCTGTCATTCCGGAGTCGCCCATGTCCCGCATCCACGTCGAACGTCCCCATTGCCTCGGCCGCGAAGCCGCCCGCGAGAAGGCCCAGAAGCTGGCCGAGAAGCTCGCCCGCGAGCATGGCGTGAGCTACGAGTGGCAGGGTGACGTGCTGGCCTTCAAGCGCAGCGGCGTGGACGGACGCATCGAGGTGGGCGAGGACCGCGTGGCGGTGGAGGTCAAGCTGGGCCTGCTGCTGTCGGCCATGGGCGGGATGCTCAAGGGCGAGATCGAGCGCGCGCTGGACAAGGCGCTGGCCTGACCGGGCCGCACCCGCACTTTGTAGGAGCGAGCTTGCTCGCGAACCACCGCCCACACCGAAAATCGTAGACGTCACTCCCGCGAACGCGGGAGCCCAGAGCCTCTGGTTCCCCGCGTTCGCGGGGATGACGGGTTTGAAATGGGCACCTAAGGGTTCGCGAGCAAGCTCGCTCCTACGAAAAGCGGTTCGGCAGGTCTGCCGGCTGGTATGTGTTTTCTAATTTTCCCCGATACCTTGCACTCAAGCTCGCAACGCTGCGGGCCTCTACGGACCCCCGAGAACAGTGTGAGGAAACCATCATGGCCAAGGTCGCCAGCAAGAAGAAAGTCGAGAAAGCCGTCAGCGAGTCGTCCCTGATCACCGACGTCAAGCACTACGCCCGCCAGATCTGGCTGGCCGGCCTGGGCGCCTATGCGCGCGTCGGCGCCGAAGGCACCGAGTACTTCAAGTCGCTGGTGAAGGAAGGCGAAGGCCTGGAAACCAAGGGCCGCCAGCTGGTGACCGAGCAGGTCGAGTCGGCCAACGACAGCGTCAAGAGCAGCGTCTCGCTGGTGAAGGACAAGTTCGAGGTGCAGCTGGACAAGGTCGAGAAGGCTTTCGACAGCCGCGTGGCCTCCGCGCTGAACCGCATGGGCATTCCGTCGCGGCAGGATGTCGAGGCGCTCTCTGCTAAGCTTGATGAGCTGAGCGCGGTGCTCGAGCGTGTCGCGAAAACTCATTGAGGAGAGCGGGATGGCTGGCAAGAAAACTACCGATAAAAAAGAGTCCAGTTGGGTCGGCGAGATCGAGAAATACTCGCGGCAAATCTGGTTGGCTGGTCTGGGGGCCTACTCGAAGGTCAGCAAGGACGGCAGCAAGCTGTTCGAGACCCTGGTCAAGGATGGCGAAAAGGCCGAGAAGCAGGCCCGGACCGAAGTCGATAAATCCGTCGGCGCGGTGAAGTCCACCGCCCGTTCGGCGCGTTCCAAGGTCGACGAGGTGAAGGACCGCGCCCTGGGCAAGTGGGGTGAGCTGGAAGAGGCGTTCGACAAGCGCCTGAACAGCGCCATCTCGCGCCTGGGCGTGCCGAGCCGCAACGAGGTGAAGGACCTGCATGCGAAGGTCGAGACCCTGACCAAGCAGATCGAGAAACTCACCGGCGTCAGCGTCAAGTCGGTGGCCAAGCCCGCCGCCAAGGCCGCTGCGAAACCTGCGGCCAAGGCTGCAGCGAAGCCCGCCGCCAAGCCGGCCGCCAAGACCGCGGCGGCCAAGCCCGTTGCCAAGGCTGCTGCGAAACCGGCTGCGAAGCCGGCGGCCAAACCGGCTGCCGCCAAGGCAGCGGCGAAGCCTGCAGCCAAGCCGGCCGCCAAGCCTGCTGCTGCGAAGGCCGCGGCGAAACCGGCTGCGAAGTCGGCCGCCAAACCGGCTGCCGCCAAGCCTGCGGCGAAACCGGCTGCTGCGAAACCGGCTGCCAAGCCGGCTGCGGCGAAGAAGCCGGCGGTGAAGAAGCCCGCAGCGCCCAAGGCGGCCAAGCCTGCTGCAGCGGCCACGCCGGCCGCGGCTCCGGCTCCGGCGGCCACCCCGGCGCCGGCTGCGGCAGCTCCGGTCGCTCCGGTAGCGGCTCCGGTCACGCCGCCGACCCAGGCCTGACGCGTTACCCGTGGTACCCGACGCCCGGCCTCGTGCCGGGCGTCTTCATTTCGGCTGCGCCTCAGGCGTTCAGGTAGCGCTGCGCCAGGCGCTCGGCTGTGAGCCGCGAGTCGCCGCGCAGGTGCGGCGCCACCAGCATCATCACCTGGTAGACCACCAGGCGTATCTCGCCTTCGCGGCCGAGGATGCGCTGGTAGTCCAGGGAGAACAGCAGGGTCAGGGTGATCTGCTCCACCAGTTGGCCGAGGGCGTCGGTGTCGCTGGTCAGTTCGCCGTCGGCCTTGAGCCGGGCGAGCAGGGCGGCCAGGGTGCGCTTGAGCGCGTTGAGCCAGTTGCGCATGCCGCGGGCCAGCTTGGGCAGGCGCCCGGCCAGGTTGGAGAGGTCCTGGAAGAGGAAGCGGTAGTGCGCCAGGCGCTCGACGATCAGGTGCAGGAACAGCCAGTAGTCCTCGGCCCCCAGGCGCGCGTCGGCGGGCGGGTCGAGCAGCGGCTGCAGCTCCTCCTCGAAGCGGGCGAACAGGGCCAGCACCAGCGGCTCCTTGCCGTGGAAGTGGTAATACAGGTTGCCGGGGCTGATGCCCAGCTCGGTGGCGATCTCCAGGGTGGAGACGTTGGGTTCGCCCTGCTCGTTGAACAACAGCAGGGCGCATTCGAGGATGCGGTCGCGGGTTTTCATCCGTGTGCTGGTTCCGGCTTCGGGAGGTTCGACGATAGCTGGGGCGGGGCGCGCCGGCCAGTCCCTCGAAAGCGTGAGGGGGTGGGTTTTTCGTGGGAGATCCGGCTATCGCGGACAGAGTCCGCTCCTACCGTACGGGCGGGTACGGCTTCTCGTAGGAGCGAGCTTGCTCGCGAACACACTCCGCTGCGGGGCTCGTTCGCGAGCAAGCTCGCTCCTACGAAGAGCATCCCGGCTGCACCGAAGTGCCTTTCGTAGGATGGGTTGAGCTTGCGAAACCCATGCGGTCACGGCGATGGGTATCGCTTCGCTCCACCCATCCTACGGGGTGTCGTATCAGGACGCGCAACGGCTGTTCACCGCTCGTGCACGTAAGTCCCCGGCGCCGCTTCCATCGGCGGGTGCTCGGCGTTGCCCAGTTCGAAGCTCACCGGCCGGCGTTCGCCCGAGCGTTCCTGGATCCACGCCAGCCACACCGGCCACCAGCTGCCTTCCTGGCGCTGGGTGTCGTAGTACCAGGCGCGCGGGTCGGAGGCGAGCTTGCCGTTCTCGAAGTAGCAGGCCTTGGGGTTGCCCGGCGGGTTGAGGATGCTCTGGATGTGCCCGCTGTTGGACAGCATGAAGCGGCTGTCGCCGCCCAGCAGCAGGGCCGAGCGGTAGACCGCGTCCCAGGGGGTGATGTGGTCGGTGATGCCGGCGACGTGGAAGTTGTCCACCGCCACCTTCTTCAGGTCGATGGGCGTGCCGCAGATTTCCATGGCGCCGGGGCGGGCCAGCGGGTTGTGCTTGAAGAAGTCGAGGAAATCGCCGTGCAGCGCCGCCGGCAGGCGGGTGTTGTCGTTGTTCCAGTAGAGGATGTCGAAGGCCGGCGGCAGCTTGCCCAGCAGGTAGTTGTTGACCCAGTAGTTCCACACCAGGTCGTTGGGGCGCATCCAGGCGAACACCTTGGCCATGTCCTTGCCCTCCAGCACGCCGTGCTGGTAGGAGCGGCGCTTGGTGCTTTCCAGCGTCTGTTCGTCGGCGAACAGCGCCGCCGGGGTCTCCACCTGGCTGTCCAGCAGGCTCACCAGGTAGGTGGCGCTGCTGATTTTGCGCAGTTGCCGGCGCGCCTGCAGGTGGCCCTGCAGCGCGGCGATGGTCAGGCCGCCGGAGCAGGCGCCCATCAGGTTGACGCTGCGGCTGCCGCTGATCGAGCGGACCACCTCGATGGCTTCGTCCAGGGCCTTCACGTAGGTCGACAGGCCCCATTCGCGGTGGCGCGCATCGGGGTTGCGCCAGCTGACCATGAACAGTTGCAGGTTGTTCTTCAGGGCGTACTGGACGAAGCTCTTTTCCGGGCTCAGGTCGAAGATGTAGTACTTGTTGATCTGCGGCGGGACGATCAGCAGCGGCTTGGCGTGCAGGTGCTCGCCCAGGGGCTTGTACTGGATGAGTTCGAGCATCTCGCTGCGGAACACCACGGCGCCCGGGGTGGTGGCCAGGTTGCGGCCGACCTCGAAGGCGTGCTTGTTGACCTGGCTGGGCATGCCGCCATTGTGCAGCAGGTCGTCGAGCAGGTGGCGGCCGCCCTTGAGCAGGCTCTGCCCGCCGGTGTTGAACAGCTCCTTCACCGCCAGCGGGTTGATCAGGCTGTTGGTCGGCGCCATGGCGTCGGCGAACAGCGACAGCAGGAAGCGCGCGCGGGCGCGGTCGTCACCGTCCAGGTCGCTCTCGTCGATCCATGCCAGCAGTTGCTGCTGCCAGGCCAGGTAGGCCTGCAGGGTGCGCCGGTAGAAGGGGTTGAGGCGCCAGGACGGGTCCTGGAAGCGGGCGTCCTGGGGGTTGGGCTGCAACGGCGAGTCACCCAGCAGCACGTGGCCCATCTGCTTGCCGAAGGCCGCCAGGTGGCGGGCGCTGTGCAACGGCCGGCGCACGCCCTGGACGGCGAGCTGGCGCAGGGTGGACAGCATGTCCTTGCCGCGCAGGCCGACCATGGCGCTCTGGGCGTTCATGAAGTCGGCGGGGGCCGGCAGCCTGCCGGTGCTGGAGTTCTCTCGCATGTGCAGCTCTCCCTGGGAAAAGAACCGTCGTCAGTCGGGCGCAGCAAGGCCCGTACCAGAATCGGCGCAGGTGCATTCCTGACGCACGCAAGGGCTGAAGCATAGGCACGAATCGGCGCGCCTGCCGGTCACCGACGATGAACGTGCACTGTTACGAGGCGATGATCGAGGCCGGGGGTCAGCCGGCCTTGGGGGCGAACGGGCGCGGGTGCATGACCGCGCGCTGCCGTTCCTCGGCGAGGAACTTCATGATGATCGGCGCCACCGTCTCGGCGCGGGTCACCAGGAACAGGTGGCCGTCATCGATCACGTGCAGCTCCGCGTTGGGGATGCGCCAGGCCAGCAGGCGCATGTTCACCAGCGGGATGATCGGGTCGTCGTCGCCGGCCAGCACCAGGGTCGGCTGCTGGATGCGGTGCAGCCAGTGGATGCTGGTCCAGCCCAGGCCGGCGAACAGCTGCCAGTAGTAGCCCAGCTTGCCCGAGGAGCGCACCTTGGCGGCGAAGGCCATGGCCAGCCGGGGATCGCGGCGGAAGGCCCCGCCGTAGATGTCCGGGGCGATGTGCGCACCATAGGACGGCTGGATGTAGCGCCGCGGGCTGGCCATGCGCCAGAGCACCTTGGGCTTGCCCGGGACCATCACCGCCCCGGCGGCGGTGGCCGCCAGGATCAGCTTCTTGCAGCGCTCGGGGTAGTCGTGGGCGAACTGCTGGGCCAGGGCCCCGCCCCAGGACACGCCGATGGCGGTGACCTGGCCGTAGTCCAGGTAATCGAGCATGCGCGCGGCCAGCTTGGCCAGGCCGGGGAAGCGGTAGGGCGTGCTCGGCGTGGACGAGCCGCCGACGCCGGGCACGTCGAAGGCGATCACCTCCAGGTCCGGGTCCAGCGCGGCGACGAAGGGGAACACCAGCTCCAGGTTGGCGCCGATGCCGTTGAAGATCAGCAGCGGCGTCATGTGCCCCTTGCCCGGGCGCACGGCGGTGCGGATGGTCTGCCCGTCGAGGTCGATGGTGCGGAACACGAAGGGCTGCGGCGCGAGCACGCGCGCCCGCGTCTCGGCCGGCTGCTGCGGCTCGGCCGCCTTGGCGGCGGGGCGCGCCTTGCGCTGGCGCGTGGCCTGCGGCGCCGGCTCGGGCTGGGCCGGCGCGTCCTGCTGCTCGGTGGCGTCGGGTAGGTTTTCTGTCTTCATCGTTCGTGTACGTAGGTGCCGGGGGATGCTTCGCCAGCCGGGTGGGCCTTGTTGCCCAGGGCGGTCGGCGCCTTTTTCAGCTTGCCCGCGCGCTCGGCCAGCCACTGTTGCCAGTGCAGCCACCAGGAGTCGGCGTGCTTGCTCGAGTTTTCCTGCCAGGTCTTCGGATCGACGGACAGGTCCGGGCCGGTCATGAAGCGGGCCTTGGGGTTGCCTGGCGGGTTGAGGATGCTCTGGATGTGCCCGCTGTTGGAAAGGATGAACTCGCACTTGCCGCCGAGCAGGCGCGCCGAGCGGTAGCAGGCTTCCCAGGGGGTGATGTGGTCGCTGAGGCCGGCCACGCAGTAGAAGTCGCAGGTGACCTGCCTGAGGTCGATGGGCGTGCCGCCCACTTCCAGGGCGCCGGGGCGCGTCAGCGGGTTGCTCTTGAACATCTCCACCAGCTCGCCGTGCAGCGCGGCCGGCAGGCGCGTGGTGTCGTTGTTCCAGAACAGGATGTCGAAGGCCGGCGGCTCGTTGCCCAGCAGGTAGTTGTTGACCCAGTAGTTCCAGATCAGGTCGTTGGGGCGCATCCAGGCGAACACCTTGGCCATGTCCTTGCCCTCCAGCACGCCGGACTGGTAGGAGCGGCGCTTGGCGGCCTCGAGGGTCTTCTCGTCGGCGAACAGGGCGACGGTGGTGTCCAGCTCGAAGTCCAGCACGCTGACCATCTGGGTGAAGGCGTGCACCTTCTCCTCGCCCAGGGCCGCGTAGTGGCCGAGCAGGGTGACGGTGGTGATGCCGCCGGAGCAGGCGCCGAGCATGTTCAGGTCCTTGCTGCCGGTGATGGCCAGGACCACGTCGATGGCTTCCTTGAGCGCCTCGATGTAGGTGGTCAGGCCCCATTCGCGCTGGGCCTTGGTCGGGTTGCGCCAGCTGACGATGAAGGTCTGCACCTGGTTGCGCAGGCTGAAGCGCGCCAGGCTCTTCTCCGGCGACAGGTCGAAGACGTAGAACTTGTTGATCTGCGGCGGCACCACCAGCAGCGGGCGTTCATGCACG
>Ga0222426_100907_pt1 | contig 14337 bp, 5 predicted proteins | sample 2B50Ametagenome_FD_180087 | JGI IMG/M metagenome (GOLD analysis project Ga0222426, IMG submission 180087) | Enriched microbial communities from leaf-cutter ant dump, University of Wisconsin, Madison, United States - 2B50A (version 2) | ecosystem: Environmental > Terrestrial > Nest > Insects nest >... | reverse complement strand
AGATATCCGCCACCGATTCGGGGTCGAAGGCGCCCTTGGCCTCGGCATGGATGGCGTCGCTGTCGATGGCGGCCCGCTCGATCTCCACGCCGCCCGCCTTGGTCGCCGTGCCGGCGATATCGAAGCGCGATTGCCCCGTCAGTAGCGGCTTCAGCATGTCGGGCAGAAAACGCTCGAACGCGCCGTCGCCCTTCACCTCGATGCGGTTGCCGGCATCTGTGAGTTGGTGGCGGCCGGAAAGCTGCGCGACCACCTGCCCCGCGACCGAGAAGGACCCGGCGCCGTTCCAGTCGCCGAGCGGCCCGTTGCCTTTCACCGCGATGTCCACCGGCGGCGCGTCCGGAATCCTGAGCAGGTTGGCGATGATGCCGCCGGCCGGCTCGGACGCCTTGAGATCGACGTCGAGCTTGTTGTCGGCGGGTGCGAAATGCACGGAGCCGACGACCGAGCCCTGCTGCCCGTCGCGGCGCTGGATGTTTAGGTCGGTGGCGATCGCCAGCGGCGAAGCGTCCGCCTTTAGGGTCGCCTTCGCCGCAAGCTCGGCGATGCCGGTTCCGGCCAGGTCCTCGCCGAGCGCGATGTCGGGCAGGTCGATCTGCTTGACGTCGACCGAGACAGGCAGGCCGCTACCGCCACCGCTGCTTGCGCCAGCATCGGTCTTGCCGGACGACTGCGGCAGCCGCGCCATTTCGATGCGCTGCACCGCGACCCGGTCGGCACGGAACGTCTTCGAAAGCAGCGCCAGCGGCGACCAGTCCACCGCCACGTCCCGCAACGCCAGCCACGGCCCCTGGCCGTCCGCGAGGGTCACGCTGCCGACCCGCAGCCGCCCCGACCAGATGCCGTCGATCTTGGCGATCGTCACCTTGCTGTCGTCGGAGGAGGCCAGCGTCGAGATCATCCCGGCCAGATTGTCGCGGCCGCGCTCGGTCGTCGTCAGCACGACAAGCGCGCCGACGGCCGCCGCCAGCACGACGACCAGCGCATAGAGGAAATAGCGGAGGAAGCGCTTGAACGTCTTCATGTCAGAACGCCTGCCCGATGCCGGCATAGATGCCGAAACTCGGATCGCCGCGATCCGGATTGAGCGGCACCGCCGCATCGATGCGCAACGGCCCGAACGGCGTGATGTAGCGCAGGCCGACGCCCGCGCCCACCTTCACGTCCGAGAAATCGGGGAACTGCTTTACCGAGACCGTTCCGGCATCGACGAAGGGCACGATGCCGATGGAATCGGTCACCTGATAGCGCAATTCGGCGGAGGTCTCGAACCAGGACAGGCCGCCGATCGGATCATCGTCGGAGTCTTTCGGCCCGATGCCCTGATAGGCATAGCCGCGCACCGACCCGCCACCGCCGGCATAGAAGCGCCGGTCCGCCGGAACCTCCTGCAGCGAGGCGCCGAGGATGGACCCCATCGCCAGCCGGCCGGCGGCGACGAAGCGGCCGGCGTCGTCGAGCGTCTGGTAGACCGACCCCTCGCCCTTCAGCTTGAGGAATACGGCGCCTCCCAGAAGGTCGTAGCTCGGCTCCGCATAGCCGAGGAACCGGAAACCCTTTGTCGGGTTCAGCTTGTCGTCGCGATTGTCCCAGACATATTGCACCGGCAGCGAGGCGATCAGGTATTTCTGCGGATCGGGATCGAGGTTGTCCTCTATCTTTGAATATTCGAGTGTGACCCCGGCCGAAACCGTCTGGTATTTGCTCAACTCGTAGGACAGGCCGGTTTCGCCTCTGACCGAAAAACGGTCGTAGGCGTCTGGGTGCTCGAACACCGTCTTGAGGTTGGCGTAGAATTTCGACGCCGGCCCGACGACGCCGGGTTTCTCGAACATGACGCCGGCATTGTAGTTCAGCTTCGAGATGTCCTGGGCGCCGATGCCGCTGATGGAGCCGTCGAATTTCAGCTTCTCGGCATGGCCGAACAGGTTGCGGTGGCCCCAATAGCCCTCGAAGCCGAGGCCGTCGGTGTTCGAGGCGGTCGCGCCGAGCCCGAAATAGCGGAACTTGCGCTCGCTCACCTCGACATTGATGGGAATGTTGCCTTGCGGGTCGAGCTTGTCGGCTTCCTTCACGGTCACGCTGTTGAAGACCTCGAGGCCCAGCAGCCGGTCGCGCGCCTCGTCGATCTCGTCGGGCGAATACTGCTCACCTGGCTTCAACCCGGTCATGTAGCGGGTGAAATCGCGGTCGACGGCTTCCGTGCCGTCGACGCTGGTGTCGCCATAACCCGCGATCGGCCCTGCCGCCACGGTCAGCGTCACATCGGCGGTCAGGCTCTTATGATCGGCCACGACCTCGCGGTCCGTCACCTTGGCGAGCGGCCTGCCCTCGTCCTTCAGCGCGCGCACAATCAGCGCCTCTGCTTTCAGGATGGCACCGGAACTGGCATCGCCGCCGGTGATCAGCCCGTAGTCGGCGCTCATCAGGCCGGCCGCGTCGCCCTTCAGTTGGATATTGCCAAGCGTGAAGCGCTGGCCGGGATCGATCGTCACAGTGACCGGAATAGGTTGTGGTCCGGTAAATTCGGCATCAGGCGGCAGGGCGTCGATGTCCTTGCCCTGGATTTCGACCGTCACCACCCCGTCATAGCGGGCCTCGCCGTAGAGCGCGGCCACAAGCTGCTCGCGCTCCGAACGCGCCTTGGCGAGCAGGCCGAGCGAACCCGACACCGGATGATCCTCGTCGGCCTTCAACCCGGAAACGTTTTCAAGCTTCTTCTCGAGATCGTCGTCGGCGCCCACGACGTTGATCGTCACCGCATAGCGCAGCGGATTGGCGATGTCGGCGTCCTCATCGTCGTCCGACCCCCATAGCTTGAGGCCGAAAATCTCGAAAGCGGCCGCGCTGCGGTTCTGCACGACGAGGACGGACGAGCAAAGCAGTGCGCATGCCAGCGCGCGCAACACGATGCGCCTGGGCACAAGACCGACAACACTCCTCACCAACTTTACCGTCACGCCGGACCCAGGGTTGCAAAGCCTAAAATTGAACGCAACTTCTGAAGCGCTCGTAAAGGAGCCTCAATTCAATTGTCTGAATTGAGCCGGGCTTGGAACTCACACCTTTTATGCCATGGCAAGAAAGTGTGATCCAACGCCCCTAACGCAGGCCGAATGCCGCCGGCGACGGGCCGGAGGCTCTCGACAATGGGCGATAGCCGCCCGCCCCCGCATTGACAAGCGCAACCTGAGCTTGAACATGCCGGGAGAGCAATGTCCTGGAGGGGTGTCATGGCAATGCGCGCGGCACGTTTTGTCTCTTTGCTTTTCTGCCTGCTGGCGTCCATCGGCGCCGCCCAGGCGGCCGAAGCCCGGCGAATCGTCACGACCGACAATTCTGATTATTTCGGCTTCGACCTGCGCTCGACGCAGAACGTGACGCTCGACCAGTGCGGCACCACCTGCCTCGGCGACCCCTCCTGCCGCGCCTTCACCTACAACAAGAAGGCCAAGTGGTGCTTCCTGAAATCCGATTTCAACACGCTGAAGACCTTCAACGGCGCCATTGCCGGCAAGGTCGTGCCGATCAACGGCGATCCCGACATCGGCGCGCCGCCGGAACTCGCCTTCTTCCCCTCATGGATGGCGGACCAGGCCCAGCAATACCGCAATTTCATCCTCGGTCCCGGCTTCACCAAGCCGACCGAAGGCATGAACGGGTTGGTCGACGCGGCCGGGCAGGCGGCGCTGGCCGGCGACCATCGGACCGCCATGCAGAAATACGAGCAGGCCGTTTCGATCCTGCCCGACGACGGCGCATTGTGGACCAGGCTCGCCCATGAGACCTTGCTCGTCCAGCCGTCCGGCGGCTCGGAAACCGCGACCCTGCAGGCCAATGGCACCTCCGCCGCCTTCAACGCCTACAAATTGACCCGCACCGCCGCCAGCCGCGCCGAAGTGCTGGCGCTGCTGGCCGGCGGCCTCGATCGCCGCGACGCCTACCGTCCCGCCATCCAGGCCTACGAGGCGAGCCTCGCGCTGGTGAACTCGGCATCCGTGCGCGCCGACTATGAAGACCTCAAGGCGCGGAAAGGCTTCCGCATTGTCGACCACACCGTCGATGCCGACACCTCCGCGCCGCGCATCTGCGCGCAATTCTCCGAGGACCTGGTCAAGACCGGCGTCGACTACAGCCAGTTCGTCACCGTCGACGGCGGCGCGCCGAAGGGCATCGAGGCCAAGGACCGGCAGATCTGCGTCGAGGGCCTGGAGCACGGCCAGCACTATCAGGTGATCTTCCGCCCCGGCCTGCCGGCGGCGATCGGCGAGGTCATCTCCGCGCCGGTAGTGCTGTCCATCTATGTGCAGGACCGCGCCCCGTCCGCGCGCTTCACCGGCGACAGCTTCGTGCTGCCGGCCGGCGCACGCCGCGGCATCCCGCTGGTCAGCGTCAACATGAATGTCGCCGACATGAAGCTCTACCGCATCGGCGACCGCTCGCTGGCGCAGCTCCTGTCCGGCTACCAGTTCCTCCACCAGCTCGACGGCTACGACATCTCCTCGATCACCGACCAGATGGGCGAGCCCGTCTGGGAGGGCAAGATGGACATCGCTGGCGACCTCAACAAGGAAGTCACCACCTCCTTCCCCGTCGACGAGGCGCTGCCCGAGCGCAAGCCGGGCGTCTATGTGCTGACCGCCCAGCCGGTGGACGACCACAGCGAGGAATACAATTCCCGCGCCACCCAATGGTTCGTCGTCTCCGACATCGGCCTGTCCACCTATACCGGCCAGGACGGGCTCAACGTCTTCGCCCGCTCTCTCGGCACCGCCAAGCCGATCGAGGGCGCGGAGCTCACCCTGCTCGCCCGCAACAACGAGATCCTCGGCACCGCCACAACCGATGCCGACGGACGCGCCACCTTCAAGCCCGGCCTGACGCGCGGCGAAGGCGGCATGGTGCCGGCCGTCCTGATGGCGAAGAAGGGCGACCAGGACTTCGTCTTCCTCGACATGACCAAGGCCGGCTTCGACCTCTCCGACCGTGGCGTCGAGGGCCGCGCTGCGCCCGGCGCGCTCGACGTCTACGCCTGGACCGAGCGCGGCATCTACCGCGCCGGCGAGGACGTGCATGTCGCGGCCCTTGCCCGCGACGGCGCCGCCGATGCGGTGGAGAACCTGCCGCTTACCTTCATCTTCACGCGGCCCGACGGCGTCGAGGCGCGCCGCGTGGTCTCCGACGGAAACGACGCCGGCGGCCGCGCGGTCGACCTGCCGCTGGAGCCGAACGCCATGCGCGGCACCTGGACCGTTTCGATCTACACCGATCCGAAGCAGTCTCCCGTCGCCAGCCAGATGTTCCTGGTCGAGGATTTTGTTCCCGATCGCATCGAGTTCGACCTGACCTCGGACAAGAAGGAGATCGCGCAGGGCGAGACCGCCAACGTCACCGTCGACGGCCGCTTCCTCTACGGCGCGCCCGCCGCGGGCCTCGCGCTGGAGGGCGAGACGACGCTTTCCGCGACCCGCGACTGGGACCGTTTCAAGGGCTTCGCCTTCGGTCTCGACGACGAGCAGACGGCCGAGCCCAGCGTCACCCCGCTGACCGGCCTGCCGGTGGTCGGCGACGACGGCAAGACGAGCTTTCCGGTCGCCTTCGACCAGGTCCCTTCCACGACCAAGCTGGTCAACGCCAAGGTGACCGTGCGCATGCGCGAAACCGGCGGCCGTGCCGTCGAGCGCTCGCTCGACATCGGCATCCGCCCGACCGGCCACATGATCGGCATCAGGCCCGATTTCGCCGACGACGAGGTGCCGCAGGGCGGCACGGCGAAGTTCTCGCTCATCGCCGTCGATCCGGATGGCAAGCGCGAGGCGCTGAAGGGCGCGCTGTGGACGCTGGTGCGCATCGATCGCAATTACCAATGGTATCGCAGCGGCGGCTCGTGGAACTACGAGCCGGTCGAATTCACCAAGTCGATCGCCAACGGCACCGTCGACATCGATGAAAACGGCGAGGCGAAGCTTTCGCTGCCGGTGGACTGGGGCCGCTATCGCCTCCAGGTCGAGACGACCGATCCGGAAGGTCCGGCCACCAGCTACGCCTTCGACGGCGGCTGGTATGTCTCGGCCACCTCGACCGAGACACCCGACGCGCTGGAGATCGCGCTCGACAAGGACAGCTACCAGCCCGGCGAAGTCGCCAAATTGAAGGTCTCGCCGCATTATGCCGGCCAGCTTCTGGTCACTGTCGGGGCCGACAGGCTGCTCAAGACCATTACCGCCGACATTCCAGCGAACGGCGGCACGGTGGACGTGCCGGTCGGCGACGACTGGGGCGCCGGAGCCTATGTCACAGCGACGCTCTTCCGCCCCGGCGACGGACAGGAAACGCGCATGCCCGCCCGCGCCATCGGGGTGAAATGGCTGAAAGTCGATCCCGGCGAGAAGCAACTCGACGTGACGCTGACGCCGCCCGAGAAGACGGAACCCCGGCAGACGCTGTCGGTCCCGGTTTCGGTCGCGGGCGCGAAGCAGGGCGAGAACGCCTACGTCATGGTCGCCGCCGTCGACGTCGGCATCCTCAACCTCACCAACTACCAGCCGCCCAACCCGGAGGACTGGTTCTTCGGCCAGCGCATGATGGGGCTCGAGCTGCGCGACCTCTACGGCCGCCTGATCGACGGCTCGCTCGGCGCGACCGGGCGCCTGCGCACCGGCGGCGACGGCGCGGCCATGCAGAGCCAGGGCAGCCCGCCGACCGAAAAGCTGGTCGCCTTCTTCTCCGGCCCGGTGCAACTCGACGCCGACGGCAAGGCTGTCGTCGATTTCGACATTCCGCAGTTCAACGGCACCGTCCGCGTCATGGCGGTCGCCTGGACGAAAAAGGCCGTCGGCCATGCGGTGAAGGACGTGATCGTGCGCGATCCCGTCGTGCTGACCGCCGGCCTGCCGCGTTTCCTGGCGCCCGGCGATTCGGCGACGATGCGCGTCGACGTCGCCAACACGGACGCGCCGGACGGCGACTACGCCGTGTCGGTCGACGCCACCGGCGGCCTCTCGGTCGGCAGCGACGGCGTGCCCGAAAAACTGACGCTGGCCTCCGGCAAGCGGCAGACCTTCTCGGTGCCGCTGATCGGCGTCTCGGCAGGGGATTCCTCGATCACCGTGAGACTCTCGCACGAGGGCGGACCGGACATCGAACAGACGCTGGCGCTGCCGATCCGCCCGTCGCAACTGCCCATCACCACCCGCCTCGTGGTCGATCTGAAAGGCAATGGCGGCGCGCTGCGCGTCGACAGGGAGCTTCTGGCGGCGAGCCTTCTGGAAGGCGCTTCCGTCAGCGTCGGCGTTTCGCAGGCGGCGGCCTTCGACGTGCCCTCGCTGCTCATGTCGCTCGACCGCTATCCCTATGGCTGCGCCGAGCAGACGACCAGCCGCGCGCTGCCGCTTCTCTATGTCAACGACATGGCGAAGGGCTACGGCATCGCCTCGGATCCCAACCTGCACGACCGCGTCCAGGGCGCGATCTACCGCGTGCTGAGCTACCAGGCCTCGGGTGGCAGTTTCGGCCTGTGGGGGCCGGGCTCCGGCGACCTGTGGCTCGATTCCTACGTCACCGACTTCCTGACCAGGGCGCGCGAGCAGAAATACGCCGTGCCCACCCAGGCGATCGACCGGGCGCTGAACAATCTTCAGAATTCGCTCGGCTACGACCAGGACGTGCAAGACCGCGGCAGCGACATCGCCTATGCGCTCTACGTGCTCGCCCGCAACAAGAAGGCCTCCGTCGGCGACCTGCGCTACTATGCCGACACGCAGCTCGAAGCCTTCACCAGCCCGATGGCGGTGGCCCAGCTCGGCGCCGCCCTTGCGCTCTACGGCGATGCGCAGCGTTCCGAGCAGACCTTCCAGGCTGCCCTCCAACTCGCCAACGAGACGCCCAACTACGACTGGTATCGTTCCGATTACGGCTCGGATCTGCGTGACGGCGCCGCCATGCTTGCGCTGGCGGCGGAGTCCAGGCCCGTCCCCTCCGTCGTGCCGGACCTGATCAAGCTCGTGGAGAACGAACGCGCGGTCAAACGCTGGACGAGCACGCAGGACGAGGCGTGGATGCTGCTGGCCGCGCGCGCGCTCAAGGACGGCAACGACTCCATCAAGCTCACGGTCGACGGCCAGCCGCACAGCGGCGCGTGGTCGGAGCAGATGAGCGGCGACGCGCTGCTTGCGAACCCGGTCACTGTCGCCAACAATGGCAGCCAGGCCTTGCAGGCCGTCGTCACCACGGTGGCGGCGCCGGCCCAGCCGCTGCCGGCCGGCGGCGACGGCTATACGATCGAGCGCACCTACTACCGGCTCGACGGCACCGAGGCCAATGTCTCGGAAGTCAGCCAGAACGAGCGCTTCGTCGTCGTGCTCAAGGTACATGAGAACAACGACTGGCCGCAGCGCGTGCTGGTCACGGACCTTCTGCCCGGCGGTTTCGAGATCGACAATCCGAGCCTCGTCTCCAGCGCCCAGCTCGCCAATTTCTCGTGGCTGGCGCAAACCGACGCGGCGCATCTCGAGTTCCGCGACGACCGCTTCGTCGCCGCCTTCAACCCGAACGAGGACAGCCGCGACATCATGCTGGCCTATGTCGTGCGGGCGGTGACGCCGGGCGTCTACGCCCACCCGGCGGCGAGCGTGCAGGACATGTACCGCCCGCAATACGCGGCCCGCACCGCCACCGGCATGATGGAGGTGAAGGCGCCGTAGGGGCGGACGCCTTCAACGGGCAAATGCAAATGGCCAAAGTCGCGCCGCCCCTCACCTGCCTGACGGCATCCTCTCCCCGTGAAGAACGGGGAGAGGAGATGCGCTCCAGCGTTGACGCCCCCCTCTCCCCGTTCTTCACGGGGAGAGGGTAAGGGTGAGGGGCGGCGCCGTGCTTTCCCGAAAAGCCGTTCACCGTATTGCGTGGAGCATAGCTACTCTCGCGGCACTGCTCGCGATCCTGGCCGTATCCCTCCAGCAACTCGATCGCGCCTACCCGCCGCCGCTCGACGCTCAGGCGGCGACCTCTATCGAGGTGCTCGACCGCGACGGCCAGCTGCTGCGCGCCTTCGCCACGCCGGACGGCTACTGGCGTCTCCCGACAAATCTCGACCAGGTCGACAAAGGTTTCGTCGACATGCTGGTCGCCTATGAGGACAAGCGCTTCTGGGACCACCACGGCGTCGATTTCCTCGCCATCGGCCGCGCCGCGCTGCAACTCGTCGCCAATGGCCGCATCGTGTCGGGCGGTTCCACGCTCTCCATGCAGCTGGCCCGCCTGATCGAGCCGCGCGACAGCCGCTCTTTCGCCTCGAAGATCAAGCAGGTGCTGCGCGCGGTCCAGATCGAGCGCCGGCTCTCGAAGCGCGAAATCCTCGAACGCTACCTGACGCTTGCGCCCTATGGCGGCAATCTGGAGGGCGTGCGCGCCGCCTCGCTCGCCTATTTCGGCAAGGAGCCGAAACGGCTGACGGTTTCCGAGGAGGCCATGCTGGTGGCGCTGCCGCAACTGCCGGAAAAGCGTCGGCCGGACCGCAACCCCAAGACCGCGCTGGCAGCGCGCGACCGGGTGTTGCAACGCATGGTCTCGGCCGGGAACCTGTCCGAGCGCGAAGCCGCCCGCGCCGCGCTCGATCCGGTGCCGCAAACGCGGCGCGCCCTGCCCGCGCTAGCCGCCCACGCCGCCGATCTGGCGTTGAAGAATGCAATCCCCGGTGTCGCGCCGCAGCTCACGGTCAGGAAGAGCGTCCAGCAGGGGCTGGAGGCCGTTGCTCGCGACGCTGCCCGAAAACTCGGCCCGAAACTGTCGGTCGCCCTGGTGCTCGCGGATTCCCGCACCGGCGACATTCTGGGCGAGGTCGGCTCCGCCGACTATTTCGATTCCCGCCGCTCCGGCTGGATCGACATGACGCGGGTGCTGCGCTCGCCGGGCTCGACACTAAAACCCTTCATCTACGGACTCGCCTTCGAGCAGGGCATGATCGCGCAGGAGACGATGATCGAGGACAGCCCGGCCGACTTCGGCGGCTACCGGCCGAGAAACTTCGACATGGGCTACCAGGGCGACGTGACCATTCGCCAGGCCTTGCAGTTGTCGCTCAACGTGCCTGCGGTGCGGGTGCTGGACGCGGTCGGCCCGGCACGGCTGATCGCCCGCTTCCGGCAGGCCGGCGTCAATCCCACGCTGCCGCTCAACGAGGCGCCGGGGCTGGCCATCGGCCTGGGCGGCGTCGGCATCACCCTGCGCGATCTCGTCCAGCTCTACACGGGGCTGGCGAACGGCGGAAAGGTCCACGCGCTGCGCGACGGCACGGAAAGGATACCGGTGACCGACGCTGCCGCCACCATCCTCGACGCCCCGGCCAACTGGCAGATCGCCGACATCCTGGGCGGCATGCGCCCGCCGCAGGGCGCCGCGCCGCGCGGCATCGCCTACAAGACCGGTACCTCCTACGGCTACCGCGACGCCTGGTCGGTCGGTTATGACGGGCGCTACGTGCTGGGCGTCTGGGTCGGCCGCGCCGATGCCAGCGCGGTGCCCGGCCTGTCGGGCTATGTCTCGGCCGCACCTATATTGTTCGACGGCTTCGTCCGCTCCGGTCTCGCCGCCGTGCCGCTGCCGGCGCAGCCTGCCGGCGTGCTGCGCCCCCGCCCCGCGGACTTGCCGGTGACGCTCGCCCGCTTCGGTCCGGTCGGCGGGCCGTCGGCTGTCGGCGTTTCCGAGCCGGCCCCGCGCATCGTCTTCCCGCCGGACGGCGCGCGTGTCGACCTCGCCGCTTCGACCGACCAGCAGAGCCCGTTGGTGCTGAAACTGCAAGGCGGGCGCGCCCCGTTCCGTTGGCTGGCCAACGGCAAGCCGCTGGTCGGGCTGGACCGCACGCGCACCGCCACCTGGCAGCCGGACGGCACCGGCTATTCGACGCTCACCGTCATCGACGCGGCGGGCCGTGCGGCCAGCGTCAAGGTCTTCGTGGAATAGCGCGGCTCAGACGGCGAGCTGCGGGCGGCGCGTCCGCCACAGCAGCGATCCGATCACGGCCAGGTTGAGCAGGTTCCATGCGATGCCATTGAGGAAAGCGGCCGTGTAGGAACCGGTCATGTCGTAGATCCAGCCCGACATCCAGCCGCCGAGCGCCATGCCGAAGATCGTCGCCATCATCACCAGCCCGACGCGCCGGCCGGCCTCGCTGGCGGGCATGTAATCGCGCACGATGATCGCGTAGCAGGGCACGATGCCGCCCTGCGACAGACCGAACACCAGCGACACGACATAGAGCGAAGCCAGCCCGTCGAACGGGATGTAGAGCGCCAGCGACAGGCATTGCAGCGCCGAGCCGATGAACAGCGTCTGCACCGCGCCGATGCGGTCGGCCAGGAAACCGGAGCCGATGCGGCTGATCACCCCGGCCGCCAGCATGATGGCGAGCATGTCCGCGCCATGCGCCATGCCGAAGCCGAGATCCATGCAGTAGGCGACGATATGCACCTGCGGCATCGACATGGCCACGCAACAGCCGACGCCCGCCACGATCAGCAGCATCTGCAAGGCCGAGGGCGATAGGGCGATGGGCCTGACCCGCCTGGCGGACGGCGCCTGCCCATGCATGATGCGCGGCGCAGGGCGGCGCAACAGCAGGATGAGCGGAACCATGGTGACGAGACACACGATGCCGATGGCCGCATAGGTGGAGCGCCAGCCGAACTCGGTCATGAAATGCGGCATGACGGACGGCCAGAAGGCGCCCGCGAAATAATTGCCAGCAGCCGCGCCCGTGACCGCCAGTCCGCGGTGGCGGTCGAACCAGTGCGATATATCGGCGATCAATGGCCCGAAGATCGCCGAGCAGCCGACGCCGATCAGCACGCCCTGCACCAGCGCGAACTGGACGATCGAGTGCGTCAGGGAAGAGAGCACGAAACCCGCCGAAAGGCCGATCGAGGTGATCAGCGCCGGTCGCCAGTAACCGAACCGGTCGATGGCGCGGCCGACCAGCACGTTGCCCGCCGCGAAGCCGATCATGGTCGCGGTGTAGGGCAGCGATGCGTTGGCGCGATCGACGCCGAACTCGGCCTGCACCTGCGGCAGGACCACCACGACGGCCCACATGCCGGCGCCGCCGATCGTCGCCATGACGACCGAGATGCCGAGCCGCAGCCAGGCGTAGAGGCCGTCGATCGGCGACGCGCCGGCAGCCAGGGTGTCCGCCTTCGCCATGAAAACCGCTCCAGTGGTGAGAGGTCATTATCGGTGCGCGGCACGGTTGGCGTCAGCGCCAGCGGCGGAAAGCGGTCGCTCCAGCCGTTTTGAAGGAACCCGCCCGGCCGCGGCCCATTGAAGAGGCGAGGGAGAAAGGAAAGCCTCATGGCTACTGAACACACGGAAAAATGGTCCGCCGACGTGACCGAACACAGCGACGCGCTGGACCTGGAGGACAAGGTCTTCGAGAAGCACGACCCGAAGGAGATCGCCGCTTCGCTCAAGCGCTCGGCCGAACACAGCCATCGCCGCAAGGCGGAGCCGTTCCAGTCGGCCATGTCGATGCTCAATTTCTACATCAACCGCGCCGGCAGGAACCTTCCGGACAAACAGAAAAAAGTTCTGGAGGACGCGAAGGACGAGTTGCGTGTGGCTTTCGGGCGGGAGCGGCAGGATTGATGGAGACCTGCGAACGCATCAACCGGTCGCAAATGTATTACCCCCACCCCTAGCCCCTCCCCTCAAGGGGGAGGGGGATTTTACGGCGACGCCACACGACGCTGGCGTTGGCGATTTGGAGCGTAGCGGCAATGTCGGCGTTCCCCTCCCCCTTGAGGGGGTCCGAAGGACGGGCGAGACCCGCGGCTCGCCCCGGCAAGGTTAGGGGTGGAGGTGCGGCGTCATGCAGGCCGGAGTGGCCAAAGCGGTGAGTACCCCTTCACGGCCTCGAAAACACGCCGTCCTTCGTCAGCGCCATGTTGGTGAGCGTGCGGTCGGCATGGCGCAGGCGCCAGTCGAGCATCCTGCGGGCATAGGCGAGCACGGTCGTGGCCATGTTCGCCTGCCCGGAGAGATCGGTGGTCTCGTCCGGATCGTTTTCCATGTCGAACAGCAACGGCGGCAGGCCGGCGAAATGCACGTATTTGAACTGCCGGTCGCGGATAACGGCATAGCTGCAGGCATCCGATTCGATGCCGAGCGCCCTCTCCGCGCGTTGCGTCACCACGGCGCGGAAATCATGCTCGAAATAAACCTCCTGCCGCCAGTCGGCGGGCTTGACGCCGCGCACGAGCGGCAGCAGCGAGCGGCCGTCGCAGGCGCGCGGAACATCGCGCCCGAGCCATTCCAGGATGGTCGGCATGACGTCGATCGCCTCGCTGAACGCCTCGACCACGCTGCCCCGCGCCTGGTCCGCTTCCGGCCTCGGATCACGGATGACCAGCGGCACATGGAAGGCCTGGTCGAAATAGATTTCCTTGCCCCAGACATGATGCTGGCCCAGCATTTCGGCATGGTCGCTGGTGACGACAATGAGCGTGTTGTCGTATTCGCCCGTCGCCTTGAGGCGGTCGATGATACGGCCGACATGGTGATCGACCTCGGCTACAAGCCCGTAATAGGCGGCGCGCATCTGGCGGATTTCGAGGTCGTCGGCCGAAACGGGGTCGAGCGGGCTGTGCTCGTCGTACCGCCCCGGCTCACTGATGCGGTCGAGTTCGTAGGCGAGGAACGGATGCTGGCGCTTCTCCTCCTCGACCGAGCCTGCACGCACGGGAAAGGCGACGTCGGCCGGATCGACCAGCCGGTTGTGGGGCTCGGGCGCGATCAACGGCGGATGCGGCCGGTAGAAGACCACATGCGCGAAGAACGGCTCGTCGCGCGGAACCGACAGCCATTCGAGGAACCTGTCGGCAAGAAACGCCGTCTCGCTCTCTTCGGCGCCGAAGACGGTGGGAACAAACCGGAATCCGCGATCAGCCGGTTTGTCGAAAGCGGCACGCGGCCTGAAGGCGTCGTCGCGGCCGCGCGGCAGGTCGTAGCCCTTCGCGATCAGGTCGGCGACCCACGGTCCCATGTCGTCGGGTAGATGCAGCGGCGTGGTGAAGCCCGGCATCACGCCCCGGTCGTAGCCGGTCAGCACCGGGTCGTTGGGGTCGCGGCCGCGCGGGTCGAGGCTGGTGTCGGTATAGCCGAACAGCACCGGATCATAGCCGGCCTTGCGCGCCTCCAGCGCCACGTTGGTGTGGCGCGCGTCGAGCGGCGTGCCGTTGCGGCCCGACCGGTGGTTCATCAGGTAAAGCCCGGTCAGCAGGCTGGTGCGTGACGGCCCGCAGGGCGTGCACTGGCTGAAATGATTGGCGAACAGCACGCCATCGGCCG
>Ga0222426_100903_pt1 | contig 14439 bp, 14 predicted proteins | sample 2B50Ametagenome_FD_180087 | JGI IMG/M metagenome (GOLD analysis project Ga0222426, IMG submission 180087) | Enriched microbial communities from leaf-cutter ant dump, University of Wisconsin, Madison, United States - 2B50A (version 2) | ecosystem: Environmental > Terrestrial > Nest > Insects nest... | reverse complement strand
AGCGCAGCATCTCGGTCTCGCTGTGGTGGCGGTTGAACACCGGGTGGCCCAGGTAGCCGGAGCGGCGCTGCAGGGTGCCGGGGATGCCGTCGGAGAGGTCGCCGGCGTCCAGCACGGCGATGCTCAGGCCATGGCCGGCGCCGAGGAAGATGTCGAACAGCGTGGCGACGGTCTCGGCGCTGCAGGTTTCATCCAGGCTGACGCCCAGGCGGTCCTCGCCGACGATGCGCAGGTTGTAGCGCGCCGCGCGGGCGCGTTCGAGGATGGCCGCCTGCTGCGCGCCCACTTCCAGGGTCAGGGTGTCGAAGAAGTGCGCGTTGACGCGCTTGAGACCCTTGGCGAACAGCCCGGCGGCGAGGATGGCGGTGAGCCGGTGCACGCGCTGGGCGATGCGCTTGAGGCCCTCGGGGCCGTGGTAGACGGCGTAGAGGCTGGCGATGTTGGCCAGCAGCACCTGCGAGGTGCAGACGTTGGAGTTGGCCTTCTCGCGGCGGATGTGTTGCTCGCGGGTCTGCAGCGCCATGCGCAGCGCGGTGTTGCCGCGGGCATCGCGGGACACGCCGATGATCCGCCCGGGCATGGCCCGCTTGAACTCGTCGCGGGTGGCGAAGAAGGCTGCGTGGGGCCCGCCGTAGCCCATGGGCACGCCGAAGCGCTGGGCGCTGCCGAGCACCACGTCGGCGCCCAGTTCGCCCGGCGGCGTCAGCAGCAGCAGGCTGAGCAGGTCGGCGGCGACGCAGGCGATGGCCTGCCGGGCGTGCAGGGCATCGATCAGCGGGCGCAGGTCGCGGACCTCGCCGCGGCTGTCCGGGTACTGTAGCAGCGCGCCGAACACGGCGTGCTGGCCCAGGTTGTCCAGTTCGTCCAGCACCAGGTCGAAGCCGAAGGCCTCGGCGCGGGTACGCACCACGGAAATGGTCTGCGGGTGGCAGTTCACGTCGACGAAGAACAGGTTGCTCTTGGCCTTGGCCACGCGCTTGGCCAGGGCCATGGCCTCGGCGGCGGCGGTGGCCTCGTCGAGCAGCGAGGCGCTGGCCAGGTCCAGGCCGGTGAGGTCGATGGTCAGCTGCTGGAAGTTCAGCAGAGCCTCCAGGCGGCCCTGGGCGATCTCCGGCTGGTAGGGGGTGTAGGCGGTGTACCAGCCGGGGTTCTCCAGCACGTTGCGGAGGATCACCGTGGGCGTGACGGTGCCGTAGTAGCCGGTGCCGATCAGGCTGGTCCACAGCTGGTTCTGCTGCGCATAGCCGCGCAGCCTGGCCAGGGCGCCCTGCTCGTCCAGCGCCGCCGGCAGCTCCAGCGGGCGGTTCAGGCGGATGGCCGGCGGCACCGTCTGCACGATCAGGTCGTCGAGGCTGGCGACGCCCAGGGCCTCGAGCATCGTCCGTCGCTCCGCCTCGTCGGGGCCGAGGTGGCGGCGCAGGAAGGCATCGGGCTGGTTCAGCTGGGACAGCGAAGGGCTTTTCGACATGGCCTGGACCTCGATCGGGAATGCACGATCCACACAGGATAGGCCAGGCAGGAAGAACAAGGCCCCGACTGAGCGGGGCCTTGCAGGTTCGGCGCGGCGATCAGGCGTCCGCGTCGCAGGCGGCCTGGTAGCCGGCGGCGTCGAGCAGCTTGTCCAGCTCGGCCGGGTTGCTCGGCTTGAGCTTGAAGAACCAGGAGCCGTAGGGGTCGTTGTTGACTTCCTCGGGGGTGTCGGCCAGGACCTCGTTGATGGCGATCACCTCGCCACCGACCGGGGCGTAGATGTCGGAGGCGGCCTTGACCGATTCCACCACGCCGGCTTCCTGGCCAGCGTTGAGTTGCTTGCCGAGCTCCGGCAGCTCGACGAAGACCACGTCGCCCAGGGCTTCCTGGGCATGGTCGGAGATGCCCACGGTGACGGTACCGTCGGCTTCCAGGCGCGCCCACTCGTGGCTGGCGGCGTAACGCAGGTCGGCGGGAATGTTGCTCATCTTGTTTTCCTCGGGGACGGGGCAGCGGCGACGACGGGTCGCCTATGCAATTTAGATCAGGGCCTTGCCATGACGCACGAAATTCGGCTGAACGACGCGCACCGGGTACCACTTGCCACGGATTTCCACCTCGGCGCGGTCGCCGGTGGCCGCCGGCAGGCGGGCCAGGGCGATGGACTTGCCGAGGGTCGGGGAGAAGCTGCCGCTGGTGATCTCGCCCTCGCCGATGCCGGCCACCCGCACCACCTGGTGGGCGCGCAGCACGCCGCGCTCCTCCAGCACCAGGCCGACCAGCTTCGGCGGGTCGCCGGCGGCGCGCTGGGCCTCCAGGGCCTGGCGGCCGATGAAGTCGCGCCCGGCCGGTTCCCAGGCGACGGTCCAGCCCATGTTGGCGGCCAGGGGCGAGACCTCCTCGTCCATGTCCTGGCCGTAGAGGTTCATCCCGGCTTCCAGGCGCAGGGTGTCGCGCGCGCCCAGGCCGGCGGGGGAAATGCCGGCGCCCACCAGTTCGTTGAGGAAGCCCGGCGCCTCGGCGGCCGGCAGCATGATCTCCAGGCCGTCCTCGCCGGTGTAGCCGGTGCGGGCGATGAACCAGTCGCCGTCGGCCTTGCCCTGGAACGGCTTGAGTTCGCGGATCAGGGTGGCGCGGGAGGGGCTCACCAGCTCGGCGGTCTTGTCCCGCGCGTTGGGGCCCTGGACGGCCAGCATGGCCAGGTCCGGGCGCGCCTGCAGCTGGACCTCGAAGCCCTCGGTGTGGGCCTGCATCCAGGCCAGGTCCTTCTCGCGGGTGGCGGCGTTGACCACCACGCGGTAGCCGTACACGCCCAGGTAGACGATGAGGTCGTCGACCACCCCGCCGCGCTCGTTGAGCATGCCGCTGTACAGCGCCTTGCCGGGCACCTGCAGACGCTCGACGTCGTTGGCGAGCAGGCGTTGCAGGTACTCCCTGGACTGCGGGCCGGTGACGTCGACCACGGTCATGTGGGAGACGTCGAACACGCCGCAGTCACGGCGGACCTGGTGGTGCTCTTCGACCTGCGAACCATAGTGCAGGGGCATGTCCCAACCGCCGAAATCGACGATTTTCGCGCCGAGGGCGACATGCAGGTCGTAGAGCGGGGTGCGCTGTCCCATGGGTGTTCTCCTTCCGGGAATGGCGGATGCGGAGCGCGAGGGCGGCCCGCACGAAACCGGCGCATTGTAGCCGCTAGGCCGGTGCCTGGACACCTCGGCCGACGGTCGAGTCGCGCCCCGCCGCGCTGGCCGCGGAACGGCGGATCAGCAGCACCACCGGCAGCAGCCCGGCCAGCACCAGGCTCAGCGCCGGCAGCGCGGCGCGGGCCCATTCGCCCTCGCTGGTCATCTCGAAGACGCGCACGGCCAGGGTGTCCCAGCCGAAGGGACGCATCAGCAGGGTAGCCGGCATTTCCTTCAATACGTCGACGAACACCAGCAGCGCGGCGCTCATCAGCCCCGGCGCCAGCAGCGGCAGGTAGACGCGGGCGAACAGCGCCGGCCCGGCCACGCCGAGGCTGCGCGAAGCCTCGGCGAAGGACGGGCGGATGCGCATCAGGGTGCTTTCCAGCGGGCCCTCGGCCACCGCCAGGAAGCGGATCAGGTAGGCCAGCAGCAACGCCCCCAGGCTGCCCAGCAGCAGCGGCTTGCCGGCGCCGCCCAGGGCGCTGGAGAGCGGGATCACCCAGTGGTTGTCCAGCCAGCTGAAGGCCAGCATGATCGCCACCGCCAGCACCGAGCCGGGCACTGCGTAGCCGAGGTTGGCCAGGCCCACCGCGGCGCGCACCGGCTTCGCCGGCGCCTGCCGGCGGGCGAAGGCCAGCAGCAGGCCGACCGCCACGCACAGCGCCGCCGCCGTGGCGCCCAGGCCGAGGCTGTGCCAGAGCAGGCCCCAGTAGCGCTCGTCGAGGTCGAAGCGGCCGCGCTGCCAGCACCAGGCCAGCAGCTGCGCCAGGGGAATGGCGAAGGCGCAGGCGAACACCAGGCCGCACCAGGCGCTGGCGGCGAAGGCCTTGAACCCGCGCAGGCGGTACAGCGGCGCGGTGCGCGGCTTCTCGCTGCCGGCCACGACACGTCCGCGGCTGTGGCGCTCGCCGAGCACCACCAGGAACACCCCGAGCAGCAGCAGGCTGGCCAGTTGGGTGGCGCTGGACAGGCTGTAGAAGCCGTACCAGGTCTTGTAGATGGCGGTGGTGAAGGTGTCGAAGTTGAACACCGAGACGGCGCCGAAGTCGGCCAGGGTCTCCATGATCGCCAGGGCCAGGCCGGCGCCGATGGCCGGCCGCGCCATGGGCAGCGCCACGCGCCAGAAGGCCTGCCAGGGCGACAGCCCGAGCACCCGCGCCGCCTCGGTGAGGCCACGGCCCTGGGCCAGGAAGGCGCCGCGCGCCAGCAGGTAGACGTAGGGGTAGAAGACCAGCACCAGGACCAGGATCACCCCGCCGGTGGAACGCACCCGGGGCAGCCGCAGGCCGCTGCCGAACCATTCGCGCAGCAGCGTCTGCAAGGGCCCGGCGAAGTCCAGCAGGCCGACGAAGACGAACGCCAGCACGTAGGCCGGGATGGCGAAGGGCAGCATCAGCGCCCAGTCCAGCCAGCGCCGCCCGGGGAACTCGCAGAGCGCGGTGAGCCAGGCCAGGCTGGTGCCCAGCAGGGTCACGCCGATGCCGACGCCGAGCACCAGCACCAGGCTGTTGCCCAGCAGGCGCGGCAGCTGGGTGTCCCACAGGTGCGCCCAGATTTCCGTGTCGACCTCGCCCCAGCTCAGCGCCAGCACGACGAGCGGCAACGCCACCAGGGCGGCGATGGAGAAGGTGATGGGGTACCAGCGGCGGGACATGGTTATTCGGGCTGCAGGCTACAAGCGGCAGGCTGCCGGCGAAGAGCGGGGGATGGGCTTTTCGTAGGAGCGAGCTTGCTCGCGAACGCCCCGGCACGCGGCCCGGGTTCGCGAGCAAGCTCGCTCCTACAAGGGGCCCCGTCGCTCTGGCCGGCAGCCTGTAGCCTGCCGCCTGCCGCCATCAGTTCCAACCCGCCCGGTCCATCAGCTTGATGGCTTCGGCCTGGCGCTTGCCGGCGACTTCCACCGGGATGCTGTCGGCCTTGAAGCTGCCCCAGGCCGCCACTTCCTCCGAGGGCGCGACCTTCGGGTTGGCCGGGAACTCCTGGTTCAGCGAGGCGAACAGCGCCTGGGCGTCGGGGCCGGTCATCCATTCCACCAGGGCCTTGGCCTGCTCCGGGTGCGGCGCGTGCCTGGTCAGGCCGATGCCCGAGAGGTTGACGTGCACGCCGCGGTCGCCCTGGTTCGGCCAGAACAGTTTCACCGGCAGGTCCGGCTTCTGCTGGTGCAGGCGCCCGTAGTAGTAGGTGTTGACGATGCCGACGTCACACTGGCCGGCGGCGATGGCCTGGAGCAGCGCGGTGTCGTCGGAGAACACGTCGGTGGCCAGGTTGCCCACCCAGCCCTTGAGGATCTGCTCGGTCTTCTGCTCGCCGTGGGTCTCGATCAGGGTGGCGGTCAGCGACTGGTTGTAGACCTTCTTCGCCGTGCGCAGGCACAGGCGGCCTTCCCACTGCTTGTCGGCCAGGGCCTCGTAGGTGCTCAGTTCCTCCGGCTTCACCCGCTGGGTGGAGTAGGCGATGGTCCGCGCGCGCAGCGACAGGCCGGTCCAGCTGTCGGTGCCGGAGCGGTACTGCGGGGGAATGTTGGCGTCGAGGGTCGGCGAGTCGAACGGCTGCAGGATGCCCATCTTCTCGGCCTGCCAGAGGTTGCCGGCGTCCACGGTGAGCAGCAGGTCGGCCGGGGTGTTGGCGCCCTCGGCCTTGATCCGCGCCATCAACGGCGCTTCCTTGTCGGTGATGAACTTGACCTGCACGCCGGTTTTCTTCGTGTAGGCGTCGAACACCGGCTTGATCAGCTCGTCGATGCGCGAGGAGTAGACCACCACCTCGTCGGCGGCCTGGGCGGTGCCCGCCAGTGCGGCGAGGGCGAGGGAAGCGAGAAGGCCTTTGCGTACCGACATGCTGGCGACTCCTGGGGCAGCGAAATGAGGTTCCAGATGATAAGGAACCTCATTTAGCCCCGGAGCCGACCTTTGTGACCGGGTGTTTCACCACGCCGCGACACGGGGTCGCGGCGCCTCAGACCCGCGCCAGCGTCGGCAGGTCGCCGGAGAGCCCCAGCGCCTGGCGGACGAACAGCCCCTTGGCCTCGTGGTGACGGTCGACCAGGCGCAGGCCGGCGTTGCGCAGCCAGCGCACCGGCAGCGGGTCGGCCTGGAACAGACGCTGGAAGCCCTCCATCGCCGCCATCATCGCCAGGTTGTGCGGCATCCGCCGGCGCTCGAAGCGGCTCAGCACGCGCTCGTCGGCGATGCGCTCGCCACGGGCGTGGGCGTGCATCAGCACCTCGGCCAGCACCGCGGCGTCGAGGAAGCCCAGGTTGACGCCCTGCCCGGCCAGCGGGTGGATGGTGTGCGCGGCGTCGCCGATCAGCGCCAGCCCCGGCTCCACGTAGCGCTTGGCGTGGCGCTGGCGCAGCGGGATGCACAGGCGCGGGTCGACCTGCTCGATGCCGCCCAGGCAATGCTCGAAGGCCCGGCCGAGGGCTTCGCGGAAGCCGTCGTCGTCCAGCGCCATCAGGCGTTCGGCCTGTTCCGGGGTGGTCGACCAGACGATCGAGCACCAGTGCCTGTCGCCCTCGCGGGACAGCGGCAGGAAGGCCAGCGGGCCGTCGTCGGTGAAGCGCTGCCAGGCGGTGGCCTGGTGCGGTTTCTCGCAGCGCACGCTGGTGACGATGGCGTGGTGCAGGTAGTCCCACTCGCGGGTGGCGCAGCCGGCCAGGCGGCGCACGGCGGAGTTGGCGCCGTCGGCGGCGACCACCAGCGGCGTGCGGACCTGCCGGCCGTCGGCCAGGGTCAGCAGCCAGTCGTCGCCGGAGTGGCGCAGCTGCTCCAGGCGCGCGCCGGGCAGCAGGCCGAGGGTGGTGTCGTGCAGGCGCTCCAGCATGGCGTCCTGCACCACGCGGTTCTCGACGATGTGGCCGAGCACCTCGGCGTGCACGCTGGCCGCGCTGAAGTGCACCTGGCCGGTGCCGGAGCCGTCCCACACGTGCATCTCGCGGTAGGGCTCGGCGCGCCGCGCGAGGATGCCGTCCCAGGCATGCAGGCGCTGGAGGATGCGCCGGCTGGCCTCGGACAGGGCGCTGACCCGCGGCTCGAAGCGCGCCGCGCGGTCGAAGGGCTTCACGCTCAGCGGCGAGCCGTCGAGCAGCAGGATTTCCAGGCCGCTGCCCTGCAACGCCAGGGCCAGCGCGCTGCCGACCATTCCCGCCCCGACAATCACCAGATCCGCGTGCATCTGCATTCCTTTTTCCATGTCGTCAGCCGGCCTTGCGCAGGCGCGGCTTGAGCCTGATGTAGAGGGTCTTCTGCACCCGCGCGACCAGCGTGCCCTCGCCGTCGCGCACCTCGGCGTGCAGCTTGGGCAGGCACTTGCCGCCGTCGGCGGTCTGCGCCCGGACTTCGTCCAGCAGCTGCTGGTCGATGCGGAACTCGGCGTACACCGGCCCCTTGCCCGGGGTGATGAATTCGATGTTGGCGGCCTTGTCCCAGACGATGTAGTCGCGCCCCAGGTTCTCCATCAGCATGAGCATGAAGAAGGGGTCGGTCATGCTGTACAGGCTGCCGCCGAACTGGGTGCCGACGTAGTTGCGGTTGAACCACGAGAGCACCATCTTCACCCGCACCTCGCGGAAGTCCGGGGCGATGTGGCGCACCCGCACGCCGGCGCCGATGTAGGGCGGGTAGAGGTTCAGGCCGAAGCGCAGCAGGCGGGCGCGGCGGGCCATCTTGCCTGAGGACATCGCCGCTCCCTAGACCGGCCGCGCGCCCAGGCCCATGGCCTGGCGGGCGAACCAGCGCTTGGCCGGCGGCAGCAGGTCGAGGCCGAGCAGGCCCAGGTTGCGCCCGGTGGCCAGCAGCGGCTGGGCGTTGGAGAACAGGCGGGTGACGCGGTCGGAGAAGCCGACGGTCATCTGCTGGTCCAGGCGCTGGCCTTCCAGGTAGCGCTGCAGCACGGCGAAGTCGCCGGGCGCGGCGTCGGCGCCGAGCAACTGGTCGGCCAGGGCCTGGGCATCGCGCAGCGACAGGTTGAAGCCCTGCCCGGCGATGGGGTGCAGGCTGTGCGCGGCATTGCCCAGCACCACCAGGTGCGGGCGCACCTGTTCCTCGGCCTCGCTGAGGGTCAGCGGGTAGCAGTAGCGCGCGCCGACCTGGCGGAAGCCGCCCAGGCGGTAGCCGAAGGCTGCCTGCAACTCGTCGAGGAACTGCCGCTCGGGCAGCTCGCGCAGGCGCTCGGCGTCGCGCGGCGGGCGCGTCCAGACCAGCGCGCAGCGGTTGTCCGGCAGCGGCAGCAGGGCCATGGGCCCGTGTTCGGTGAAGCGCTCGAAGGCCTGGCCGCGGTGTTCCTCGCTGGGGCTGACGTTGGCGATCAGCGCGGTCTGCCCGTAGGGCGCCTCGCGCACGCCGATGCCCAATTGCTCGCGCAGGCCGGAGCGGCCGCCGTCGGCAAGCACGGCGAGGTCGCAATCCAGGATCGAGTCGTCGTCCAGGGTCAGCCGGTAGCCGTCGTCCAGCGCCTGCATGCGGCGCACCTCGGCCGGGCAGCGCCAGCTCACCACCTCGTGGTCCAGGGCCTGCCACAGGCACTGGCCGAGCCAGGCGTTCTCCACCACGTAGCCCAGCGCCGGCACGCCCTCCTCCATTGCAGTCAGGCGCGCGGAACCGAAGCGCCCGCGGTCGGACACGTGGATCTGGCTGATCGGCTCGCCGCGCTGGGCGATGCGCTGCCACAGGCGGAGGCGTTCGTAGATCTGCCGGCTGCCGAAGGACAGCGCCGAGGAACGGGCGTCATAGCTGGGCTGGTAGGCGTCGCCGGGGGCGAACGGCTCGATGAGCACGATGCGCCAGCCGCGCTCGCGGGCGCCGGCCTGCAGGATCAGCGCCAGGCTGGCGCCGACCAGGCCGCCGCCGATGATCGCCAGGTTCGCACGTTGCATCTCAGGCCGCCTGGGCCTTTGCTTCGGCCATCAGCGCCTCGATGGCGGCGACGGTTTTGGGCACGCCGTTGGTCAGCACTTCGCAGCCGTTCCTGGTCACCACCACGTCGTCCTCGATGCGCACGCCGATGCCACGCCATTTCTTCGGCACGTCGGTGTTGTCCGGCGCGATGTAGATGCCCGGCTCGACGGTCATCGACATGCCCGGCTCGAGCACGCGCCATTCGCCGCCGACGCGGTATTCGCCGACGTCGTGCACGTCCATGCCCAGCCAGTGGCCGGCGCGGTGCATGTAGAAGGCCTTGTAGGCTTCGCTGGCGATCAGTTCGTCGACGTCGCCCTCGAGCAGGCCGAGCTTCACCAGGCCGGCGGTGATGACGCGCACGGTGGCCTCGTGGGCTTCGTTCCAGTGGCGGCCGGGGGCGATGTAGTCGAAGGCGGCCATGTTGGCTTCCAGCACCAGCTCGTAGATGGCCTTCTGCTCGGGGCTGAACACGCCGTTGGCCGGGAAGGTGCGGGTGATGTCGCTGGCGTAGCAGTCGATCTCGCAGCCGGCGTCGATCAGGATCAGGTCGCCGTCCTTGATCTGTGCGTCGTTCTCCCGGTAATGCAGGATGCAGGCATTGCGCCCGGTGGCGACGATCGAGCCGTAGGCCGGCATCTTCGCCCCGCCCAGGCGGAAGGCGTATTCCAGCTCCGCCTCCAGGTGGTATTCGTACAGCCCCGGCCGGCAAGCCTGCATGGCGCGGATGTGGGCGCCGCAGGAGACCTCGGCGGCGTAGCGCATCACCTTCACTTCGCCGGCGCTCTTGTACAGGCGCAGGTCGTGCAGCAGGTGATCGAGGGCGACGAACTCGTTCGGCGGCTGCGCGCCCTGGCGGGCCTTGGAGCGGATCACGTTGATCCAGTCCATCAGCCGGCGGTCGAACTCGGGGTTGGCGCCCAGCGCGTAGTAGACGCGGTCGCGGCCCTCGATCAGGCCGGGGAGGATGTCGTCGATGTCGCCGATGGGGAAGGCGTCGTCGGCGCCGAAGTCCCTGATCGCGCCGTCCTGGCCGGCGCGCAGGCCGTCCCAGAGTTCACGCTCGGGGTCGCGCTCGCGGCAGAACAGTACGTACTCACCGTGCTCGCGGCCGGGGATCAGCACCATCACCGCTTCCGGCTCGGGGAAACCGGTGAGGTACTGGAAGTCGCTGTCCTGGCGGTAGACGTGCTCGACGTCGCGGTTGCGGATGTACATCGGCGCCGCGGGCAGGATGGCGATGCTGTTGGGCTCCATCTGCGCCATCAGCGCCTTGCGCCGACGGGCGTATTCCGGTTTGGCGATACGGATCATGCAGCTACCTCAGTGCAGGGAGGGTTTGTCGGCCGGCGCCGGCACCTTGCCGAATTCGGAGAACAGCAGCAGCGGGGCGACCCGCAGGTATTCCTGGACTTCCATGTAGTCCGTCTCGCCGTCCTCGGACTCTTCCAGCTGGCCCTGGACCTGGGCGATGGCGGCGATGTCCTGGAGCACTTCGTCGGCCTCGTCGGACAGGCTGGCCTGGCGCAGCGCCAGGCCAAAGCCGGAGAGGAAGCCCTGGCACCACTGGCCCAGGGCCTGGGCGCGCTCGGCCAGCGGGGCGTCGTCGTTGGGCAGCATCAGCACCACGGCCATCTCGCCGGCGCTCAGGTCCTGCTGGACCATGCCCAGCAGGCCGCCCAGGGCAGCCTGCAGGCGTTCGCTGAGTTCGCCGCCAAGCAGTTCGGAAGCGGCCTGCAGCCACTCGCCCTGGTCGAAGCCGGCGCCGGCGCAGACGCGCCCGAGCAGGTGGCCGTGCAGTTCCGCCGGGGAGATCGGCAGGGCCGCCTCGGCGAGCAGGTTGGCGAAAGCGGTGTAGGCGGAATTTACTGTGGACATGCGCGGGACCTGAATATCGACGCTAGGCGCCACCAGGCGCTATGCATAGAATGAGAGTGGCTATCCTAGCACCGCCGGGCGCGCTCAGACCATGCGATGGCATGTCGGGCAGAGCCGTGCGGTGCCGCACCTTGTATAGTTTCCGGTCATCCCCTTGCCCAAGCGAGAGCCCATGGAAGACGCCGACCTGCAAACGCTGATCGCCAAATTCGACCTCCTGCTCCAGCGCCTGGAACAGCTCAAGGCGGAGAACCGGCTGCTGCGGGCCAACGAGAAGAGCTGGCGCGAAGAGCGCGCTCATCTGATCGAGAAGAACGAATTGGCGCGCCACAAGGTCGAAGCGATGATTTTGCGCCTGAAAGCCCTGGAGCAGGACTCATGAGCCAGACGAACACCCTGAACGTGCAGATTCTCGACAAGGAATACTGCATCACGTGCCCCGCCGAGGAGCGCGTCAACCTGGAAAGCGCCGCGCGCTACCTGGACAGCAAGATGCGCGAGATCCGCTCGAGCGGGAAGGTCATCGGCGCCGACCGCGTCGCCGTGATGGCCGCGCTGAACATCACCCACGACCTGCTGCACAAGCAGGAGCGCATGGACAACGAGCACAGCAGCACCCGCGAACGCGTGCGCGAACTGCTCGAGCGCGTGGACCGCGCCCTTACCACCGATCAGCCCGGGCGGGAAGACTGACCCCGGAGAAAACCCTGGGGTATACTGGCCACGCTCCCTGGTGTGTTGGCCAGTCGGTGATGTCCCTGAGCCGATAATCGCAACAACGGAGGTTGCCAGTTGGGCTGGTGTGCATGTCCGCACGACGGAAAGCCTTAAAGCCTACTGCAACCGCCACCTTGAACTTTCGGGTTCAAGGGCTAACCCGACAGCGGCATGTCCGGGGAGCTTTCCTCCTACCATGATCCACGCCCAAGACCTTTCCCGCGTCGCCCTGCGCCGTCTGTTGCGCCAGGCCCGCCGCAAGCTCAGCGCGCAACAGCAACGCCAGGCCGCCCGCGACCTGCAACGCCGCATGGCGCAACACCCGCTGTTCCGCCGCGCCCGCCACATCGCCCTGTACCTGCCCGCCGACGGCGAGATCGACCCGCGCCCGCTGCTCAAGGCCGCGCAGAAACGCGGCAAGGCCACCTACCTGCCGGTGCTCAGCCGCTGGCCGCACACCCACATGACCTTCCAGCGCGTCGGCAACGGCGAGCGCTGGCGGAAAAACCGCTACGGCATCGCCGAGCCGCTGCCGGACCGCGGCCGCCAACGCGAGCCCTGGGCGCTGGACCTGGTGCTGCTGCCGCTGGTGGGTTTCGACGAACGGGGTGGACGCCTGGGCATGGGCAAGGGTTTCTACGACCGCACCCTGGCGTACCTGGGCAGGCGCAAAATCTGGCGCAAACCGACACTTTTGGGCCTGGCGCACGAATGCCAGAAGGTGGACAGGCTGGACCTGGCCAGTTGGGATGTGCCGCTGCAGGGCATCGTCAGCGACGCCGGCTGGTACGGCGCGCTCGCATAGGCGCCGCGTTCCCTGCGGCGCCAGGCGGGGTGGATCAGGGCTGTTTGGTCACCTGGACCGGGACCTCGCCCTGGCGATCCCACAGGCTCTGGGTGTAACCGGTGGTGACAACGCCCAGGCCGAAAAGAATCACCAGCACCCACAACAGATCGGGCTTACGCTTCATCGATTGCCTCCCCCTTCCAGGCAAACTGTCAACGATGGCCGGCGGTGGTTTTTGGTCCGTCCGGCGCGTGCCAAGCTGAAAAACGGCGGCATTCTCCGACAATGGAAAGCGTCTCGCAATTCCATGCCTGGTCCAGTCGTCGGAGTCAGTCGCTTCCCACAAAAACGGCGAAACTGGAGCAAGAGTCATGCCGCACTGGCTGATGAAATCCGAACCCGACGAACTGTCGATCCATGACCTGCAGCGCCTGGGCAAGGCGCGCTGGGATGGCGTGCGCAACTACCAGGCACGCAACTTCGTGCGCAGCATGCAGCCCGGCGACCTGTTCTTCTTCTACCACTCCAGCTGCCCGCAGCCGGGCGTGGCCGGCATCGCCCGCATCGAGGGCGAGGCCTACCCCGATCCCACGGCGCTGGACCCGCAGAGCCCCTACCACGACGCCAAGGCCAGCGCCGAGAAGAACCCCTGGAGCGCGCGGGACGTGAGCTTCGTGGAGGCGTTCAGGGAAGTGCTGCCGCTGGCTGCCATCAGGGCTGCCGCAGGGCTGGAGGAACTGGCCCTGGTGCAGCGCGGTAGCCGTTTGTCGGTTATGCCGGTGAGCGAGGAGCAGTGGGAGATCATTCTTGGGTTGGCGCGACGCTAGGACGCAGGCCGGTCGTCGGGTGGATTGGGGATGATGGCTCGGTGGGGATGCTTCGTAGGAGCGAGGGGGACGCCTAGTTCTTGCTCGCGAACAGTGTTTGCCGGTGACCGCTTGGTGTTCACCCCGAAGAGCGCCCTCTCCCTAACCCTCTCCCTGAAGGGAGAGGGGACCGTTGGGCAGACACGGATGTTCTAGAGTTAGCCGGTTAGCCCGGCAGGTTCCGGCTGAAACCATTACTTCTCTCGGCACGGACTAGCCCCCTCTCCCCTCAGGGAGAGGGCTGGGGAGAGGGTTACGGAGTCCATCCAATACACCGCGCCAACCGGCAACCACCATTCGCGAGCAAGCTCGCTCCTACAAGCAATACATCAAGCCATCTGCGAAATAGTCCTGCGGAACCGCCACAACGCCCCGCAGAAAAACGCCGCGCCGATACCAATGATCGCCAGCAACTGCGGCCAGACGATGGCCAGCCCGGCGCCGCGGAACAGGATGGCCTGGGCCAGGCTGACGAAGTGCGTGGTCGGGGCGAACAGCATGATGTTCTGCACCAGCTCCGGCATGCTCTCGCGCGGCGTGGTGCCGCCGGAGAGGATCTGCAGCGGCATCAGGGTGAGGATCACCAGCAGCCCCAGCTGCGGCATCGAGCGCGCCACCGTGCCGAGGAAGATGCCCATCGAGGTGGTGGCGAACAGGTGCAATGCCGCGCCCAGCAGGAACAGCGCCAGCGAGCCGCTGATCGGTACGTCCAGCCAGCCGCGCACCACCAGCTGCAGCGACAGCGCGGCCGCCGCCAGCACCACCACGCCCATGGACCAGACCTTGGCCAGCATGATCTCGAAGGCGGTCAGCGGCATCACCAGCAGGTGCTCGACGGTGCCGTGCTCGCGCTCGCGGATCAGCGCCGCGCCGGTGAGGATGATCGACAGCATGGTGATCTGGTTGATCACCTCCATCACCGCGCCGAACCAGGCCTGGGTCAGGTTCGGGTTGAACTCCATGCGTACCGCCAGCTCCGCCGGCATGCCCGGCTCGCTGCGGTAACGGCTGACGAACTCGCGCACCTCGGTGGCGATGATGTTCTGGATGTAGCCGGCGCCGGAGAAGGCCTGGGCGGTCTGGGTGGCGTCGACGTTGACCTGCACCGCCGGTTGGCGGCCGGCCAGCACGTCGCGCTG
>Ga0222426_100899_pt1 | contig 14484 bp, 12 predicted proteins | sample 2B50Ametagenome_FD_180087 | JGI IMG/M metagenome (GOLD analysis project Ga0222426, IMG submission 180087) | Enriched microbial communities from leaf-cutter ant dump, University of Wisconsin, Madison, United States - 2B50A (version 2) | ecosystem: Environmental > Terrestrial > Nest > Insects nest... | reverse complement strand
CCGATGTCGAGGCTGCCGTCGATCGAACCGCCGGCCACCAGGGTCACCTCGTTGGCCAGTTCATCGCTCAGCTGCACGTTGCCGACGATGCTGCCGGCATTGGTCAGGAAGGTGGCCGGTATCGTGACGCCCGGAGGCATGCTGCCGGCCATGTCCGCAAGATCTGGCGCGTAGATCGCGCAGCCGCTGTTGCCGCCCGGACTCTGGCCGGGAAGCTGGGCGCCGCAGGGATCACCCCCGGTGACGGCGGTGGTCGCGATCAGCGAACCGGCCTGGTTGACGACGGTGCCGCCGGCGAACAGTTCGATGCCCATGGCGTCGCCACGGATGCTTCCGCCATCGTTGGTGATGATGATCGGTCGGCTGCTGTAGACCGGGGACGTACCCTCGACCAGGACGACCATCTGGCTCGTCAGAATGCCGATGTCACCTTCGACGCTGCCTCCGTCGTGATTGCTCAGCGTGATCGGGTCGGTGATCGGCACCGAGGTGCTCGCCAGCGCCCCCAGCAGGGCGCCGGTCCCGTGCTCCGCGCGGATCGAGCCGGCATTGTCGATGCCACCTGCGCCGACCAGCATCACGCCAGCCATGGCCGGCGTGTCGGTCACGCTGATGTTCCCGCTGTTGTTGACCTGCCCATTGAGCAGCGAAACACCGACGCCGGCATTGTCTCCGATGATCGAACCGGAATTGGTGACCGTGACCGGGGCAAAGGCAACTTCCGGAGGCATGAGCCCTGTCCCATCGACCCGGACAGCGCCCACCGTGCCGGCATTGTTGATGGTGGTACCGCCAGCGAGTTGGATCATGCCGCCGGACATGCCGCTCACGCCGGCATTGGAGCCGACGCTGCCTGCGGAAGAGCCGGCGGCGATTTCCAGCGTGCCGTTGGCCACGAAGGTGCCGCCGCTGTAGGTGTTGGTGCCGCTCAGGGTCAAGGTGCCCGCACCGAGCTTGAGCAGCCCGGACGGGGTGAGTCCGGGACCACCCGGAGTCAGGTCGTAGTCGACCACGCCGCCGGTCAGGGTGATGTGCTTGCCGGCATCGGCCACGTCGATGCCGCCGCTCTGGTAGATGTCGACACGGCGCGCGACGGTCTCATCGCCCGTGCCGGTGAACTGCACGTTGCCGCCGTAACGCAGCAGCAGGGCGCCGCTGTCATCCCCCAGGCTGGCGTCGGTGGCGACCGACAGCACGGCACCGTTGTCGGAAGTCCACGGGGTGATTTCCGTGGTGGTGCCGGTCAGCTTCACGACGGTACTGCCCATCCCGCTGTCGCTTGCCCAGTACTGCTCGAAGCCGCGGTATTGCGCGTCGGGGCCGATCTGGCCGACATCGAATTCGAAGGTACCGCCCACCTGCGAACCGCCGATCGCCAGCATGTCGGCATCACTGGCCGTGGCATCCACCACGCCCTCGATGACCGAGCCTTCATGCATCATCAGCAGGTTGCTGCCACCGGTGAAGGTGATCGCGTTGGCTGGGCCGGTGGATGGATGGAGCCCGCCGGTGATGGTGCCGGCGTTGATGATGGTCAGGTTCTGCCCGATGATGCCGACGCCGGCCTCGCTATGTCGAGGCTCACCGGTTCCACCAGCGGCACCGCCGCTGCCCTTGCCTCCTTCCGAGTGGACGTTGCGGCGCCCGGAAGAAGCGTTATCGACAGCGCCACCGGAAATGGTGCCCCCATGATTGGTGACCGTGCCGCCACCGGCGAGCCTCAAGCCGGCACCACCCTGGGCGACGCCCGGACCGAAGCCCCCGACAATCTCCGCATCCTGTCCAAGCACGACGTCAACACGGCTGTCCGCGCTGGCGACGATGCCATCTCCACCGTCGGCGCCATCTCCTCCGGAGCCACCAACGATCCGGCCAGTCAGGTCGATCGCCAGGGTCGCGCCATCGGTTGCCACCACTCCGGCACCACCGCCACCACTTGTTTCACGACCTTCACCGCCATCGCCTCCGGCAATCAGACCTGCAACCTGCAGCGTCGCAGTGACACCCGGGCCTTCCACGTACAGCCCGGCACCACCACCGCCACCGCCACCGTTACCGTCACCTCTGGTTGCATCAGGATGGGTACGACTGAAACCGCCGTTGCCGCCGCGCAGGTTGATCCCCTCATTGATGCTCGCAGCCACACTCTGCCGGATCAGTGCACCATCGCCTCCCGCACCGCCGCCGCCGGATGCCTGTTCTGCGACATGTCCGTCATACCCATCGGTGTTGTCACCACCCTTGCCGCCGATCATGTCCTGAACCGGATCATCACCGGTCAACTCCCCGCCGTGGGCGCCACCGCCACCACCACCGGCGCCTATCCCATCTTCACCGGAAGCACCGGGAGTACTGCCGGGAAGCCCGCCGATGCCATCGGCCCCATCCTCCCCTCGCTGCCCGGCATCGCCGCCCTTGCCACCATCTGCGTAACTGACACTCGTGCCTCCTCCCGTGCCCCCCGTGGCGTGGTCGAGGCTCTGCGCCGCCAGCGGTGGCGCAGCCCACAAGGCCGACATCAGCACGGTCCCCAGCGCCAGCCGGCAGGCCAGCGCCAGGCCGTTGCGGCGCACCGTGCCGCCGCCTCCGCCGGTGGTCTGGCTGCGTGGTGCCCGGGTCAATTCCGAGCTCACCTGCAGCAGGCGCAAGGCGCGGTTCCATACCAGACGGTAGACACGATTCATTATTCAGCCCCTTGTGGTGAAACAGGCCGCACCCGATCTCCGGGCCCGAGAGCCCGGAAAACCTGCACCTGTCGAAAAATCCGAGTCCGTCCATGGCTTTGGACGATTGCCATCGGTCGCCGCCGATTGATCCCCGATCGACGGTCGCCCTCCCATCCCATTCATGGCCGACACGCCTGAGGCGCGCTCCCATCCCGGGCCATCACGAAAGTATGGCGTCTATATGCATTACCTTGGGTAATATGTTCTTGCACGCCATGCATGGCTCAAGGATGTTCTGGTCCTCAGGGGGATTTCATGTGGCATATCCAGCAGCTCGAACAGTTCCGGGCGGTGTACGAACAGGGCAGCCTGTCCGGCGCTGCGCGCGTCCTGGGACTGACCCAGCCGGCGATCAGCCGCAGCCTGCAGAAGCTGGAGCAGACTCTCGACATCGTGTTGTTCCAGCGACACACCCGGCGCCTGCAACCGACCGAGTTCGCGCATGCGCTCTACGGGCAGACGCGCGAGGTGCTGCACAAGACCGCCGGGCTGGATCATCTGCTGGAGCGCTTTCGCGCCGGCCGTGAAGGCATGGTGCGCATCGGCGGCGGCCCGTTCGTGCCGGACCTGCTGGCCAGCCATCTGTCCGACTGCATCGAGCGCGACGCGCTGCGCATCCGGCTGGATCTGCAGACCGACCACATCGAGGCCCTGTGCGAAGGCCTCTACAGCTATCGCTACGACTTCCTGATCTACGATCGCCGCCACGAGCCGGTGTTTCCCGACGACGACGACCTGGTCGACCAGCCCCTGTTCGAGCTGCCGCTGAAGATCATCGCCCCAACCTGCTGGCTGGACGGCCCGGACGATCCGGCACGGTTCGATGAAACCGCGGCCAGGCGCTTCGTCAGCGAGCACGCGTGGGCGATGCCGCGCGTGGCTCCGCACTACGCCAGGCTCACCGCTCCCTGGTTCCGTGACATGCTGCTGGCCCGCCACGGCGTGGAGTTCGTCATGCCGACCATCGGCACCTGCCTGGCCCTGTGCCGCACCGGCCACGCCCTGACCGTGGCCCCGCAGATCCTGGTCGAGGACGACATCGCCAACGGCCTGCTGGCCGTGTTGCCGCTGGACATGGGCGGCATGGTCCACGCCCACGCCTACCGCCTGCGCTCCCACCCCCTGTCCGAAGCCGCCAAACGCGTGTGGCAGATGCTGGCTGAGAGCCGGGATTAGGGATTGGGGATCAGGGATTCGCAAAAGCCAGAGCAAAGCCGGCTTCACCACCATGATCGAAGCAGCGGGCATCCGGCTTGCGCGCTTTTGATTTTTTCGAATCCCGAATCCCGAATCCCCAATCCCGGCCTTCGAATGCCCAATCCCGGCTCTCAAATCCTCGGCAGGATGTTTTCGCGGCTCAGCCGGGCCACCGGGACATCGGGATTGGCGGGATCGATCCAGCGCAGTTCGGCGATCTCGGCCCGGGCGGAGAGGGTGCCGGTCACCTGCACCGTGTAGACCACGGCTTCGACGGTGTGGCCGGGCTCGTTGGCGGCCGGGGCACGGCAATGGCACAACAGCTCGGCCGAGCCGGCGACCAGTTCGCAGCCCAGTTCCTCGCGCAGCTCGCGGGCCAGCGTGGCCAGATCGTCGGCATCCTCGGCATCGCGCTTGCCGCCGGGTTGCTGGAACACCGTGGCGCCATGCTTGCGCACCAGCAGGCTGCGACCGGCGTCGTCACGGATCACCGCGGCGACGATGTGGATGGTCCTGCCGCTCACAGCCGGCTGAACGACCACGACTGCAGGCGGCCGTCCTTGTACGGCATCACGCCGTGGAACGGGCGCGGATCCTCGTCGAACACCAGTGGCAGGAAGTGGCGGTCGCCTTCCCACATCGGCAGTTCCATCAGCCGCTCACGCGGCACCCATTCCAGCGTGCCCTCGTGATTGCCTTCGTGCGCCTGCCCGGTGTAGCCGTCGATCAGGAAGATGAAACCCAGCCAGTCCTCGCCCTGCTTGCCGAAACCCGGCCAGTTCAGCGTGCCACGCAACTGCATCGACACGCATTCGATGCCGGCTTCCTCGCGGATCTCGCGGCGCATGCACTCGGCGATGTCCTCGCCCGGCTCCATCTTGCCGCCGAGGCCGTTGTACTTGCCCAGGTGCTGGTCATCGGGACGGGCATTGCGGTGGATCATCAGCACCTGGCTGCGATCCGGGGAGAGCACGTAGCCGAGGGTCGCCACGATCGGGGTGTAAGGCATGGCATGCCGCCGCTGGAAAAGCGTCAGTTTAACCGGTGGACGCAGGCCGGATGAGCCGATGTCGTCCTTGCCATACCGATCATGAAGGGGATCATCCGGCGAAGCGCCGACGGGCTTGCACCGGCTGCATCGGGCGGCGACCATCGACGGATGCATTCCCCGGTTGCGCCATCCCCCACCCGTCGCCTTCCCGCCAGGCTGTTTGCCCTTGCCGCGCTGTGCCCACTGCTGCTCGCCGGCCTGCCCGGCTGCACGCCGGCAGCGCAGACGCCGGCCAGCGACACGCTGGCGTTCGAGGGACAGAACTATCACGTCGTGCACATCGACCTGAAACACGAGTCGCTGGAACTGCACTGGCAGGAGCCGCAAAGCGGCCAGCCCTTCGCCAACATCGACACCCTGCGGAAATGGGGCCAGGCGCAGGGCCGGCACCTGCTGTTCGCCACCAATGCCGGCATCTACGACCACAAGTCCGCGCCGCTGGGGCTGTACGTGGAGGACGGCAAGACCCTGGTGCCGCTGAATCTGGCGCATGGCAATCCGGCCTCGGGCAACTTCTCGCTGCTGCCCAACGGCGTGTTCGCGATCTACCCCGACGGTCGCGCCGCCGTACGCACCACCACGGCGTTCAAGGCCGACAACAAGCCGGCGCGCTGGGCCACCCAGTCCGGGCCGATGCTGGTGATCGACGGCCAGCTCAACGAGCAGTTCATCGATGATTCGGTCAGCCTGAAATGGCGCAGCGGCGTGTGCGCACGCACGCCGACCGAGGTGGTGTTCGCGGTCAGCGAGGCACCGGTGAACTTCCACGTGTTCGGCCGGCTGTTCCGCGACCGGCTCGGCTGCCGCAATGCGTTGTACCTGGACGGCACCATTTCGCAGTTCTACCTGGACGGCCAGGGCTACGTCGGCGCACCGGCCTTCATGGTCAAGCCCTACGCCGGCATCTTCGCGGTGTTCGGCAAGTCGTGAACCACGCCGGCCGCCTGCGCCAGGCTCAGCCCAGCAGGCGGCCGCACACGGCCTGATAGACCGCCGGCAACTGCTCCAGCTCATCCAGGGCGATGCATTCATCGACCTTGTGGATGCTGGCGTTGACCGGGCCGATCTCGACCACCTCGGCGCCCATCGGCGCGATGAAGCGGCCGTCGGAGGTGCCGCCGCCGGTGCTCTGTTCCGGCTCGACGCCGCACAGCTCTCGGCAGACCGCGACCACGGTTTCGCGCAGGCGACCGTCCGGCGGCGTCAGGAATGGCTCACCGGAAAGATTCCACTGCAGCTCGAAGTCCAGCCCGTGGCGACGCAGGATCACCTCGGTACGCTCGCGCAGATCATCGGCGCTGCTGGCGGTGCAATAGCGGAAGTTGAACAGCGCGGTGAGCTGGCCGGGGATCACGTTGGTCGCGCCGGTGCCGGCCTCGATGTTGGAGACCTGGAACGAGGTCGGCGGGAAGTCGTCATTGCCCTCGTCCCAGCGCTCGGCGGCCAGTTCGGCCAGCGCCGGGGCGAACGCGTGGATCGGGTTCAGCGCCTTTTCCGGATACGCCACGTGGCCCTGCACCCCACGCACCACGAGGCTGCCGGACAGCGAGCCGCGACGGCCCACGCGGATGCGGTCGCCCAGACGCGCCTCGGCTGATGGCTCGCCCACCACGCACCAGTCGATGCGCTCGCCGCGCTCGCGGAAATGCGCCACCACGCGACGCACGCCATCCAGGTTGGTGGGGCCTTCCTCGTCACTGGTCAGCAACAGGCCAAGCCGGCCGGGATGATCGGGATGCGCCGCCACGAAGCGTTCCAGCGCCACCACCATCGCCGCCACCGAGCCTTTCATGTCCGCAGCACCACGGCCGTAAAGACGTCCATTGCGGATGGTCGGCTCGAACGGCGGGCTTTGCCATGCCGACTCCGGCCCGCTCGGCACCACGTCGGTGTGGCCGAGAAACGCCAGCGTCGGGCCCGCATCACCATGCGTGACCCACAGATTGTCCACTTCGCCGTAGCGCAGGTGTTCGGCATGGAAGCCAAGGCGTTCCAGCCGTTCGGCGATCACCCGCAGGCAGCCGGCATCCTCCGGCGTCACCGAGCGGCGGCGGATCAGGTCACAGGTCAGTTCGAGCACGTCGGACATGGTGAGGTGAGCGGTAGAGAAGTGGGAAAAAGGCGATCAGGCCAGCACCACGCCGAGCAGATGGCCGACGCTGTAGGTGATGGTGGCCGCAGCGGCGGTGATGCCCAGCTGGCGGGCGATCGAGAACAGCAGCCCGCGGCCGGTGAACAGCGCGGTGCCGATGCCGATCAGGGCCAGCCCAGTCGCGGTGGAGAAACCGCTGGCGACCAGCGCGGCATGGCCACCCAGGAAGAAGTACGGCGCCACCGGGAACAGCGCGCCACAGGCAAACAGGCAGAACGAGGAAAGCGCCGCGATCCACGCCGAACCACCCAGTTCGGCCGGGTCGATGCCCAGCTCCTCGCGCACCAGCGCATCCAGCGCGGTACGCGGCGTTTCGGTGATATGCCCGGCCAGATGCTCGGCGGCTTCAGGTGCCAGGCCTTTGTCGCGATAGATCCCGGCAATGTGTTGCAGCCCGTCCTCCGGCGCCACGGCCAGTCGCTCGGCACGCTCGGTGATCTGCGCCTGGTAGAACTCGCGCGAGCTGTTCACCGACAGCCATTCGCCCAGCGCCATCGAGCAGGCACCGGCCACCAGCCCGGCCAGGCCGGCCAGCAGCACCGCGCGGTCGCCGGTGGCGGCACCGGCCATGCCCATCACCAGGCTGACGTTGGAAACCAGCCCGTCGTTGGCGCCCAGCACTGCCGCGCGCAAGGTGTTGCCGCTGCCGCCACCATGACGGTGCTCGCCTGACGACGGCGTGCCGGCAGCGGCGAAATGATCGCGATGGCCCCGCCGATCCACCGGCGTGGCGGCATGGTCGGCGTGCTCCATCCGCACCACGGTGGGCATCACGAAACCGGTACCGAAGCGCCTCGCGAACCAACCCAGCGTGCGCACGCGCAGGCCGGTGCGCGGCGCTGGCACGTCCTCGCCCAGTTCACGCAGGCGCGCTTCCCAGAACCGGGCATTGGCCTGCTCGCCTGCGGCGATGCGCTGCCAGGCCTGGGCCAGGCGCGGATCATCGGTCAGCGCGGCCAGCCGTTCGTACAGGGCCGCGTTGTCACGCTCGATGCGCAGATTGGCGCGGCAACGACGCGGGCCGGGCGCGTTCATGCCTCAGCGCCCGAACAGCTTCTTGAAGCCGTTGTCGCTGAAGCCCACGCTGACCGCGCCATCGTCCTGCACGACGACCGGGCGACGGATCAATGCCGGGTATTCCTTCAGCAGCAGCGTCCACTCCGGATCAGTGCCCGGGTTCTTGCGCTGCGGCAGCAGGTTGCGCCAGGTGGTGGAGGATTTGTTGACCAGCTTCTCCCAGCCGCCAAGCTGCGCCGCCCAGTCCTTCAGCGTGGCCGCCGGCACCGGGTTGGCGCGGTAGTCGACGAAGTCGTGCGCCACCTCGAAACGGTTGAGCCAGTTGCGTGCCTTGCGGCAGGTGTCGCAGTTGGGAAGTCCGTACAACGTTGTCATGTCATGTCCCGGGTAGGAGCCCGCGCGCGGGCGATGCTTTCAGGATTGTTCCGCCGCCCGCAGCAGCTCGTTGATGCTGGTCTTGCCGCGGGTCTTCTCGTCGACCTGCTTGACGATGATCGCCGCGTACAGGCTGTGGCTGCCATCGGCCGCCGGCAGGTTGCCGGCCACCACCACGCTGCCCGCCGGCACCCGGCCGTAGCTGATCTCGCCGGTGGCGCGGTTGTAGATGCGGGTGGACTGGCCCAGGAACACGCCCATGCCGATCACGCTGCCCTTCTCCACCACCACGCCTTCGACCACTTCCGAACGTGCGCCGATGAAGCAGCCGTCCTCGATGATGGTGGGATTGGCCTGCAGCGGCTCCAGCACGCCGCCGATGCCGACGCCGCCGGACAGGTGCACGCCGGCACCGATCTGCGCGCAGGAACCAACCGTGGCCCAGGTGTCGACCATGGTGCCGGCGCCGACGTAGGCGCCGATGTTGACGTAGCTGGGCATCAGCACCGCGTCCTTCGCCACATGCGCACCGCGGCGCACCAGCGCGCCGGGCACCACGCGTGCGCCAAGCTGCTGCAGTTCGGCATCGTTGCCGTGGGCAAAGCGCAGCGGCACCTTGTCGAAAGCCTGCGCCGGGCCGCCATCGACCACCCGGTTGTCGTTGATGCGGAAATACAGCAGCACCGCCTTTTTCAGCCACTGGTTCACCGTCCAGCCGCCCTGCCCGTCCGGCTCGGCGACCCGGCGCTGGCCGGATTCAAGCTGCGCCAGTACCGCGTCGATCGCCGGGCGCAGTTGCTGCTCGATCTCGTCCTCAGCCAGGGTGTTGCGTCGCTCGAAGGCGTCGTCGATCAGGGTTTCGATGGTCTGCATGGGTCGTTCCGGAAGCCGTGGCAAAAGCGGGCCCACAAGGGTACACGCTGGACCGCCCGGCTCATGGGCTTTTGACATGATTCCGAAGTACATTGGCCCGATCGCCTCACCCACGCCCCAAGGAGCAACACCCATGAGCGACATCCGGATCGCGGTATTCGTCGGCAGCCTGCGCAAGGATTCCCACAACCTGCGGCTGGCCCGCGCCGTGGAGAAACTGGCTCCCGCCGGCGTGACCTTCCACCACGTGCGCATCGACGACCTGCCGCTGTACTCGCAGGATTTCGACGGCGACTATCCGGCCGTCGCCCGCCGGCTGAAGCAGGACATCGAATCGGCTGACGGCCTGCTGTTCGTCACCCCCGAATACAACCGATCGATTCCCGGCGTGCTGAAGAACGCGATCGACATCGGCTCGCGCCCCTGGGGCACCAACTCCTTCGCCGGCAAGCCGGCCGGCGTGCTCGGCGCCTCGATCGGCACCATCGGCACCGCGCTGGCCCAGCAGCACCTGCGCAACGTGCTGAGCTTCCTCGATGCCCCCACGCTGCAGCAGCCGGAAGTGTTCCTGCAGGTCAAGGACGACCTGATCGCCGAGGACGGCAGCATCGGCAACGACGGCACGCGCGCCTTCCTGCAGGGTTTCGTCGACCGCTATGTCGCCTGGGTGCAGCGCTTCGCGCGCTGATCCTGCCGACGGTTCCCGAACCATGGCATGACGGCATGACCGACAAGGAAGAAGAGCGCCTGAACCGGCGCTTCGATCGCCTGGAGCGTGAGCTGCCGGGCTTCGTGGCGCGCAGCATCCGCTGGCTGCGCGCACCGTCGGCGCGATGGGTGCGCATTCCCGCCGGTTTGCTGCTGATCCTCGGCGGCATCTTCAGCATCCTGCCGCTGCTGGGCCTGTGGATGCTGCCCCTCGGCCTGTTGCTGCTCGCTCAGGACCTGCCGTTCCTGCGTCGCCCGATGACCCTTGCCCTGCTCTGGGTGGAGCGGCGCTGGGTGCGCTGGAAGCACGCGCGCAGACGTCGATCCGCGCGACGCTGAGAAGCTCGCCCCGGAAGAACCGCCCGACGCGGCCCAGCGCCCTGTTTTTGCGTGGACAATTGGCGATAATGCGGAGATGGACTCTTCAGGGGGGGCTGAACGATGACTTCTTTCGATATCGCGTCGCTGCTGTTGCCAGTGACCGACGATGCGCCGGCCGGGGACGACCTCGAGTACGACCCGGAATTCCTCGAACTCGAGCGTACCGCGGCACCGAAAGCCGAGAAGGTGATCGGCGATTCGGTCAAGGCCGCCGAGGAACCCGACTGGGACAAGGTGCAAAGCCTGGCGCTTGGCCTGATGAACCGTTCCAGGGATCTGCGCATCGCCATCCACCTGACCAATGCCTGGACGCGCAGTCGCGGCGTCACCGGATGGTCCGACGGGCTGGCGCTGATCCGCGGGATGCTCGAGAACCTCTGGGACAGCGTGCACCCGCAGTTGGACAGTGAGGACGATGACGACCCGACCATGCGGGTCAACTCGGTGGTGCCGCTCGGTGACATGCAGGCGTCACTCGGCCATTTCCGCAATACGCCTTTCGTGCAGTCGCCGCGACTGGGACGTTTCAGCCTGCGTGATCTGCGCCTCGCCAACGGCACGCTGAAAACCGCCGATGGCGGGACTCCGGAAGCCGGCATGAGCGACATCGAGGCCTGCTGCATGGATTGCGCGGAAGACGAGTTGGTGAGCACAGCCCGGGCCGTCAGCGAGGCTTTCGATCATGCCAAGGCGATCGACGGCATCTTCACCGACCGCGTCGGCACCGCCGGCCCCGACCTCAAGAACCTGCTCAGCGAGATCCACGAACTGAAGAAGTTCCTCGATCCCCAGGTGGCCCGCCGCCTGCCCGGGGAGGGCGCTGGCGATGCCGACCAGGCCGGCGAAGCTGACGACGCCGGCGCCGGTGCCGGCGCGACGGTCCGCAGCGTGCCGGGAGCGATCAGTGGTCCGCAGGACGTGTCCCGGCGCATCGACGAGCTGTGCGAGTACTACGCGCGCAACGAGCCATCGAGCCCGGTACCGCTGCTGCTGCGTCGCGCCCAGCAACTCATCGGCATGGGTTTCGAAGACCTTCTGAAAAACCTTGCCCCCGGCGGCATACAGGAGCTGCGCGTGGTGTCCGGCGTCAGCGACGAAGAGTGAGCGTCTGCGTCGGCCGGCGCCTGACGACGGAGCGGCTCCCGCGAGCTGCTCAGTAGACGCCCTTGCAAGTGCTTGCCGCGGGCCGCACGAACAGTTGCCGTACCGACGGATCCCAGCTCATCGACAAGCCTCCGGGAAGACCGGCGGTGATTCCCGCCGAGGCCGTCTGGCTGAACGGTCCGACCGTGTCGGCTGCCCCGCCGTCGAACGACACCTTGGCGGCAACCGTGTAACGGACCGGATCATCGCAGCCCTCGATCACCACGGCTTGCGAAACCACGCCACCGTCGGCAGCGGGGATCGCGCCGGTGACCGGTGGCAACCTGCGCTCGCCACTCGCCGCACGACAGGTCGCCACCACGCTGTAATCCACCACCGCACGCGGCGTCGCGGCAACCTGCAGCGCGGCGACGGCTTCCGGCTGCGCCGCGCAGCCCACCAACAAGGCCTTGCGACGCGAGGCCACATGCAAGACGTAGGTGCCCGGAGACAACTGTCCGTCCTCGGGCAGTTTCAGCTCCAGACGCGTGGGTGACACACCGGTCACCTGCGGCTGCAACGGCAAACGCCGCCCTTGGGCGTCGGTGGCGGTGACCACCGGATCCTCGCAGCGGGCGTCGAACAGGTTGACCCCATCGAGTGCGAATACCGCACCAAGACTGCTTTCGCGCAAGACGAACAAGGGGCGCTGATCCGCGGTTTCGACGCCGCGGATCGACGCTGGCTGCTTCGCCGAGCCCTTGCCGGCGAGCACCAGCTCGACATTGCGGGCCAGCGCTTCGGCCATGGAGCCGGCATCGGCATCGAGGCAGCCCTGACTCGCCTGCAGATAATCCTGCGTTCGCTGCAGTACCGATTGAGCGCGATAGGCCATCGTCCTGGCATCGGCATCGAGCAGGTCGACCGGACTGCCAGCATCCTTGCCCAGCGCCTTGCGCAACGTGGCCACCAGTCCGTCGATGCGCCCGGCGGTGGCCGCCAGGTCGGACTGCGGCAGATGGTTGGCGCGTGTCGCCAGTTCCTGCCGGGCCGACTCCAGTCCCGCAACCAGTGTTTCGCCGGTAGCCCGCACAGCCAGCTGCGCCACGGCCGGAGCGGCCGACATCGGCAGCAGCAGAGCGCCCAGCAGAATCCGCGCAAGCCTGCGGCGACGACTCACCGGCGGACATCCAGCAGCATGCCGAACGAATCACCCTCCTCGCACTCGAGCTGGTCCGGGTCGTCCGGATCGCAGCCCGGCTTCTGGTCCGCCGGCAGGCGCACACCGGAAGGCACGATGCCATAAGCACGGTAGTTTGCGGTGATGATCGCCGGATCGATGTAGACATTGCCGTGATTGCCGTTCTGCGCACTTCCCGCACCCGAGGCCGTCGGCACGTTGACCGCGAAGCTGCCGCCCAGCGGCAGCAGGCCACCATTGCGATCCAGCGCGTAGAAGTACGCTGGCGGCATGCCGACGAAGGACACCGTCTGCATGCTGACACCGGTCACGTAGATTGGTGCAAGCGACGTACCGATGCGGCCGGTGGAATCCCAGGTGCCGCTGCCGTTGTACAGCCAGGTGGTACCCAGTTGCAGCAGGTCGCCGTTGCTTACGCCCAGATAGGTCGACGAGGTGCCGGCATCGACCGTGAACGCACTGCCATCGACCGAGGCCAGGGTCAGCGTCTTGTCGTTGGTCAGGCTGAAGCCGGCGGTGGACGAGAAGTTGCCCAGCGTATCGATCTTGTTCAATGCATGCGTGGCGGCATCGCCGAGCATGGTCGGTCCGTTCGCCTGGCCGCTCAGCGTGCCTGCGGTGATGCTGCCGCCCTTGCTTTCGGTGATCGCGCCGGCCGACTCCAGCCGCACCGTGCTGGCGGCAAGCGCACCATCGATGGCGATGTCACCACGGGTGGTGGCCAGCAAGGCATTGGCACCGCCATGCACTTGGCCGGCGATGCCCAGGGTCTGTGCGTTGGTGAGCGTGAGGCTGGCGGCGGAGAAGTCGCCCAGCGTGTCGACGTGATTGCTGCCGTCCAACACGGTCGCTCCGGTCGAGCGTCCTGCCAGCGTGCCGGCGGTGATGCTGCCGCCGGTGCCTTCACGGATCGTGCCGGCCGAGGTCAGCGTGGTGCTGCCGCCCTTGATGGCGCCGTTGATCGCCAGGTCGCCCGCCGTGGTGGTCAATGCCAGTTGCTTGCCACCCTGTACCGGGCCGCCCACGGTCAGCGACTGCGCGTTGACCAGCCCGAAACCGCTGGCGGAGTAGCGCTCGAGCGTGCCGATGCGATTGGCGCCGTCGAGACGGGTCGCCCCGCCGGAGCCTCCGCCGAGGCGGTCGGCAACGACGGTACCCGCCGCACCTTCATCGATATCGCCGGCGACATCGAGCAAGGTGTGCTTGCCGACGACGGTACCGTCGATGATCAGGTCGCCGGCGGTGATGACGAGCCGGGTGTTGTTGCCGCCATCCAGCGTTCCGCTTGCGGTCAGTGAGCGTGCATTGGTCAACTCGAAGCCAGCTGCGGTGAAGCTGCCCACGCTGCCGAGGTGGTTGTCGCCGTTCAACGTGGTGGCCCCCCCGGATCGGCCGTTCAGCACATCGGCAACGATGCTGCCATCGCTGGCCTGGTCGATCGTGCCGCCGGCCTCCAGCGAGGTGGCGCCGCCGCGGACCGTGCCATCGATCGACAGGTCGCCCTGCACCGCCAGCGAGGTTTTCGCGCCGCCGTCCAGCACGCCGGTGACGTCCAGCGACTGCGCGTTGGCCAGGCTGAAACCGGCCGCCTTGAAGCTGCCCAACTGGTCGACATGGTTGTCGCCACCCAACTGCGTCGCCTTGCCCGAACGCCCCGTCAGCTGGGCTGCAGTGATGCCTCCCTTGGCACCCTGGCTGATCGCCGCTGCCGCATCGAGCC
>Ga0222426_100894_pt1 | contig 14531 bp, 9 predicted proteins | sample 2B50Ametagenome_FD_180087 | JGI IMG/M metagenome (GOLD analysis project Ga0222426, IMG submission 180087) | Enriched microbial communities from leaf-cutter ant dump, University of Wisconsin, Madison, United States - 2B50A (version 2) | ecosystem: Environmental > Terrestrial > Nest > Insects nest >... | reverse complement strand
CACTGAGCTTGCCCATCACCTTTTGTGCCTGCTCCAGTCCTGCGCCATTCAATTGTTTCTGTAACACCTCGCTATCGAACGTCTGAGTGAACTGTTTGAGGTGTTCAAACAAATCTGCCCTTCCCTTGAGATAATAGGCAATCACAGGATCGACTCCCGATAAGGTTTTGAGGGTTTGCTCATAGTCGATCGCCACCAGTTTCAACCGTTCGGTCATCTGGGCCATCAAAATCGGCTTCAACCATTGGTTCATTGCCTGCTCAAATTCATTTTCGCTGATCTGTTTGAGATTGAGCTGGGGAAATGCACGATCCAATTCTGTGAGGATTCTGACCATTCCACCACCTGCCAACGCATTGATCCTTCTGAATTGGTGTACAACTTCAAGCAGATAAAAAACTGTCTGCTTCCGAACAACATTATCTTCCTTTCGGCTTTTGTGCCAATTGGCGAACTGATTTAGGAACCAGCCAAGAAAAATCCCCGATAGGGTAAATATAGGAGTGATATAGAGGGCGTTCATAGTCTAAGGTGTCTTGTTAGGATAACATGAGAGGTGGCATTCGAATATACCAAAATAAAATCCCATTGCAAGATTCGACTGTTATTCGAATTGGCTGAAGTACCAAAACAGAGATCAGCTTCCAGGGTCACCAACTGAAATCTTATTTGCTGGCATCAATCCATCCAAATCGAGATCCTTGAGATAGAAAGCATTTGTCTTAAGACCGTCATTATCATCTCCGATAAACTTTTTATGCTGTTTCAATAAAATACCTCTGTGGAAACAGTAATCGTCTACCCATGGGGCATCTATCTCCTTGAACGCGTATAGCATGTCTTCATGTTCTTTGTAACCTTGTGAAATACTCTTTTGAACTGCCCGATCAACCAAGGGCCTCAACCGGACAGCAATCTCCTTTCTTCTCTTTTTGTCATAGGTCAACTGGTAGATCATTAATCGAAAGCCATGAAGGTGGTCTAGGTAATAAATTTCGATATTCTGTATAAGCCTATCCAAATCTATCTTAAACATAAAGTCAGCAATTGCCCTATGTTGGCCATACTCCGACAGGTAGGAAAGAAGCAGCACATTTGCCCAATGATCAGGGGTAAGGCTTACAAACTCCCTGGCCATTTGATCTGGATCCAGCTCCTCCATAATCTTGTCTATTAGTTCAGGAAAGCTCATTATTTCACTATATCCCCTATGATGAAAATCGAACCTATAATCCTTAATATCGGAGCCTTTCAAGATTTTGGGGACAAAGGCCATATACTCGACGAACTCGCCAACAGAGATATCGAATACAAATCTTCTCCAAAACTTGATCAAACCAGAGAATGCCTGTACATCTCCCTTATCCAAGCGGCTGGCCATATATTTGAAATCGGATTTTGAAAACTGTCCAGTAAACGAAAGTATCCATGAAGTATATCCCAATTCCCGTATGACGTTGAACAAAGAATCCAGATTGTACAGTTCCCAGGCTTTAGCATGGAGAATCAACTGATAGAACTTCTTTTGGTCAAGTTTCTGGAGTAAAGCTTGCCAGCTATCTGGAGCATTATTTTTAAAAGGCGTGGACAACTGTATAAAATCATTGAGCCTTCCCTTCCCTTGCTTACCGATGATATTTGCCACGGCCTCACCCCTATCCTTAAGGACATGGCCCAGCACCTCACTGAAGCCTGATAACATAATGGTCATCACATTCAGCCACATCAGACCTTCATCCATCACCTGATCGGTAAGCTGTTTCCACTGATTGGGCGAAAGTGAGGCAATCCACTTGGATACATAGCTGCCAATTACAGTATCCCTAAGCCAGGACCACAAGATCAGCACTTGTCTTGCCGGTCGATCAGCGGCAAAGAACATATCGAGTAAAAGATCCGTATTCAGTTTATCGCCTGTATAAGAAAGTTCCAGGAAATTTAGTGCCAACATCCTATGGGCCAAATTGTACCTATCCCTATTTCTTCTGATCATCCCCCATTGGGTCAACTGATCAAGCTGGGCATTCAGCCACTCCGAACTTGGTTGTGACTGGTTTTCAAAATAGGGATGCATCCGATAAAAGTCATGTATATCCGCTAAGGAGGCACCCTGCTCACCGGTAGCGATATGGTTTACGCCCAAGAACATGACCATCAGATCCAGCCTGCCTCTGTCGTAAAGCTCTGCTAAACGACGCTTGAGCACTTCCTTTCCCGATGCGAGCATGAAAATGAATTGCCAAACGGTGTTCGTTCCGGTAGCGTAGGAATCAAGGACCTCACTGAACTTCGTATCAGCCAAAGCATAGCCGATTCTCCTTCCATTGTATGTATTTAGCCCTTTGCTCTTCAGGTATCCTAAAATAACATGCTCATGCCGCTGCATGTTTTCCTTCACCGTAAGCTGTAAAGCGGACCATGTGACCGGAAAGACCAGCCCCGCCACCCTTTGCTCAAGGCGACTGTCTATGGACAGGTCCTGCTTGGCGCTGACGACGACCAGCTTTTTGTCGTTTTGTGCAAAGCCCAATATCTTTTCTATATGGCTATCGACTATTTTGGAGCTGGCATCATCGATGATCAGCACGATGGGCTTGATGGCAAAGCTTAAAAATGTTAAGACCTCCTGCATAGTCTCAGCACTCCCCTTTTCGCCCACCCAATAGCGATAAACTTTGGAATTGTCCACTTTCGCACTTAGGGCAAGTGACAAAGTTGTCTTTCCCGAACCGGAGTCCCCTGTGATCAGTATCTTATTCTGATCGTATAAAATGCCCAGGGCATTCTGCAATAGAGGGCCTTCTGCCAACTTTTCACACATCTGGGGTTTGGCCGGGCCAAAAGAAAAAATATCCGTGACACTTCCAGGAATACTGTAATCGATGTATTCGAATGCGCCAAAAGGGAATGTCAGACCTTTGGCAACATATTGCGAGGCCAGTTCCCACATGCTTGTCCATGCACGTTTAATTTCCTGCTGCTCTTTCGAACTCACCTTGCTTTGATGAATATAAACATGATGGGTTGGGCAGACCAGCATTAGATTTGTCGGACTATGATCCCGAGAGCTTGCATAATCATTGATATGATGTATTTGAAAAGGCTGGGCATGGTTACCATTTGCACAATAGCAACAGACGCCGCCTGTTTCAAAAATAATCCTGTCAACAATGTTTGATGGTATCGGCTTGCGGCTTACCCTATCCCTGATGGTGATGGCATCCCGCTCTGAGAATCCCATCCTTGCCAGAGCCGTTTGACTAATCCCACGAAGTCCCGTTAGGCTTAAACTTTTTTTTCGGATCTCCTCAATCAATACAGTGCTGAAACCCAATGCCAATAACTTTTTATCCTGCATACAACCGTTGCTAATTATCAATCGAGCTCATGTCAACATATAAGCTCCAAAGCATCTAAAAATACTTAATTGCTCGTTCATAAAGAAGATGGTTGATAAGCAAAAACTAGTACTGCATATTTGTTAATTGGATATGTTGATCAACTCATTCTTTTCGACCTGCCTTTCTACTTTCGATAACGCATTTTCAGTTTTCCAAAGTTATAAGCCCCCACGGGACATTAAACTGTCTATTGAATCGGTAAGAGCTGCTGTACATTCGATAAGCCAAAGAAAAACACAAAGGCCTCCTTATTTTTTTGAACCACTAAGCGGGTTAATTAAAAGGGGGTTATCCACTTGAACGAGAACAGTCCAGAAGTTGGAATTTATTTAATTGTCGAAAAGGTAAGTTCCAGCAACGTCCCCTTAATTAATTGCCACAAAGAAGTTCATCCGTGTGATTTTTTGCTATATTAGTCATCCAATAATTAGACGATGAAGATCTATTTTAGGCATAGAAAATCAAACTCGGTCCAACACCTTTTTAACCGGCGTTGACCACTGCATATAAATTTTGGGATCTACATCGGCAAGAGATAACGATCATTAAAATGAGCCTGTCAAAACAAGAGATACAATCTTTATTCAACGCATCCGTCGATAACTCAATGGAGCTTTTCCAAGCCTCTATCCATCTGGCATTTAATTATGATAAAAAAAAATTCCCCAGTTTAGGCATTGCCGAATTGGCCTTGGAAGAGCTTGGGAAATCCTTTTCGCTCTTGGCCATATATAGTACAGCCGATGAAAACACGGATTGGAATCAGTTTTGGAAAGATTGGCGCAATCACGATCTTAAGGCCTCAAGGGCATTTTTTTATGAGTTCTTCTGTACTTTAAGGCTTGTGCTTTCCTCAAAAGTAAGGGATGAAGAAAATAATCCAATTCCCAGGGGAAAGTTCTCTATTGAAAAGGAGCTTGCATTTTACGTTGATTTCAACAAAAATAACAGGACAGTACATGTTCCTGGCCGAGATATCAGCGATGAGGAGTGCCAAGCAAGAGCAGCATCTCTGGTAGGACTATTGAACCCAGCACTAACTATAAAAGACTGGATCAACTCGGATAAGCCCGAAAGTTTTAAAAATGCGATTTCAGATTATGCGAATTTTGTGATACGGAACGATGTATACACCCAAAATGTTAAGGAAATATTGGATCAACTAAGAAATCACGATGAGGACTACACCGCAGCCCTTGATCAAATCTGGGAGCTTTTCAATACTGATGCCGAAAAGATGGATGCTCATCAAAAGTAAGGACTTTCTTGTACAGGTTATTTTTTAGCACATACAGGCATCATTGATCGCCGGTTTTTAAGATAGGCAGCTCATTCCTTTAAGTTTACAGCCCATAACCTTTCTATCTACAAGTAATTTTATTTAAATTGTCTGAAGTTAACAGCCAAACGGCAAGCCATTTATTTTAACCAACTCAAATTGTGAAAAGTAACAGCGGATCAATATGGAGAAAATGGGATTTACACGTTCATACTCCCTCCTCTATTTATCAAAAATTTGGAAACAACGATGAAAGCACCTGGGAAACATACATTAAGGACCTAGAGGGTCTGCCAGAGGAATTTACCGTAATAGGGGTAAACGATTACCTTTTTCTAGATGGTTTCGAAAGGCTCAAAAAAGTGCAGAAAGAGGGACGACTCGCTAATCTACAGTTATTACCTGTCGTTGAATTTAGGATCGACAAGTTTGCTGGAGTAGATTTCGGTGCATTGAAAAGGATTAATCTCCATGTTATTTTTGCCGAGACCGTTGATATGGAAACCATACAAAGTCAGTTTCTCAGTACCCTTCAACAGAGCTATACACTTGAATCGGGCGAAAAATGGACAAGAGCTATTACACGACAAAGTGTAGAGGAACTGGGTAAAAAGATTAAGGAGGGGGTTCCTGAAAGCCAAAAGGACAAATACGGATCGGACTTAAAGACTGGATTCGATAATTTGAATATCGATGATGAAGCCATTATTAAATCTTTGGATAAAAGTTGCTTTAAGGATAAATATTTGATCGCTATCGGTAAAACAGAATGGGGTGATCTAAAATGGACCGACTCTTCTATTGCCACAAAAAAATCAATAATCAACAGCGCACACATTATCTTCACAGCTGCTGAATCAATAGAGTCTTACGAAAAAGCAAAAGAACAGTTAAAAGCACAAAATGTTAACGATCTGCTCTTGGATTGCAGCGACGCTCACTACCTCTCGTCATCAAGAGATAAGGACCGGATTGCTAACTGTCACACGTGGATTAAGGCCCAACCCACTTTCGAAGGTTTGAGACAAATTCTTTTTGAACCGAGCCACCGTTTAAAGGTACAAGTCGGTGAACCTGATTTCAAGGAAGAAAAACTTGTAATAGAAGAGGTGAAATTTATTACCAAAGACGGTAGCTTTACGCCAGAGCCAATTAAGCTCAATAAAAACCTCAACGTGATTATCGGGGGAAAATCATCTGGAAAATCAATCTTACTCTTTAATATTGCGCGTACACTGTTAACCGACAGAAGCGATAGTAGCGTACTTAAATATCGAGATACGGAAGACAATCAAGTAAAATATCTTTATAATTTTCCAACGGACAGTACTGATTTTGATTTCCATGTCAAACTAAAATCTGGAAGCTGGCAATCAATTCATCGAAAAGACAACGATCCCAGTATTTTGCCAGACATCAAATACATCCCTCAAAACTACCTTTCAAATTTGGTAGATCGCAGCAGAACCCAAGGGAACACACTCAAGAAACTGATCAGATCACTGATATTAGAAGACCAAAATTGCAACTTGGCTTATTCCTCGTTTTTGGATAAGGTCAAATCAAATGACATCGAAAGAAATCGTTTGGTGGACGATTACTTCCAACTCTTGGATAAGATCTCAAATCAACAGACTGAATTGATGAATAAAGGTGACTCTAAGTCGATTTTGGCAAGTATTAGTTCCAACCAACAACAAATTAAAACGTTAAATGAGCAATCTGGCCTTTCCCCAGAAAAAATAAAAGAATATGAAACCTATAATACTGAATTAAATGAGCTCAATATTTCCCATCAAAGGATTTTAAACGATTTCTCCAAACTCTTAAAATTGCAACAAGAACTCCAGCAAGGCTTAGAGGGCTTAGATGAAAAAGCAACACAAATATTAGGTAGTTTGGAGAACGACAAAATTCGAACTGACCTTACGACAAAGCTCAATTTTGTCAAAGATGCGGCCAATAGTGCCAAATCATTAGGTGATATTTTTCTTATGAACGAACAGCATCACCTGATTAACCACAGCATCATCAGATCAGAGCTGGCAAATAAAGAGACAAGAAAGGCATCGTTAGATAAGCAATTGGAGCCACTAAGACTAAGTCAACAATCAAAACTCCAAATTGAAGCGCTCGAAAAGAGTATACTTGATGATCAACAGAAATTAAGCAGTATCCAACAAATCCTCGCCGACATCAATTCGACGAAAACCGCGCTCTTGGAGAAAGAAAAGTCTATATATAAACTGATCGAAAATAGTTTCAAAGAATATGAAGCCCTTGTCGTTGCATTATCACCTCGTGTACGATCAATTGAGGGCGAAGACGACAAACTTGAAATATCTGGTATCCCTAAGTATAACTTTCCCAGATTAAAAGCAGCAATTGAAGATATCACGGACCTAAGAAGCTTTGATGTCAGTTCCCTCCCGCTATTCTCGACACGGAGGACCGCTCTTTCTAATTTTACTTTTAAAGAACTTCTAGAACAACTTCAGGATCTTTTCGTCAAGATAGTTAATGGAAACCATCCTATGAAGAGGTTATCGAAAATCGAAGCCTGCAAAAAAATTCTCGATGATTTCTTTTTTGACCATTGGGAGGTAATTTCTGAAGGTGATACCATCCATAAAATGTCGACGGGTAAAGCGAGTTTTGTGTTATTGAAACTAATTATCAAACTAAGTGCATCCAAAGCTCCAATTCTAATTGACCAGCCAGAGGACAATCTCGATAACAGATCAGTTTCAAAAGATCTTGTCACCTATTTGAGAGATAAAAAGCATGATCGTCAAATCATCATCGTCACCCACAACCCGAACATCGTTGTCAATGCAGATGCTGAAAACATTATAGTCGCAAATCAGAAAGGTCAAAATGATAGCGACTCAAGCTGCCCTTATAAATTTGATTACGTTAATGGGGCATTAGAAGATTCATTTACTAAAATCGAAACAGAAACTGATCTCTTGAAAAGCATGGGGATCCGAGAACATATCGCCGAAATTGTAGAGGGAGGAAAAGAGGCATTTAAGAAAAGAGAAAAAAAATATTGTTTTTAGTATAGAGGATATCCTAAAAAAACTATTCTTTACGCTTAAAAGTATCCAGTCTGTTTCGCATTAAAGCATTTAGTCTGATGACTTAAGTTGCTTTTAAACTAAGTAGCAGTGTAATCGGAGTAAACATACCGAACAGTTTGGCTATCGATTTCTGATGCTTCATAACTGGGCAAAGCTTTTTGGCGTAAATTTCAAAAAGCTTATTTGTTCGAAGAGCAAATCGAATTGATTTTTTTAAGTATAGCGATTTATATGGAACTGTAGTAGGATCAGACTTCCATGCTCCCTGCAATACAATTTTTTTTAACCACTGTTATAACTAAGCGAAGCTAATAAACCTACTACCATTACAAATAAAACTTGTATATTTCTAGTTGCTTTTGGGCACAGACAATTCGTGCCATCATAAGCACTTCCTTATTGAACTGACGCTCAAGTGATGTTAACGGTTTACTGTAAATGTGCATTTTCAGGTAATGCTTCCTGGTCAGCTTACCTGTTTTTGGATTCTTAATCGGAGGATAGATATCCAGATAAAGTGCATTCTTGCCATTACCTAATGTTTTTTCCCTTAGCGTTACCTTTCCCACACAACCTCCCCTTTATTCATTTGGGTTACAACAATACTATTTTTATTAGACAGATATAAACAATGGATATTCCACTACTCATACTCCGAACTGAAGTTAGTTTTTTTTTGGAGATTATCCAATATACAAAAGTGTGATTTATAGACCAGTCAGGTCAATAACAATCCTCTCAGCGGCTTCCTTCTTCTTTCTGTCGACTATATTGGCATAGATCTGGGTACTTTTAAGGCTTTTATGGCCAAGCATCTTCGACAAGGTGAAGACATCCGTACCATGCTCCAGTTGTAGCGTTGCATATGTATGTCTGAAACTATGAAAAGTAATGTTCTTATCTATGCCTGCCTTGGATAGCCAAGCAGCAAAAAATAGTTTGAGCCTCGAATATTTCAGACCTTTGAACACATGGCCTTCCTTTTTTTCATTTTTTTCCGTCAGTTCGAACGCCTGATCGGAAATAGGTAGTATTTCTGCTGCCTCCGTTTTGGATTGTATATATTGTAGATAATACTTTCCTTTTACTCCTTTAATCTCCGAATATGTCAATGTCTGCACATCTGAGAACCTAAGACCAGTAAGACCTGAAAACAGGGCGGCTCTTTTCATTAGATCAGATGAAGTGGATGTGGATGCAAGCCGTTGGAACTCCTCAATATCCAACCGGTCCCTATGGGTCTCCTTGGATTTTATAGGTTTAACAATTCTGTATAGGTCCATATAAATAAACCCTTTGGCAAATGCCTCACTAAGGGCTGATCTGAATTTACCAAAATAATTCACGGCCGTATTCCTGCTTATAGGCTTACCCCTCCTACTTATTCCAGGCCCACCCAATAGAAAGCTCTTATAATCTTCGCATAAAAAATCACATAGGTCACCGAACTTGATATCGTTGCCCGCAAATGCAATAAAATATCGAATAGACATTGCATGGTTATCCGATGTGGACTTCCTCCTTTTTGCCGTATACCCCATAAAAAAATCTATGAAACTAGAATCCCTAACGGTATCCGATAGAAATCCAAACCTCCTGTTCTGGATATCAATCTGACGCTCTGCCCTGATGAACTCCACCAGCCCCATTGTTTCCTTATTATGTAGTTTATCGGCCTTACGAACAGGTTTGTCAAAAATGTGAAGTTTTAAATACTCTTTTCTCTGTAATTTTCCTTTATATGGGTTATAGATTGGAGGGGAATAGTCCAGATATACTGAGAGCTTAGCATTCGATATAGTTCTGTAGCGGATTGTTACCTTCGACATTAGGTTAGTCCCACGTTGAATATAATATCCAGTTCTTTTTTAGCCACATATGTATACCACCCATTTTTGTATTTGGATATATTATGCCTTTTGATCAGCTGGTATAGTCCTGCTTCGGAAATATTGAATTTTTTCTGTGCTTCTGCCATTGAATAACTATTTTGTAAACCTGGTCTCGCATCATCTGTTTTAGATGAAGTAGTAACGGACTCCATAGCTTTAAATAAAGTATCGATTTCCTTACGAGGGATAATGGTTTTTCTGACAGATAAATTTATAGCTCCCAACTCTCCTTCCCTGATCATCCGATAAATCATTTTTGTCGATGTGCCCAATAGTTCGGCAACATCTCTTACCCTCAAAAATTCTCTTGCCTGCAGGTCTCTTATTGGCTTCTCCATTATAGTGCGGACCCGTAAGACCGAGGCCGCTATCGTACCAGCCCGCTGCCTCTGTTTATAGTTTCTTTTGCTGCATTTAGGGCCACAGAAACGTGTCACGGTTGTTCTCGCATCAAATATTCCCTCACAATGCTCACAAATCCTTTTTACCGTAAAATTGGAACTCATCTAGTTTAATAAATTGGAATAGCTAATAAGGTTCAAACGATCTTCATTTCCCGTTTGTTCATGGGGAGAAATTGAGGAAGAGTGCTCTGGAAGTATCTAATCCTGCTTAAATATGCTATTGAAGGCAAACATATATAAAAATTTTAAAATACAACATATACGTTGTACAACATCCAAGTTGTTTCCTATTCTTTTATGTTTCCAATGGAAAAGGAAATATTGCTCAGAAACCTCGGTAAAAGAATACGTGAAATACGTAATGAGAGAGGTATTTCCCAAAAAGAGCTAGCCCACTCCATTGGCAAGGATCAGCAATCAATCCAAAGATTGGAAGCTGGAAACATAAACCCCTCATATTATTACCTTTGCGAAATCGCAAACGGCTTAGACATCGATCTTGAGATATTAATAAAGACTGAAAGTACGCGCTCCATCCTTTAGCGAATGCTTATCGCTAAAAACTATTACTTCTCGCTCAGATTTCCGTTAGTTACTTACCCATTGGAGTTAAAAATAAGTAGATATAACGGTCAATAAGCGTAATTAAGAGACATGAAATGCCAGCCCTCTAAAAATTCTTATAATAGGTATATTTCAGGGACAAGTCAGGGACAAAAATTTAAGAAAAGCAGAAAAAATAGACAATCCAAAAAAACATAACAAACTGTTTACCAATAAATTAATCAAAAAATAATTGCGAAAATAATTTAAAATTAAAACTTATAACTTATTGATTATCAGTTAGTTACAAACCTATTTACCAATGCAAAACTTCGTAAAGATATTTTCCAGCAAATCATCGGTCGTAACCGTACCCGTAATTTCTCCTAAATAATGGAGGGCCTGTTTAATATCCATCGCCAGAAAGTCAGACGTTACCGGATTATGGATATTTTCCAATACGCGATCAAGCGAATTTTGCGTTTGCTTTAAAGCCTCCACATGGCGTATGTTGGTCACCAAAGTTTCGCTGGTATTGATATGGCTCAGGTTTACTTTTTCTAACAAAGCATTCTCTAACACATCCATACCCTGTTTAGTTTTGGCGGAGATAAGCAAAGCGCCATGCTCCAAGTAAAACTCCTTTTGTTCGGCAGTTAATAACTCTGCTTTGTTCACGATGAACAGATAAGATGTTTGCTGTTGCGCTAAATCCTGCAATTGCTTCAACACATCAGCTTGCTCTTCCTGCGCATCTACCATGTAAATGATCAACTTGGCTTGTTTCATTTTCTCCAAGCTGCGCTCTACCCCTTTGGCTTCAATTACATCGGCTGTTTCACGGATCCCAGCGGTATCAATAAACCTAAACACCACCCCATTGATATTAATTTCATCTTCAATGGTATCACGGGTAGTGCCTGCAATATCGCTCACAATGGCACGTTCCTCGTTTAATAAAGCATTCAAAAGGGTCGATTTACCCACATTAGGTTTCCCGGCAATTACCACTGGAACGCCATTTTTAATGACGTTACCTACTTCAAAAGAATGGATAAGCCTTTGCAACACTTTATTGATGCGTTGTATGAGGTCACGCAGTTGGTCGCGATTGGCAAATTCTACATCTTCCTCCGCAAAATCGAGCTCTAGCTCAATCATGCTGGCAAAATGGATCAGCTGTTCACGCAAATCTTTTAACTCGTTAGAAAAACCGCCACGCATTTGCTGCATGGCTACTTCATGTGAAGCCTTGCTATCCGAAGCAATCAAATCGGCCACGGCCTCTGCCTGACTCAAATCAAAAGCTCCGTTAAGAAAAGCACGTAAGGTAAACTCCCCAGGTTTAGCTGCCCTAGCGCCTTTGCGTATCAGCAAACTAATGATCTGCTGAATGATATAGTTAGAACCATGGCAAGAAATTTCGACCACGTGTTCCTTAGTGTATGATTTTGGACCAACAAATAAAGAGACCACTACTTCATCCACTACTACTTCGCCATCCTTAATTAAGCCAAAGTGCAAGGTATGCGTAGCTTGTTTTGCCAAATCCTTGCCACTAAAAACGCTGTTGGTTAAACTAATGGCCTCAGGTCCTGAAAGACGGATCACGCCAATGGCACCACTGCCCGGTGGCGTTGATAAAGCAATAATGGTATCGTTGGTAAACATCATGCCGCAAAAGTACGGATTTTTGGATTATCGTAATGGGTTGTAGGTTGTGAGTTATGAGTGGAGTGAAGGTTCCATTAACTGATGATACAATATACTAGCCACCAATACCTAATCCCTAATGAACTAGTGAACCAATGAACCAACCCCTAATAACAAAACAATTTACTTACTTTAGTGTTAGGCATTAAAAATTTACACCATCTTATAATTATGAAGGAACTCCCCTTAACCGTAAAGCGTTCTATCGAACTGCTAGGCTTATGTTTATGTATCGGCATTTTTGCCATCGCCAGCGATATCATCATGCCTGTGATTATGGCATTTTTTATCAGCATCCTCCTATTACCCATCTACCGTTTTTTGAGAAAATATAAATTTCCAGAAGCATTGGCCATTATACTACCCATCCTATTGGTGTTCATCTTCATTGCAGGAATCATCTGGTTTTTCTCTGCACAAATTGGCATTTTGGTAAACGACTTTCCACAGATCAAATCTAACGTAGCCAAGCATTTGCAATCCCTACAGGAATGGATCAGTAGCTTTACCGACTTCTCTATTGGCAAACAAAAGAAATTCATTACCGAAAAAAGTGATGATTTACTAAACATGGCAGGTAAAGCGGCCAGTGGTGCTGCCGTTACCTTGAGCAGTATCTTTGTGTTTCTGGGCCTTATCCCTATCTACATCTACCTGATCCTTTTTTATAAAGATATATTGTTGCGCTTTTTGTTCATGTGGTTCAAAGCTGAACACCATCCTAAAGTAAAAGACGCTGCCTATGAAGCAGAAGCCATTATTAAAAATTACCTGGTAGGTTTACTTATTCAAATTACCTACATGACGGTATTGCTAGGCGGAACGTTAACCCTGTTTGGCATTAAACATGCCTTGTTAATTGGGGTAATTTTTGCCATCCTTAACCTTATCCCCTATGTTGGTGCCTTAATAGGAAACATTTTAGGGGTATTAATTACTTTAACTTCTTCTACAGAATTAGGACCTGTAATTACCGTATTGTTGGTGATTGCCGTAGTACAGTTCTTTGATAATAATATCCTGATGCCTCGTATTGTAGGTTCCAAAGTAAAGATCAATGCACTTGTGTCTATTTTGGGCGTCGTCATTGGCGGAGTGGTGGCTGGTATTTCGGGAATGTTCCTGTCTATGCCCATCATTGCGGTACTTAAAGTTATTTTTGATAGAAGCGAAGGCTTTAAACATTGGGGAGTACTTTTCGGTGATGAACGGCCAGCGAAAAGCCCGATGAGCTTTGCCATGTACAGAAGAAAAGGAACCGTAAAAACTAAATCGGGGACAATAGAGAAGAAATAATTTATTAAGAAAGAATCTCATGAAGCATGCGTATTGAAATGATTAAATTCGATACGCATGTTTTTTTAGTTAAAACCCTTTTAACTAATACTATTAAGCAAAAAAATTAGATATTTTGCTTGCGATAGCCTCCAAATCCATTGTTCTGCTCTTCTTCGGTCTCTTATTTTTCGGATTGTACTAATTAGCCAAAGCATTTTCTTTAAAAGAAACCTGCGGAGCAAGCATGAAGGCAAATAAAAACAAATACGACACACTGAATAAATAAGCAACCGAGAGTTTATCAGCAAAGCTGATGAGCTCAGTAAACTTCGGTTTTGTTACTTTTTGCGGTCAAACCTGAGCGCTAGTGAAAGCTTGAAGACCTATAAAAAGAAATTAACAAACTTGAAAAAAGTAAGAGCCCAGCGGCGGCGAGCTAGAAAAAATAAATATCCAATGGAAATTTGAAAAAATTACAGGTAATTTCTTATCCCTAATTCACATTAATTATACGACCAAAAGCTATTGTATTTATCAAAATAGATGCTGAAATTTAAATCACTAAAAACTAAACCCTTATCATTTAGGTGATGGGTGTTTTTAAGTGTGAGCCTATGATAGATAAACAACAAGAAACAACATCTAGTTATTCTTTCCAAACCTATGCGCTGGGTGAACAGGCAATAACCTTAGAATTTGGAAATGAAATTAGTGAAGAGACAGCCGAGCAGATCAACAGCTTTAAGGAATTGCTAAGCGAAAACTTATTTCCGGGTTTTAAAACTACTGTTTCTGCCTATACCACACTCACTGTATTTTACCACTTAATGGAAGTGCTTACTTCAGATTTAGTGGGCACTACCTGTTTTGAGAAAGTAAGCAACTACCTTCATCAGCTTAAAAAATCGGAATATCAAATTCAACATACTTCAAAAGCT
>Ga0222426_100892_pt1 | contig 14536 bp, 9 predicted proteins | sample 2B50Ametagenome_FD_180087 | JGI IMG/M metagenome (GOLD analysis project Ga0222426, IMG submission 180087) | Enriched microbial communities from leaf-cutter ant dump, University of Wisconsin, Madison, United States - 2B50A (version 2) | ecosystem: Environmental > Terrestrial > Nest > Insects nest >... | reverse complement strand
CCTGGCCGATCACCTCTTCCGGGCGGTGCCCGGTGACGCGGCTGAAGGCCTGGTTGACCGCCAGCAGGCGGTAGTCGGCATCGAGGATGACGATGCCCTCGCTGGCCGCCTCGAACACCGTGGCGGCCAGGCGCTGTTCCTCCTCGCGGCGCTTGCGCGCGCTGACGTCGCAGCGGGTGCCGACCATCCGCGTGACCTTGCCGCGGGCGTCGCGGGCCATCACCCGGCCGCGGTCCTCCACCCACACCCAGTGGCCGTCGGCGTGGCGCACGCGGTATTCGACGCGGTAGCCGTCGGTGCGCCCGCGCAGGTGGTCGGCCAGGGCCCGGCGCAGCAGCGGCACGTCGTCCGGGTGCAGCAGCGGGCGCAGGTCGGCGCGCATGCTGCGCACCACGTCCTGGTCCAAACCGAAGATTTCCCGCAGGCGCGAGTGGTGCACCTCGTCGGTGCGCAGGTTCCAGTCCCATAGCCCCAGCTCGCTGGCCTCCAGGGCCATGGCCAGGCGCGCCTGGCTGTTGCTTAGCTCGACGCTGCCGGCCTCGACCCGCACCTGCAGCTGGTCGCGCGCCTCGCGCAGGGCGCGTTCGGCGCTGCGGCGCTGCTCGACCTCGCGGCCCAGGTCCTGGTTGAGGGCTTCCGCGCGCCCCTTGGCCTGCTCCAGGTGGTCTACCAGCGCAAGGGTCTGGAAGCGCCGCAACAGGCTGCCCTGGACCAGCCGGTTGACCTGCCAGGCCACCACCAGCAGGGCCGATAGCAGGATCGAGCCGAGCAGCCCCCAGCCCTGCTGCAGGTCGCTGCCCTTGAGCAGCAGGTAGCCGATGGACGGCAGCAGGCAGGGCAAGGCGAAGGTCAGGAAGGCCGGCAGGCTCACCGCGTAGGCGACGCTGGCGGAAAGAATGGCCGCGGCGATCAGGCCGAACACCAGGGCCTGTTGCAGGAAGGCGTCGGGCGGCACCAGGGCGATGGCGGCGAAGGCCAGTGTCAGCCCCGAGGCGCCGGCGCCGAAGAGGAACGCCCGCTGCCAGTGCGCCTCGGCCTGGCGCTGCGGCTCGGCGTTGTGGAAGGCGGCGACCTGGATCAGCCGCATCACCGCCAGCAGCACCAGCCACACCAGCCAGCCGGACAGCAGCAGGCCGTCCTGGCTATGCCAGAGCAGGCCGGCGCAGGCCAGGCCGTTGAGCAGCATGAGCAGGGTCGGCACCCGCGAGCCCTGGTAGAGCAGGCGGGTGCGCTCGATGGCCAGTTCGTGGGCGTATTGCTGGCGGATCTCGGCCTGGCTGAAAGGCGCGGCCGAGGTATCCAGGTATGCGGTCATAGGCGGCTTTTTCTTGTAGTGGTCGGCCTTGGCGTGGCCCGAGCATAACCGAGGCGGCAGGGTCGCCCAAGCTCGGGAAAGCGGCAATATGCCAGCAAATCGCTGAACTTTCGTCGGGCAGGTGCCGGACGGCGCTTTGGTTTGCCGGGCTTTCCCCGCCGTCGGTAGAATGCCGCCCCATGAACGACGACCTCTCCCTCCTGCTCAACTCCCTCAACGACCCGCAGCGCCAGGCCGTGGCCGCGCCGCTGGGCCACCAGCGCGTGCTCGCCGGCGCCGGCTCGGGCAAGACCCGCGTGCTGGTGCACCGCATCGCCTGGCTGATCCAGGTGGAGCACGCCTCGCCCCACAGCATCCTGGCGGTGACCTTCACCAACAAGGCAGCGGCGGAGATGCGCGCGCGCATCGAGCAGTTGCTGGGGATCAACCCGGCGGGCATGTGGGTCGGCACCTTCCACGGCCTGGCCCACCGCCTGCTGCGCGCCCACTGGCGCGAGGCCGGGCTGCCCGAGGGCTTCCAGATCCTCGACAGCGACGACCAGCTGCGCCTGGTCAAGCGCGTGGTGCGCGAGCTGGGCCTGGACGAGCAGCGCTGGCCGCCGCGCCAGGCGCAATGGTTCATCAACGCGCAGAAGGACGAGGGCAACCGCCCGCAGAACATCCAGGCCAGCGGCGACCTCTACCTGGCCACCATGGTCAGCGTCTACCAGGCCTACGAAGAGGCCTGCGCCCGCGCCGGGGTGGTCGACTTCGCCGAGCTGCTGCTGCGCTCGCTGGACCTGTGGCGCAACGACCCCAGCCTGCTGGCGCACTACCAGCGGCGCTTCCGGCACATCCTGGTGGACGAGTTCCAGGACACCAACGCCGTGCAGTACGCCTGGCTGCGCCTGCTGGCCAAGGGCGGCGAGAGCCTGATGGTGGTGGGCGACGACGACCAGTCGATCTACGGCTGGCGCGGCGCGAAGATCGAGAACATCCAGCAGTTCGCCGACGACTTCGCCGGCACCGAGGACATCCGCCTGGAGCAGAACTACCGCTCCACCGCCACCATCCTCAAGGCCGCCAACGCCCTGATCGCCAACAACCACGGGCGCCTGGGCAAGGAACTCTGGACCGACGGGGTGGATGGCGAGCCCATCACCCTCTACGCCGGCTTCAACGAGCACGACGAGGCCCGCTACATCGTCGAGACCATCGAGGACGCCCTGCGCAAGGACGGCCTCAAGCGCAGCGAGATCGCCATCCTCTACCGCTCCAACGCACAGTCGCGGGTGCTGGAAGAGGCCCTGCTGCGGGAGAAGATCCCCTACCGCATCTACGGCGGCCAGCGCTTCTTCGAGCGCGCCGAGATCAAGAACGCCCTGGCCTACCTGCGGCTGATCCGCCTGCGCGACGACGACGCCGCGCTGGAGCGGGTGGTCAACATCCCGCCGCGGGGCATCGGCGAGAAGACAGTCGAGGCCATCCGCAACGCCGCGCGGCTGAACGGCACCTCCATGTGGCGCGCGATCAACGACGTGATCGCCGCGAAAGCCGTGACCGGCCGCGCTGCCAGCGCACTCAACGGCTTCCTCGAGACCGTCGACCTGCTGACCCAGCAGGTCGAGGGCATGCCACTGCACCAGATGACCCAGACGGTCATCGAGCAGTCCGGGCTGATCAGCTACCACAAGGAAGAAAAGGGCGAGAAGGGCCAGGCCCGGGTAGAGAACCTGGAAGAGCTGGTCAGCGCCGCCCGCGCCTTCGAGAACCCCGAGGACGAGGACATCCCGCCGCTGGTGGCCTTCCTCGACCACACCGCGCTGGAGGCCGGCGACACCCAGGCCGACGCCTTCGAGGACAGCGTGCAGCTGATGACCCTGCACAGCGCCAAGGGCCTGGAATTCCCCCTGGTGTTCCTGGCCGGCATGGAAGAAGGCCTGTTCCCGCACAAGATGAGCCTGGAGGAGCCCGGCCGCCTGGAAGAGGAACGCCGCCTGGCCTACGTCGGCATCACCCGCGCCATGCAGCGCCTGGTGCTGACCTACGCCGAGACGCGCCGCCTGTACGGCAGCGAGACCTACAACAAGGTCTCGCGCTTCGTCCGCGAGATCCCGCCGGGCCTGATCCAGGAAGTGCGCCTGTCCAACTCGGTGAGCCGGCCGCTGTCGGGCAACCAGCGCAGCGGCAGCCTGTTCAGCGGCGCCGGCGTGCCGGAAACCCCCTTCGCCCTCGGCCAGTCGGTACGCCACCCGCTGTTCGGCGACGGCGTGATCCTCAACTTCGAAGGCTCCGGCGCCCAGGCCCGGGTGCAGGTGAACTTCGACAGCGAAGGCAGCAAGTGGCTGATGCTCGGCTACGCCAAGCTGGAGGCGGTGTAGGCCTCCAGCGCTCTCAGCGTTTGGGGCAGAGCGTCGACTGCATGTCCGCCAGACTGTAGCCCTCCTGTTGCGGCAACAGGAACTTGTCGACCAGTAGCGGCCGGCCGATGCGCCCGGCGAAGCGCGCCCCGCCCTTGCCGTCGCTGCCGACGTAGGTCGGGTTGGCCAGCGGCGCGGCGCTGCCGGGCCGGTGGAGCAACTGCTCGCTGTGCATCACCGCCCTGCCGTTGAGGTACAGGGTAAAGCGGCTGGCGCCCGGGCCCGGGAAGGGGAATCCGGAGGGCGGGTTGATGGTGAAGCTGGCCACCAGCGTGTTGCACGAGCGCTCCAGCGCCAGCGGCTCGCTGTCGACCTGCACCTCGCCATGGCGCATGTGCAGGCGCCCCCGCTCCAGCCACAGACGCCACACGCCGTCCTGCTCGACCAGCACCTGGCGCTTGTCGCCCGGCGCCTTGCCCAGCCCCAGGCCCAGCGAATAGGAGTCGAACACCGGCGCGCGCTGGAAGTCGCGGCCGCTCAGGTAACCCGCGCTGGCCGCGGTCGGCGGGTGCCAGTCCAGCGGCACCGGACGCACGCGTCGTTCCCAGTCGCGGATGCGCGCCGAGGCCTGCTCTGCGGTGAACGCCGGCATGCCGCTCTGGACCAGCGGCCCCTGGCCAACCGGCCCGCTGACCGGGGCATTCAGCACCTTGCCGTAGATGTCGCGGTAGAACAGGCCCTGGCCGGGAACGTGGCCGGCGTAGATCATGCCGAACTGCATCAGGTCGGCGCCCCAGTACAGGTCCTTGAACGGCGGCAAGGGACGTTCCTTGGCCAGCGGCGCCGAGAGGTCGCGGCCGGTGAGGCCGGCGACCGGGTGGCCGCCGGCCATGCCCAGCAGGGTCGGGTAGATGTCGGTGATGTGGGTCACCGAGTCGATGTCCCGGTCGTTGTGATGGCCCGGCCAGAAGATCATCAACGGCGTGCGCACGCCGCCTTCGAGGTAGGTCGCCTTGGTCCCGGAGAGCGGGTAGTTGCTGTCCCGGTTATGGTTGGGGCTGCCGTTGTCGCTGCTGAACACCACGATGGTGCGCTCGGCCTGGCCGCTTTCCCGCAGCGCGTCGAGCACCCGTCCGACGTTGTGGTCGAGCTGTTCGAGCAGGGCCAGATAATTGCCCTCGGGAGTGTCCGGCCAGCGCTGGCGGAAGCTCTCGGACGGCTGGATCGGCGTATGCGGGGCCAACAGCCACAAGTTGATGAACCAGGGCTTCTGTTCCGTGGCGCCGGCGCGGATCAGCTGCACCGCGCGGTCGGTGAGCAGATCGTCGAGGTGCCCCTGGACCTGCCGCGGCGCCTCGTCGTTCTGCTGCAGCCAGGGGTTGATGTAGGTCGGCCGACGCGCCACCAGGCGGCCCTGGGCATCGGGCCCCTGCAGCACGAAGTGGTTGAGCATTCCGTACCAGTCGTCGAAGCCCTGGTGGTTGGGACGGATCTGCGGGTATTCGAGCGCCTCGCCCAGGTGCCACTTGCCCAGGTGGTGGGTGCTGTAGCCCAGCCGCGCCAATGCCTTGGGCAGCGTCACCAGGTCCGGCGACAGGCCCAGGCCGTCGGGCTCGAAGCCGATGCTCACCGGGGCCCGGCCGGTGATCAACGCGGCCCGGCTCACCGAACAGGTGCTGTCGGTGTAGTGCTGGCGGAAGCGGATCGACTGGCGGCTGAGCTGGTCGATGGTGGGCGTGCGGGCCTTGCCGTCGCCCCAGGAGCCAATGTCGTTCACCCCCAGGTCATCGGAGAGGATGAACAGGATGTTGGGCCGCTGCGACAATTCGGCAGCATTGCCCTGCAACGAACCGAACAGCAGAATGGAGCCCACCAGCAGGACCCGGGCCAGCAGCGCCGGAGCCGACTGCCGAAGATGACGGAACATGAGCAGGATTCCCGAACAATGATAAAGAGTCTCTTCCGAACGCACGGGGAGCCGAAAAGCACTCCCTGCGAGAACGGCCTTCTACTGGACTATGCCGGCCTGGAACAACGGGTCGCCGAGCAGGCGCCACGCTACCAGTCCAACAGTCCCTTTGCGCACATCGTCATCGACGACTTTCTCCCGGCCTCCACCATTTCCCGCCTTCTCGCCGAATACCCCGCCGACCAGCAGAGCCCGATCTGGAACGACGCCTCGCACCGTGACAAGAGCAGTGGCGAATACGTCCAGCAACTCAAGCGCAACGTCCGTGACGTGCTGCGCATGCCCCCCACCTACCGCCAACTGTTCTGGGAACTGAACTCCCAGCCCTTCCTCGCCTACCTGGCGCAGCTCACCGGCATCGGCAACCTGATTCCCGACCCCAACCTGCGCGGCGCCGGCATCCACCAGATCTCCCGCGGCGGCTTCCTCAAGGTGCACACCGACTTCTGCACCCACCGCGACTTCGGCCTCGACCGGCGCCTGAACGTGCTCATCTACCTCAACGACGACTGGCAGGCGGCCTACGGCGGCGAGCTGGAGCTCTGGGACGCGCAGATGCAGGGGCCGCCGACCCGCGTCCTGCCGATCCTCAACCGCTGCGTGGTGTTCAGCACCACCGATACCTCCCTGCACGGCCACCCCCGCCCCCTCACCTGCCCCGAGGGCGTCTACCGCCGTTCCCTGGCCCTGTACTACTACACCAACGGCCGGCCGGAAGGCGAAGCCACGCCGGGCTTCGCCACCCACTGGCGCGACACCCCGGACGGCTACTGAAGCAACGCGCCGGCGCTGCCTCGCGGTTCCGCCGGGGCAGCGCCGGCGTAGCGCCGCTTCAGGCGCAGGAACGGCCGCTCCAGCAGGTAGAACGACAGGCTGGCCAGCAGCAGTGTCAGCAGCGAACCCGGGCCCAGGATGGTCCAGGGCGAAGCACCGCCGTCGCGCATGAACACGTAGATCGGGAAGTGCCACAGGTAGAGCCCGTAGGAAATCCGCCCCAGCCAGGTCAGGCCAGGCAGGCTGAGCAGGCGCTCGACCCAGCCGCCGCGATTGCAGAGCACGTTGAGCAGCAGGCACGCCGCGCTGAGCTCGACCCCGGCCAGCATCCAGTAGTACAGGCGCATGTCCACCCAGTAATGCGCCCGGCTGGCGACCCCCGCCAGGTACAGCACCGCCACTACCGCCAGCACGCCGAGCAGGCGCCCGGCCCAGGGCCGGCGTAGCGCCTGCAGCAGCCCGAAGCCCTCGGCCAGGCCCAGGGCACAGCCGACCATCAGCGCATCCAGGCGGGTGTCCAGGCCGTTGTACAGGCGATCCGCCTCCGCGCCCTGCCAGGCCAGCAGCACACGCCAGCCCCAGGACGCCAACGCCAGGCCCAGGGCCACCAGCACCAGCCGGCGCGCGCCGCCGAGGTAGCGCAGCAGCCCCAGCAGAAGCAGCGGCCAGAACAGATAGAACTGCTCCTCCATCGCCAGCGACCAGGTATGCCCCAGGCCCTCCACCGGGTTCAGCGAGAAGGCCCGCGCCCAGTTGCTGGTGTAGCTGGCCGCCAGCGCCACGCTTTGCAGGTAGCGTTCGAGCACCTTGCCATCGAAACGCCACAGGCAGTAGCCGAGGAACACCAGCAGCAACAGGCTGAACGCCGGCAACAGGCGCAGACAGCGGCGCAGGTAGAAGCGGCGCAGGCTGATGCCGCCGCTGTCGCGGTACTCCTCGACCAGCAGCAGGCTGATCAGGAAACCACTCAGCACGAAGAACAGGTCCACCCCGATCATCCCGCCGGTCAGGGCGGCGGGCCAGGCGTGGAACACCATCACCGTCAGCACGGCGCAACCCCGCAGCCCGTCCAGGCCCGGCATGTGGGCCGGGCGCGGGGCTGTGTGGCGATCAGTGATATTCATCGGCGCAGAACCCGCGCCGGCCCAAGGCCGGCAATCCAGCGCCCCGTACCTGCCGCAGGCAGGGAAACATCAGCGGCAATAGGTCTGCACACGAGGCTCACCGAACACGTAGCCATCGAACAGCTTGCGGCCCGCTGTTAGCGAGTAAGTGTCGAGTACCGTTCGGCCCAGCAACGCCACCCCGGTCACCTTCTGCTCGCCATCCACGAAGAATACATAACGGTAATGCTTGCCACCGGTGCTTCCCAGCTTGCCCTGGACCTGCGAGGCCTGGTGAGCGGCGTCTACCTGCCTGGCGTCCAGTTGCTCCACCGGGCAAGGAGTGGCCTGAAGCCCGGCGATGGGCTGGCCGACGCTGTTGGCCGGGAAGGCGGAGGCCGCGCTGAAGATGGAGACCCCGGCCTGGCGCGCATTGCCGAAGTAGCGACGCATTTCGTCGGCGCTGGCGAACGGGAACAGCCGCGCCGGCGCCTGCGGGTCATCGATCCCCATCTGCAGCCCCAGGGCCAGCACGGCCTTGGCGTGAGGAGCCAGGGAAATCGGATCCGGATCGTGGAAGTACAGGGCGCGCTGCTGTTGCCCGGTCAACAGCGCGGCAACCAGCAGGAACAGCACCCGGACCGCGGTCTGTGCCTTGAAACGCAGTTGCCAACGTGCCACCACCAGGATCAGCAAGGCGCTCCACATGCTCAGCGCCGGCGTGGTGTAGCGGCTGGAGGCCGCCAGTTCGATGTTGAACAGCGAGCGGCCGAAGGCAGTGGCGCCCGCGGTACAGAAGATGAACAGCACGTAGGCCAGCAGCCCCAGGGCGAACGGCGAACGTCGCAACGGCGACACCAGCAGGTAGAGGCTCAGCAGCACGGCGCCGAGCCCGGCGGCGACGGCCACCTGGATGTTGCCGAAGACCCAGTAGAAGGGATTGCCCAGGTAGGCCAGCGCATAGGCGATGACCTTGAACGGATGATTGACCAGCAGGCTGGGGCCGAACTTGCGTCCGGGCGTTTCCTCGTAGCCGAAGAAAAACAGTCCGATCGCCAGGGCCGCGACTACAACGACCAGCGCCGTACGGCGCCAGGAGCGCGTGGTGATGGCGGTGAGCAGGACCAGGATCGGCAGGGCGAAGATGCCATTGGCCATCGAGAAGGCGCTGCAGAACCCCAGGACCAGGCTGGCCAGCGCCCAGCCGGCGCTGCCGCCGTGCTCGACGCTGCGCCCATGGGCGTAGAAGCACAACAGGGGGAACAGGTAGACCAGGTAGAACTGGCTCTGGAACTCCCAGGTGATGTTCTGCCACTGCATCCACGCCAGGCTGGTCATGCTCAGGCAGGCCAGCAGCGGCATCCGCACGTCCGGGTTGGCCGTGCCGAGGATGCGCAGGGCATAGCGGTACAGCGTCCAGCATATCGCCAGCATCAGCGCTATGTTCAGCGGGATGAGCAGCAGATTGCGGCCGCCGAAGTAGCGCATGTCCAGCCAGAAGAAGATCTTCGAGAAGAAGATCCTGTGGTCGTAATGCTGGTGCCACCAGGCCCAGGGATCGGTGAGAGACCGCAGGTAGAAGTCGACGATACCTTCCCAACTGTCGCTGAGGGGCACCGGCGAATAGTTCAGCCAGGCGCCGTAGATTGTCGAGGCGAGGAACCACAGCGCGGCCAGGACCGCCAGCCAATGGAACACGCGGGAAGTCACTCTGTTCGCAGATTGCACCGTGTCATCCGTTTTCTTGTTGTACAGACTGCCGATCAAAGCAGGGTCCTCCGGCCGACGGGCCGTCTTGGAGTCAGAAGGTCTCAAGGCACTTGGCTGAAGCGAATTCGCCGGCCCCGACGAGAAACGCCTGGAACAGGCTCGGCGGACGCCGCTCGAGGGTCAGCCAGGGCAGGTTGTCTATCACGCCCAGCCCAACCACGCGCCCGCTGTCGTCGCCCAGCGCCAGGTAATCGAAGCGGCGCGCCTGCGCCTCGGGCAGCGTGCCGCTGACCCGCAGGATCCCGCCGCTGGCGCTGCTCCACGCCTCTGCGCGCACGTCCCGCACCTCGCAGGGCCGGCCTGGCAGTTGCCCGATATCGCGTCCGAGCAGCGCCGCCAGAGCGGAGAGATCCGAATGCGGATCGTCGAAGATGGAAATCCTGGCGGCACGGGCACGCTGGAATTGTTCCCGCGCCTCACCGGCGCCGAGCTGGCCCAAGGGCTTCTCGCTTTCGCCCAACTGATAAGACAACAGTGCGGCCTGCCGGGCCTTGTCGGGCACTGCCCAGTAGTCGATACGCAGCGTATTGAACTGACCCGCTAGCAGCACCAGGAACACCGCGAGAAAAGCCAGTGCCGGTACCCAGCGCGCCAAGCGCCAGGCATCCGGCAGCAAGCGCAGCGACAACAGCAGCAATGCCGCCCACATGAGCAACGCCGGGGTGGTATAGCGGCTGACCAGGGCCGTGTCGTAACCCATGAAGCTACGCCCCAGGCTGGTCAAGCCGGCGCTGATCACCACGTAACCGACGAAGCCCAGCAGCGCCAGGCAGAAGGGGTCGCGGCGGCTGCGCAGGCAATTCACCAGCAAGGCCGCAAACAGCGCCAGGCCCAGGTAGCCCATCGTCATTGCGAAGGGCACCTTGCCGTCCACAGCCACTGCCGGGGCACCACCGAGGTAACAGACCATGTAATTGACGAAGGGCAGCGTATGCTCGACCAGGATCCGCAGGCCCAGATCGGTGGCAGGCCCTTTCACGTAGTCGGAGAAGTACAGCCCCCACACCAATACAGCGGTGAGCAGACAGATGGCGAAGCGCCGGCCGGGCCCCCAGCGCAACAGGCTGAAGAGGGCCATCACCGGCAGGCAGAACAACCCGCTGATCATGCTGAAGGTAGCCAGGACGCCCAGAGCGAGAGCCCCCCAGAAAGCCCCCCGGCCCTGCTCGGCGCGCGCCAGCCAGTAAAGCGCCAGCAACGGCAGTGCGAAGGCAGCGATGAACTGGTTCTGGAAAGGCGACGCGGCGTTATCGTGCTGCAGCCATGAGAAGCACATCAACGCCAAGGTGCAGTACAGCAACCAGAGTCCCTGCGCCGAGTATCCGGGGAACAGCCGGCGCGAAAAGGCCACCAGCGTCGCCCAGGCCAGCCCCAGCAGCAGGAAATTCAGCACCACCAGAATGACGGCGCGACCAGCGAAGTAACGCAGGTCCAGCCAGAAGAACAGCTTGGAAAGAAGAATCCGGTGCTCGTTGTGCTGGCGCCACCAGGCCTGGAAGGACTCCGAGTCCAGGTAGAAGCCTATGTAGCCGGTCCAGGAGTCCAGGTAGGGGATGGGCGAATAGTGCACCCAGGCGAAATAGGCCAATGACAGCAGGAACGCCAAGGCAGCAGTTCCCGCCAGCAGGCAAGAAACGCCCAGCAGAGGTAGGGCCCGCTCGCGATTATCCGGCAGCATTGCGGCTGCATCAGCGCGCATCCGTCGCGCCCTCCATCGCCACCGGCTTGCTGGCGAAGACCGGCAGGCGGGCCTTCAGGTTGAGGAATGGCCGCTCGATGCAGCGGTAGCAGGCGAAGGACAGCAGCCAGATGAGCGGCAGGCTCCCCACCAGGGCCAACCAGTGCAGTGGCTGCAAGGGCGTGGCCATTTGCTGGGTGGCCAGGCGTACCCAGTACAGCAGGTAGAACTGCACGGGGACATGCACCAGGTAGAGGGAGTAGGAGATCTTGCCGATATGCTCCAGCAGCGGGTTGAGCAACAGCGACCTGACGCCGCCGCGCAGATGCAGGCTGCACAGCAGCAGGCAGCCCCAGAGCAGGGCCTCCAGGTTGTGATACATGGGCAGGCGGTCCACGGCCGGGCGCTGCCCTACTTCACCGTACCAGGCCAGTAACGCCAGCAATGCTGCCAGCGCCACGCTGCCGACGAGCCCGGCCACGCCGCGGCGCCCGAGCCATCGCGCCGACCATCCGCTGTTGTACAGCCAGGCGAAGAACGCCCCCGCGAGGAAGGCGCCCCCTCGGCCGAACAACGAGTCAGCGATGCTCCAGTGCCCGGGAGCCGCCAGCCACTGCCGATCGCTGAGCAGATACAGGTGCGCCGCGGCCCAGGCCAGCAAGGCCAGGGCCACCACCCAGCGACCCAGCCGCCAGCGCAGCAGCAGCATGGTCCAGGGCAGCAGCAGATAGAACTGGATCTCGGTGCACAGCGACCACCAGGGCACGCTGAAGGGAAACAGGCCGAAGCCGACCGGGATGAAGAACAGCGCCTTCAGGGCATCCGCGCTACCGGTGAAGAGCCAGGCGACCAGGATAGCCAGGTAGTACAGCGGCAGGATGCGCAAGGCGCGCGCCCAGTAGAAACGCCGGATGTCGATGTCCCGGCGCTGCCGCAGCGCTTCCAGGAACGGCAGGCTGAGCAGGAAGCCGCTGAGCACGAAGAACAGCGTGACGCCGGTATTGCCGGCGGCGATTATCTTCATCCACGCCGGCGCCGCAGCGCCCAGGCCGTGATCACCGCGGTCGCCGAAAAGAATACCGAAATAGTGGAAGCCCATGACCAGCAGGACCGCCCAACCGCGCAGCGACTCCAGTTCCGGCAGGTAGTGCGCAGGCCGGCGCAGCCCCTCAATGGTCTGCGACATGGCCCAGGGCCCGCAGCGATTCGCGCTTGATCTGCTCGTCGGCGAAGGGATCGCGCCCATCGTTGGCGAAACGCTGGAAGCGCTTCTGCGCCCACTCGGCGGACAGCTCCAGGAAGCGCGTCGCCGGCCACTTGAACTGCCCCAGCAGCAAGGGTTCCAGGGTCGGGGAATGGTAGGGCTGGCCACGAATCGCCAGGTACTCCTCCTGCTGGCGCTGGAGGATCTGTTCGCGGCGGCCGGATTCGGAGGTGGTCACTCCACCATGCAACTGATGGAAGGAACCCTCCCCGGCCAGCACCACCAGCTGGGTAGCGGGAAGCATCGCCAGGCGCCGGTAGACGTCCAGGTTCAGCATGCCGCCGCCTGGGCACTGGAAGCGTTCGTCGGCCTGGCCGATCTCGCGGAAGCACTCGGCGCTCGCGAACAGGCAGTTGCACTCCATGAACGGCTGCAGGGCCCCGCGCGCGTTGCCGGGGCTCCAGCAGGCGATGTCGAACAGGCCATAGCCGTTGCGCGGCCAGTCCACCGACTGCAGCAGGCCGATCTCGCTGGCTTCGGAATAGCCGTTGGTCAGGTGGAACTGCTGGTCGTGCTCGCCCAGGTGGAAGCCTGGCACCGCCACCAGCGCCTGCTCGTTCATGCGGAAGGCCATCAGGGTGTGCTTGATCACCCCCGGGGTGACCATGCGCGCACCGTCGATCAGCAGTCCGATATAGCGCCCCCGGGCCTGGGCGAAGGCGAAATTGATCGCCGCCGCCGGCGACACCCCCGGCTCATCCCGCAGGAAGTAGCGGAAGTCGCCCGGCAATTCGGCGATGGCCTGGGCATCCAGGGTGCGCGCGGAGCGGTTCTCCACCGCTATCACTTCGTAATCGGCGGCATCGACATCCTGCTGGTAGTCGCTGGCCAGGCTGCGCAAGGTGTTCAGCGCCTGGCGCTGCATGTCGTAGGCGATGACGATGATCGATAGCAGGGGCTGGCGTTGCTCGCTCATTGCGGCCGTACCTGGGTCAGCGAATGTTCGAGGAAGCGCAGAACGTGCGGATGCGGCGAGCCCAGCAGGATCGGCCGCACGCACGGCGGCGAACGGTCGTCGCCGCGGATCTCGCGATCCTGGTCGTCGAGTTGCTTGTAGACGCGCTCGCGCTCTTCCTTCAGGGTGCCGGTGGTCACGCCGCCGTGGAACTGGTGGAAGGAGCCTTCGCTGTAGAGCAGGTAGAAAGGCGTATCGGGCATCTCGAGGAGGCGCTTGTACAGATCGAGGTTGGCGTTGCCGCCGCCGAAGTCGTTGTAGCGCGGGTTCACCCCGCCGAGCTGGCGCCACTTGCGCCGCGACATGGCGATGAAGTTGCTCTCGTAGTTGGCCTGGAAAAAGCCGCCCCGGCACGAGCCGCTGAGCACGGCGATGTCGAACAGCCGGTAACCGTTCTCCGGCCAGTTGATCTGCCGCAGCAGGCCCGCCTCGACCTCCTCGTTGTAGCCTTCGTTCACCGCCACCTGCTGCAGCTTGTGGCCGATGTGGTAGCCGGGAGCGGAGACCGCCGCATGGGGCTCCAGGCGGAAGGCGTCGAGGGCCCCCCTGATCACCCCGGGGGTCACCATGCGCGCACCGTCGATCATGATCGCCAGGTGGCTGCCGCGGGCCACCGAGGCGCCGAAATTGATCGCATGCACCGGCGTGCGCTCGCTCTCCTGGCGGTGGTAGTAGCGGACGTTGCCGCCCTGCGCCAGGGCCCGAGCGGCCCCCAGCAGGCGATCCGAGTGGTTCTCCACCACTATGACTTCGTAGTCGCTTTCGCGCACGCCGTGCTGATAGCGCACGCTCAGCGAATGCAGGGTCCGTTCGGCCTGGTCGGGCATCTTGTAGACGATCAGGATGATCGACAGCTTGGGTCTGCGCAGCAATGACAGCATGGGAACTCCGGCCTCAGCGGGCGATGGCCTGAAGTTGCCGGTAGATCTTGTCGATCTGCGCGGGCAAGGCTTCGGCCTGCGGCGTCACATGATGGCGCAGCTCGGCGCTGAAGAAGCGCTCCTCGGGCATGCGCTGCAGCGCCAGTTCATCGAGTACCCCGTTGAGCTTGCGGTGCAGCACCGCTTCGTCCTCATCGAAGCACAGCACCGGGAAGGCGGCCTGCCGGTGCAGGTCCAGCAGACGCTGGTTGTAGGCCGCCCAGATGGCGAAGGCGCGCTCGCGCGGCATGCCGCCGCGGGCATCCAGGGACTGCGCCACGGCCTGCGGGTGGCGGAAGATGCCGACGTAGCCCAGGGAAGGCAGCAACTGCTGCCAGCCCTCGATCACCAGGATCGCCCGCGGGTCCTTGAACCCCCAGCGCGGCACCTCGCGGTAATCGTCGATCAGCGCCCGGGCCTCGGCGAACTCGGCGTCGCTCCAGCGGATC
>Ga0222426_100888_pt1 | contig 14634 bp, 9 predicted proteins | sample 2B50Ametagenome_FD_180087 | JGI IMG/M metagenome (GOLD analysis project Ga0222426, IMG submission 180087) | Enriched microbial communities from leaf-cutter ant dump, University of Wisconsin, Madison, United States - 2B50A (version 2) | ecosystem: Environmental > Terrestrial > Nest > Insects nest >... | reverse complement strand
CTGCAGGACAACGCCCTGGACCAGGCGATGGTCGCCGAGATGCTCTCGCTGCCCAGCGAGGCTTACCTCACCGAACTGAGCGAGGAAGCCGACGTCGAGGCCATCCACGCCGCCCGCGAGTTCGCCCGCAAGCGCATCGCCGAGGCCCTGCGCGAGCCGCTGTGGCAGCGTTACCAGGCCAACCGCGAGGCCTCGCGCAAGACGCCGTACGTGGCCGAGGCCGAGCACATCGCCCGGCGCAGCCTGCAGAACATCGCGCTGTCCTACCTGATGCTGGTGGGCGGCGACGAAGTGCTGGCGGCCTGCCTCGAGCAGTACGAGGCCTGCGACAACATGACCGAACGCCTCACCGCCCTGGCGGTGCTGGTCAACTCGCCGTACGACGACGAGAAGGCCAAGGGCCTGGAAATGTTCGCCGACTACTTCAAGGACAACCCGCTGGTGATGGACCAGTGGTTCAGCGTGCAGGCCGGCTGCACCCTGCCCGGCGGCCTGGAGCGCGTGCAGGCGCTGATGGGCCACCCGGCCTTCACCCTGAAGAACCCGAACAAGATCCGCGCCCTGATCGGCGCCTTCGCCAACCAGAACCTGGTCAACTTCCACCGCGCCGACGGGGCGGGCTACCGCTTCCTGGCCGACCAGGTGATCACCCTCAACGCGCTCAACCCGCAGATCGCCTCGCGCCTGCTGGCGCCGCTGACCCGCTGGCGCAAGTACGCCCCGGCGCGCCAGGCCCTGATGCGCGCCGAGCTGGAGCGCATCCTGGCCTCCGGCGAGCTGTCCAGCGACGTCTACGAGGTGGTCAGCAAGAGCCTCGCCTGACGCTGCTCCCGGCTGACGAAAAAAGGTGTTATCGGCCCTGCCGGTAACACCTTTTTTTCGCCTGTGGACTTGCGGGCGCAGCTGTCTCGCCAACAGCGCCGAGAGCTTTTCGTAGGATGGGTTGAGCCTGCGAAACCCATGCGGTGGTGGTGATGGGTATCGCTTCGCTCAACACCATCCTACGGCGGTGCTCCTCCTGCCATGCAGGCCGACAGCGCCGAGGCGCTTTTCGTAGGAGCGAGCTTGCTCGCGAACCCGCCAGTCACTGGGTTATTCCCCTTCGGGCCAGCGCAAGCGCTGTTCGCGATGAAGCCGCGTCCCGCGTTCGCGGGAATGACGGGATATAGGACGGGATATAGATAGGCGTTTCAGGATGACTCTGGAGTTTCCGGCAACTCAGGACAGCCCCCTCTCCCGCTTGCGGGAGAGGGCTGGGGAGAGGGTGCTCTAAAGCCCAGCACCTAAAGTCCCCGGCAAACCCCATTCGCGAGCAAGCTCGCTCCTACGGGAAAGCACCCACGCGGCGAAAGCCACGCAGCAAATTCCCAAGTGTTCCCACGAGCACCTCCAGGTACCCGGAAATACCCGGAGTGTTACCGTCGGTATCTTTTTTCCTGTCCGCTGGAGGCCGCGTGGCTACTGGGCTGCAGCTTTCCATAGTCCTTTTGGATGACTCCCGCTGCGCTTAACAAAAGATAACGTGCCTTTAATTGTCAGGCTGCAGAAAGGCTGGCATATAACGACCACTCCCTATCCGCCTGCAATAAAAACAAAGAGGTAAGGCTATATGCGTGAGCATCTGCGGCACGCCACCGGCGAGCTGTCCGTGCGTTCGTCCGGGCTCTCGGTTTCCGCCACCCCGTCCCCCCTGCGCAAATCGCTTTCGCTGCTCGGCGCGTTCTCGCTGCTGTGGCTGGCGGCCGCCCCGTTGCATGCCGGTGCGAGCGAAGCGCCGGCCAGCGACACCGATGGCTACGCCATCGCCTCGGCCAAGGCCCCGAGCAGTCTGCTGCTGAGCGTCAGCCACGCCGGCAAGCGCCTGGTGGCGGTCGGCGACCGGGGGCACATCCTCTATTCCGACGACAACGGCAAGACCTGGGCCCAGGCCAAGGTGCCCACCCGCCAGCTGCTGACCGCGGTGTTCTTCGTCAACGACAAGAAGGGCTGGGCGGTCGGCCACGACGCGCAGATCCTCGCCAGCGAGGACGGCGGCGCCACCTGGACGCGCCAGTTCGAAGACCTCAAGCGCGAAGCGCCGCTGCTGGACGTGTGGTTCCAGGACGAGAGCCACGGCCTGGCCGTGGGCGCCTACGGCGCCATGCTGGAAACCCACGACGGCGGCAAGAACTGGGAAGACGTCAGCGAACGCCTGGACAACGAAGACCAGTTCCACCTCAACGGCATCGCCGCGGTGAAGGATTCCGGCCTGCTGGTGGTGGGCGAATCCGGCAGCCTGTTCCGCTCGAAGGACTGGGGCGCCACCTGGGAGAAACTGCAGGGCCCCTACGAGGGTTCGCTGTTCGGCGCCGTCGGCACCGCCCAGCCCGGCACCGTGCTGATCTACGGCCTGCGCGGGCACCTGTTCCGCTCCACCGATTTCGGCGACACCTGGCAACAGGTGGCGCTGCCCATCGCCGGTGACGGCACCCTGGAGTTCGGCCTGGCCGAAGGCTCGCTGCTGCCCGATGGCAGCATCGCCGTGGTCGGCAACAGCGGCAGCGTGCTGGTGAGCAAGGACGACGGCCGCACCTTCAACATCTTCAACCGGCCCGACCGCCTGGCGCTGGCCGGGGTCGGCGCGGCCGGCGACGGCAACCTGGTCCTGGTCGGCCAGGGCGGCATCCACCTGGCTTCGGCGACCGGCGCCGAGCTGACAGAACAACAATGAGCCGGGGAAGCCCTATGAACGCAGTCAACTCGCATCACCAGGACAAGGCGACCTTGCTCGAACGCCTGATCTTCAACAACCGCCCGGTCGTGATCGTCATCTGCCTGCTGGTGACCCTGTTCCTCGCCTTCCAGGCGACCCAGGTACGGCCGTCCACCAGCTTCGAGAAGATGATCCCGCTCAAGCACCCGTTCATCCAGAACATGCTGAGCCACATCAACGACCTCTCCAACCTCGGCAACACCGTGCGCATCTCGGTGGAAGCGGTGAACGGCGACATCTTCACCAAGGAATACATGGACACCCTGCGGCAGATCCATGACGAGGTGTTCTACATCCCCGGCGTCGACCGTTCCGGCCTGAAGTCGCTGTGGAGCCCCAGCGTGCGCTGGACCGAGGTGACGGAAGAGGGCTTCGCCGGCGGCGAGGTCATCCCGCAGACCTACGACGGCTCGGCCAAGGCCCTGGACAAGCTGCGCGACAACGTCCTCAAATCCGGCCAGATCGGCCGCCTGGTGGCGAACAACTTCAAGTCCAGCATCGTCGACGTGCCGCTGCTGGAGGTCTACCCCGACGCCCAGGACCAGAGCAAGCTGCTGAAGCTGGACTACCGCCAGTTCTCCCATGAGCTGGAAGAGAAGATCCGCGACAAGTATCAGGCGCAGAACCCCAACGTGAAGATCCACATCGTCGGCTTCGCCAAGAAGGTCGGCGACCTGATCGACGGCCTGGTCATGGTGGTGGGCTTCTTCGGCATCTGCTTCGTCATCACCCTGGTGCTGCTGCTGTGGTTCACCAAGTGCGTGCGCTCCACCATCGCCGTGCTCTCCACCACCCTGGTGGCGGTGATCTGGCAGCTCGGCCTGCTGCACACCATCGGCTTCGGGCTGGACCCGTACTCGATGCTGGTGCCCTTCCTGATCTTCGCCATCGGTATTTCCCACGGGGTGCAGAAGATCAACGGCATCGCCCTGCAGTCCAGTGACGCGGAAACCCCGCTGCTGGCCGCTCGGCGCACCTTCCGCCAGCTGTTCCTGCCGGGCATGATCGCCATCCTCGCCGACGCCGTGGGCTTCATCACCCTGCTGGTGATCGACATCGGGGTGATCCGCGAGCTGGCCATCGGCGCCTCCATCGGCGTGGCGGTGATCGTCTTCACCAACCTGATCCTGCTGCCGGTGGCGATCTCCTACATCGGCATCAGCAAGCGCGCCGTGGAGCGCAGCAAGAAGGACGCCGTGCGCGAGCACCCGTTCTGGCGCCTGCTGTCCAACTTCGCCAGCGCCAAGGTGGCGCCCATCTCCATCCTGATCGCCCTGGTGATGTTCGCCGGCGGCCTCTGGCAGGGCCACCACCTGAAGATCGGCGACCTCGACCAGGGTGCGCCGGAACTGCGTCCGGACTCGCGCTACAACCAGGACAACGACTTCATCATCCGCAACTACTCCACCAGCTCCGACGTGCTGGTGGTGATGGTCGAGTCGGCGGCCGAGGGCTGCTCCGCACACCAGACGCTGCAGGCCATCGACGAGCTGTCGTGGAAGCTGGAGAACACCGAGGGCGTGCAGTCGGCCATCTCCCTGGTCACCGTGTCCAAGCAGGTGATCAAGGGCATGAACGAGGGCAACCTGAAGTGGGAGACCCTGTCGCGCAACAAGGACGTGCTGAACAACTCCATCAGCCGCGCCGACGGCCTGTACAACAGCGCCTGCTCGCTGGCGCCGCTGCTGGTGTTCCTCAACGACCACAAGGCCGAGACCCTCGACCGCGCCGTGCTCGCCGTGCAGGAGTTCGCCAAGGACCACGAGAAGGATGACCTGAAGTTCAAGCTCGCCGCGGGCAACGCCGGCATCGAGGCGGCCACCAACGAGGTGATCAAGCAGTCCGAGCTGATCATCCTGGTGCTGGTGTACATCTGCGTGGCGGTCATGTGCATGATCACCTTCCGCTCCTTCACCGCGACCCTCTGCATCGTCCTGCCGCTGATCCTCACCTCGGTGCTGGGCAACGCGCTGATGGCCACCCTCGGCATCGGCGTGAAGGTGGCGACGCTGCCGGTGATCGCCCTCGGCGTGGGTATCGGCGTGGACTACGGGATCTACATCTACACCCGCCTGGAGTCCTTCCTGCGCCAGGGCCTGTCGCTGCAGGAGGCCTACTACGAGACGCTGAAGTCCACCGGCAAGGCCGTGCTGTTCACCGGCCTGTGCCTGGCCATCGGCGTGGCCACCTGGATCTTCTCGGCGATCAAGTTCCAGGCCGACATGGGCCTGATGCTGACCTTCATGCTGCTGTGGAACATGTTCGGCGCGCTCTGGCTGCTGCCGGCCCTGGCTCGCTTCCTGATCAACCCGGAGAAGGTCCGGGCGAAGAAGGCGTCGATCCTGGTCCACTGATCCTGGCGTGACCCAGAAAACCGCGGCTCCGGCCGCGGTTTTTTTTGCTCGCCGGGGCGACGGCGGGCGGATCCGCGGACGGGAAATATCCGGACGTGTAGGAGCGGGCCCTGCCCGCGAATCGCGCGCAGGGCGCGCTCCTACAAGGAAGCGCTGCCGAGGTGCTTTTCGTAGGAGCGAGCTTGCTCGCGAATGGGGTTTGCCGGTGGCGTAGGTGTTGGGCTCAAGAGCGCCCTCTCCCCAACCCTCTCCCGCAAGCGGGAGAGGGGGCTGTCCTGAGCGGCCGGAAAATCCGCAGCAATCCTGATACTCCTCCTGGCTACGTCGCCACTCCCAGCGTAGGGCGAATAACCGTTCGCGGTTATCCGCCGTTGGCCTTGGCCGCCCCCCCGGGATTTCGTCGGAAATCCGCGCCACACCTGGTTCCGGCAAAGTTGGAACACTTCCTGCAAATACCCTGTCGGCGCCACTCTCGGCGTCAAAAGTTTGTTGTACCAGGGTAGGGGAGTTCGGGGTGGATCGTACGCAATTGATCGGAACAGTGCGCAGCAACCTGGCCGGCCTGGGCCGTGGCAACCTGGGTGTGCCGCTGCTGCTGCTGGCGATGCTGGGCATGATGACCCTGCCGATCCCGCCGTTCCTGCTGGACGTGCTGTTCACCTTCAACATCGCCCTGTCCATCGTCGTCCTGCTGGTCTGCGTGTACGCCCTGCGGCCGCTGGACTTCGCCGTGTTCCCGACCATCCTGCTGGTCGCCACCCTGCTGCGCCTGGCGCTGAACGTCGCTTCCACCCGCGTGGTGCTGCTCCACGGCCACGACGGCCACGCCGCCGCCGGCAAGGTGATCCAGGCCTTCGGCGAAGTGGTGATCGGCGGCAACTACGTGGTCGGCATCGTGGTCTTCGCCATCCTCATGATCATCAACTTCGTGGTGGTCACCAAGGGCGCCGGGCGTATCTCCGAGGTGAGCGCACGCTTCACCCTCGACGCCATGCCCGGCAAGCAGATGGCCATCGACGCCGACCTCAACGCCGGCCTCATCGAGCAGGCCGAGGCCAAGAAGCGCCGCGCCGAGGTGGCCCAGGAAGCCGACTTCTACGGCTCCATGGACGGTGCCTCGAAATTCGTCCGCGGCGACGCCGTCGCCGGCCTGCTGATCCTCTTCATCAACCTGATCGGCGGTGTCGCCATCGGCGTGATCCAGCACTCCATGTCGTTCGGCGACGCGGGCAAGGTCTACGCCCTGCTGACCATCGGTGACGGTCTGGTGGCGCAGCTGCCGTCGCTGCTGCTGTCCACCGCCGCGGCGATCATGGTGACCCGCGTGTCTTCCTCCGAGGACATGGGCCAGCAGGTCAACCGGCAGATGTTCGCCTCGCCCAAGGCGCTGGCCATCTCCGCCGCCATCCTCATCGCCATGGGCCTGGTCCCGGGCATGCCGCACGTCTCCTTTATCGGCCTCGGCGCCGTGGCCGCCGGCGGCGCCTGGATGATCGTCCAGCGCCAGCGCAAGGCCGCCCAGGCCGAGGTCCAGGAAGCCCAGCGCCAGCAGGAACTGCTGCCGGCCCAGCGCAGCCAGGAAACCAAGGAGCTGGGCTGGGACGACGTGACCCCGGTGGACATGGTCGGCCTGGAGGTCGGCTACCGGCTGATTCCCCTGGTGGACCGCAACCAGGGCGGCCAATTGCTGGCGCGGATCAAGGGCGTGCGCAAGAAGCTGTCCCAGGACATGGGCTTCCTGATGCCCTCGGTGCACATCCGCGACAACCTCGACCTGCTGCCCAACGCCTATCGTTTGACGCTCATGGGCGTCAGCGTGGCGGAAGCGGAGATCTACCCGGACCGCGAACTGGCGATCAACCCCGGCCAGGTGTTCGGCACCCTCAACGGCATCGCCGGCAAGGACCCGGCCTTCGGCCTGGAAGCGGTGTGGATCGAGCCCGGCCAGCGCGACCAGGCGCAGTCCCTGGGCTACACCGTGGTGGACGCCAGCACCGTGGTCGCCACCCACCTCAACCAGGTGCTGCACAAGCACGCCCACGAGCTGCTCGGCCACGAGGAAGTCCAGCAACTGCTGCAACTGCTGGCCAAGACCTCGCCGAAGCTGGCGGAAGAACTGGTTCCGGGGCTGATTTCCCTGTCCACCCTGCTCAAGGTCCTGCAGAACCTGCTGCAGGAGCAGGTGCCGGTGCGCGACATCCGCACCATTGCCGAGGCCATCGCCAACGTTGCCGCCAAGAGTCAAGATCCCGCCGCCATGGTGGCAGCGGTGCGCGTGGCGCTGAGCCGCGCAATCGTCCAAGGCATTGTGGGACTAGAGCCGGAGCTGCCCGTGATCACCCTGGAACCCAGGTTGGAACAGATCTTGCTCAACAGTATGCAGAAGGCCGGGCAAGGTTCGGAAGACGGCATTCTGCTGGAGCCGGGCATGGCGGAAAAACTGCAACGCTCGCTGGTCGAGACCGCGCAGCGCCAGGAAATGCTCGGCAAGCCGGCGATCCTGCTGGTGGCCGGGCCGATCCGCGCGATGATGTCGCGTTTCGCGCGGATGGCGGTGCCGAGCATGAGCGTGCTGGCCTACCAGGAAATTCCGGATAACAAGCAAGTCACCATCGTCGCCACCGTTGGACAGAACTGAAGGACAGCGCCATGCAGGTTAAACGCTTCTTCGCCGCCGATATGCGTCAGGCCATGAAACTGGTCCGTGACGAGCTGGGCGCGGATGCCGCCATCATCGGCAACCGCCGGGTCGCCGGCGGTGTCGAGCTGACCGCGGCGCTGGACTATCAACCGCCGGCAGCGGCCAGCAAGCCGAACCCGGCGCTGGAGGCCGAGCTGCGCCAGACCCAGGCGCGCATCGCCCAGGCCCGCGCCGAGCTGGACAGCCCGGTGCGCGCCGCCGCCACCGCGCGCAAGGACCGTCAATTGTACGGCGCCGAGCCGGCCAAGCGCCCGAGCCTGGCCGAGGCCATGGCCGCCCCGGCGCCCGCCGCCGCGCCGGCCGCCGTCAGCCAGCAGGCGCTGGACGCCATGCGCTTCGAACTCAACGGCCTGCGCGAGCTGCTCGAAGTGCAGCTGGGCTCCATCGCCTGGGGCCAGCTGCAGCACCAGCGCCCGAAGCAGGCCGGCCTGTGGCGCCGCCTGCAGCGTATGGGCCTGCCGGCGGACCTGAGCCGCCAACTGCTCGAACGCGTGGCCTCCATCGCCGATCCCAAGCAGGCCTGGCGCATGCTCCTGGCCCACCTGGCGCGCTCGATCCGCACCCCTGAAGAAGACCTGCTGGAGCAGGGCGGGGTGATCGCCCTGGTCGGCCCGGCCGGCATGGGCAAGACCACCACCCTGGCCAAGCTGGCGGCACGCTACGTCCTCAAGTACGGTGCGCACAACCTGGCGCTGGTCAGCATGGACAGCTTCCGCCTGGGCGCCCAGGAGCAGATCAAGTCCCTGGGCCGCATCCTCAACGTGCCGGTGACCCTGGTCGACCCCGGCCAGTCGCTGCTGCAGGCCATGGCGCCGCTGGCGGGCAAGCGCCTGGTGCTGATCGACACCGCCGGCCTGCCGGCCAGCGACCCGGCGCTGCGCATGCAGCTGGAAGCCCTGGCGGCGCAGAGCCTGAACGTGAAGAATTACCTGGTGCTGGCCGCGACCAGCCAGAGCCAGGTGCTCAAGGCTGCCTTGCACGCCTATCGCAGCTGCGGCCTGGCCGGCTGCATACTGACCAAGCTGGACGAGGCGGGCAGCCTGGGCGAGGCCCTGGCGCTGGCGATAGCACAACGCTTGCCGGTTGCCTATCTGGCGGACGGGCCGCGAATTCCGGATGATCTGCAGGTGGCGCGCGCGCACCAGTTGGTCAGCCGCGCGGTCAGCCTGCAGGCTCCTGAGGAGCCGTGCGAAGACACCATGGCCGGCATGTTCGCCGGCCTCTACCAGCAGCCGGCGCGACACGTCGGCTGACGGATTCCAGGGGCGCTCCCGCACGCGGGGGCGCCAGGCGGATACGGATGCTCGAGCAGATCCGTAAGCGCTGGTGGCGGGAGAGCACCGCGACCGGCAGACCCAGGCGCCAGCCGCGCCGGGGACGATGAAGAGACAAGGTAAGACTATGGGTATGCATCCCGTTCAGGTAATCGCGGTCACCGGTGGCAAGGGTGGCGTCGGCAAGACCAACGTCTCGGTGAACCTGGCGATGGCGCTGGCCGACCTCGGCCGCCGCGTCATGCTGCTGGACGCCGACCTCGGCCTGGCCAACGTCGACGTGCTGCTGGGGCTTTCGCCCAAGCGCACCCTGGCCGACGTCATCGAAGGCGAATGCGACCTGCGTGACGTGATCCTCCAGGGCCCCGGCGGCATCCGCATCGTCCCGGCGGCCTCGGGCACGCAGAGCATGGTGCAGCTCTCGCCCATGCAGCACGCCGGGCTGATCCAGGCCTTCAGCGACATCAGCGAGAACATCGACGTGCTGCTGGTGGACACTGCCGCCGGCATCGGCGATTCGGTGGTCAGCTTCGTCCGCGCGGCCCAGGAAGTGCTGCTGGTCGTCTGCGACGAACCGACCTCGATCACCGATGCCTATGCGCTGATCAAGCTGCTGAACCGCGACTACGGCATGACGCGCTTCCGCGTGCTGGCGAACATGGCGCACAGCCCGCAGGAAGGGCGCAACCTGTTCGCCAAGCTGACCAAGGTCACCGACCGCTTCCTCGACGTGGCGCTGCAATACGTCGGCGCCATCCCCTACGACGAGTCGGTGCGCAAGGCCGTGCAGAAGCAGCGCTCGGTCTATGAAGCCTTCCCGCGCAGCAAGGCCTCGCTGGCCTTCCGCGCCATCGCCCAGAAAGTCGACAGCTGGCCGCTGCCGGCCAACCCGCGCGGGCACCTGGAGTTCTTCGTGGAGCGCCTGGTGCAGCATCCGACCACGGGTTCGACCGTATGATGAGCGGCTCCGGAGCGCTTATGTACAGCAAGACGCAGGCGCGCAATTCCCAGGAAGAGCTGATCCAGCGCTATGCGCCGCTGGTCAAGCGGATCGCCTACCACCTGCTGGGCCGGCTGCCGGCCAGCGTGCAGGTGGAAGACCTGATGCAGGCCGGGATGATCGGCCTGCTCGAGGCGGCGAAGAAGTACGACCAGGGCAAGGGCGCCAGCTTCGAGACGTACGCCGGCATCCGCATCCGCGGGGCCATGCTCGACGAGGTGCGCAAGGGTGACTGGGCGCCGCGTTCGGTGCACCGCAACACCCGCATGGTCAGCGACGCCATCCGCACCATCGAGGCGCGGACCGGACGCGATGCTAAAGATCAGGAGGTCGCTGCCGAACTCAATATGAGTCTCGACGATTACTACGCGATCCTGAGCGACACCCAGGGCAGCCGCCTGTACAGCTTCGACGACCTGCTGCAGGAAGGCGCCCAGGGCCCGGCGGAAGACACCACGCACCTGGACAACGAGCCCTCCCACGGCCTGGAGGACGAGCGTTTCCAGCAGGCGCTGGCCGACGCCATCACCAAGCTGCCGGAGCGCGAGCGCCTGGTGCTGGCGCTGTACTACGACGAGGAACTGAACCTCAAGGAGATCGGCGAGGTGCTGGGGGTCAGCGAGTCGCGCGTCAGCCAGCTGCACAGCCAGTGCGCCGCGCGCCTGCGGGCCCGGCTCTCGGAGTGGCGGGCGCACTGAGCGACCGGTGGACGCAAGGAAGTAACGGAATTTTCCGGCGGGGCGTATAGAATCCCGTCGGTTCGACACTGCTGGCCCTTTGCTATGAGGGCGGCGAAAAGGGCGGGGCACCCCGCCACCGACAAGCAACACGGCAGGCGCCGCCAAGGGCGCCCGCCCAAGGGTATTCAAGGCGCGCCCGCCACGGCGCGCCGGGACTGGACGGAGGCAGGTTTGGACAAGAACATGAAAATTCTCATCGTGGACGACTTCTCCACGATGAGGCGCATCATCAAGAACCTCCTGCGTGACCTGGGGTTCACCAACACCGCGGAAGCCGATGACGGCACCACCGCGCTGCCCATGCTGCACAGCGGCAACTTCGACTTCCTCGTCACCGACTGGAACATGCCCGGCATGACCGGCATCGACCTGTTGCGCGCGGTGCGCGCCGACGAGCGCCTGAAGCACCTGCCGGTGCTGATGGTCACCGCCGAGGCCAAGCGCGACCAGATCATCGAAGCGGCCCAGGCCGGGGTCAACGGCTACGTGGTCAAGCCTTTCACCGCCCAGGTGCTGAAAGAGAAGATCGAGAAGATATTCGAGCGGGTCGGCGGCTGAAGCCGACCAAGAGGGCGTCATGGATCTCGTCAACGAATCCAAGGGGGGCGACTTCGAGTCGACCCTGAAGAAACACGCGCGCGAATTGGTCGAGAGCCTGGAGCGCGGCGAAGTGCAGCAGGCCGTGCAGCTCATCCAGGAGCTCAACGAAGCCCGTGACCGCGGCCTCTACCAGGAGGTCGGCAAGCTCACCCGCGAGCTGCACAACGCCATCGTCAATTTCCAGATCGACCCGCGCTCGCGCCACGCCGAGGAAATGTCGCAGATCGCCGACGCCACCGACCGCCTGTCGTACGTGGTGCAGATGACCGAGAAAGCGGCCAACCGCACCATGGATCTGGTGGAAGAGTGCACGCCGCTGGTCGGCCACATCGAGGGCGAGGCCAAGGAGCTGCAGGAACAGTGGTCGCGCTTCATGCGCCGCGAGCTGGGCCCGGAGGCCTTCCGCGAGCTGGCCAAGCGCGTCGAGGCCTTCCTCTACAGCAGCGCCCAGGACAGCCGCAAGCTCTCCGCGCACCTGAACGACATCCTGCTGGCGCAGGACTTCCAGGACCTCACCGGGCAGGTGATCAAGCGCGTCACCAGGCTGGTCACCGAGGTGGAGAGCAACCTGGTCAAGCTGGTCTGGATGGCTGGGCAGGTGGATCGCTATGCCGGCATCGAGCACGACCACGAGGGCCTGCGCACGGCGGTGGAAAAAGAAAGATCGTCCAAGGGTGAAGGTCCGCAGGTTGCTGCCGATAAGAGAGTGGACGTCGTATCCGGTCAGGACGATGTCGATGACCTGTTGTCCAGCCTTGGTTTTTGAGGTGTGTGAACACACCGTGGGGAGCACCGAATGAGCTTCGACGCCGATGATGAGATCCTCCAGGACTTTCTGGTGGAGGCCGGCGAGATTCTCGAGCAACTGTCCGAGCAACTCGTCGAGCTGGAAAGCCGGCCCGACGACATGGACCTGCTCAATGCCATCTTCCGTGGTTTCCACACCGTCAAGGGTGGCGCCGGCTTCCTCCAGCTGAACGCCCTGGTGGAGTGCTGCCACATCGCGGAGAACGTCTTCGACATCCTGCGCAAGGGCGAACGCCGCGTCACTTCCGAGCTGATGGACGTGGTCCTGCAGGCGCTGGACACGGTCAACGTCATGTTCGCCCAGGTCCGCGACCAGGAAGAGCCGACCCCCGCCACCCCGGAACTGCTCGCCGCGCTGGCGCGCCTGGCCGAGCCGGGCGACGACGACGCCGTCGAAGCCGCGCCCCAGGAGGAAGCCGCCGCGCCGGAGCCCGCCGCCGAGCCGGCCGCCTATGGCGACATCACCGACGCCGAGTTCGAGCAGCTGCTCGACGCCCTGCAGCCGGGCAGCCAGGCCGCGCCGGCCGAACAGCCGCCGCAGGCTGAAGCGCCACAGGCCGAGGCCGCCGGCGCCGGCGACGAGATCACCGACGACGAATTCGAGGCCCTGCTCGACCAGTTGCATGGCAAGGGCCAGTTCAGCGGCGCCAGCAGCCAGCCGGAAGAGCCGGCCGCCGCCGCGCCCGCTCCGGCCGAAGCGCCGGCCGCTGGCGACGAGATCACCGACGACGAGTTCGAAGCGCTGCTCGACCAGCTGCACGGCAAGGGCAAGTTCGGCGGTGCGGCGGAAGAACCCGCTGCGCCGGTCGAAGCCGAGGCGCCCGCCGCCGCTGGCGACAACATCACCGACGACGAATTCGAAGCGCTGCTCGACCAGTTGCACGGCAAGGGCAAGTTCAGTGCCGACGCCGCTGCCACGCCGGCCCCGCAAGCCGCCCCCGCGCCGGCCAAGGCTGTCGAGCCTGCCGCCGTGGCCAAGCCCAAGCCCGCGCCCAAGCCGGCCGCCAAGCCTGCGGACAGCCCGCGCCCGGCCGCGGCTCCCGCGCCGGCCCACGAAAAGAGCGCCAGCGAGGCGGAAACCACGGTGCGCGTGGACACCGCGCGCCTGGACGAGATCATGAACATGGTCGGCGAGCTGGTGCTGGTGCGTAACCGCCTGGTGCGCCTGGGCAGCAACAGCGGCGACGAAGCCATGGCCAAGGCCGTGGCCAACCTCGACGTGGTCACCGCCGACCTGCAGATGTCGGTGATGAAGACGCGCATGCAGCCGATCAAGAAGGTCTTCGGACGCTTTCCGCGGCTGGTGCGCGACCTGGCGCGCAACCTGAAGAAAGAGATCAACCTCGAGCTGGTGGGCGAGGAGACCGACCTGGACAAGAACCTGGTCGAGGCCCTGGCCGACCCGCTGGTGCACCTGGTGCGCAACGCCGTGGACCACGGCATCGAGTCGCCCGAGGAGCGCGAGGCCTCCGGCAAGGCGCGTGGCGGCCGGGTGGTGCTGTCCGCCGAGCAGGAGGGCGACCACATCCTGCTGTCGATCTCCGACGACGGCAAGGGCATGGACCCGGACATCCTCCGCGCCAAGGCGGTGGAGAAGGGCCTGCTGGACAAGGATGCCGCCGAGCGCCTGAGCGAGTCCGACTGCTACAACCTGATCTTCGCCCCGGGCTTCTCGACCAAGACCGAGATTTCCGACGTGTCCGGCCGCGGCGTCGGCATGGACGTGGTGAAGACCAAGATTTCCCAGCTCAACGGCATCATCAACATCTACTCGGCCAAGGGCCAGGGCTCGAAGATCGTCATCAAGGTGCCGCTGACCCTGGCGATCATGCCGACGCTGATGGTGATGCTGGGCGACCAGGCCTTCGCCTTCCCGCTGGTCAACGTCAACGAGATCTTCCACCTCGACCTGTCGCGCACCAACGTGGTCGACGGGCAGGAGGTGGTGATCGTCCGCGACAAGGCCCTGCCGCTGTTCTACCTCAAGCGCTGGCTGGTGCCGGGCGCCGAGTGCGACGAATCCAGCGAGGGCCACGTGGTGATCATCTCGGTGGGCACCCAGCGCATCGGCTTCGTGGTCGACCAGTTGGTGGGCCAGGAAGAAGTGGTGATCAAGCCCCTGGGCAAGATGCTCCAGGGCACCCCCGGCATGGCCGGGGCGACCATCACCGGCGACGGGCGCATCGCGTTGATCCTCGATGTGCCGAGCATGCTCAAGCGCTACGCGCGGCGTATCTGATCCGGCGCGCGGGGACGCCCGCGCGCGCAAGGCTTTAATCAGGAGTGTTTATGGCTGTCAAAGTCCTGGTAGTGGACGATTCGGGATTCTTCCGCCGCCGCGTCTCGGAGATTCTTTCCGCCGACCCGCAGATCCAGGTGGTCGGCACGGCCACCAACGGCCGCGAG
>Ga0222426_100884_pt1 | contig 14669 bp, 10 predicted proteins | sample 2B50Ametagenome_FD_180087 | JGI IMG/M metagenome (GOLD analysis project Ga0222426, IMG submission 180087) | Enriched microbial communities from leaf-cutter ant dump, University of Wisconsin, Madison, United States - 2B50A (version 2) | ecosystem: Environmental > Terrestrial > Nest > Insects nest... | reverse complement strand
GCGTGAGGGTAGCCCGGCTCCATCGGGCCCGTATGCGGGGCAAGCCTTTTTGGTTCCTTTTTGTGGGGGTGGCCTTCCACCGTTTGACAAAAGGGACTCGCCCGAGGGGGCGAAACCAGAGACATCAACGCACTCGGAGCGGCGCGCTACACCCAAACAAGAAGTCTCTGGGTTCCCGCGTTCGCGGGAATGACGGGTTAGGTTGGGAGCGCAGGACCAAGGTTCGCGAGCAAGCTCGCTCCTACAACCTTGCGTAAGTCATTCAACCTCGCGTGAGTCATTCCCGACAGATTCACTCGGACAAGTTCATGCTAGGATGACGCCCGGCCCCGAAATCCCCGGCCCCGCCGGCCTCTCCGGCGGGGCCATCCCCTCGATAGAAGGAATACCGCAATGGCTCAAGTCACCCTCAAGGGCTCCCCGATCAACGTCGACGGCAAACTGCCGCAGAAAGGCGAAAAGGCCCCGGCCTTCAAGCTGGTCGGCGGCGACCTGGCCGACGTGACCCTGGAGAACTTCGCCGGCAAGCGCAAGGTGCTGAACATCTTCCCCAGCGTCGACACCCCCACCTGCGCCACCTCCGTGCGCAAGTTCAACGTCGAGGCCAGCAAACTGGCCAACACCGTGGTGCTGTGCATCTCCGCCGACCTGCCGTTCGCCCAGAAGCGCTTCTGCGGCGCCGAAGGCCTGGAGAACGTGGTCAACCTGTCGACCATGCGTGGCGCCGACTTCCTGGCCAACTACGGCGTGGCCATCGCCAGCGGCCCGCTGGCCGGCCTGGCCGCCCGTGCCGTGGTGGTGCTGGACGAGAACGACCAGGTGCTGCACAGCCAACTGGTCGGTGAGATCGCCGACGAGCCCGACTACGCCGCCGCCGTCGCCGCGCTGAGCTGATCGCCCGCCGCAGCCCCGGCTGCCGCAGGCCCCGGATGCCGCCCCGCCCAATGGCCGGGCGGCATCTTCGTTTTTGGCGCTGTGCAGGGAGCAGCAGCCCAGGCCCTGCTGCTGTGTGAACAGTTGCGGCGCAACCTCGCCCAGGCGCCGTAACTCTCGGTAAAACAAAGGTAAATAGCGGGTAAAGAGACTTTGCCCGGCGCCTTGCTGTGCTTATCGTTCGACCCTGAAGGTATAGAAGTGTGGACGCCGCGTCGTGGATGCGGCGCTTTGCCTTGCGCCTCGTTATCATCCAAACCTTTGGCCGCCTGATGACCGCTATGACTCCAAGCAATGGAACGCCCTCGAAACTCCGCAAGCTGCGCCCCTGGCTGATCACCGCCGCCGTCTTCGCCGCTGTGGTGGGGCTGAGCATGTGGCTGCACAAGACCAGTTCGGCGCCGGAGCCCCAGGCCGGCGGCGGGCGCGGCGGACGCGGAGCGGCCATGGCCGGGCGCGGGCCGGGCGGGCAGGGTGGCGGCACGGCCATCACCGTCAGCGTGGCGCCGGTGGCCAAGGGCGACCTGCCGGTGCACTACCATGCGCTGGGCACCGTCACTGCCTACAACACGGTGAACGTGCGCGCGCGGGTCAGTGGCCAGCTGGTCAAGGTGCCGTTCCAGGAAGGCCAGCAGGTGAAGGCCGGCGACGTCCTCGCGGTGATCGACCCGCGGCCCTTCCAGGCGGCGCTGGACCAGGCGGTGGGCACCCTGCAGCAGAACCAGGCGCAGCTGAAGAACGCGCAGATCGACCTGGCGCGCTACAAAGGCCTGTACGCCGAAGACTCCATCGCCAAGCAGACCCTCGACACCCAGGAAGCCCTGGTGCGCCAGTACGAGGGCACCCTGCGCACCAACCAGGGCCAGGTCGACGACGCCAAGCTCAACCTCGAATTCACCCAGGTGCGCGCGCCTATCTCCGGCCGTGTCGGCCTGCGCCAGGTGGACGTCGGCAACCTGGTCACCTCCGGCGACACCACGCCGCTGGTGGTGATCACCCAGGTCAAGCCGATCTCTGTGGTGTTCAGCCTGCCGCAGCAGCAGCTGGGCACCGTCGCCCGCCAGCTCTCCGGCTCCCAGCCGGTGCCGGTGGAGGCGCTGGACCGCAACCAGAACCTGACCCTCGCCAGCGGCGTGCTCAAGACCCTCGACAACCAGATCGACACCACCACCGGCACGGTCAAGCTCAAGGCCGCCTTCGAGAACGCCGACCAGAAGCTGTTCCCCAACCAGTTCGTCAACGTGCGCCTGCTCGCCGAAACCCTGCATGGCGTGCTGACCATCCCGGCCAACGCCGTGCAGCGCGGCAACGACGGCACCTACGTGTACATCGCCGACGCCGGGAACAAGGCCAAGCGCCAGCTGGTCAGCCTGGGCACCAGCGAGAACGAGCGGGTGGTCATCACCGAGGGCCTGGAGGAAGGCCAGCGCGTGGTGGTGGAGGGCACCGACCGCCTGCGCGACGGCACCCTCCTGCACATAGTCGCCAGCGACGAACAGGCCCGCGCCGCCGCCACCGAGGAGGGCGAGGCGGCCTCGCCGAAACCCTTCGGCTCGGGCTCCCCGGCCCAGGACAGCGGTAAGAGCGAATGAACCCGTCGCGCCTGTTCATCCTGCGGCCGGTCGCCACCACGCTGTTGATGGTGGCGATCCTGCTGTCGGGCATCATCGCCTACCGCTTCCTGCCGATCTCGGCGCTGCCGGAGGTGGACTACCCGACCATCCAGGTGGTCACCCTGTACCCCGGCGCCAGCCCGGACATCATGACCTCCTCGGTCACCGCGCCGCTGGAGAACCAGTTGGGGCAGATCCCGGGCCTCAACGAGATGTCCTCCACCAGCTCCGGCGGCGCCTCGGTGATCACCCTGCAGTTCAGCCTGCAGGTCGACCTGGACGTGGCCGAGCAGGAGGTGCAGGCGGCGATCAACACCGCGCAGAGCCTGCTGCCCAAGGACCTGCCCAACCAGCCGGTGTACAGCAAGGTCAACCCGGCCGACGCGCCCATCCTGACCCTGGCGGTGATGTCCCCGGACATGCCGCTGCCGAAGATCCAGGACCTGGTCGATACGCGCCTCGCGCAGAAAATCTCGCAGATCTCCGGCGTCGGCCTGGTCAGCATCAGCGGCGGCCAGCGCCCGGCCGTGCGCATCCGCGCCAACCCCGCGGCCCTGGCCGCCGCCGGCTTGAGCCTGGAAGACCTGCAGAGCACCATCACCAGCAACAACCTCAACGGGCCCAAGGGCAGCTTCGACGGCCCGACGCGCTCCTCGACCCTCGACGCCAACGACCAGCTCAAGTCCGCCGACGCCTACCGCGACCTGATCATCGCCTACAAGAACGGCTCGCCGCTGCGCGTGCGCGACGTCGCCAGCGTCGAGGACGATGCCGAGAACGTGCGCCTGGCCGCCTGGGCCAACAACACCCCGGCGGTGGTGCTGAACATCCAGCGCCAGCCGGGGGCCAACGTCATCGAGGTGGTGGACAGCGTCAAGAAGATGCTGCCGCAGCTGCAGGCGACCCTGCCGGGCAACCTGGAAGTCACGGTGCTCACCGACCGCACCACCACCATCCGCGCCTCGGTGGCCGACGTGCAGTTCGAGCTGTTCCTCGCCGTGTGCCTGGTGGTGATGGTCACCTTCCTGTTCCTGCGCAACCTCTCGGCCACCCTGATCCCCAGCTTCGCCGTGCCGCTGTCGCTGATCGGCACCTTCGGCGTCATGTACCTGGCTGGCTTCTCCATCAACAACCTGACGCTGATGGCGCTGACCATCGCCACCGGCTTCGTGGTGGACGACGCCATCGTCATGGTGGAGAACATCGCCCGCTACCTGGAGCAGGGCGACAGCCCCCTGGAAGCAGCGCTCAAGGGTTCCAGGCAGATCGGCTTCACCATCATCTCGCTGACCTTCTCGCTGATCGCCGTGCTCATCCCGCTGCTGTTCATGGGCGACGTGGCCGGGCGGCTGTTCCGCGAGTTCGCCGTGACCCTGGCGGTGGCCATCCTGATTTCCGGCTTCGTCTCCCTGACCCTCACGCCGATGCTCGCCGCCAAGCTGCTCAAGCACATCGAGCCGGAGCAGGAAGGCCGCTTCGCCCGCGCCGCCGGGCGCTTCATCGAACGCATGATCGAGCGCTACGCCGCCGCCCTGCGCGTGGTGCTGCGCCACCAGGGGCTGACCCTGCTGGTGGCCATCGGCACCCTGCTGCTGACCGCCGCGCTCTACCTGTTCATGCCCAAGGGCTTCTTCCCGGTGCAGGACACCGGGGTGATCCAGGGCATCGCCGAGGCGCCGCAGTCGATCTCCTTCCAGGCCATGGCCAGCCGTCAGCAGGAACTGGCCAGGGTGGTCCTGGCCGACCCGGACGTGGAGAGCCTGTCGTCCTTCATCGGCGTCGACGGCAGCAACGCCACCCTCAACACCGGGCGCATGCTGATCAACCTCAAGCCCCACAGCGAGCGCGACCTCACCGCCAGCGAGGTGATCCGCCGCCTGCAGCCGGAGCTGGACAAGGTCGCCGGCATCAAGCTGTACCTGCAGCCGGTGCAGGACCTCACCATCGAGGACCGCATCGCCCGCACCCAGTACCAGTTCACCCTGCAGGACGCCGACCCCGAGGTGCTCGCCGAATGGGTGCCGAAGCTGGTGGAACGCCTGCAGCAGCTGCCGCAACTGGCCGACGTGGCCAGCGACTGGCAGGACAAGGGCCTGCAGGCCTACATCGACATCGACCGCGACACCGCCTCGCGCCTGGGCGTGAGCCTGTCGAGCATCGACAGCGTGCTCTACAGCGCCTTCGGCCAGCGGCTGATCTCCACCATCTTCACCCAGGCCACCCAGTACCGCGTGGTGTTGGAGGTGGCGCCGGACTTCCAGCTCGGCCCGCAGTCGCTGGAGAACCTCTACGTGCCGGCCAGCGACGGCACCCAGGTGCGCCTGTCGAGCCTGGCCAGGGTGGAAGAGCGCCACACCCTGCTGGCGGTCAACCACATCGCCCAGTTCCCCTCGGCGACGCTGTCCTTCAACCTGGCCAAGGGCGTGGCCCTGGGCGAGGCGGTGCAGGCCATCCGCGACGTCGAGGCGCAGATGCAGATGCCGGCCAGCCTGGAAGGCAGCTTCCGCGGCGCCGCCGAGGCCTTCGAGGCGTCGCTGTCCAACACCCTGCTGCTGGTGCTGGCCTCCATCGTCACCATGTACATCGTGCTGGGCATCCTCTACGAGAGCTTCATCCACCCGGTGACCATCCTCTCCACGCTGCCCTCGGCCGGCGTGGGCGCGCTGCTGGCGCTGATGCTGGCCGGGCAGGACATCGGCATCGTGGCGATCATCGGCATCATCCTGCTGATCGGCATCGTCAAGAAGAACGCGATCATGATGATCGACTTCGCCCTGGACGCCGAACGCAACGAGGGCAAGCCGCCCCACGAGGCCATCTACCAGGCCTGCCTGCTGCGCTTCCGGCCGATCCTGATGACCACCATGGCCGCGCTGCTGGGCGCGCTGCCGCTGATGCTCGCCGGCGGCGCCGGCGCCGAGCTGCGCCAGCCGCTGGGCGTGACCATGGTCGGCGGCCTGCTGCTGAGCCAACTGCTGACGCTGTTCACCACCCCGGTGATCTACCTCTACTTCGACCGCCTGGCGCTACGCTGGGCCAACTGGCGCAAGCGCCACGGGCTGGACGTGAACAGCCCCGACGAAGGCCTGGAGCAGGGCTGATGAACATCTCCCGCCCGTTCATCCTGCGGCCGGTTGCGACCATCCTGCTGACCCTGGCGCTGCTGCTGGCCGGGGCGCTGTCCTTCGGCCTGCTGCCGGTGGCGCCGCTGCCCAACGTCGACTTCCCGACCATCGTGGTGCAGGCGGCGCTGCCCGGCGCCAGCCCGGAGACCATGGCCAGCACCGTGGCCACGCCGCTGGAGCGCTCGCTGGGGCGCATCGCCGGGGTCACCGACATGACCTCCACCAGCTCCCTGGGCAACACCACCGTCATCGTCCAGTTCGACCTGTCCAAGGACATCGACGGCGCCGCCCGCGAGGTGCAGTCGGCGATCAACGCGGCCATGAGCCTGCTGCCCACCGGCATGCCGAACAACCCGACGTACCGCAAGGCGAACCCGTCGGACCAGCCGATCATGATCCTCACCCTGACCTCGGACACCTACACCCGCGGGCAGATGTACGACCTGGCCTCGACCATCGTCTCGCCCAAGCTGTCCCAGGTGAAGGGCGTGGGCCAGGTGAGCATCGGCGGCTCCTCGCTGCCGGCGGTGCGGGTGGACGTCAACCCGGACCAGCTCAGCCACTACGGCATTTCCCTGGACACGGTGCGCACCGCCATCGACAACACCAACGCCACCGGGCCCAAGGGCGCCCTGGAGTTCGGCGAGCGGCACTGGCAGGTGGACGCCAACGATCAGCTGCGCAAGGCCAGCGAGTACGCGCCGCTGATCATCCACTACAACGCCGAGACCAACGCCGCGGTGCGCCTGCGCGACGTGGCCAAGGTCAGCGACTCGGTGGAGGACGTGCGCAACGCCGGTTTCTCCGACAACCTGCCGGCCGTGCTGCTGATCGTCACCCGCCAGCCCGGCGCCAACATCATCGAGGCCACCGACGCCATCCACGCGCAACTGCCGATCATCCAGGACGTGCTCGGCCCGCAGGTCAAGCTCAGCGTCATGGACGACCGCAGCCCGTCGATCCGCTCCTCCCTGGAGGAGGCCGAGCTGACCCTGGTGATCTCGGTGCTGCTGGTGATCCTGGTGGTCTACCTGTTCCTGCGCAACGGCCGCGCCACGCTGATCCCCAGCCTGGCGGTGCCGGTGTCGCTGGTGGGCACCTTCGCCGTCATGTACCTGTGCGGCTTCTCGCTGAACAACCTGTCGCTGATGGCGCTGATCATCGCCACCGGCTTCGTGGTGGACGACGCCATCGTCGTGGTGGAGAACATCGCCCGGCGCATCGAGGAGGGCGACCATCCGGTCCGGGCGGCCATCCGCGGCGCCCGCGAGGTGAGCTTCACGGTGCTGTCGATGACCCTCTCGCTGGTGGCGGTGTTCATCCCGCTGCTGCTCATGGGCGGCATCACCGGGCGGCTGTTCCGCGAGTTCTCGGTGACCCTGGCGGCGGCCATCCTGGTCTCGCTGCTGGTTTCCCTGACGCTCACGCCCATGCTCTGCGCGCGCCTGCTGCGCCGCGCCGAGCGGCCGCAGAAGGCCTCGGTGGCGCGGCAGAGCAACCGCTACTTCGTCGCCTTCATGCTGCGCTACCGCGCCAGCCTGAGCTGGGCGCTGGAGCACTCGCGGCTGATGGTGGTGATCATGTTCGGCTGCATCGCGCTGAACCTCTACCTGTTCGCCATCGTGCCCAAGGGCTTCCTGCCGCAGCAGGACTCCGGGCGCCTACGCGGCTTCGCGGTGGCCGACCAGAGCATTTCCTTCCAGGCCCTGGACCGCAAGATGGCGGAGTTCCGCAACATCCTTTCCCAGGACCCGGGGGTGGATAACGTGCTCGGCTTCGTCGGCGGCGGCAAGTGGCAGTCGAGCAACACCGGCTCCTTCTTCGTCACCCTCAAGCCCATCACCGAGCGCGACTCCGCCGAGGCCATAGTCGCGCGGCTGCGCAAGAAGCTGGCGGAAATCCCCGGCGCCAACCTCTACCTCACCGCCGGCCAGGACGTGCGCATCGGCGGCCGGCAGAGCAACGCGCAGTACGAGTTCACCCTGCGCAGCGACGACCTCACCCTGCTGCGCGACTGGGCGCCGAAGGTCGAGGCGGTGCTGAACAAGGTCCCGCAGCTGGTGGACGTCAACAGCGACGCCCAGGACAAGGGCGTGCAGAGCCGCCTGGTGATCGACCGCGACCGCGCGGCCAGCCTCGGCATCGACGTGGCGGCGGTGGACGCGGTGCTGAACAACGCCTACGGCCAGCGCCAGGTGTCGACCATCTTCAACCCGCTGAACCAGTACCACGTGGTGATGGAGGTGGACCAGCCGTTCCAGCAGACACCCGAAGAGCTGCGCCAGGTCTACGTGATCGGCGCCGACGGCCAGCAGGTGCCGCTGTCGGCCTTCACCCACGTGGAGCCCAGCCGCGCGCCGCTGGCGGTCAACCACCAGGGGCAGTTCGCCGCCACCACCTTCTCCTTCAACCTGGCCCCCGGCGCGCTCATCGGCCCGGCCCGCGACGCCGTGATGGCGGCCCTGGAGCCGCTGCACCTGCCGCTGGAGATCCAGGCCACCTTCGAAGGCAACGCCGGCGCCGTGCAGGACACCCAGAACGACATGCCCTGGCTGATCCTGCTGGCGCTGGTGGCGGTCTACATCGTCCTGGGTATCCTCTACGAAAGCTACGTGCACCCGCTGACCATCCTCTCCACGCTGCCCTCGGCGGGCGTGGGCGCGCTGCTTACGCTGATGCTGTTCCGCACCGAGCTGTCGCTGATCGCGCTGATCGGGGTGATCCTGCTGATCGGCATCGTCAAGAAGAACGCCATCATGATGATCGACTTCGCCCTGGACGCCGAACGCACCCTCGGTCTGTCGCCGCGCGAAGCCATCCTCGAAGCCTGCATGAAGCGCTTCCGGCCGATCATGATGACCACCCTGGCTGCCATCCTCGGCGCGCTGCCGCTGATCTTCGGCATCGGCGGCGACGCCGCGCTGCGCCGCCCGCTGGGCATGACCATCGTCGGCGGCCTGATCGGCAGCCAGCTGCTCACCCTCTACACCACCCCCGTGGTCTACCTCTACCTCGACCGCCTGCGCCACTGGGTCAACCAGAAGCGCGGCGTGCGCACCGACGGCGCCCTGGAGACTCCGCTATGAACCGCCCGAACCCATCCCGCAGCCTGCTCGCCCTGGCGCTGTGCGCGGCGCTCGCCGGCTGCGCGGTCGGCCCCGACTACAAGCGCCCCGAGCTGAGCGTGCCGGCCGCCTTCAAGGAAGGCGAGGGCTGGCGCCAGGCGCAGCCGGCCGACCTGGCGGGCCATGGCCAGTGGTGGACGCTGTACGCCGACCCGGTGCTGGATGATCTGCAGCAGCGCCTGCTCAAGGCCAACCAGACCCTGGCGCAGTCCGAGGCGTCCTACCGCCAGGCCGCGGCCCTGGTGAAGGGCTCGCGCGCCTCCTTCTTCCCGACCATCAGCGCCGACGTCGGCAAGACCCGCTCCGGCCAGGGCGGCAGTGGCAGCGGCAGCGTGCGCCTGCCCGATGGCTCCACGGTCAGCAGTGGCGGCAGCGGCGGCATCAGCAACAGCTACAGCGCGAGCCTGGGCGTGAGCTGGGAACTGGACCTGTGGGGCAAGCTGCGCCGCCAGTTGGAAGCCGACACCGCCAGCCGCGACGCCAGCGCCGCGGACCTGGCCGCCTCGCGCCTGTCGCTGCAGTCGCAACTGGCGCAGAACTACCTGCAGCTGCGCGTCATGGACCAGCAGATCAAGCTGCTCAACGACACGGTCGAGGCCTACGAGCGCGCGCTCAAGCTCACCACCAACCAGTACAACGCCGGCATCGTCACCAAGGCCGACGTGGCCCAGGCGCGCACCCAGCTCAAGAGCACCGAGGCCCAGGCCATCGACCTCAAGTACCAGCGCGCGCAGCTGGAGCACGCCATCGCCGTGCTGGTGGGCCAGGCCCCGGCCAACTTCGGCCTGGCCGCCACCGGCCAGGTGCCGAAGCTGCCGCCGATCCCGGCGCTGGTGCCCTCGCAGCTGCTGGAGCGGCGCCCGGACATCGCCTCCGCCGAGCGCCAGGTGATCTCGGCCAACGCCAAGATCGGCGTGGCCAAGGCCGCCTGGTACCCGGACCTGACCCTCAGCGCCGCCGGCGGCTACCGCAGCGGCAGCTTCCACGACTGGATCGAGACGCCCAACCGCTACTGGTCCATCGGCCCGCAGTTCGCCATGACGCTGTTCGACGGCGGCCTGATTTCCTCCCAGGTGGAACAGGCCGAGGCCAGCTACGACCAGACCGTGGCCAGCTACCGCCAGACCGTGCTCGACGGCATGCGCGAGGTGGAGGACTACATGGTCCAGCTCAAGGTGCTGGAAGAGGAGAGCGGGGCGCAGAACGAAGCCCTGGACGCCGCCCGCGAAGCCCTGCGCCTAACCAGCAACCAGTACAAGGCCGGCACCGTGGACTACAACAGCGTGGTCACCACCCAGACCACCGCGCTGTCCAACGAGCGCAACGTCCTGAGCCTCTACGGCAACCGCCTGGTGGCCAGCGTGCAACTGATCGCCGCCATGGGCGGCGGCTGGGACGCCGGCCAGATCGCCGCCGAAGGCGAGAAGGCGGCCAAGGCCGATTGACCTGCGCCGAGCCGCTCTTCGTAGGAGCGAGCTTGCTCGCGAATGAGCTCCGCAGCGGGGTCTGTTCGCGAGCAAGCTCGCTCCTACGAAAGGCCGTGTTCGCCTGTAACGTGTGGTCTATCCCGGTCCGGTCTCGATCCACATCGCCGCCGGACCTGTAGGAGCGGGCCCTGCCCGCGATGGCGTAGGGCGAATAACCGTTCGCCCGTGGGAGGCGTTATGCGCCCTACAGCCTGTCTATTGGGTTCCCGCGTTCGCGGGAATGACGTCGGAAAACACGAATCCTAATCCCGTCATTCCCGCGAACGCGGGAACCCAGAAAACAGCGTAGGTGGGGCGGCGTAGGAGCGGATCTCATCCGCGAATCGCGCCGATATGTCCGGTTATCGCGGACAAGGTCCGCTCAAGTGAATGCCTTCAGCCGTGCAGATGGCGATTTCTCCTGCACCTTGTAGGAGCGGATTTATCCGCGATCCGCCCCCGGTGCGAGTCCGATGCACATCGCGGACAGGGGAATGGCGTGGGCGTGCCTTCAGTGCCTGAACCGCCGCGCCGTAGTGAAATTACGATCCCAATAATTGTTGCTCAACGAATCGATGCGCACCGACTTGCCACTGCGCGGCGCATGGATGAAGCGGTCATCGCCCAGGTACAGCCCGACATGGCTGACCCGCGCGCCGCCGTTGTGGCTGAAGAACACCGCATCCCCCGGCTTGAGCGCGTGGCGCGGCACCTGGCGGTGCTTCTGGCGGATCATCGAGCGGGTGGTGCGCGGCAGTTCCAGGCCGATCTCCTTGCGGAACAGGTAGACCAGCAGGCCGCTGCAATCGAAGCCGGTTTTCGCCGAGGTACCTCCCCAGCGGTACGGCGTGCCCACCAGTTCCTGCGCGCTCTGCAGCAGGCGGTGCATGTCGCCGTCCGGGGCGCCGGGCTTCAGGCCGGGCTGCGCGCCGGGGCGGAAGAACTGCGTCAGGGCGCCTTCCTGCGCCTGGTAGCTGCGCCAGGTCGGCGCGTCCAGCAGATCGGCCGATGTGGCCAGGGGAAATAGGCAGAACAACCACAGCAGGAAGATACGCACGACAGGGACCGCAAGGAGGTAGTGGGAGCTGCAGCCATCCTAGGTATCGGCCTACGAACGGTCAGTCGGAAAATTCATCTACTCCAGGCAGAAAGTGCCTAACACTTTCCGATGTGCCACTGGCAAGTGCGCAAGAACGTTCAAGGCGGGCGACGAAGGTTTCTGCCAAGCTGGGCGCCTTACTGCCTCGAAAGCGTCATCCATGTCAGAACAACTGCTTCCCTCCCGCGCCTTCCTCAAGGGCGCCATCGCCATCATGCCGCTGTCCATCGCGGTGCTGCCCTGGGGCCTGCTGGCCGGCTCCCTGGCCATCGAGGCCGGCCTCTCGCCGCTGCACGGCCAGGGCCTGTCGGCCATCGTCTTCGCCGGCGCCGCGCAACTGGTGGCCATCGGCATGCTCAAGGGCGGCGCCGGGTTCTTCTCGATCATGATCACCACGCTGCTGCTGACCTCGCAGCACCTGCTCTACGGCATGAGCATGCGCCCGGTGATCGCCGGACTGCCCGGGCGCTGGCGCCTGGGACTGGGCTTCCTGCTCACCGACGAATTCTTCGCCCTGACCAGCCAGCACGACCGCGAGACCTTCAACCGCTGGTACGCCCTGGGCGTGGGCCTGACCTTCTACGTGGCCTGGAACCTCTTCACCCTGGCCGGCGTGCTACTGGGCAGCAGCATCCCGGGCCTGGAGCACCTGGGCCTGGACTTCTCGGTAGCCGCCACCTTCGTGGCGCTGATCGCGCCGGTGGTGCGCAGCGTGCCGACGGTGGTCTGCGTGGCGGTGTCGCTGTTCTGCTCGGTGCTGTTCAGCTACTGGCAACTGGGCTCGGCCCTGGTGCTCGCGGGCCTGGCGGGCATGACCGCGGGCTTTGTCTGCAACAAGTTCAGCGGGAGGTCGGCATGATGGTCTGGGCCGTGATCATCGGCATGGGGCTGATCGTCTTCTTCAACCGCTACGTGTTCCTCGAACCGCGCCTGCCCATCCGCCTGGGCAGCAACGTCCGGCAGTTCCTCGGCTTCGCCGTGCCGGGCATGCTCACGGCCATCTGCGGGCCCATCGTGTTCCTGCCCGAGCACCAGCTGAACCTGCGCCCGGACAACCCCTACCTGCTGGGTTCGCTGGTGGCGGTGGGGCTGGTGCTGTGGACGCGCAATACGCTGCTCAGCGTGTTGCTGAGCATGGGGGTGTTCTTCCTGTTGCGTTGGTGGTTGTAGCGAATCGCGCGCAGGGCGCGCTCCTACAGGTAGGTTCGGTGGTGGGCGTAATCGTCATAATGTAGGAGCGAGCTTGCTCGCGAACAGACTCCGCTGCGGGGCTTATTCGCGAGCAAGCTCGCTCCTACGAAAATCCTTCAGCCCTGGCGTTCGAACCCATAGGCCCGCTCGACCCTCGCCACCCGCACGCGAAAGCGCTCGTACCAATCCCGCCGCCCACCTTCACGCGCCAGCTTGTGCTCGGCATTCTCCCGCCACCGGCGAATGCTGTCTTCGTCCTGCCAGTACGACACCGTGATCCCCAGCCCATCCTCTCCACGCGCCGACTCCACCCCAAGAAACCCCGGCTGCCCCGCGGCCAGTTCGAGCATGCGCTCGGCCGCCTCGCCATAACCGGCTTCCAGCGGCGTGCGCAGCGAGGTGAAGATCACCGCGAAGTAGGGCGGCTCCGGCGTCGTGGCGGTCATGCTGCGCTCCTGGCGTACTGGTTGGCGGCGCGCAGGAAGGCTTCGGCCAGCGGCACGCTGACCCCGGCCAGGGCCTTGCGCTCGGGTTGGAACAGGGTGGCGACGAAGAACGGATGGTCGCTGGCCTCCAGGGCGCGGATGCTGCCGTCCTCGCCATGGGCGGTGGCGTGCAGGCCGCTGTCGAACAGCGCCGCCTGGTAATCCGGGTTGACGCCATAGCTGCAGCGATAGCCTTCGCGGATGCTCGGCTTGCCGTAGACGCTGGCCAGGCGCGAGCCGGGCTGCAGGCGGATGTCCTCGCGCACCTCGATCAGCGAACAGGGCAGGGCGTGGATCACCGGCCGCGCCGCGCGGGGCTCGACCTCGCCGTGGGCAGCGTCGTCCCAGCCCAGGACGTTGCGGGCTCGCTCCAGCAGCGCGTGCTGGAAGCCGGCGCAGGTGCCCAGGTAGGGCACGCCGCGGGTGCGCGCGTAGGTGATGGCGCGTAGCGCGCCCTCGGTGCTGCGGTAGGGGCTGCCGGGGGTGCACCAGAAGCCGGAGTAGGCGTCCAGCGCCAGGCCGTTGGCCAGCCGCTCGGTATCCAGCCACTCCAGGCGCAGGGCGCCGGCGTGGGGCAGCAGCGACTGCTGCAGCGCCAGGGGAATGGCCCAGTGCGCGGTGACCCGGCTGTCGCGGTCGCCGATCAGGCCGATCCGCAGTAGTTTCCGCACCTTCCGCATCGCTCGTTCCCCCTGCGCTGGCGCCCGTTGGCGGGCTTCTCCGGGCAATTTATAGTTGCGCCGATGCAATCGAAATGGGCGGTTGCGCAATTCAAGAGTGCGCCAATGCAATATCGACTGGAATACGCCGACCTTTCCCTGGTACTGGCCCTGGTGCGCGGCGGCAGCCTGGCGCGGGCGGCGGAACTGCTGGCAGTGGACGTGTCCACGGTGTTCCGCGCGGTGCGCCGGCTGGAGAAGGCCCTGGGCATGGCGCTGTTCGAGAAGGGCCGCGCCGGCTACCTGCCCAGCGCCACCGCGCAACAGCTGGCGCGCCAGGCAGAACTGGCCGAGCAGGCCCTGGAGGCGGCGCGGGTGGGCCTGGAGCAGGGCCGCGAAGTGCTCAGCGGCACGGTGCGCCTGACCTGCACCGACGCCGTGCTGCACGGCCTGCTGCTGCCGGCGCTGGGTCATTTCATGGGCGGCTACCCCGGCCTGCACCTGGAACTCTCCACCTCCAACGCCTTCGCCAACCTCAGCCGGCGCGACGCCGACGTCGCCCTGCGCCTGACCACCGCGCCGCCGGACTACCTGGTGGGCCGCTGCCTGGGCGAGGTGCGCTACGCCCTGTGCGCCCACGAAAGCTACCTGGCCGCCCAGGCCGGACGCGACTGGAGCGAACTGAGCTGGATCGCCCCGGACGAATTCATGCCCGACCACCCCAGCGTCGCCTGGCGCCGCCAGCTGTACCCGGCGCTCACCCCGGCTTACCGCTGCGGCAGCATCCTCTCGGTGCTCGAACTGTGCCGCGCCGGCCTGGGCCTGGCGGCGCTGCCGGACTACCTGCTGCGCGAAGGCGACGGCCTGCGTGTGCTGCAATACGACCTGCCGGGTTGCGCCACCGCGCTGTGGCTGCTGACGCGGCCGGACTGCCGGGCCCTGCGCACCGTGGTCACGCTGTTCGAGGAACTGG
>Ga0222426_100883_pt1 | contig 14674 bp, 12 predicted proteins | sample 2B50Ametagenome_FD_180087 | JGI IMG/M metagenome (GOLD analysis project Ga0222426, IMG submission 180087) | Enriched microbial communities from leaf-cutter ant dump, University of Wisconsin, Madison, United States - 2B50A (version 2) | ecosystem: Environmental > Terrestrial > Nest > Insects nest... | reverse complement strand
GTACTACTTCACCGAGAACTTCTATGCCAGGGCCGGCCTCGACGGCCAGTACGGCATGGAAAGGCGTGAAAGCGGCCACCAGGGCGAGTGGATGGCCGGCGTCGGCGTCGGCCTGAACTTCGGCGGCGGTTCCAAGCCGGCCCCGGCTCCGGAGCCGGTCGCCGACGTCTGCTCCGACGAAGACCACGACGGCGTCTGCGACAACGTCGACAAGTGCCCGAACACCCCGGCCAACGTCACCGTCGACGCCAGCGGCTGCCCGGTCGTGGCCGAGGCCGTGCGCGTCCAGCTGGACGTCAAGTTCGACTTCGACAAGTCCAGGGTCAAGCAGAACAGCTACGTGGACATCAAGAACCTGGCCGACTTCATGAAGCAGTACCCGTCCACCTCCACCACCGTTGAAGGCCACACCGACTCCGTCGGCACCGACGCCTACAACCAGAGGCTGTCCGAGCGTCGTGCCAACGCCGTTCGTGACGTGCTGGTCAACGAGTACGGCGTGGAAGGCGGCCGCGTGAGCACCGTGGGTTATGGTGAGAGCCGTCCGGTCGCTGACAACGGCACCGCCGAAGGCCGCGCCGTCAACCGTCGCGTGGAAGCCGAAGTGGAAGCCCAGGCCAAGCAGTGATCGGCCTGAGCTGACGAGTCAGCCCGATCTAGGCTGCAATGCCGTTCACTCAAGCGGAGCAGCCTTTCCATCCACTGGATCGGGATCTTCACCGTCCAGGACCTCGATGGCCCTGGGCGGTGATCCAGCAGCAAACCCCCGATACCAGCCCTCAACGCAGGCAAACGCCTTTCCATCGGCCAAACGCATCCCGCCACGCCGGCTGGGGCTCGGTTGGGCCTCCGCAGAAGATCGGCAACCCAGGCCTGCGCCCTCGGCTCCACGGGCGCTCCCGGCGCTATTCCGTTGGTTTCACTGCGTCTACGCCCGCACCTGGGCGGTGATATTCCCGATGGCGCCGATTCCGTCAGCCGCTGAAATTGCGCGCGGTGACGTAGGCACGCTTCCAGTAGGGGAAGGCGAGGGAGTCGATGCGGATCTTCTTGCACGTGCTGGGGGCGTGAATGAAGCGGTTGTCGCCGATGTAGAGGCCGACGTGGCTGACTCTATCGCTGCCGTTGTGGCTGAAGAACACGGCGTCGCCAGGCTGTAGTTCGTGGCGGGCGATAGTCGCGTCGCGCCGCGCAACCATCGACCGGGTGGTGCGTGGCAGGCGCAGGTCGGCGACGCTGCGATACAGGTAGACCAGCAGGCCGCTGCAATCGAACCCGGTTTCCTCCGATTCGCCGCCCCAGCGGTAGCGCTGGCCGACGAGCTGGTGCGCGCGGGCGACGATGAGCTGGCGCGTGTCCGGATTGACGGCGCCGGGCTGGCCCGTCGGTGCCTGCTGGGCCGATGCGGGCGCGTAGCGGCGCCACTGCGGGATACCGAGGTCATCGGCGTGGGCGAGGGGAACGATCAGCACGAGAAGTAAAAGAGCGATAAACCAATGAAGAGCACGCATTTCGGAACACTACGGGGTGAAGGTTGAGTCGTGGCGCAATCCTTCTGCTGGCAAGCCTGCACCAGGCCCTGGTCCACGCGGATGAGGGAGGCATGGGTGATGCAGGGCTGGCCGCTACTTCCCTGGTAGCTGCTGGGGCTCTCCAGTATTCGTGCCGGCCAGGGCAGGCCGTGGCGGCGGGGCAGGCGCGGGATCGGTGAAGGGACGCTGGCAGAAAGCACGGAGCCCCCGGGCGTGGGTTATTCCTGGCGATGCGGTTAGGATTTCGTGTATCGGCCTTGGAACTTTCGCCGGCGCGGCGGTCTGAGGTGTCAATCTGCCATTGATCAGCCAGGGAGGCTGTATGAAGGGTGTTCTCGTTGCTGTTCCGCTGCTGTTCTGCGCCGCCTGGGCGCAGGCGGATACGATCTACAAATGCGTCGATGCGCAGGGCAAGGTGACTTTCACCAAGCAGGCCTGCCCCAACGGCGGCAACGCCGGCGTCGAGCTGAACGTGGAGAACCGCCGGCCCAGTGGCGGCGGCGAGGGGGCGGTGATGGCGCAGCCGGCGCTTCAGGCGCCGGCTGCGGATTACGCCCCGGCGGGGGCCTATCCGGCGCAGCAGCCGGCGGCCCCGGCCCCGGCCCCGGCCCCGGCGCCGGCCGGCGGCACGCGGGTGACCGTGGTGGGCGGCTCGGAGGAGCGGCCGGGCTGCTCCACCGGGCTTTCCGAGCGCGACCTGCGGACCGCCATGGTGCGCAAGGAGATCGTCCCGGGCATGAGCCGCAAGGAAATCGAGAGCATGTTCGGCACCCCGAGCAAGCAGGCCAGCGCCCACGGCGCCGGCAGCAGCACCTACTGGAACGACAAGTACCTGAACTTCTTCAGCATCAACTACGACGCCAATGGCTGCGTGGTGAACAGCTACCAGTCCGGTTCATCTCAATAAGTCGGGTTTATCGAGGTGGAGACAGCAAGCGCTCGACCTCGATTGCCAGCTTTGTATCCGGACTGGAGATTCTCAGGCTTCTGGCCTGAAACTCGCCAAGGATCGGCAATGATCTCGACAGATATTGCCCTTTGACCGAAACGGAAAGCAGGGCACCTCGCTCTGCATTCAGGAAACCGGCCAGTGAAGTTGCACAAGGATCGGTCAGTTCGACCTGTATATAGGCATGCCGCTCAAGGTCGTGTGATACCTCGGAGCGTTTGACGCATTCTCGTGTCAGCAGATAGCTGCGATTCTCGACACTGAACAGAACCCCTTCTTCAGCTGTGCTGGCGCAGGCCGCAACCAGAAACATTGCGGAAAGCAGGATGGTCTTTTTCATCTCGGTATTCCCTAACGAACGGTAATGGCAATCACTTGCCCGATGCTGTGGCTTCTGAACCTGATCCGAGATACACAGACGCAGATGCCGCTGGTGAAATTGTGTGTTCCCGGGCCAACGACGATATCGCTCATTTCAGTGCCTCCCTGGAAATAGCGAATCTCGGCGTCGAAGGTCGAACTGCCTGAAATAGTTTCGAATTCGACTTTGTAAGAGAGTGGGCCCCCCATCTGTTCGCCGATGACTATCCAGGGTCCCCAGGCCCGCGCCGGCGGAGCCCAGCCTTCCAATTGGTTCATGGACGTCTCCTTTTGCTGTTCTGAAGCCAAGGAGCCGAAAATGACATGTCGTTTGCTTTTGTCATGCCTTGCAGCATTGCATCCGATTATTCGCTTTTTATCTCGGATGGCCGGGGACTAGGCGCTGTAGGAATTGCTGTCGGGAACGCTAATTCCTCCGCCGGCTCTCCACTTCCTTGGTCGGCAGTGTCCTGTGCTCAGGGGCTCGGTAAGGCTGTGGATCGAATCGCAACAGTGCACCGCCTCGCAATGACGGCCACACTACCGACTAAGGGACGATAGCCGCGGCCGGCAAATGGTCGCCTAATGGCCCTGACAACAATAATTCAGGGCCTGCGCCAACCCGGGTGTTCCACGGGGCGGGCGATGGCTGGAGAGGTGCCCTCATGGACCCGACGCGTTCGCGTATCTTCCTCGTTCTTTCCCTGCAGACCACCGGCCTTCTCGCGCTGTTCATCGCCCAGTCGCTGGGCGGCTGGCCGCTGTCGCTGTGCCTGCTGCTCGGTTTCGCGTTGCTCTGGCTGCCCTGGTTCGTCGGCCAGCGGCGCAGCCTGCCCGGCGTATCCGCCGCCGCGCCGGAGCTGGCCGCGCTGACCCGCGACCTGTCGCACAGCACCAGCCACAACGCGCTGTCCGCCGCCGGCGTGTCCTACTCGGTGCAGCGCCTGGTGGAGCGCCTGGAGTCGCAACTGGCGGCGGCCGAGCAGATCGTCGGCAGCGCCGAGGTGATGATTCATACCGAGCGCGCCACCTCTTCCCTGGCACGCCAGGCCATGGACGCCGCCACCCAGGCCCGCGCCGGCAGCGATGTCGGGCGCAGCGAGCTGCAGCAGGCCATCGCCCGCATGCACCAGCTCAGCGGCCGCGCCGGTGAAAGCCGCGCGCTGATCGAGGCGCTGAGCCAGCGCAGCGAGGACATCCAGCGCGTCACCCAGGTGATCCAGTCGATCGCCAGCCAGACCAACCTGCTGGCCCTCAACGCCGCCATCGAGGCGGCCCGCGCCGGCGAGCACGGCCGCGGTTTCGCGGTGGTCGCCGACGAGGTGCGCGGGCTGGCCGCGCGCACCGCCGAGGCCACCGAGGAGGTGGGGCAGATGGTCGAGGACATCCAGCAGCGCACCGCCCAGGTCGCCGAGCAGATTCTCCAGTTGGCCGCCGACCTCGACGAAGGCGTGGCCCAGGTGGAGCGCACCGGCGGGCAGCTGGAAGGCATCGCCGGGCTGGCCGCCGGCGTCGAGCGGCAGATCACCGAGATCGCCGAAGGCGCGGAGATCAACCGCCACCAACTGGACAACCTGTTCGCCGCGGTGGAGCGCATGCGCGCCGACATCCGCGTCAGCGACGAGCAGACCCACCGCCTGGCCGACGCCGCTGTGCACCTGGAGGCCCAGGCCGAGGCCATCAGCGAGCGCCTGGCCGAAGTGGGCCTGGACGACTATCACCAGCGCGTCTACGACCTGGCCCGCGAAGGCGCATCGAGCATAGGCGCGCGCTTCGCCGCCGACCTGGAGGACGGGCGGATTTCCGCCGAGGACCTGTTCGACCGCCACTACCAGCCGATTCCGGGCACCGAGCCGCAGAAGTACAGCACGCGCTTCGACCGCTACACCGACGAGGTGCTGCCGAAGATCCAGGAAGACCTGCTGCAGCGCCACGAGGGCCTGGTGTTCGCCATCGCCTGCACCGCCGAGGGCTACGTGCCGACGCACAACCGCGCCTTCGCACAGGCACCGACCGGCGACCCCGAGGTGGACCGCCTGAAGAGCCGCAGCAAGCGCCTGTTCGACGACCGCACCGGGATCCGCTGCGGCAGCCACCAGCAGGCGCTGCTGTTGCAGACCTACTGCCGTGACACCGGCGAGCAGATGCACGACCTGTCGGTGCCGATCTTCGTCAACGGCCGCCATTGGGGCGGCTTGCGCCTGGGCTACCGGCCCGAGAGCATGCCGCTGAGCGAGTCGCCGGCGCTGCGCAGCCCGGGCCGGCGTGAGGCCGCCTCGGCCAGGTGAGAGCCGGGGGAAGCAAAAAAGGCCGTGCATCCGAGGATGTGCGGCCTTTTCGTTTGAGTCAGGGCGGAGCGGATCTCATCCGCGAATCGCGCCGGGATGTCCGGCTATCGCGGACAGAGTCCGCTCCTACGGCTCCAGGACGCATGGCTTTTCGTAGGAGCGAGCTTGCTCGCGAACAAATGTGGTGCCATGCGGTTCGCGAGCAAGCTCGCTCCTACGAAGAGCACCTCGGCGCGCGCAGGGGAATGGCGTGGGCAGCGTAGGCGCCCTACGTGTAGGAGCGGACTCCGTCCGCGATCGCTCCCCGGCCGCGCGAGACCCGCCGCGACGTCAGAACCGCTTCGTCGCCCGCGCCACCACGGTTGCCGTGCAGATGTCCTTGAAGCCCTGCCAGTTGAAGCATTCGCTCTGCGATAGGTCGGTGTCGATGTAGCTCAGCGACCAGTCGATGCCGGCGAACTCCCTGTCCAGCCTCGCCTCCCATTCGTGGTAGGTGCTGCGCGTGCCGCCGTCGCCGGCGAGGTACAGCGGGTCCTTGGCGTCGTTGCGGCCATAGCGCAGCTTGGCCTGGAACCCGGCCGGCAGCTCGAAGCCGTAGCCAACGTAGCTGTAGAGCTGGCTCTGGTCCTTGCCGACGTAGGTGGTGATGTCCTTGGAGTAATAGCTGGCCAGCTCGAAGCCGTAGGCGTTGAGGACGGCGTAGACCTCGCTCTGGTTGAACTGGCCTTCCTTCGGGTAGCGGTACTGGATGTAGCCCAGGTCCAGGCTCACCGCGTCGGTGGCCTGCCAGTACCAGCCGGCGTAGTAGTCCAGCTCCTGGCGCGTCTTCAGGCCGTAGCCGAAGTCGACGTTGGAGCTCCACACGCCCAGGTACAGGCCGCTGCTGTGCTGCAGGGTGGCGGCGGCCTGGATGGCCGGGTCGTTCTGCGTCTGCGAGATGCCGCGGGTGCGGTAGTCGCTGGCCAGGGTGGCCTCCAGCTGGACCGAGAGGTCCTCGGTCAGCTCCAGCGCATGGCTGCTGGTGAAAGGCGCGCAGGCGAGCGCCGCGCCGAGGACGAGTGCTTTGTACTTCATGGACTTACCCTTTGTTGTGCTTGTGTGGGCAGGAAAAAAGCCCGCGCAGCCCCCTCCCGCCGGCGAGCCGGGAAGCGAAAGGGAAGGGGCGGCGGGAAGGGCCGGGCTTCAGCCCGGCATTGCAGCGAACGGCGTCAGAGCGCTTCCTGGCCGTCGGCGCGGTAGACCTCGCGGCCGCCGAACAGGGTGTGCAGCACCTTGGCCTCGCCCAGCTCGGCGTCGGGGACGCTGAACAGGTCGCGGTCGAGCACCACCAGGTCGGCTTGCTTGCCGGGGGCCAGGCTGCCGATCTTCTCGCCCAGGCCGATGGCCTTCGCGGCATTGGCGGTGTACGCGTAGAACATGGCCTGGCGGTCGATGCGCTGCTCGGGGTTGAGCACGCCCTTCGGGCCCTGGCGCGTCACCGCCTGGTACATGGCCTTCAGCGGGTCGGGGGTGGACACCGGCCAGTCGCTGGCTCCGGCGATGGTGGCGCCGGCGTCCAGCAGCGATTTGGCCGGGTACATGTAGCGGAAGGCGTCGTCGGCGATGTAGGGCTTGACCAGGTCGAGGGTGTAGTCCTCGGCGGTGGCCCAGTCCAGCTGCATCGAGGCGATCACGCCTAGTTGCCTGAAGCGCGGGAAGTCCGCCGGGCTGACCAGTTGCAGGTGAGTGATGGAGTGGGTGATGCCGCTGCTCCGGTCCTTGCGCGCCTGGGCGATGCCGTTGAGCGATTCGCGCACCGCGCGGTCGCCGATGGCGTGGATGTGCACGAGCCAGCCGCGGGCGTCGGCGGCGCTGACCAGCTCGCCGAAGTGCCGCGGATCGAGCAGCAACTCGCCGGGCTTGTGCAGGTTGCTGTAGTTCTCCAGCAGCGCGGCGGACTGCGCCGGGTATTCCAGCACGCCGTCGGCGAACACCTTGATGCCCGGCAGGCTCAGGTTGGGGATGCCCTGGAACTGCCGGCGCACCTTGTCGATCACCGCCAGGTCCGCCGGGCGGCTCTTCGGGTTGACCACCAGCAGCGCGGCGACGTGGGCGCTGAGTTGGCCCTGTTGCGCCAGGTCGCGGTACACCGGCAGCACGCCGACGGTGCGTTCCGTGGGCTTGATGTCGAACAGCGCCTGGCCCGGGCTGCCGTTGGCCGCCGGGTCCATCCAGGCGGTGATGCCCAGGCTGTTGTTGTATTGCACGGCGGCCAGGCCGGCGCGGTCGAGGGTCTGCTGGTCGGCGGCGGGCATGGCCGCGGCGACGCGGTCGAAGCCGGAGTCGACGACGAAGCCGCTGGGGGTGAAGTCCTTGGCGTGGCCGATGTTCTGCTGCTCGGTGCCCGGCAGCGAGCGCACCAGCGCCGCGTCCAGCTTGGCGCGGCGCAGCATGGCGGCGTTGGCCCAGGCGGTGTGGTGGTCGCTGCCGATGAGCACGATGGGCACCTGGGCCCATTCGCCGGCATTGAAAATCTTCGCCAGCCCCTCGGCCTGGGACCAGTAGCTGGAGTGCATGCCGTTCAGCACCAGGATGTCGCCGACCCGGGCCTTGCCGTTGTCGCGGGCCTCGCGCAGGCGTTGCGCCAGCTCGTCGAGGCCGACCTGCTCGTCCTCCATGCTCGCGGCGATCAGCTCCAGGCCGCCGAAGATGGCGTGCGAGTGGCTGTCGATGAAACCGGGCATCAGCAGCTTGCCGCCCAGGTCCACCTGGCGGCTGTGGGCGTCGGCGAGGGCGCGCACTTCCTGGTCGCTGCCGACCTTCAGCACCTTGTCGCCGGCGATGGCCAGCGCCTGCTGCAGCGGCTGCCCGGGCTCGGCGGTGAAGACCTTGGCGTTGTACAGGATCAGGTCGGCGGTTTGTGCGTGGGCTTCCAAAGTGCCCAGTGCGATTGCGACAGCGAGTGCGCTCTTGATGAGCCTTCGCATGCTTCCCCCTTGCTTGGTGGTTGATTTTTATTGGTCTGGGCAAGAGGCTAATGGCCCGGGGCTATTTCCCGAAAGCCAGTCGCTGGCACAAGACTTGTGAAAATCTGGAAAGAATATGGACAGGTTCAGTAACCTCGCCCTTTTCGTCGCCTGCGCCGAGACCGGCAGTTTCAGCCGCGCCGCCGAGCAACTGGGCAAGACGCCCTCGGCGGTGACCAAGGCCATCGGCCAGTTGGAGGCCAGCCTCGGCGCCCGCCTGTTCGAGCGCACCACCCGCAGCATGGCCCTGACCGAGGCCGGGCAGCTGTACCTGGACAGCGCCCGCGAGGTGTTGGCGCGCATGCACGAGACCGCCGAGGAGATCGGCCAGCTGCAGCACAGCCTGCGCGGCAGCCTGCGGATCACCGCGCCGCTGGCGTTCGGCGCGGCCTTCCTCAATGACGTCTGCGCCGACTTCCTCATCCAGCACCCGCAACTGCGCCTGCAGGTGGACCTCAGCGACAGCTACGTCGACCTGCTCGACGGCCGCTACGACCTGGCCCTGCGCCTGGGCCACAGCAACCTGCCGGGGCTGATCGTGCGGCCGCTGGTGGCGAACCGCCTGGTGCTCTGCGCCAGCCCCGAGTACCTGGCGCGCCGCGGCGAGCCGCTGCACCCGCTGGAACTGGCCGAGCACGACCGCCTGACCTACTGGCACCCGGCGCTGGACACCCGCTGGTGGCTGGAGCGCGACGGCGAGCGCTTCTCCATCCTGCGCGAGGGGCGCCTGAGCAGCGACAACCATGAACTGCTGCTGGCCGCCTGCCTCAAGGGCAGGGGCCTGATGCCCTGCCCGCTGTGGAGCGTCCAGCCCTACCTGCGCGACGGGCGCCTGCGCAGCGTGCTGGAGGACTACCACTTCGACCCCGACGCCTTCGGCCAGCGCATCCTCGCCGTCTACCCCAGCCACAGGCGCGCCACGCGCAAGATCCTCGCCTTCATCGAGCACCTGGAAGAGGCCCTGCGCCAACTGGGCATCGAGGCCTAGCGCCCGCGGAAACGCCCCGGCGGCACGCCCTTCCAGCGCTTGAAGGCGTGGATGAAGTTGGACACCTCGCCATAGCCCAGGCGCTCGGCGATCTCTTCCAGGCGGATGGCGCCGGTGCCCAGCAGTTCCTCGGCCAGGGCCTGGCGCACCTCGTCGAGCAGGGCGCGGTAGCTGCTGCCCTCGTCCTGCAGGCGGCGGCGCAGGGTGCGCGAGGTCATGTGCAATTCCGCCGCCACCTGCTCCATGTCCGGCAGGCGCCCGGGCGTGCGCAGCAGGCGGTCGCGGATGCGCCCGGCCAGGCCGCCCAGTTCCTGGCGGCGGGCCAGCAGTGCGCGGCACTCTTCCTCGCAGTGCCGCGCCACTTGCGGGTTGGCGCCGGGCAATGGCAGATCGAGGGCGGCGCTGGCGAAGACGATGCGGTTGGCGGGCTGGCCGAACGCCGGTTCCACGCCCAGTTCGGCCAGGTACAGGCTGCTGTCGGCAGGCCGGGGGCGGCGGAACTCGGCGCGCAGGATCGGCAGCGGGCGCCCGGTGAGGTCGCGCTGGATGCGCAGCACGCCGCCCAGGTCGCGCTCGCAGGCGAAGGCGCGGACGTCCTCCGGCACGCCGCTGTCGTCCAGCAGCAGGTGGGCCTCGGCGCCGTCCTCCAGCAAATCCAGGCGGGTGAACACGTAGGTCAGCCCCAGGTAGCGCAGGCCGAGGAGGGCGGCGCTGCGGAAGGTCGGGCTGCTGAGCAGGGCGAAACCCCAGATGCCGTAGGTGTTCAGGTGGTAGCGCAGGCCGGCCTGCAGGCCGCTGCCGGCGGGCAGCCGCTGCGCCAGGTTGCGCAGCACCCGCAGCTCGCAGGCGGCGTCGATCTCGCGGGCCGGGTCGGCTAGCACTGCCAGGTCCAGGCCGCTGCCGTGCAGGCAGTCCTCCAGCGCCAGGCCATGGTCGAGGCCGAACTGGGTGAGCAGTTGCACGCTCAGGGCGCTGCGGCGGCTGGGCCGGGGCTGGTCGGGCATCGCGGGCTCCGTCTTGTCCGGAAATCACAATTTAATGTCCGACTATGCCATAAACCGGCGCCGCCGGCGGCACTAGCCTATGCTCATCCGCCAGCGCGGCGGATGACGGCAGGCCCCGCGCGGCCGCCGTCCAGCCAAACCGGGAGCACAACAATGCACAATACTTCCCGTGATCCGGCACCCTTGCGCGTGCTGATCATCGGCGCCGGCTTCGGCGGCCTGGGCCTGGCCGTCCGCTTGCAGCAGGCCGGCATCCACGACTACCTGATCCTCGAAAAGGCCGCCGACGTCGGCGGCGTGTGGCGCGAGAACAGCTACCCCGGCGCCGCCTGCGACGTGCCTTCGCACCTGTATTCCTTTTCCTTCGAGCCCAAGGCCGACTGGAGCCGCAAGTTCGCCCCGCAGGGGGAAATCCTCGACTACCTGCGCCACTGCGCCGACAAGTACGGCCTGCGCGAACGCATCCGCTTCGGCTGCGAGGCGGTGGATGCCAGCTTCGACGAGGCCGCCGGGGAGTGGCAGGTGCGCTGCGCCGACGGGCAGACGCTGCGCGCCCGCGCCCTGGTCTGCGCCACCGGCCAGCTGAGCCGGCCGCTGTACCCGCGCATCGCCGGGCTCGACGGCTTCAAGGGCGTGGCCTTCCACTCGGCGCGCTGGGACCACCGCGCCGACCTGCGCGACAAGCGTGTGGCGGTGATCGGCACCGGCGCCAGCGCCATCCAGTTCGTTCCGCGTATTGCACCGGAGGTGGCCGAACTGCTGCTGTTCCAGCGCAGCGCGCCCTACGTGATCGCCAAGCCGGACCGCCCCTACGCCGCCTGGGAGCGCCGCCTGAAGGCGCGCCTGCCCTGGCTGCAGCGCCTGGACCGCGGCCTCAAGTACCTGCAGCACGAGGCGCGGGTGCTGGCCTTCTCCACCTTCCCGCCGCTGATGAAGTTCATGCAGCTGAGCTTCCGCCTCAACCTGCGCCGCGGCATCGCCGACGCGCAGCTGCGCCGGCGGCTGATCCCGGACTACCCGCTGGGTTGCAAGCGCATCCTCATCAGCAACGACTACTACCCGGCGCTGGCGCGGGACAACGTGCGGGTGATCGACACCAGCATCGAGCGGGTGACCGGGGACGCCGTCGTCACCCGCGACGGCCAGCGCTACCCGGTGGACGCCATCGTCTTCGGCACCGGCTTCGCCGCCACCGAGTTCCTCGCCCCGCTGCGCGTCCAGGGCCTGGACGGGCGCTGGCTGGAACAGGCCTGGGCCGAGGGCGCCGAGGCCTACAAGGGCATCAGCGTCGCCGGCTTCCCCAACCTGTTCATCCTCTACGGGCCGAACACCAACCTGGGGCACAACTCCATCGTCTACATGCTGGAGAGCCAGTTCCCCTACGTGCTGGCCTGCCTGCGCCACCTGGACCGCCAGGGCCTGCGCTACCTGGACGTGAAGCCCGAGGTGCAGCGCGCCTACAACCAGGCCCTGCAGCACGGCCTGCAGCACACTGTGTGGGAGAGCGGCTGCGACAGCTGGTACAAGACCGCCGCCGGCCGCAACACCAACAACTGGCCGGGCTTCACCTTCCGCTACCGCCAACAGACCCGCCAGCCGGAGTTCGCCGACTATGAATGCGCCCGTTGAGTTCGTACCGCCCGTCTCCACCTCGCAACGCCTGCTCAGCGGCCTGCTGCGCGGCACCCTGCGCCTGCTGTTCCGCGGGCTGATGCGCCCGTCGATCCCGGTGTCGATGCAGCGCCGGGTGCTGAGCGCGCTTACTGCCGCGACCCTGACCCCGCGCGGCGTGCAGCGCAGCGCGGAAGTCATCGCCGGGGTGCCCTGCGAATGGCAGCGCGCGGGCCAGGGCGAAGGCCGCACGCTGCTCTACCTGCACGGCGGGGCCTACCTGGTGGGCTCGCCGGCCACGCACCGGGCGATCACCGCCAACCTGGCGCGCCTGGGCCGCCTCGACGTGTGCGCGGCGGACTACCGCCTGGCCCCGGAGCACCGCTTCCCGGCGCCGCTGGAAGATGCCCTGGCGGTGTACCAGGCGCTGCTGGCGCGCGGCCAGGACCCGGCGCGGCTGGCCGTGGCCGGGGATTCGGCCGGCGGCCACCTGACCCTGCAACTGGCCGTGGCGCTGAAGGAACGCGGCCTGCCGTTGCCCGGCGCGCTGGTGGTGTTCTCGCCGGTCACCGACGTCAGCTGCAGCCAGTGGCACCAGCCAAAGGCCGGCGACCCGCTGATCAGCCGCGCCTGGGTGGAAAGCGCTATCGCGATGTTCTGCCCGCCCGGCGTGGCGCGCGACTCGGCGCAGCTGTCGCCGCTGTTCGCCGACCTGGCCGGGCTGCCGCCGTTGCTGATCCAGGTCGGCGAGGACGAAGTGCTGCGCAACGACAGCCTGCGCCTGGCCGGCGCGGCGCGTAAGCGGGGAGTGGACGTCACCCTGCAGCGCTACCGCGACTGCTGGCACGTGTTCCAGGCCCACGCCGGGGTGCTGCGCATCGCCGACCAGGCCCTGGGCGAGGTGGCGGGCTTCCTCGGCCGGTACCTCGGGGGAGGGCGCTGATGCACAGCATCCTGATCACCGGCGCGGCCTCCGGCATAGGCGCGGCCAGCGCGCGGCTGTTCCATGCCCGCGGCTGGCGCGTCGGCCTGCTGGACCTGAACGTCGAGGCATTGGCCGGGCTCGCCGCCGAACTGGGCGGCGCCTGGCAGCGGGCGCTGGACGTGACCGACGCGGCGGCGGTGCGCGAGGCGCTGGCGGACTTCGTCGGCGCCGGCGACGGCTGCCTGCGCCTGCTGTTCAACTGCGCCGGCATCCTGCGTTTCGGCCGCTTCGAGGAAATCCCCGCGCAGGACCACGCCCGCCTGCTGGCGATCAACGTGCAGGGCCTGCTCAACTGCTGCCATGCCGCCTTCGAGCACCTCAAGGCCACGCCCGGCGCCCAGGTGCTGAACATGGGCTCGGCGTCGGGGCTGTACGGGGTGCCGGAGATGGCCACCTACTCGGCCTCGAAGTTCGCCGTGCGCGGCTTCACCGAGGCGCTGGAACTGGAGTGGCGGCGCCATGGCATCCGCGTCGCCGACCTGATGCCGCCCTTCGTGCGCACGCCCATGGTCACCAGCCAGGGCTACGAGCCGCCGGTGCTGCGCCGCCTGGGCCTGCACCTGCGGGCCGAGGACATCGCCGCGGCGGCCTGGCGCCAGGCCCACCGCAGCGGGGTGCACCGGCCCATCGGCGCGCTGTTCCGGGCGATGTACTGGTCCGGCCAGCTGTCGCCGCCGGCGCTCAACCGCTGGGTGATGGGCTGGCTCAGCCGCGAGTGACGGAAAGGGGCTTGCACCCATGGGGTGCAGCCCGGATGCTGTAGGGCTGGTCCGCGGCCGTAGGAAGTCGGCCGCCTTTCCCTTCGCCCGCCGCAAGGAAGCCGCCATGCCTTTCGCCTATTTCTGCCTGGCCCTGTCGATGCTGCTGGTCGGCGGCAACATCGCCATCGGCAAGCTGGTGCTGGAAGAGCTGCCCGTCTACCTGTTCGCCCTGCTGCGCTTCCTCATCGCCAGCCTGGTGCTGCTGCCCGGGCTGGCCCTGCCGCGGGTGCGCGCGGGGCTGGATGGCGGCGCCTGCCGCGGGCTGTTCCTGCAGGCCTTCTTCGGCTGCTTCCTGTTCAGCATTTGCATGCTGCATGGCGTGCAACTGACCTCGGCGACCAGCGCCGGCATCATCACCAGCGCCACGCCCAGCGTTATCGCCCTGCTGGCCTGGCTGTGGCTGCGCGAGCGCCTGGAGCCGCGCGGCCTGCTGGCCATCGCCCTGGCGGTGCTGGGCATCGCCGCGCTGAACCTGCTGGAGCGCCCGGCGGGCGGCCAGAGCGGCGTGCCGGGCAATGCCCTGGTGCTGGGCGCCGTGCTCGCCGAGGCGCTGTTCGCCATCTACTCGCGGCGCCTGTCGCTGCACCTGCACCCCTGGACCATGGCCCTGGGCGTCAACCTCGCCGGGCTGCTGCTGTTCCTGCCGCTGGCGCTACCCGAGGCGCGGGCGCTGGACTGGCGCGCGGTGCCGACGGCGACCTGGGGCTGGACGCTGTTCTACGCCCTGAGCGCCAGCGTGCTGTCGTTCCTGCTGTGGTACCGCGGCATCTCCCGGGTGCCGGCCAGCACCGCCGGGTTGTTCACCGGGCTGATGCCGGTGGGCTCGGCGCTGGTCGGCGTGAGCCTGCTGGGCGAGCGTTTCGGCGCCAGCCACGCCCTGGGCATGGCCCTGGTGCTGGCGGCCCTGCTGCTGGCGACGCGCCCCGCGGCGCTGCCGCCCGTCGCCGCCGAACGTACCGACTGACCGGTAGGGCGGCATTCGGCCTGCATAGACGCTACGCTGAAACTGTTGGTCGCCGGCAGACGGGCCTTCCTGCCTGCCAGTTCAAGACCTTTGGCGACCAATTGGGGGACGTTGAAGCATTTTTGGCGTTTCCTGTGGCACAGCGAAGTGCCCGCCGCGGGTTCGGCTGCAAGCCGGGCCCGCATCGGCTGGGAAACTAGGTGAAACCCTGAACGTCTCGAAAGGAG
>Ga0222426_100878_pt1 | contig 14757 bp, 17 predicted proteins | sample 2B50Ametagenome_FD_180087 | JGI IMG/M metagenome (GOLD analysis project Ga0222426, IMG submission 180087) | Enriched microbial communities from leaf-cutter ant dump, University of Wisconsin, Madison, United States - 2B50A (version 2) | ecosystem: Environmental > Terrestrial > Nest > Insects nest... | reverse complement strand
GTTGGAGAAGGAGGCTGACATCACGAAGGACGGATGGCCGGTGGCGTTGCCGAGGTTCAGCAGGCGGCCTTCCGAGAGCAGGATCATGCGGTTGCCCTTGGGGAACTCGATCATGTCGACCTGCGGCTTGATGTTCGTCCACTTGAGATTGCGGAGCGCGGCGACCTGGATCTCGTTGTCGAAGTGGCCGATATTGCCGACGATCGCCATGTCCTTCATCTCGCGCATGTGCTCGATGCGGATGACGTCCTTGTTGCCGGTCGTGGTGATGAAGATGTCGGCCGAGGAGACGACGTCTTCGAGCTGAACCACCTCGAAGCCGTCCATGGCGGCCTGCAGGGCGCAGATCGGGTCGATCTCCGTGACCTTCACGCGGGCGCCGGCGCCGCGCAGCGATGCCGCCGAGCCCTTGCCGACGTCACCATAGCCGCAGACGACGGCGACCTTGCCGGCCATCATCACGTCGGTGCCGCGGCGGATGCCGTCGACCAGCGATTCCTTGCAGCCGTACTTGTTGTCGAACTTCGACTTGGTGACCGAGTCGTTGACGTTGATCGCCGGGAAGGGCAGGAGGCCCTTCTGCTGGAGCTGGTAGAGACGGTTGACGCCGGTGGTCGTTTCTTCCGTCACGCCCTTGATGGCGTCGCGCTGCTTGGTGAACCAGCCCGGGGAGGCGGCAAGGCGCTTCCTGATCTGTGCGAAGAGGATTTCCTCTTCCTCGGAGCCGGGGTTCGACAGCACGTTCTCGCCCGCTTCGGCGCGCGCGCCGAGCAGGATGTACATGGTGGCGTCGCCCCCGTCGTCGAGGATCATGTTGGACAGGCCCCCGTCGGTCCACTGGAAGATCTTGTCGGTGTACTGCCAGTATTCCGTCAGCGTCTCGCCCTTGACGGCATAGACCGGGATGCCGGCGGCGGCGATCGCGGCGGCGGCATGGTCCTGCGTGGAGAAGATGTTGCACGAGGCCCAGCGGACCTCGGCACCGAGCGCGACCAGCGTCTCGATGAGGACGGCGGTCTGGATGGTCATGTGCAGCGAGCCGGTGATGCGCGCGCCCTTGAGGGGCTTTGCGGCGCCGAACTCTTCGCGGCAGGCCATCAGGCCCGGCATTTCGGTCTCGGCGATCTGAATTTCCTTGCGGCCGAAATCGGCAAGCCCGATATCGGCGACGTGGTAGTCCTGCGTGGTGGTCATCAAAAATCTCCAGTCGTGATGGCGCTTCCTATCAGGAAATGCCCGCTGGAGCAACCGGACATAAAGAAGTCTTTATATCCTTATATTAACGGAAGGCTACATCTCCTCGCCGAAGCGGTCTGCCACCAGCGCGTCGAGGGCGGCGAGCACTTCCTGCGCCTCAGCCCCCGTCGCGGTGACGAACACGCTGCAGCCGGGGCTGGCGGCCAGCATCATCAGGCCCATGATCGAGGTGCCGCCCACCGTCATGCCGTCCTTGGAGACGGTGACTTCCGCGTCGAAGCCGTCGACCGTCTGGACGAATTTCGCCGAGGCGCGGGCGTGCAGGCCGCGCTTGTTGATGATGAGAAGCTCTTTCGAGGCGGTCATGGAGGGCAGAAGACCTTACTTGCCGCTCAAAACGCGGCTTGCCACGTTGATATATTTCCGTCCGGCCTCGGAGGCGTCGACCAGCGCCTTCTCCATGTCGTTCTCGCCGCGGATGCCGGCGAGCTTGATCAGCATGGGCAGGTTGACGCCCGCGATCACCTCGATGCCCTCGCCGGTCATGACCGAGATGGCAAGGTTCGACGGCGTGCCGCCGAACATGTCGGTGAGGATGATGACGCCATGGCCCTGGTCGGCCTTCATGACCGCTTCCAGGATATCCTGGCGACGCTGGTCCATGTCGTCCTCGGGGCCGATGCAGACGGTCTCGATCGCCTTTTGCGGACCGACGACATGTTCAAGGGCGTGACGGAATTCCTCCGCCAGCTTGCCATGGGTGACAAGCACCAGTCCGATCATCAGCAGACGCTCCAGTTTCCCAACTCAAACGGCCGGTGGAATACCGCAATGCAACAATTCCGTCCACCGTTGGGGAGGCCATCTTGTCAATGAAAAGGCCAAGTGCAAGCCCAAAATGGCCGATTTCGTGTTTTGCCGGGGCTTTTGCGGTCAGCTTTTCAGGATTTCCGGGTGAAGGGCCGCAAGCGTCGCGAAGGCCGTGCAGCCGGCAAAGAGCGGCAGGCGGGTGAGCGGCAGGCTGCGCGAGGGCAGGATTTCGGCGGTTTCGCCCTCCGGCGGCAGGCGCTCGGCAAAGGGCGGCTCGATCGGCCGGATGGCCCGGTGCAGCACCGCCGTCTCCACCGTCGCCATCCTGACGATGCCCGCCCCGCGCACTTCCAGAAGGCCGGCAATGCTGGCCGGCGCCCGGGCGACGAGCTCCCCGTCCGCTTCCGTCACCAGCACCTGGTCGTCGCTGACGAGGGCGGAAAACAGCCCCCGCCAGCGCGCCTCCATGATGCAGTGGAGCGCCACGGCGCTCTTGCCGGCGCCCGAGGGGCCGACGAACAGAAGCCCCGTCTCGCCGATGACGATCGCCGTTCCGTGCACGTTGGCGGGGCCGGTCATTTCTGCGGGCCGGCGGGAAGGGAGAGGGTGAAGCGGGCGCCGAGCATCTCGCCGGTCTTCTTGTCGACGACGTTGTCGGCCTTCAGCGTGCCGCCGTGCGCCTCGGCGATCTGCCGCGAGATGGAAAGGCCGAGGCCCGAATTCTGACCGAAGCCTTCGCTCGCCGGGCGGTCCGTGTAGAAGCGCTCGAAGATGCGGTCGATGTCCTCGGCCTGGATGCCCGGCCCGTTGTCCTCGACCTGGATGAGGCAGCGGTCGCCGCGCCCGCGCGACAGGCGCACGACGATACGCCCGCCGGGATCGGGCACGAAGGAGCGGGCGTTCTCGATGAGGTTCGTGACGATCTGGCCGATGCGCAGCTCGTAGCCGCTGACCTCGAACCGCGTCTTCGGATTGTCCTTGCGGTCGACGACGAAGTCGAGGACGACGGGCTTCTTGCGGGTGTTCACCTGGCGGGAAATGTCGATGAGGTCGCCGAGCAGCTTTTCGAGGTCGACGGTGCGCGCATCCGAGCGGGCAAGCTCGGCATCGAGGCGCGAAGCGTCGGAAATGTCGCTGATCAGGCGGTCGAGGCGGCGCACGTCATGCTGGATGATGTCCATGAGGCGCTTCTTCGAATCGTCCGTGCGGGCGAGCGGCAGCGTCTCCACGGCGCTGCGCAGCGAGGTCAGCGGGTTCTTCAGTTCGTGGCTGACGTCGGCGGCAAAACTCTCGATGGCGTCGATGCGGTCGTAGAGCGCGTTGGTCATCTGGCGCAGCGCAATGGAAAGATTGCCGATCTCGTCCTGGCGCACGGAGAAGTCGGGGATCTCCTCGCGCTCCTTGGCCCCGCGGCGCACGCGGATCGCCGCCGCCGAAAGCCGGCGCAACGGATTGGCGATCGTGCTGGAAAGGAGCAGCGACAGCGCGATGTTGACGAGGCCGGCAACGCCCGCGACGCGCATGATGGCAAGCCGCTCGGCATGGACGATCTTGTCGATGTCGCCCGCCTGCGTCGATAGCAGCAGCACGCCGAGAACAGCACGGAACCGCTGCACGGGCACGGCGACCGAGACGATCAGCTCGCCCTTGTCGTTGACACGCACGACGGCGCCGCGCACACCCGTCAGCGCGTTCATCACTTCCGGATAGATCGATCCGTCACCGCCGGGCGCTTCCTTGTAGAGCGGCAGGTTGCTCGGCTGGAGGATGCGGTTGAACCAGGAATTCAGCCGGTCGACGAGGCTCGGGCTCTCCGGATCCACCGGCGGCAGGTCGAAGCGCAGCACCTGGCCCTGCGTATAGAGGTGGCGCGAATCGAGCAGCAGGTTGGCGTCGGTGTCGTAGATGCGCGCGCGTGTGCGGGTCGGCGAGATCAGCCGGCGAAGGACCGGGGCGATCCGCTCGGGATTGATCGGGAATTCGAGGTCCTCGTCGTTCGGCAGCGGCGTGATGCTCTGGCCGGCCTGCAGCTCGAGCAGCTTTTCCGGGTCGATGGTGATCGAGTTGGTGTCGACAGTCGCCGAGGCCGAGATGGCGCCGGCGATGATTTCGCCCTGGGTCAGAAGGCTTTCCACGCGCGCGTCGATCAGGCCTTCGCGGAACTGGTTGAGATAGAGGATGCCCGAGACGAGCACGACGAGCGCGACGAGGTTGAAGAAGAGGATGCGGCGCGTGAGGCTGGAGAAGACGGCGTTGCCGAAGATGCGGCGGGCCAGCGTGAAGGGATGGGTCCAGCGGCGGCGCAGCGAGCGCGGCGCGGGCCGGCCCTCGCCATCGTCTCCATCCCTTTCCGGCACGTTCTGCAGCAAGTGGGTTATCCTTCAAGCGGGCGGCAGCCGCCGCCGACCGCGGCATTGCACCCCCGCCGCGGTCCTTGCAAGAAAAATCGCGCCTCAGGCGGTCTCGCGGAAGCGGTAGCCGACGCCGTAGAGCGTTTCGATCATGTCGAAGTCGGTATCGACCATCTTGAACTTCTTGCGAAGCCGCTTGATGTGGCTGTCGATGGTGCGGTCGTCGACATAGACCTGTTCGTCATAGGCCGCGTCCATCAGCGAATCGCGGCTCTTGACGACGCCGGGGCGCTGGGCGAGCGAATGGAGGATGAGGAATTCGGTGACGGTCAGCGTCACCGGCTCGCCCTTCCAGGTGCAGGTATGGCGCTCCTGGTCCATGACGAGCTGGCCGCGCTCCAGCGAGCGCGCCGCCACTTCCCCCGCCTTCGCGCTGCCAGCGGCAGCCCCCGAGGCGGCGGCCTCGCGGTTCGAGGCCCGGCGCAGGATCGCCTTGACGCGCTCGACCAAGAGGCGCTGGGAGAACGGCTTGGTGATGAAGTCGTCGGCGCCCATCTTCAGGCCGAACAGCTCGTCGATCTCCTCGTCCTTCGAGGTGAGGAAGATGACCGGGATGTCCGACTTCTGGCGCAGCCGGCGCAGAAGCTCCATGCCGTCCATGCGCGGCATCTTGATGTCGAAGATCGCAAGATGCGGCGGGCGGGCGAGAAGGCCGTCGAGTGCGGACGCGCCGTCCGTGTAGGTCTCGACCTTGTAGCCCTCCGCCTCAAGGGCGATCGACACGGATGTAAGGATATTCCGGTCGTCGTCTACGAGTGCGATCGTCTGCATCCTGCTTGTCTCCATATTCATAGGCGCCTTTCCCGACCTCGGATCCGAGTTCCTGTCCTGGAGGAATGATGCGCCTTCCCTGGGGGTAAAGGTGGAACAAATTGTGGCGAAGATAAAGGGAGACGTTTCAGGGCGGCTTTTCGAGTCACTTTTAAATCGATTATTCAACCGATTAAAAAAGTAAGACAAGTATTTAAATCGATTAATTAATTGATATCATTGCCTAATTTTGATTCCTCTCTTGTTTTTGCGACAATTGCGCATTAGCTTCCGCAAAACTTCACCGGGTCTTCGTCCACGGAGGAAAACTGGACCATGCAGGAACTTGGCGTTCGCAATCCCGCTCTCGGGCTCACCGAAATGGGCATCCACACCGACGGCACGGTCCGGTACAATTTTGCAGCGGAGGCCCTTTACGAAGAGGCGCTCGGCCGCGGCGAGGCCGTCAAGACCGCCCACGGCGCCCTTCGCGCGCTGACCGGCCAGCACACCGGCCGCTCGCCCAAGGACAAGTTCGTCGTTCGCGACGAAAACACCGACGGCGCCATCTGGTGGGATAACAACAAGGCCCTGTCGCGCGCGCATTTCGACGCGCTCCACGCCGACATGCTGGCCCATGCGGCCGGCCGCGACCTCTTCGTGCAGGACCTCGTCGGCGGCGCCGATGCGGACTATGCCCTGCCGACCCGCGTCGTCACGGAACTTGCCTGGCATTCGCTGTTCATCCGCAACCTGCTCATCCGCCCGGAAGAGAAGGATCTTGCCGGTTTCGCACCGAAGCTCACCATCATCGACCTGCCGACCTTCAAGGCCGATCCTGCCCGCCACGGCGCGCGCACCGAGACGATGATCGCCTGCGACCTCACCCGCGGCATCGTGCTGATCGCCGGCACCTACTATGCCGGCGAGATGAAGAAATCGGTCTTCACGGTGCTCAACTGGCTGCTGCCGGCGGAAAAGGTCATGCCGATGCATTGCTCGGCCAATGTCGGCCCGGACGGCGACGCAGCCGTCTTCTTCGGCCTGTCTGGCACCGGCAAGACGACGCTCTCGGCCGACCCGAAGCGCACGCTGATCGGCGACGACGAGCACGGCTGGGGCGAAAACGGCATCTTCAACTTCGAGGGCGGCTGCTACGCCAAGACGATCCGCCTGTCGGCCGAGGCCGAGCCGGAAATCTACGCGACGACCCAGCGTTTCGGCACCGTGCTCGAAAACGTCGTGCTCGACGCCAGCGGCGTTCCTGACTTCAACGACGGTTCGCTGACGGAGAACACCCGCTGCGCCTATCCGTTGCACTTCATCCCGAATGCCAGCGAGACCGGCCGTGCGCCGCATCCGAAGACCATCATCATGCTGACGGCCGACGCCTTCGGCGTGATGCCGCCGATCGCCAAGCTCACGCCCGACCAGGCCATGTACCACTTCCTCTCCGGCTACACCGCCAAGGTCGCCGGCACGGAACGCGGCGTGACCGAGCCGGAAGCCACCTTCTCGACCTGCTTCGGCGCACCCTTCATGCCGCGTCACCCGACGGTCTACGGCAACCTCCTGAAGGAACTCATCGCCGGGCACGGCGTCGATTGCTGGCTGGTCAACACCGGCTGGACCGGCGGCGCCTACGGCGAGGGCCGCCGCATGCCGATCAAGGCGACGCGCACCCTGCTTGCCGCCGCTCTCGACGGGTCGCTCAAGGACGCGCTCTTCCGCCGTGACGACAATTTCGGCTTCCAGGTGCCGGTCTCGGTGCCGGGCGTCGACACGAAGATCCTCGATCCCCGCTCGACCTGGGCGAACGGCGCGGCCTATGACCGGCAGGCCCGCAAGCTTGTCGACATGTTCATCGCGAACTTCGAGAAGTTCGAGGACCATGTGGACGGCGGCGTGCGCGATGCCGCCCCGGGCCTGAAGATCGCCGCCGAGTAAGGTTTCGGTAATGATTCACGTGAAACCCGGTCTCCCTGAGGCCGGGTTTTTCGTTCCGGCGGATGGCTTCCCGTTTGCAGTCCGCCCCGCTAGAACGGCCGGGAAAGGAAATTCCATGGCCAGCGATCCTCTTTACGTCAGCGGCGCGATCACGATCGCCGGCTGGGAACTGACCGAGCAGTTCGTGCTGGCGGGCGGTCCCGGCGGGCAGAACGTCAACAAGGTCTCGACGGCGGTCCAGCTCTTCTTCGACCTGCGCAATTCGCCGTCGCTCAGCGAGCGCGTCAAGGCGAATGCGGAAAAGCTTGCCGGCCGCAAGGTCTCCAAGGACGGCGTGCTGATGATCGAGGCGAACCGCTTCCGCAGCCAGGAGCGCAACCGCGAGGACGCGCGCGAGCGGCTGAAGGAACTGATCCTCAAGGCCGCAGAGCCGCCTCCGCCGCCGCGCCGCAAGACCAAGCCGACAAAAGGCTCGATCGAACGCCGGCTCAAGGCAAAATCCGGCCGGTCCGACGTCAAGCGCATGCGCGCCAAGCCGAACGGCGAATGACTGCCGCAACTTGGCCGTTTATGGATGGGAATGAAACGATGCCTTCCCTTTGCAGGAAGGCTCTGCTTTAGTCCGGAAAACGGATCAGGAAACCAGGGAGGTAAGCCATGGGTCTCTTCAGCTTCATCAAGAACGCCGGCAAGAAACTCGGCATCGGCGACGACGAGCCGCCGGAAGCCGACGCGGTGAAGAAGGAACTCGATTCCTTCGATCTCGGCACCCAGAACGTCGAGGTCTCCGTCGACGGCGACAAATGCGTGCTGAAGGGAGTGGTGGCCGACCAGACGGCCTTCGAGAAGGCCGTCATCGCCGTCGGCAACACGCTCGGCATCTCCAAGGTGGAAGCCGCCGATCTCAAGGTCGTCGCGCCCGATTCCGGCCTCAAGCTCGGCCAGGCGGACATGACCGAGCTCGTCAAGGCCGCGACGCCCGCCAGGCAGCCGGTGCTCTACACCGTCAAGAAGGGCGACAACCTCTGGAAGATCGCCGAGGCCCACTACGGCAAGGGCAAGGGCGCCAAGCATACGGTGATCTTCGACGCCAACCGGCCGATGCTTTCCCATCCGGACAAGATCTATCCCGGCCAGGTGCTGCGCATCCCGGATCTGGCGGAAGCGTAAGTGACGCCGGCCGAGCGTGGCCTCGCTCCGGGGCTGCGCTACTTCCCGGACCGTTTCGACCGGGCGGCGCAGGAGGCCCTCGTCGGCGCGATCCGCGCGGTCGTGGCCGAGGCGCCGCTCTTCGTGCCGCGCATGCCGAAGACGGGAAAGCCCATGTCGGTCCGCATGACCAATTGCGGATCGCTCGGCTGGGTGACGGACAGGGACGGCGGATACCGCTACCAGCCGACACATCCCGAAACCGGCCGCCCCTGGCCGGCCATTCCCGATCCGCTCGTTGCGCTGTGGGACGCGGTCTCCGGCTACGACAAGCCGCCGGAAGCCTGCCTCGTCAATTTCTACGATCCCGACGCGAAGATGGGCCTGCATCAGGACCGCGACGAGAATGAATTCGCGGCACCCGTCGTCTCCGTCTCGCTCGGCGACCAGTGCCTGTTCCGCGTGGGGGGTGTTTCACGCAGCGACCCGACACGGTCCTTCCGCCTTTCGAGCGGCGACGTCTTCGTCTTCGGCGGGGAAAGCCGGCTGATCTTCCATGGCGTCGACCGGATCTATCCGGGCACCTCGACGCTTTTGAAGAACGGCGGGCGCATCAACCTGACGCTGCGCCGCGTCAATCCATAGCCGGCTCAGAGCTTGCGCAGGCCCACCGTCTCGATGAGGTGGTTGCGGCCCTTCTGCAAGATCAGGTCGGCGCGCGGGCGCGTCGGCAGGATGTTCTGGTGCAGGTTCTTCAGGTTGATGTTGTGCCAGAGGCCTTCGGCAATGGCGAGCGCCGCCGTCTCGCTGATCGTCGCATAGCGGTGGAAGTAGGAATCCGGGTTCTGGAAGGCCGTTTCGCGCAGGCGCATGAAACGCTCGACATACCAGTTGTGGATCTGCGTCTCTTCCGCGTCGATATAGATCGAGAAGTCGAAGAAATCCGAGACCATCGGCACGATCTTGCCGTCTGCCGGCAGGTCGCGCGATTGCAGGACGTTGATGCCCTCGAAGATCAGGATGTCCGGCCGGTCGACGGTGCGGAAGGTGTTCGGCAGCACGTCATAGGTCAGGTGCGAATAGACCGGCGCCTTGACGTCCTTCTTTCCGGCCTTGATGGCCGAGAGGAAGCGCAGCAGCGAGCCGATGTCGTAGCTCTCCGGAAAGCCCTTGCGGTCCATCATCTTCTCGCGCTGGAGCACGGCGTTCGGATAGAGGAAGCCGTCGGTCGTCACGAGATCGACCTTGGGGCTGGAGGGCCAGCGCGAGAGAAGCTCCATCAGGATGCGCGCCGTGGTCGACTTGCCGACGGCGACGGAGCCGGCGATGCCGATGACGAAGGGGGTCTTTGCCTCGTCGGAGAGGCTGAGGAACTGCTTCCTCTGCTCGAAGAGCATCTGCGAGGATTCGACATGGGCCGAAAGCAGGCGCGAGAGCGAAAGATAGATGCGCCGCACCTCGTCGAGGTCGATCGGGTCGTTGAGGGAGCGCAGGCGCTGCACCTCGTTCTCCGTCAGCGTCAGCGGCGTGTCGGCCCGGAAATGCGCCCATTCCTCGGCCGAAAAGAAGCGGTAGGGGGAATAGTCGCGGTTGCCGTAGTCGTCCGGAATATCCGCCTGGTCCTTGTCACGCACTGCCTGGATCATCAGCTCTTCCGGCTGGCCTTTTCCGCGATGCCCGATTGGCCCGTGCGTCTTTCCAGCTCTCCCAGCACATCTTGTAGCCGGATGCCGCCGATTTTCAATACGACCATCAGGTGATAGAGGAGGTCGGCGGCTTCGCCGGTCAGCGCCGCCCTGTCGTTCTCGATGGCCGCGATGACGGTCTCGACCGCCTCTTCGCCGAGTTTTTTCGCCGCCCGCGGCTGGCCGGCGGCGACAAGCTTGGCCGTCCAGCTTTCCGACGGGTCGGCCGCCGCGCGGGCCTCGACGATGCGCTCGAGATCGGCAAGGGTGAAGTCGGTCATCGTGATCTCCTCAGTCGAGCCGCATGGCAATGCCGTGGTCGGCCATGTAGCGCTTGGCTTCGCCCACCGTATAGGTGCCGAAATGGAAGATCGAGGCGGCGAGAACCGCCGTCGCATGGCCGTCGCGCACGCCCTCGACGAGATGGTCGAGATTGCCCACGCCGCCGGACGCAATGACCGGAACGGATACGCGGTCGGCGATCGTGCGCGTCAGCGCGATGTCGTAGCCGCCCTTCTGGCCGTCGCGGTCCATGGAGGTGAGCAGCAGTTCGCCCGCCCCGCGCTCCACCATCTTCTCGGCGAAGGCGACGGCGTCGATGCCCGTGGGCTTGCGGCCGCCATGGGTGAAGATCTCCCAGCGGTCCTCTTCGCCTTCCTGCGAAACCTTCTTGGAATCGATCGAGACGACGATGCACTGGTTGCCGAACTTGTCGGCCGCTTCCGCCACGAAATCCGGGTTGGCGACGGCGGCCGAGTTGATCGACACCTTGTCGGCCCCGGCAAGCAGGAGCTTGCGGATGTCGGCGACCGTGCGCACGCCGCCGCCGACGGTGAGCGGCATGAAGCAATGCTCCGCCGTGCGCGCCACGACGTCGAAGATCGTGTCGCGGTTGTCGGAGGAGGCGGTGATGTCGAGGAAGCAGAGTTCGTCGGCGCCGGCCGCATCGTAGGCCTTGGCCGATTCGACCGGATCGCCGGCATCGATAAGGTTGACGAAGCTGACGCCCTTGACGACGCGGCCGTCCTTCACGTCGAGGCAGGGGATGACGCGGGCCTTGAGGGTCATGCGGCCTCTCCCCGGATAAGGGCCAGCGCTTCGGCGGGATCGATGCGCCCGTCATAGAGCGCGCGGCCGGAGATGGCGCCTTCCAGCTTGCGGGCGTCGGGGGCGACGAGGCGGCGGATATCGTCCATCGAGGCAAGGCCGCCGGAGGCGATGACGGGGATGGAGACGGCGTCGGCAAGTTCCAGCGTCGAGGCCCAGTTGATGCCCGTCAGGATGCCGTCGCGGTCGATATCCGTGTAGATGATCGCGGCGACGCCCGCGCCTTCGAATTTCCTGGCAAGCTCGATCACCCCGAGCTCGGAGGCCTCCGCCCAGCCTTCGACGGCGACCTTGCCGCCTTTCGCGTCGATGCCGACGGCGACCCTGCCGGGGAATTCCTTGCAGGCCTCGATGACGAGTGCCGGGTCGCGCACGGCGACGGTGCCGAGGATGACGCGGGAAAGGCCGCGGGCAAGCCAGCTTTCGATATGCGCCAGCGTGCGGATGCCGCCGCCGAGCTGCACGGGGTTCCGCGTCGCCTTGAGGATGGCGTCGACGGCCGCCCCGTTGACGCTTTCCCCCGCGAAGGCGCCGTTGAGATCGACGACGTGCAGCCATTCGAAGCCCTGGTCCTCGAAGGCTTTCGCCTGCGCGGCCGGGTCGGGATTGTAGACGGTGGCCTGGTCCATGTCGCCGAGTTTCAGGCGAACGCACTGGCCGTCCTTCAGGTCGATGGCGGGAAAGAGGATCATGTCAGGGGTTCCAGCGCAGGAAATTGGTGATGAGGGAAAGGCCGAGCGACTGGCTCTTTTCCGGATGGAACTGCGCGCCGGCCTTGTTCTCCCGGGCGACGAAGGCCGTCATCGGCCCGCCATAGTCGACGGTCGCGATCACGTCTTCCGGGTTTTTGGCGGCAAGGTGATAGGAATGTACGAAATAGGCGTGCAGCGTTTCCGGGATGCCGTCGAAGAGCGGGTGGGCGCGCTTGCGGTCGAGCGTGTTCCAGCCGATCTGCGGGATCTTCAGGGTGGGGTCGTCCGGCGTCATCAGGACGACGTCGCCCTCGATCCAGCCAAGGCCCTCGGTCACGGTCTTCTCCAGCCCGCGCGAGGACATGAGCTGCATGCCGACGCAGATGCCGAGGAAGGGGCGGGCCTTCTTCTCGACCGTCTCGCGCAGCGCCTCCACCATGCCGGGCACGGCATCGAGGCCGCGGCGGCAATCGGCATAGGCGCCGACGCCGGGCAGCACGACGCGGTCGGCGCTGGCGACGCGCTCGGCCTTGTCGGTGAGGTCGATCTCGGCGGCGATACCGGCTTCGCGGGCCGCGCGTTCGAAGGCCTTGGTGGCCGAGCGCAGGTTGCCCGAACCGTAGTCGATGATTGCAACGCGCATCTAGCGTCCTTCCTTGAAACCGACGAGGCCGAGCATGGGAGCGTGCCGGCGCGGGGAGGTTTCGGATGCCGGCAGAAGGGCGCGCTCGCGCGTCTCCGCCTCGCCGGGCGGGGTTTCCATGTCATAGATATCTTCGGCGGTCCCGCGGTCCCCGGCGGCAATCACCGCATCGACCGTCCAGCCGCGGCGGGTGAGGCAGGTGACGACCATCGAGGGGCCATCGAGGGCGACGAGACTATGGGTGGCAAGGCAGAGGGCGGCGCCCGCAAGGCCCAAGGCCGGATGGCCGGCAGCGGCAAGGCCGAGCGCCTGGACGGCGAAGGCGAGTGCGGCGGCGAGCCACGCCCGGTGCCAGAGCAGCCAGAGGACCGGCAGGAGAAAGGCGATCCAGGAGAAACGGTCGCGGACGAAGCGGGCTCTTTCGTCTCCGGGCCTGCCGCCCGGCGGTATCAGAACGAGGAACGTGGCCATGACGGCCTCCAGCTATGCCCTCAGGCCAGCGAACCCTTCGTCGAGGGAACGCGGCCCGCCTGGCGGGGATCGATCTCGGTCGCGGTGCGCAGCACGCGTGCGACGGCCTTGAAGCAGGTCTCCGAGATATGATGGTTGTTCGCACCGTAGATGTTCTGGATATGCAGCGTGATGCCGGCATGCTGGGCGAGCGCGTTGAAGAATTCGCGCACCAGCTCGGTGTCGAAGGTGCCGATCTTCGGTGCCGAGAAGGCGACGTTCCACACGAGGAACGGCCGGCCGGAGACATCCACCGCGGCGCGCGTCATCGTTTCGTCCATGGCAAGGTCGAGCGAGGCGTAGCGGGTGATGCCGCGCCGGTCGCCGAGCGCCTTGGCGATGGCCTGGCCGATGGCGATGCCGGTGTCCTCGACGGTGTGGTGATCGTCGACGTGAAGGTCGCCCTCGGTCCTGATCTCCATGTCGATGAGCGAATGGCGCGAGAGCTGGTCGAGCATATGGTCGAAGAAGCCGACGCCCGTCGAAATCGTCGACGTGCCGGTGCCGTCGATGTCGACGGTGACCGAAACGGAGGTCTCGTTGGTCTTGCGCGAAACGCTGGCTGTGCGGCTCATCGGTTTCCCTTGGGGTTTCTCCGGCAATTTAACCGCCGCTCCTTAACAGGGCCGCCGCGAAAAGGCCAGTGTCTCCACCCGTTTGCAATTGCGCAAGCGCTGCTTACATAGGAACCGACGACGCCGCCGCGCCGGCGGCAACCGGCCCGATCGGGCCCCAGAGGTCTATCGAATGAGTGAACACAATCCTTACGCTTCCATGCACGCCACGACGATCATCACCGTCCGCAAGGACGGCAAGGTGGTGATGGCGGGCGACGGCCAGGTGAGCCTTGGCCAGACGGTGATGAAGGGCAATGCGCGCAAGGTCCGCCGCCTTGCCAAGGGCGACGTGATCGCCGGCTTTGCCGGTGCCACCGCCGATGCCTTCACGCTGCTCGAACGGCTCGAAGCCAAGCTCGAACAATATCCCGACCAGTTGATGCGCGCCGCCGTGGAGCTTGCCAAGGACTGGCGGACCGACCGGTACCTGCGCCGCCTCGAAGCCATGATGCTGGTCGCCGACAGGTCGGTCACGCTGGCGCTCACCGGCAACGGCGACGTGCTGGAGCCGGAACACGGCACCATGGCGATCGGCTCGGGTGGCAACTATGCCTATGCCGCCGCCCGCGCGCTGATGGACACCGACAAGTCGGCCGAGGAGATCGCGCGCAGGGCCATGCAGATCGCCGGCGACATCTGCGTCTACACCAACCAGAATGTCGTGGTGGAGACGCTGGACGCCGACCGCTGAGCCCGTCCGGTCCGTGCCTTCGGGCGGACCGGCGGACAGGACGAACAATCAGAACGGGACGGCCCGGCGCTGACCATGGCCCGGGACCGTTGCCAGAAACGGAAAATCCATGTCGAACTTTTCCCCCCGCGAGATCGTCTCCGAACTCGACCGCTTCATCATCGGCCAGCACGATGCCAAGCGCGCCGTCGCCATCGCGCTGCGCAACCGCTGGCGCCGTCACCAGCTCGAGCCGGACCTGCGCGACGAGGTGATGCCGAAGAACATCCTGATGATCGGGCCGACGGGCGTCGGCAAGACGGAGATTTCCCGCCGCCTCGCGAAACTTGCCGGTGCGCCCTTCGTCAAGGTCGAGGCCACCAAGTTCACCGAGGTCGGCTATGTCGGCCGCGACGTCGAGCAGATCGTGCGCGACCTCGTCGAGGTCGGCATCGGCCTCGTGCGCGAGAAGAAGCGCACCGAGGTGAAGGCCAAGGCCCACATGAACGCCGAGGAACGGGTGCTCGACGCCCTCGTCGGCGCCACCGCCTCCCCGGCGACGCGCGATA
>Ga0222426_100873_pt1 | contig 14823 bp, 19 predicted proteins | sample 2B50Ametagenome_FD_180087 | JGI IMG/M metagenome (GOLD analysis project Ga0222426, IMG submission 180087) | Enriched microbial communities from leaf-cutter ant dump, University of Wisconsin, Madison, United States - 2B50A (version 2) | ecosystem: Environmental > Terrestrial > Nest > Insects nest... | reverse complement strand
CTCAACCCATCCTACGAAAAGCGCCTCGGCGCAGCTTGCAAGACAGTTGCTCCTACAACCATCGCCTCGATCCCCCTCGCTCGCTCCGAGCGGCTACAATGCGCGCCATCCGTGATTCCGCCCACAGAGGTGCGCCATGCAACCCTACGCCATCGCCCCGTCGATTCTCTCCGCCGACTTCGCCCGCCTGGGCGAGGACGTGGACAAGGTGCTCGCCGCCGGCGCCGACATCGTCCACTTCGACGTGATGGACAACCACTACGTGCCGAACCTGACCATCGGCCCGATGGTCTGCTCGGCGCTGCGCAAGTACGGTGTCACCGCGCCCATCGACGTGCACCTGATGGTCTCCCCGGTGGACCGCATCATCGGCGACTTCATCGAGGCCGGCGCCACCTACATCACCTTCCACCCCGAAGCCAGCCAGCACATCGACCGCTCCTTGCAACTGATCAAGGACGGCGGCTGCAAGGCCGGCCTGGTGTTCAACCCGGCCACCTCGCTGGACGCGCTCAAGTACGTGATGGACAAGATCGACATGGTCCTCCTGATGAGCGTGAACCCCGGCTTCGGCGGGCAGAAGTTCATCCCCGGCACCCTCGACAAGCTGCGCGAGGCCCGCGCGCTGATCGACGCTTCCGGCCGCGACATCCGCCTGGAGATCGACGGCGGGGTGAACGTGAAGAACATCCGCGAGATCGCCGCGGCGGGCGCCGACACCTTCGTCGCCGGCTCGGCCATCTTCAACGCCCCCGACTACGCCGAGGTTATCCGCGCCATGCACGCCGAACTGGCGCAGGCCGGCAAGTGATGAGCGCTGCCCAAGCGCTGTTCGCCGGGCGCCTGCCGCGCCTGGTGATGTTCGATCTGGACGGCACCCTGGTGGACTCGGTGCCGGACCTGGCCGCCGCGGTGGACAAGGCCCTGATCGGCATGGGCCGCGCTCCCGCCGGGCTTGAGCAGGTGCGCCACTGGGTCGGCAACGGCGCCCGGGTGCTGGTGCGCCGCGCCCTGGCCGGCGGCATCGAGCATGAAGGCGTCAGCGAGGAGGACACCGAGCGCGCCCTGGCGCTGTTCATGGACGCCTACGCCGACAGCCACGCTCTCACCGAGGTCTACCCCGGTGTGGTGGACACCCTGAAATGGCTGAAGAAACAGGACGTGGAGCTGGCGCTGATCACCAACAAGCCCGAGCGCTTCGTCGCCCCGCTGCTGGACGAGATGGGCCTGGGCAAGTTCTTCCGCTGGATCGTCGGCGGCGACACCCTGCCGCAGCAGAAGCCCGACCCGGCCGCGCTGCTGTTCGTGATGAAGGCCGCCGGCGTGGCGCCCGGCGAGGCGCTGTTCGTCGGCGACTCGCGCAACGACGTGCTGGCCGCCAAGGCCGCCGGGGTGCGCAGCGTCGGCCTGACCTACGGCTACAACCACGGCCGGCCGATCGCCGAGGAGCAGCCGAGCCTGGTGCTGGACGACCTGCGCCAACTGCTGCCTTGCTTCGACCCGGGCAAAGCGATAGTGTTGCCGGACGACGGTTCCAACCCCGCCCATCGAGACTCCAACGTGCTGGACACGGCTCCCCGCAAACTCTGGATGAAAGTCATCAAGGCCCTGGCCCGCTGGCGCTGGCGCGCCTGACATTCCTCCGGCCGGACCTCCCGGCGCCCGTTTGCCACTGCCCGTTCCACCTCCTCGCACGAGACCGCTCATGAACCGCGACGCATTCCAGCGGCTGGCCGCCGAAGGCTACAACCGCATCCCCCTGACCTGCGAAACCCTCGCCGACTTCGACACCCCGCTGTCGATCTACCTGAAGCTCGCCGACGGCGCCAACAGCTACCTGCTGGAATCGGTGCAGGGCGGCGAGAAGTGGGGCCGCTACTCCATCATCGGCCTGCCGTGCCGCACCGTGCTGCGGGTGTACGGCCACAGCGTGAGCGTCAGCGTCGACGGCGTGGAAAGCGAGCGCTTCGACTGCGAGGACCCGCTGGCCTTCGTCGAGCAGTTCAAGGAGCGCTACCGCGTGCCGACCCTGCCGGGCCTGCCGCGCTTCAACGGCGGCCTGGTCGGTTACTTCGGCTACGACTGCGTGCGCTACGTCGAGCCGCGCCTGGCGCAGTGCCCGAACCCGGACCCGCTGGGCAACCCGGACATCCTGCTGATGGTCTCCGACGCCGTGGTCGTCTTCGACAACCTGGCCGGCAAGCTGCACGCCATCGTCCTCGCCGACCCGGCCGAGGCGGATGCCTACGACAAGGGCCAGGCGCGCCTGGAGGAACTGCTGCAGCGCCTGCGCCAGCCGATCACCCCGCGCCGGGGCCTGGACTTCGCCGCGGTCAACGCGCCCGAGCCGCAGTTCCGCGCCAGCTTCACCCGCGAGGACTACGAGCGCGCGGTGGACACCGTCAAGGAATACATCCTGGCCGGCGACTGCATGCAGGTGGTGCCGTCGCAGCGCATGTCCATCGACTTCAAGGCCGCGCCCATCGACCTGTACCGCGCGCTGCGCTGCTTCAACCCGACGCCCTACATGTACTTCTTCAACTTCGGCGACTTCCACGTGGTGGGCAGCTCGCCGGAGGTGCTGGTGCGCGTGGAGGACGGCGAGGTCACGGTGCGCCCGATCGCCGGCACCCGCCCGCGCGGCGCCACCGAGGAAGCCGACCGCGCCCTGGAGCAGGACCTGCTGTCCGACGCCAAGGAAATCGCCGAGCACCTGATGCTCATCGACCTGGGCCGCAACGACGTCGGCCGCGTGTCGCAGACCGGTTCGGTGAAGGTCACCGAGCAGATGGTCATCGAGCGCTACTCCAACGTCATGCACATCGTTTCCAACGTCAACGGCCAGCTCAAGCCCGAGCTGAGCGCCATGGACGCCCTGCGCGCGATCCTCCCGGCCGGCACTCTGTCTGGCGCGCCGAAGATCCGCGCCATGGAAATCATCGACGAGCTGGAACCGGTCAAGCGCGGCGTCTACGGCGGCGCCGTGGGCTACCTGGCGTGGAACGGCAACATGGACACCGCCATCGCCATCCGCACCGCGGTGATCAAGAACGGCGAACTGCACGTGCAGGCCGGCGGCGGCATCGTCGCCGACTCGGTGCCGGCGCTGGAATGGGAAGAAACCATCAACAAGCGCCGCGCCATGTTCCGCGCGGTGGCCCTGGCCGAACACACCGCGCGCCTCGAAGACTGAGCGCTGTTGCCGTAACGCAGAACGCCGTTTCCCCGGGAGGGGGAACGGCGTTTTCGTTGGTGCCCGCAGTTTTCCCGTAGGAGCGGACCTTGTCCGCGATAGCCGTAACCACCGGCGCGATTCGCGGGCAGGGCCCGCTCCTACAGTTCCAGGGAGGAACGGAACGTTTTTTCGTAGGAGCGAGCTTGCTCGCGAACCGCATGGCACCGCGTTTGTTCGCGAGCAAGCTCGCTCCTACGAAGAGCACCTCGGCACACCCGCCTCCCAGGAACTGTAGGAGCGGATCTCATCCGCGAATCGCGCGCAGGGCGCGCTCCTACATGGTGACGGCATGTTCGCCTAACCCATCCTGCCCCTGCTGCCCCGCCCGGCGCCGGGCGAGGGCGGCATCCGCCAGGCTGGCGCGCTGCTCGACGTAGGCCGCCAGGTGATCCACCGCCACGTACTGCATGGCCTTGTGGCTGTCGTCCAGGGTGGTCACCGGCAGGGCGATGCGCCCGCAGGCCAGGGCCTTGCCGAAGTTCTCCCGGTTGAGGTTGCGGAACCAGCGCTCGCGCACCTGCTCCAGGGGCACCAGCACGTCGCCGAAGATCTGGTAGACCAGCGCCACGGTTTCCTGGCGTGGCGCCGGTTGGGTGTCGGAGTTCGACGGCAGCATGGCTTCCTCCTGCTTGCGGTTGTCGTTCGATGGAGGAAATATAGCTTTTGTTGTTTTTCCTGGCAATCGCCGTTCGCCCGGCTTTCCTTCGCGCAGAAGAAACCCCGCCGCGGCGGGGTTGGGGAGGGCTCAGCGAACCAGCGTGGGCGCGCGGCGATGGCGCACCGTCGACCACCAGAACACCCAGCCGATGATGCTCAGCTGGCTGGCCTGGATGGCCTGGGCGTCGTATTCCTCGTCGCCGTACTCGTCGCGGTTGAAACTGCGCAGGCGGATGCCGCCGCCGGGCAGGCGGTAGAGGAACTTCACCCGCAGCATGCCCTCGTGCTCCAGGGCGTAGATCTCGCCGTCGGTGATGTGCGTCGTCGCCGTATCGATGCCGATGGTGGAGCCATCCATGATCAGCGGCTCCATGCTGTTGCCGGTGAGCTGGGCGCAGATGGCCGCGTCCGGGTCGACCCCGGCGGCGCGCAGGGTGGCGTAGGAGAAGCGCAGCTTGCGCCCCTCGATCTGGCGCACCGCGGTGCGCCCGGCGCCGGCGGACATTTCCACTTCCTTGTACAAGGGCAGTTCCACCTCGTCTTCGTCCAGCGGCGTGCTGCTGTCCCAGGGGTGCAGCGGCTCCAGGCGCAGCGGGCTGCCGTCGGCCGGTGACGTGGCGGCCTGCGGCGAGCCTTCGCCGGTGCCCAGCCAGACCGGCGAGACGCCCAGGGCCGCGGCGATCTCGATCAGCTTGCGGGTGCTCTGCGCCTTGCCGGCGGTCAGCTTGTGGATGGTGTTCTGCGAGACCCCGGCCGCTTCGGCGAGGCTCTCCTGCTTGAGGTTGCGCGCGGCCATGGCCTGCTTGAGGCGCTCGGCGAGCGTGGAGGAGCGGGCTGTGCTGTTCATGGCGGCACTCTACCGCCCGCCCCGGGGAAGTGTAAATAGCTTTGGTGTTGACGATAAATAGCTTTGGTTGTAGTTTTTCCTTCGCCGGCCTTCTGAAGGTTGTTTCCGTGCCGGCGGCGGACGCGATCCGACACGAGGGTGCCGGCGCCTCCGTCTTCCGCGGCAGGGAAGCCGTGGGTTGCCTGCGGCCCGTGCGTCACGGGGCAGGCTGACGGCGGAAGCGGGCGAGGAGCGCACCGCTTCCGCACGGCGAGTGGCGTCCAGCTGAGCGCCACGCATCGACAAACAGCACGCGAATGACCTGGCAACGCGGCCGCGGGATGGCACGCGCAGGGCGGGTCGTCGCCCGGAGAAAAGCATGAACGCACCAGCGCAACACCACGGGGAGGTCGCCCATGGCTGATCTCGCCGACTACGCCAACGACCTGGCCCTGGAACGCCTCGACGCCCTGCTGGCGGCACGGCGCGGCAGCGAGCCGGAGCCAGCCGCCGCCGACTGCCAGCTCTGCGGCGAGCCCATCCCCGAGGCCCGCCGCCTGGCGGTGCCCGGCTGCAACCGTTGCCTGGACTGCCAGGCCCTGGACGAACTGGAACGGCGCCGCTGAAGGCGCGGGAGGCAAACGTGATCAAGCCGATCGATGAAATGCTCAGGCTCTGGGCCGAGGAAATGCACAGCCCGGGCGTGGCCGGTGGCGGCTATGCCGGCGGCAACCTGCTGGCGCTGATGATCGCCAACAAGGGCGAGATGATTCGCGGCACCCGTGGCAGCCGGGTACTGCTCGACCGCGTCGCCGAGCTGGACCTGATCGTCAACGGCCTGCCCGAGCAGCAGAAGCAGGTGGTCAGCGAACACTACCTGAACCGCGACAGCGAACCCGAGCAGAAGTACCGCCACTGCCGCTGCAGCCGCAACACCTTCTACCTGCGCCTGCACGTGGCGCACCAGAGCATCCAGGCCCGCCTGCTGCGCCGCGTGGCCTGACCCCGCCGAGCCCGGACCCGCGCCGGGCTTTCTCCACCCATGCGCCGTTGCGCTATGCTCGCGGCCATGGACAGCACCTCCCTCACCCTGCGCCCCGCGAGCCCGGCCGATGCCGAGGCGATCCTGCGGATTCTCGGCGAAACCTACGAAACCACCTGGAAACCCCAACTGACCGCCGAAGCGCGAGCGCGCTTCGAAACGGCGGGGCGCACCCGCGCCTACGTCCAGGCGCGCCTCGGGCATTTCCACCTGGCCTGCATGGGCGGCGAGGTCATCGGCCTGGTCGACTGGCGTGACGACTTCATCGATGCCCTGCACGTCTCGCCCCGCGCCCAACGCGCCGGCGCCGGCAGCGCCCTGCTGCGCTTCGCCGAACGGCGGATGGCCGCGGCCGGCCACGCGCAGGCGCGCCTGGAGACCGACACCTTCAACCGCCAGAGCCGCGCCTTCTATGCCAGGCACGGCTACGCGGAAATCGACTTCTACCCCGACGAGGAATGGCACAGCGGCTTCACCACGGTGCTGCTGAGCAAGCCCCTGGGCTGAATCGCAGTGCCTCGCCGGTGCGTTGCCGGTGCATTGCCCACCTATTGCGGTGCCAGGGCGGAAATGCCTTGTCCGGCCGGGAATCGGGGGGTACAAAGTCATCAATCTTGCAAAGGTGCGTCCCCAGGGAGCACCGCTGAAAACCTCGTCGAGCCCGGCCCCAGCGCCGGGCTTTTTCGTTTCCGCCGCCCGCTTTCGCGGCCTGCGGCCGTAATCCCCGGCTGGCTGATAGCCGCCGGTTCCGCCCGCCGGCGCGGGCGTTTGTCTTCAAGGTGAACCCATGGGCAATGAACCCGAGATGCCGCTGTGGGTATCGATCCTGCTGGCCGCCGTGGGCGGCGTCAGCGGCGAGATGTGGCGGGCCGACAAGGCCGGCCTGGGCGGCTGGGGGCTGCTGCGGCGCCTGGCGTTGCGCTCCGGCGCCTCGATCGTCTGCGGCGTGGCGGTGATGTTCCTGGCCCTGGCCTGTGGTGCTTCGCTGCTGCTCAGCGCCGCCGTCGGCAGCCTGACCGCGGCGGCCGGCGCCGAGATCGCCGTCGGCCTCTACGAACGCTGGGCGGCCCGCCGCCTGGGTGTCTGCCAATTGAGCGACAGCGACCACGAGCGTCGCTGAACGAATCCATCCGAAACAGGGAGGCGCCATGCCTGACCAGGAGTTGACCCTCGAAAGCCTGCTGGCCGCCGTCGAACAGCGGCTGCGCGCGGTACTGCCGGAGGCCGTGCAGATACTGCGCGGCCCACTGGGCACGGCCACCCCGCAGCTACCCGCGCTGCTGCTGGAATACGCCGCGCTGGCGCCGGGCCGCGACCCCGGCACCGGCGAGACGGCGCTGCTGTGCCGGCTGCAGGCACGCCTGCTGCTGCAGCGCGACGACGCCGAGGCGGAAGTGCTGGCGCTGCAGCTGGCTTCGCTGATCGCCGTCCTGCTGCGTGCGCAGACCTGGGACCTGCCGCTGGAGCCGGCCGGCTTCGTCCAGGCCCGGCCCGAGGCCAGCGAGGCCTACCGCGTCTGGCTGCTGGAGTGGGACCAGCCGCTGCTGCTGGGTACGCCGGAATGGCCCTGGGAGGACCTGCCGCCGGGCTCGCTGCTGCTGGGTATCGAGCCGCAGACCGGCCCCGGCCACGAGGCCGACTACTTCGCCCCGGAGGACCTGGCATGAACCCGACCTACGTGAGCGCCGAGCACGACCGCATGCTCGCCTCGCTGATCGTGCCCTGCGTGGTGGTCGCCGTGGACCTGGCCGCCGCCCGGGTGCGGGTGCGCAATGGCGACTGGACCAGCGCCTGGGTGCGCTGGCACGCCCAGGGAGCAGGCCCGGCGCGGCACTGGCGGGCGCCGGGCATCGGCGAACAGGGCGTATTGCTCAGCCCGTCCGGCGTGCTGGCCATGGGCACCTTCGTGCCCGGCCTGTACGGCGACGCCGGCGCCCCGGCGGACAGCCGCGACCACGTCGAGACCTGGCGATTCGCCGACGGCGGCAGCCTGAGCTACGACTGGGCGGCGCACAGCTACAGCATCGAGCTGCCCAGCGGCAGCGTCACGGTGAAGGTGGGTGGGGCGCAGGTACTGGTCAGCGATTCCAGCGTGACGGTCAAGGCCGGGCAGATCAGCCTGCAGGGCGAGGTGGCCATCCAGGGCAACCTGGCGGTGCAGGGCAACGTCACCAGCAGCGGCTCGATCATGGACACCACCGGCAACAGCAACCACCACACCCACTGAACCGTCACTTTCATCCACAGGCCCGCCATGCGCGGGCCTCTTCGTTTCTGGAGAACAGCATGGGCAAGCACAACCGCCCGCCACAGGGGAGGGCGCGGCCATGATCGGCATGGACAGGCGCAACGGCCAACCCCTGGGCGGCCTGGCGCACCTGAAACAATCCATCGAGGACATCCTCGGCACGCCCCTGGGCAGCCGGCGCATGCGCCCGGAGTACGGCAGCCAGCTGCGGCGCATGGTCGACCTGCCGCTCAGCGAAGGCTGGAAAAGCGCGGTGCAGGCCGAGGTCGCCCGTTCCCTCGGGCGCTGGGAGCCGCGCATCCGCCTGCAGTCGGTGAAGGTCAGCGCGGTGCTCGATGGCCGCGTCAGCCTGCTGTTGAGCGGGCTCTACCAGGGTGACGGTTTCCAGCTGGAGGTGCAGGCATGAGCATCATCGACCTGTCGCAGCTGCCGCCGCCGGACGTGGTGGAAAGCCTGGACTTCGAGAGCCTCTACCAGGAGCTGCTGGAAGCCTTCCGCGCGGCCATGGGCGAAGGCTGGGACGCCGCGCTGGAGTCCGATCCGGTGGTCAAGCTGCTGGAGCTGGCGGCCTACCGTGAGCTGCTGCTGCGCGCCCGCATCAACGACGCCGCGCGGGCAGTGATGCTCGCCTACGCCACGGGCAGCGACCTCGAGCAACTGGCCGCCGGCTACAACGTGGCGCGCCTGGTGATCCAGCCCGCCGATCCGTCGGCGGTGCCGCCGCTGGAGGCGGTGCTGGAGAGCGACGACTCGCTGCGCAACCGCACCCAGCTGGCCTTCGACCAACTGTCGGTGGCCGGGCCGCGCAATGCCTACGTGGCCTTCGCGCTGGGCGCCGACGGGCGCATCGCCGATGTCTCGGCGATCAGCCCCGCGCCCTGCGAGGCACTGATCAGCGTGCTGTCCCGCGAAGGCGATGGCAGTGCTGCCGAGGACATCCTCGAAGCAGTGCGCCTGGCGCTGTCCGACGAGGACGTACGACCGGTGGGCGATCGCGTCACCGTGCAGTCGGCGAGCATCGTCGACTACCGGGTGGAGGCGGTGCTCTACATCTACCCGGGGCCCGAGGCCGAGCTGATCCGCCAGGCGGCGGAAGCCTCGCTGCAAGGCTACATCGCCACCCAGCGCCGGCTCGGCCGCGACATCCGCCGCTCGGCGCTGTTCGCCGCGCTGCATGTGGAGGGCGTTCAGCGCGTAGAGCTGGCGCAGCCGGCCGCCGACGTGGTGCTGGACGCCACCCAGGCCGCCTATTGCACCGGCTACGCCATCAGCGTGGGAGGCTCCGATGAGTAGCCGCCTGCTGCCCAGCAACGCCACGCCGCTGGAACGGGCGCTGGCCGACGTGCAGGTGAGCGATCTACCGATCCCGCTGCGCGAGCTGATGGACCCGCAGCGCTGCCCGCTGGCGCTGCTGCCCTACCTGGCCTGGGCCTGGTCGGTGGACCGCTGGGACCCGGACTGGGCCGAGCCGGTGAAGCGCAAGGCGATAGCCGCGGCGTTCCGTATCCACCAGCACAAGGGCACCATCGCCGCGCTGCGCCGGGTGATCGAGCCGCTGGGCTACCTGATCGAGGTGATCGAGTGGTGGCAGAGCGCGCCCATGGGCGAGCCGGGCACCTTCGGCCTGCGCATCGGCGTGCTCGACAGCGGCATCAGCGAAGCCATGTACCAGGAGGTGGAGCGCCTGATCGACGACGCGAAGCCGCTGACCCGCCACCTCATCGGGCTGGACATCAGCCTGGAAACCCAGGGGCCGATCTACGTCGGCTCCGGCCAATACGACGGCGACATCACCACCGTCTACCCCTATCTCCCGGACGTCATCGAGACCCGCGGCGGCTACGGCCTGCCCGGCCGGGAACACACCATCGACCAACTGAGCGTCTACCCATGGCCGTGACCTACTACGCACTCCTGACCACCATCGGTGCCGGCAAGCTGGCGAATGCCACCGCGCTGGGCACCACCCTGAAAATCACCCAACTGGCCGTCGGCGACGGCGGCGGCAACGTCCCGACCCCGGACGCCAGCCGCACCGCGCTGGTCAACGAAGTCCGCCGCGCGCCGCTGAACCAACTGAGCGTCGACCCGGCCAACGCCGCGCAGATCATCGCCGAGCAGGTCATCCCCGAGGACGTCGGCGGCTGGTGGATCCGCGAGATGGGCCTGTACGACGAGGCCGGCGCACTGATCGCCTACGCCAACTGCGCGCCGTCCTACAAACCGCAACTGGCCGAAGGCAGCGGCCGCACCCAGACCGTGCGCATGGTGCTGATCGTCAGCAACACCGCTTCGGTGGAGCTGAAGATCGATCCGAGCGTGGTGCTGGCTACCCGCGAATATGTGGACTCGCGGACGATCCTCGCTAGCCAGCAGGATGCTGAAGTCGGAGTTGATAGCAGCAAACTGATGACACCGTTACGGGTTTTTCAGGCTATAGCAAAAAAAATCGTACAGGCTACGGAGTCTGTTTCAGGGTTGATGAAGATTGCTACGCAAGCCCAGGTAAATGCAGGTATAGATGACGCAAGCGTTGTCACACCTAAGAAACTTCGGGCAGGCTTTATGGCTTCTATTGGCAATAGTGGCTATGTCGCTTTTCCAACCTGGATGGGAGGACTAATTATTCAGTGGGGGACAAGTCAGTCTGATGCAAATGGCAACGGTAGTCTGAATTTTCCATTGGCATATCCTTCTGAGTTTTACGGTATATGGTATGGAGACGCGTCTGGCAGTATTTCTGGCGTGAATGCCATCGGCACACTGAGCTACTCAAAGACTGGCGTGACATTTGGTGTTCGGCAAGTCGCTTCGACAGCAGGAACACTAAGTGCATTCTTCTGGCTGTCTATAGGTAAATAAGATTAATTATTTGAGTGGTTTGGGTTGTGAGATATATAGGCCTATGCTGTTTTGCTGAGTTGGCGTGGGTGCTGAAAATAGTTCACACAGCCCATGCTTTCTCGATTGAAATTCTGAGTTAGTACGCTTGTATGTAGCGCTAATTAGCGCGACTTCATTTTCGGCCAAGACTGGCTTTCCTAGCTGATGAGAGTAATCCCAGCCCACCGCACCCGCGGCCCGGGCCAACCAAGCAACCGCCTACCGGCGGTTTTTTTATGTCTGGAGAAAACCCTATGAGCTTCTTTCACGGCGTTACCGTGACCAACGTCGACGTCGGCGCGCGCACCATCGCGCTGCCGTCGTCCTCGATCATCGGCCTGGTGGATACCTTCACCCCGGGCGCTCCGGCCACCGCCGAGCCGGATGTGCCGGTGCTGCTGACCAGCCTGCGCGAGGCCGCTGCCGCCTTCGGCGTGGGCTCGGCGATCTACAAGGCCTGCACCGCCATCTTCACCCAGGCCTCCGCCGTGGTCGTCGCGGTCGGTGTGGCCGAGGTCGAGGACCCGGCGCAGCAGACCTCGGCGATCATCGGCAGCGTCACCGAGTCCGGCCAGCGCACCGGCCTGCAGGCGCTGCTCGACGGCAAGTCGCGCTTCAACGCCCAGCCGCGCCTGCTGGTGGCGCCGCAGCACTCCGCCACCGAGGCCGTGGCCACCGCCATGGACGCCCTGGCCGGCAAGCTGCGCGCCATCGCCATCGTCGACGGGCCGAACAGCACCGACGAGGCGGCCATCGCCTATGCCGGCGAGTTCGGCAGCAAGCGCGTGTACCTGGTCGACCCCGGCGTGCAGTACTGGGACACCGAGGCCAGCGCCAGCGCCAGCGCCAGCGCCGACGCTCCGGCCTCGGCCTATGCCGCCGGGCTGTTCGCCTGGACCGACGCCGAGTACGGCTTCTGGTCCTCGCCGTCGAACAAGGTGTTCACCGGCATCACCGGCACCACCCGCCCGGTGGAGTTCCTCGACGGCGACGCGACCTGCCGCGCCAACCTGCTGAACAACGCCAACGTCACCACCATCATCCGCGACGACGGCTACCGCCTGTGGGGCAACCGCACCCTGTCCAGCGACCCGAAGTGGGCCTTCGTGACCCGCGTGCGCACCCTCGACATGGTGATGGACGCCATCCTCGCCGGGCACAAGTGGGCGGTCGACCGCGGCATCACCAAGACCTACGTCAAGGACGTCACCGAGGGCCTGCGCGCCTTCATGCGCGACCTGAAGAACCAGGGCGCGGTGATCGACTTCGAGGTCTACGCCGACCCGGAACTCAACACCGCCAGCCAGCTGGCCCAGGGCAAGGTGTACTGGAACATCCGCTTCACCGACGTGCCGCCCGCCGAAAACCCCAACTTCCGCGTGGAAGTCACCGACCAGTGGCTCACCGAAGTCCTCGACGCCTAAGGAGCAACACCCATGATTCCGCAAACCCTGAGCAACACCAACCTGTTCGTCGACGGCGTCAGCTTCGCCGGTGACGTGCCGTCGCTGACCCTGCCCAAGCTGAGCATCAAGACCCAGGACTACCAGGCCGGCGGCATGGACGCGCCCATCGCCCTGGACATGGGCCTGGAGAAGATGGAGGCGAAGTTCTCCACCAACGGCGCCCGGCGCGAGGCGCTGAACTTCTTCGGCCTGGCCGACCAGAGCGGCTTCAACGGCGTGTTCCGCGGCTCCTTCAAGGGCCAGAAGGGCGACGCCGTGCCGGTGATCGCGACCCTGCGCGGCATGCTCCAGGAAGTCGACCCGGGCGACTGGAAGGTCGGCGAGCTGGCCGAGTTCAAGTTCAACGTGGTGGTCAGCTACTACAAGCTGGAGGTCGACGGCCGCGAGGTCTTCGAGATCGACCCGCTGAACTCGGTGCGCCGCGTCAACGGCGTCGACCAGCTGGCCGCCCTGCGCGGCCACCTCGGCCTGTGAGGTGCGCGCCATGACCCAAGCACAACCGGCCTGGCTCAGCCTGGGCGCCGACGCCGCCACCGTGCGCCTGTCGCGCCCGGCGCAATGCAACGGCGTCAGCGTCGACAGCCTGACCCTGCGCGCGCCCACGGTGCGTGACATCCGCCTGGCCACCCGTGTCGGCGGCGATGCGGAGGAGCGCGAGCTGCAACTGTTCGCCTCCCTCGCCCAGGTCAGCGCCCAGGACCTGGAGGGGCTCAAGCTCAGCGACTACCAGCGGCTGCAGAACGCCTACTTTCGCCTGGTGCGCGAAGACGGCGACGAACCCGGCGCGGATGCGTGAGCTGGCGCGGCGCCTGACCCGCGAACTGGGCTTCGGCGCCGCCGACCTCGACGGCATGAGCCAGGGCGAACTGCTCTGGTGGCTGGGCGAGGACGCTGCCTGAGGGCGCGGGAGCGGCGTGCATGCGCCGCTCCCGCCTTTGATGGATGGAATGAGCGATGAGCGAGAAACAGAAGATCAGCATCGTGCTCGGCGGGGTGTTCGACGCCAGTTTCGGGGCGGTCGTGGCGGACGCCAAGGTGCGTGTGGAAGCGCTCCGGCGCGGCAGCGAGCGTGCCTTCGACCTCCAGGGCCTGGTCGGTGAAACCCGCGTCCTGCAGGCGGAATACCTGCGCCTGCAGCGCATCGGCGACGCCCAGGCGGGCACGACCCTGCGGGCACTGGAAGGCAACCTGGCGCTGCTCAAGCGGCACGGCCTGGAGGTGGGCAACCTGTCGAAGCTGTATGAGCGCCTGGGCCGCAGTGTGCGTGGTAGCGAACTCAGGGCCCGGGGCTGGGAGCAACTGGAGAGCGCCGGCCGCCGCTTCGGCGAGCTGGGCAGGTTCGGCAGCGCCATGGGTGTGCCCATCGGTATCGCCGCGGATTATCAGGAACGCATCCGTGCCCTGGCGATCCGTGGCGGTATCGCCGGCACCGCGCAGGAACGGCAGCTGTCGCAACGGATACAGGAAAGCGCGCAAGGCAGCGGGATGAGCCGGGACGACAGCGCAAGCCTGCTCGCTGCGCTGATGGACAGCGGCATGCGGCAGCAGGATGCCCAGTCGCTCCTGCCGTTGGCGGCGAAATTCGCCCGCAGCCAGGGCGCCGGGCTCGACGACACCGCGGCGCTGCTGCGCAGCCTGCAGGTGAAGGCCGGGCTCGATACTCCCGCCGAACTGGCGAAGACGCTGGACTCCCTGGCCTTCCTCGGCCAGGAGGGCGAGTTCGAGACGGCGGACCTGGCGCGTCACCTGCCGGAACTGTTGTCCAGGGCGCGCCCGCGAAAGGGGCAGGGCAGCGAGGCTGTCGTCCGCCTGGGGGCCATGCTGGAACTGCAGATGCGCAAGAGCGGTTCGCCCGAAGAGGCGGCCGAAAGGGTGGGCAAAGGGCTCAAGGGCCTGCTGCCGGCCTCGAGCGGCGGGGAGGCGTTGCGGCACCTGCAAGCGCAGGCCCTGAAGGCCAGCGGAGTGGTCGACAGCCTTCTCCTCCAGCGCAATGACACGACCTCGGCCCGCATCGGTGCGGCGCGGGCATCCAGCGAGACGCTGCTGGGAGCCGTCGGCGATGCGCTCGTGCCTTACGTGGACCCTGCGCTGGAGGTGGGCTCCGAGGGTTTCCGCCGCGCGACGCAACTGGTCAACGAGAACCCCGGCGTGGTGGCTTCGGCGGTGGGCCTGTTCGGAGCCTACAAGGGTGGCCGGGCGCTGTTCGAAGCGGGGCGCGGCGCTGTGAACCTGGCGCGGGGCGGCCTGCTCGGTGCGCGAGCCGGGAAGCTGCCGGAGATCGCGCTGCGCACAGGCAACACGGTGAGTGGAGTGCCCGCCGTGCTCGACGCGGCCGGCAAGGGCGGCGCGCAACTGGCCCGCGGCGGTCGCCTGCTGCTACGCGGTGCCGTACCGCTGAGTGCCGGGCTGGCCGTGCTGGGCGCCGTGGAGACCTATGCCAGTGACGGCTCCGCCCAACAGAAGGGC
>Ga0222426_100868_pt1 | contig 14909 bp, 8 predicted proteins | sample 2B50Ametagenome_FD_180087 | JGI IMG/M metagenome (GOLD analysis project Ga0222426, IMG submission 180087) | Enriched microbial communities from leaf-cutter ant dump, University of Wisconsin, Madison, United States - 2B50A (version 2) | ecosystem: Environmental > Terrestrial > Nest > Insects nest >... | reverse complement strand
AAGGCAAGTCGGCGTTGCACGGGTGATGAATCAGCCCAAAAGCCACCTTTTCATCGCAGCAAATCACTATTTTTGAAATGGCCGTCTGGACGGCCATTTCGACATCAATAGATCAGAGTATCCTTAGGGCGCAAGTCGGAGGCCTGTCGTGCCGTGTTCCTTACTCCCAACTGACCTCGCCAGCGCACTTAGCTCGGCTGCGTCGGCCTTGAATACAAACTTCATTAGCGCCTCAATTTCAGCACTGGCTGGCGCAGCGGCTGGTGTACTAGGCGCTCAATCTCTTGCCACAAAATCATCCGATAAGTCAGAGCTGACGCGAGAGCTACGGATAGTCAATGCTGCAAACGCAATCGCCTTCACCATCTGCAACAATGTTCTCGCCTCAAAGCGCCAATACATCCATCCACTTCATGATAAGTTCGTTTCTGACGTGGCTTTAGTTCAAGAGCTGATCGACAAGGCCAGAGCTGGACAAGGCCCAATCCATATCAACATTGAGGCTGACCTTAGCAAGTTTCCTGTTCCGGAAGAACCTATCGAAGCCCTGAAGTCCATGCTGCTTCAGAGCAACAAGCTTCAGGGTCGTGAGTTCGCGCTTCTCGCCATGCTGGAGCAGTCTGTCAACGGTCTGAAAAGTGCTATCGCACAGAGAAACGCGTTGTGTGATGAGTTCGCGCTCAGAGGCCACATGCCTGATGAGTTCAATTACAGGTACTTCGGCCTCAAGGGGCGTGACGGACATACAAATAGGTTTTATGCAGACACGGTATCTGCCATCAAACTCTACTCCGACGACGTGACGTTCTTCGGATCAAAGCTAATCGAAGATCTCTACGAATCAGGCGTCAAGATTCATAAAGCCCTCACTGAGAAGTACAAGGCCAAAGTTCCCAAGGTGAGTACTGTGGACTTTAGCGACGCGAGAGAAGCTGGCCTAATTCCTCCCGACAGCCAGTACAGCAGTTGGCTTAGGGGATTCACAAAGATGCCTTCTTCCTAGACCCTGCATGGAAAAAAGGTGTCAGGGACGAATGGCACTCCGAAAAAGGTGTCAGGGACAATTTAGGTGAAGATGTCCCTGAACCTTCCGCCTAAGCCGCTCGCCGCCCCACCGGCTCAACCGACACCAACACCCTGTAGCCCAGCCGCGCCAGCGCTTCCTCGACCTGCTCCAGTTTGGACTTGTGGGTGAGGCTCAGCAGTCGATCAACTTGCGGGCCGTGCACGCCCAGCAGTCGCATCAGGTCGGCTTTGCGCAGTCCTTTGCTGATCATGGCCTGGTACAGGCCGACTTTCGCCACGTCCAGTGCGGGCAATTCGACCCAATGCTCGCCGCGCTTTTTGTCGGTGCTGGCGCGAAAAAGGTGTCAGTGAGCAAAAGGTGTCAGGGACAATTTTGATCAGGAAAATGTCCCTGACACCTTTTTCTTTTTCTGCCGATGGCGGGTGGGAAGTGCAGCGGCTGTCAGGCTGACTTTCCGCAGAAGCGCTGTGTGCTCACGGCCGTGTTGGGGCTGGCCGCCTCTTTCAGCCGAGTTGCATGGCGATCACCGCCAGATTCGCGAGTGAGCGAGCGCGCATTTTGCGCATGACTTTGCTCCGATGCGCCTTGACGGTGATTTCGCTGATGCCGAGTCGATCGCTGATCAGCTTGTTGGGAAGCCCCGATACGACCAGTTGCATGACTTCGCTTTCCCGCGGGCTCAGGGAGGCATGCCGCTTGCGCAGCTCGCTCAGTTCGGCCGCTTTCCGTACGGCGGCCCGGCTGTATTCGATCGCGGTTGAGGTGCTTGTCCGGAGCAGTTCCTTGTCGATCGGCTTGAGCAGGAAGTCCAGCGCGCCGGTTTTCATCGCTTCGGCGCAAGTGAGGATGTCGATGGTTCCTGCCACGATGATGATGGGCATGGCCGGGCGCTCGGTTGCCAGATGCTTCTGCAGGTCGAGGTTTTCCTGGTCGCAGGCCATCTCGAGAATCAGGCAGCTCGGACCTGTCGCGCATGGCCTGGCGAGGAAGGCGGACGCCGAGGCATGGCCTTCGATGCTGCAACCCGAGCCACGGAGCATGGCCGCGATTGATCGGCGCGTGGCTTGATCGCGATCAAGCACGAAAACATGGGGTGTGGCATCGACAGGTGATGCTGTGGACGAACTGCCTTGATGGCGGCCGTCGGTGGAGACGCCATGCGCAGGCCATTCTTTCCGATGCTGTCCATCGGGCGCACGTGCGCCGAATCCCGCTTCGTCGGCTCGTTCGGACATCACGTTCTCCGTCTTTCGGGGTTGCCGACCGGCGTCAGATGCCGGAATGAGCCCGGATAGCGTAGGAAGCGCGGGCCTTGCCCGAAACGCGAATATGGGCGAGGCGTGAACCACCCTTTGGGGGGGGTGTGGTGGAGAGGCAGGTCTGGGATGATCGGGTCGCCAAAATTCGCGCTGTTCGCGCGAGCCTGATTCACAAGGCAGGGAATGATCGATGACGTTGGACGACAACAAGCGCATCCGGATACTCGCCGTCGACGATCATCCCGTCCTGCGCGAAGGCCTGGCTGCCATGATCGCGGCCGAGGACGACATGGTCCTGGTCGGCGAAGCCGAAACCGGCGAGCAGGGCGTCGCCCTGTTCGAGCAGCTCCGACCCGACGTCACCTTGATGGATCTGCGCCTGCCGGACATGAACGGCATCGAGGCGATCACCACGATCCGTTCGACCCACCCCGATGCACGCATCATCGTGTTGACGACGTATCTGGGTGACGTGCAGGCGTTGCGGGCGCTGAAGGCCGGCGCGATGGGTTATCTGATGAAGGCAACCTTGCGGCGCGACCTGCTGGACACGGTTCGCGCGGTGCATGGGGGCGAACGCCGGGTGCCGACGGAAGTTGCGGCGGAGCTGGCGCAACATGCGATGGACGACGGGCTGACGCAGCGCGAGGTGGAAGTGCTGAAGCTGGTTGGTGAGGGCTGCTCCAACAAGGTGGTCGCGCATCGTCTGGAGATCAGCGAGGACACCGTCAAAGGGCACGTCCGCAACATTCTGTCGAAGCTCGGTGCCCGTGACCGCACGCATGCGGTGACGATTGCGCTGAAGCGGGGGTTTTTCGACCTTTGATGCGGCATGCGTGTACCGCGTGATGGCGTCGTTGCACCGGGCGGGTATTGCCCGACGCACGCGAGGTCGTATGTCGGGCATTGCCCGACATAAGCGGTTTTCGGGTGGGCTGGTGGATTCGGGACTCCGTGTGGTGGCGGCGCTCGCGGAGCATGTCCTGAGGGCGCGGACTGTTTGCTGCGGGCGACGCCGGGCTGACTTTCCCGCTTGGCGCAGATGGCGCCATGCTGCGGTTTTCATGCCATGATCGTGGTCTGACGGCGACGATCACCCGCGACCACGCCGGCCAATGGCAGGGGGCCATCACGATGACGTATCTGCTGCGCGCGTTCTGCGTTTTCGTGCTGCTGGTGATCAGCGTGCCGGCACACGCGCTCGATCCCGCACTGAGCCTGTCGCAGTACGGGCACACGGCCTGGCGGATGCAGGACGGTATCTTCGACGGTCAACCCCAATCGATCTCGCAGACCACGGACGGCTACCTCTGGATCGCGACGACCAAGGGGTTGGTCCGCTTCGATGGCGTGCGTTTCACGCCGTGGGTACCGCCTGATGGCTCCTCGCTGCCGAGCAACCACACGACCGCGCTGCTTCCCGATGCCGACGGCGGCTTGTGGATCGGAGCGAGTGGAGACTTGGCGCACTGGTCCAATGGAAAGCTGGAGACGTTCCCGGACACGCGTGGCCGGGTTCTTGATATCCGGCCTGACAGTGCGGGCAACGTGTGGATGCTGCGTTCTCGGCAGGGGGCGGATGCAGGGCCGCTTTGCCGCATCTCGGGTCACGAAAGCCACTGCTTCGATCCCGGCAAGGGTCACCCTTGCAAGTATGCAAGCGCCCTTGCGATTGATGCCGACGACACCCTCTGGCTGGGCGGAACCGGCGGGTTGTGCCGATTTCGCGATGGTCGCTTCTCGACGTTTCTCGCTGATGAACTGGGGACAAACAGCGCTCTGGCCGGTATCGTTGCGCTCGCGATGGATCCACAAAGGGCGTTGTGGATCGGCGCGTTTCGTCAGACTGGGAGCCTGACAGGCTTGGGCCGTTTCAGGGACGGGACATACACGAGACCCGAGGTGGAGGAATTCGACACCCACCACCCAGTTGTTGCGCTGATGTACGACGGCCACGGAGCGCTCTGGGTGGGGACCAACGATGATGGCATCTACCGGATATGGAACGGAAAGGCGCAGCACTTCGGCAGCGCAGACGGCCTCAGCAGCGATGGCGTCATCTCCTTCTTCGAGGATCGGGAGGGTGATGTCTGGGTGGCGACATCGGCCGGCATCGACCGCTTCCGGAACATGCACGTTGCCACCTACTCGATGCGCGAGGGGCTCGTCGCGGACAGTGTCAGCTCTGTTCTGACCGTACGCGATGGTTCGGTCCTGATCGGCAACAGTGGCGCGTTGAACGTGATCCGCGACGGCATCGTGTCGCGGTTTGATCCGGCCCCCGGCGTCAATGGCCGTGCCACCTCTTTCCTTGAGGATCACAAGGGGCGCACCTGGGTCGGCTTCGATCAGGACATGATGATCCACAACCAGCATGGGTTTTCGCGCGTCACGACCTATGACGGAAAACCGGCCGGGCTGATGATCGCGTTGTCCGAAGACTCCGCGGGGGATGTCTGGGGAATCCAGCCTTGGAAACAGCTGGTGCGGTTCAGCGGAGACAAGCTCGTCGAGAGGATTCCGATCGAGGGAGTCGCAGCTGACCTCGTCTCGGATGGCTCTGGCGGCTTTTGGCTTGCCATGATCGACGGCATCGCACGCTATCGGAGTGGAGCGTTCGAGAAATTCGCGCCGTCCCGCGACGTGGGCAGGGTGACGCAAGTGCGCACGAATGCCGATGGTTCGCTCTGGGCCGTGACCGATAAAGGCCTTTTGTACGTGAAGCACGGCCAGACCCGAATGCTGGACATGCAGCATGGTTTGCCATGCCAGAGCGTATACGCCTTCGTGAAGGATGACCGAGGCTCGATGTGGCTCAGCATGCCATGCGGGTATGTGCGCATCGCTGCCCCGGAACTCGATCGCTGGTTGCACGACAAGGATGCGTCGGTCCAGACACGGCTGTTCGATGCCGTCGATGGCGCCCGGCCGGGGTGGGCGGATTTCAGCCCTCGCGTCAGCAAAGGAGCCGACGGTCGCCTCTGGTTCGCGACGGGTTCCGTATTGCAGATGATCGATCCCGCGCATCTCGACGAGAACCGGATCGTGCCGCCCGTGCACGTCGAGGCACTCATCGTGGACCGGAAGCACTATCCGGCAACCGGCCCGGTCCGCCTTCCGCCACGAAGCCAGGACATCCAGATCGACTACACGGCACTCAGCTTCGTCGCGCCCCAGCACATGAAGTTCCGTTACCGGCTGGAAGGCCACGACACCGACTGGCAGGACGTGGGGACCCGGCGTGAGGCGTTCTACAGCGGGCTGGCTCCCGGCAACTACCGCTTCCGCGTGATCGCGTCGAACAACGACGGGCTGTGGAACGAGGAGGGCGCCACGCTCGATTTCAACATCGCGCCGGCCTGGTACCAGACGCTCGGGTTCCGCGCGCTGTGCATTCTGGTTTTCATCGGCATCCTCTGGGGGCTGCACGGGCTCCGCCTGCGCGCGGTGGCGCGGTCGATGGGCGTGCGCTTCGACGAGCGCCTGGCCGAGCGCACGCGCATCGCACGCGAACTGCATGACACCTTGCTGCAGGGCGTGCAGGGCTTGCTGCTGAACATCCACGTGGCTGCGAAGAAGCCGGAAGCGGAGTCGAAGCCGATGCTGGAACGTGCTCTGCTCACCGCCGACCGCATCATCATCGAGGGGCGCAACCGGGTCAGCAGCCTGCGCGTGGAGCACCTGACCGATGACGAACTGCTGGCTTCGATCGAGACCGTCGCCCACGAGCTCTCGCCCACGGCGGGCGTCGGTTTTCTGGTCACGCGCAGCGGATCGACATCGCAACTGCAGGCACCGGTCGCCGACGAGGTGTTCTACATCGTGCGCGAGGCACTGACCAATGCGTTCCGCCATGCGCGGGCGACGCAGATCGAGGTGAAGCTGCACTACGGGCTGCGCCATTTCGTGATGAGCTGCGAGGACGACGGCTGCGGCTTCGATGCCTCGCTGCCGGAAAAGCCGGGCCACTGGGGCCTCGGCGGCATGGCCGAGCGGGCGTCGCGGATCGGCGGCGTGTTCGAATGCCGCAGCACGCCGGGCGAGGGCACCTCGATCCGCGTGCGGATTCCCTCGTATCGCGCGTACTCGCAATCATCGAGGCTGCTGTTCCATCTGCGCGGTCTCACGAAGTAACGGGGTCGGGTTAAGTAATGGGGTCAGGTTCACTTCCGGGCTGGCAGGGCGCTTCGGCGGCGTGAAGTGAGCCTGATCGTGAGGCTTCCCCATTTGGTTGGCGGATTTGAGTCACGCGGGCCGGTTTGCCGCAGCGAGCACAGGTTTTCTTGCTGCGGAAAGTGAACCTGACCCCGTTTTGGGGGCTGCCTGCACGGGTCTTCATTGCTGACTGGAGCGGCCGCCGGCGGTCGCTACGGTCGGGAGGTGCGGCTTCGTCCTCGCCTCGATTGAACTGTGTGCAAGGCAGTTTTCTGTTGCTTCGTGGTTCGCTTGCGCCGTTGTTCCGCGGTGCGGGATTTTCTTCAAATACATGGGCTTGAATTGATCTGATGGCGTCGCATGCCTCTCTCCTGGGGGGGCTTCGCTTTACCCGGGCACGGGTGCTGTGCACACTTGGACAAAGGTGCATCGTAATTCTTGGAATGGGGGAGAATTGTCATGAAACCTGCCCGGCACGCGTCGATGAATCGTGCTTATCGTCTGGTGTGGAATCACGCGTTGCATGTATTGCAGGTGGTGTCGGAGTTGGCGCATGGACGCGCCGCCGCCACCACCTCTGCTACGAGGCGGAGCGCGTCGTGGCATCGGCGCCCGCTGGTTCTGGCATGCGCGGCAGCTCTGGCCCTGTTCGCATCAGCGCGGCCGGCGGTGTCTGCCGAGGCGTGTTTCGGGGCCTCGGCCGGTACAGGTCGCGGCGATGAAGGATCCGCGGTGTCGCAGGTGGACGCGGATGCATGTGTCGTCACCGGCATCCTTGCCGTCAGTGGCACCGGCGCTATCGCCACGGGCGGTGGCAATGGCGGCAAGATTTCCCTGCTCGGAGGCGGTGCCGGTGGTATCGCGGGCGGAGGCGGCGGCGCCGCCGCTGACCCGGACTTTTTTTCGGGTGTCGAGGGTGGTGCAGGTGCCACTCCCGCACAACAGGCGCAGGCCGGAGGGGATGGTGCGGATGACGGCACGTATTCCGGCGGTGCCGGCGGCGCTGCAGGTGGCGCGGACCTCAGCGCCGGGGGTGGTGGCGGTGGCGGCAATGCCTCGGCAACCTATTCAAGTAACGGCGGCGCAGGTGGCAATGGTGGTGCGGGAATGGTCTCTTCCGACCTGGAAGTGACGTTGTCCGCCGACGTCAACGGAACGTCCGGAGGCGCCGGCGCCTCCTCTGCCGGTGGAGGAGGCGGTGGCGGCGGCGGTGGCGGCGGGCTGGTCCTTGTTGCCACCAACGCCGTGTTGACCACGAACGGCCATGCGATTTCGGGCGGCAATGGCGGCGCCGGTTTCGAGGGCGGCGGTGGTGGCGGTGCGGGTGTCGTGCTGATGGATGGAGGCATCATCCGCGCCGACGCCGGCACCGTCATTTCAGGGGGGCAGGGCGGACGGGCCAATCCCTATGCCGGCCAGGGAGGGGCGGGGGTGTTCCTGTACAACGGCGGCCAACTCGTCAATGCCGGAACCGTCCGCGGGGGCGCGGGGGCGGGCAACAACGCCGGCTCCAATGGCAATGCCGCCATTTTGATGAATGGCGGCGATGTCGGGAACAGCGGGCAGGTCACGGGCGGTACCGGCGGGAGCGCCGTCAACGCGGGTCGCGGCGCCAGCGCCATTCGCGCCTACGGCGGCACCATCGCCAACGGGGAGGGCGCGACGATCACGGGCGGGCAGGGCGGAGCCTCGACCATAAACTCGGTGAATTACAGGTCCGGCGATGGCGGGGCCGGTGTCGAATTCATCGATGGGGCCGCCGAGGATCCGGCATTCGTGTCCGGCAGGCTGGAGAATTTCGGCGGGATTTCCGGTGGCGACGGTGGCGACATCGGTAGTCCGGGGGCCGGTGGCATCGGCATTCTCGTCAGTGACGACAATGTCACGGTGGTCAATGGTGGCTCGATCGCCGGTGGAAACAGCGGCGACGCGACACCGGTGAGGGCCGATGCGGTGAGCCTGCAGGGCAGCGGCAACCGCCTCGAATTGCGCGATGGCTACGGTTTCATCGGCAACGTCGTCAGCACCGGCAGTGACAACATCCTGGCACTTGGCGGCGACGCCGGATCGACAACGCCTTTCGACGTGGCGGACATCGTGGCGGCGGCGCCGGCCACGTATGCAGGCACGCCGCAGTACCACGGTTTCAGCCGGTACGAGAAAACCGGTGCCGGCACTTGGACGCTGGCCAACTCGGGCGCGACCGCTTCCGCGCTGGATTGGGTCGTGGCCGACGGCACGCTGGTCGCCACGCCGCACAGCCTGGCCGGGGACATCAGGTTCGATCCGGCCACGGCGGGTGCCACCCCTGCGGTGGATTTCGATCTTGCCGGTGATGCGACGTATGCCGGCACGATATCCGGCGCCGGCGCGGTTTCGCTGCACGGCGGCGGCACCTTGACGCTCAATGGCATCAACACCTACAGCGGTGACACCACGGTCGAGGCTGGGGCGTTGATGGTTGGTGATGCCGATCATCCGGATGCCCGTCTTGCCGGCGGCGTGACCGTCGTCGAGGGCACGCTTGGCGGCCATGGCAGCGTGGGCGCCACGGAGATCGGGGCGCACGGCAGCCTGGCGCCGGGTGGTGATGGTGTCATCGGCACGTTGACCGTCAACGGCAATCTCGTGCTGGCTTCCGGCAGCCGGCTGGATTTCGATTTCGGTGCGCCGGGCGTCGATTTCCAGTCGGCGGGCAGCAGCGATCACCTTGTCGTCAACGGCGATCTCGATGCATCCGGCGCGGTGTTGAACATCCACGATACCGGTGCGATGGGGCCGGGGCTGTACAAGCTGGTCAGTTACAGCGGCAGTGCCATCGACTGGAACACGGGCAGCCTGGTTCTGGCCGATGGCTCGCCCGCCGGCCTCACGCTGTTCCACGATGCCGTCGGCCGCCAGGTCGATCTGTACGACGCGCAAGGCCTGACATTGAACCTGTGGGCCCCCGGCGGCGATCCGCAGGCACTGGGCGGTGATGGCACCTGGAACACGGCGGCGCAGGCGTGGACGGACACGGCTGGCAACGGGCCTTCGTGGATGTCGCCGAGCCCCGGGTTCGCGATCTTCCAGGGCACGCCGGGCGTGGTCACGATCGACGATGGCGACGGTGAGGTTGAAGCCAGCGGCCTGCAGTTTGCGGTCGATGGCTACCGCCTGACCGGCGATGGTCTGGTGCTGTCAGCCAGCACCATCGACGGTGAGACGGTGGCACCAACCATCAACGTCGGTGACGGGACGGCCGACAGTGCCGACATGACGGCCACGATGGATGCGCGACTGGTGGCTGATGACGGGCTCATCAAGACCGGCGGCGGCACGTTGGTTCTCGATGCACCAGTTGAACCCGTGGTTGCGGGGAGTTTCGCGTCCCATGGCGTGGCAAGGGTCGGCAACGGGCTGGTGCTGGATGACGGCTCGCTTGTCCTCGGCAATGTCGTGGCGGCGGGTGAACTGGTGGCGGGCGTGCAGGAATGGTTCGACGGCAGCGATGCTCCGGCCCGGGATCTGTCGCAGCTCCCGGAAGGAGTGAGCGGCCATCATGGTGTGAGTGGGCAGGCCGGCGGCGCGGGCGTCACCATGACGGGCTCGACCGGCTTCACCAACCACTGGGTTGCGATCGGTGGAAACGGTGGTGCCGGTGGTGCGGGCGGTGCGGGTGTCGATATCGGTGCCGGTCACGGCAGCCTGGTCAACGACGGCGTCATCTACGGCGGCAGCGGCAGCCGCGGTGGCGTGGGCGTGGTGTCGACGGGCGGTGCGTCGGTCATCAATGCCGGGGTCATCGGTGGCGGCCTCGGTGCCGATGGCGTGCAGGCCGATGCGGTCGATTTCTCAGGCGGCGGCAATACCCTGACGCTGGAGAACGGCTACCGCTTCGATGGCGATGTCGTCAGCCACAGCGGTACCACGAACGGTGGCGACACGCTGGTTTTGGGCGGTGATGCGGGTGGCGTGTTCAATGTATCGGCGGTTGTCGACACGGTTTCGGCCAGCGACGACGGCACGCCGCGCTATGCCGGCTTCGCGAAGTACCGCATGGCCGGTGACGGCACCTGGACGCTGACTGGTGCCACCACGGCGACGATGTCGTGGGCGCTGGATGCGGGCGTTTTGTCGGTTGCCGAGGATGCCAGTCTCGGTGCTGCCGAGGGTGCACTGACGTTCAACGGCGGCAGGCTGGTGACCACGGCGGCCTTCACCACGACGCGCGCGGTGACTCTGGCGGCCGACGGCATCGTGCAGACCGATGCCGATCTCACTCTGGCGGGCCCGGTCGGTGGGGCCGGCAGGCTGGTCAAGACCGGTGCGGAAAACCTGGTTCTGACCGGAACCAATGCCTACGGCGGTGGTTCCGCGATCCGCGCAGGCACTTTGCAGATCGGCGACGGTGGCACCACCGGTTCGATTGCCGGCGACGTCATCAATGACGGCTCGCTGGTGTTCAAGCGCAGCGATGCGGCGACCTTCGCCGGCGCGATCAGCGGGGCCGGCACGTTGATGCAGGCCGGCACCGGTGCGCTGGTACTGAACGGCGACAGTGCGGCCTTCACCGGTGCCACGACGGTGGCGTCCGGCATGCTGGTGGTGGGTGACGACACGCACCCCGGCGCGACGCTGGGCGGCACGGTTACCGTAAATGCGGGAGCCACGCTGGGTGGCGTCGGCACCCTCGGTGCGTTGCAGCTCGACGGTACCCTCGCCACCGGTGGTTCCATCGGTACGTTGCACGTGAGCGGGGATGCGGACTTCGGGCAAGGCGCATCGTGGCAGATCGAAGCCGCGCCGGACGGCACGGCCGATGCACTGGAGGTCGGCGGCAATGCCAGTCTGGCCGGCAGTGCGCTGGTGCTGGCGCAGCCGGGGGACTGGGCTCCGCGCACCGATTACACGATCTTGACTGCCGATGGCGGCATCGACGGCCGGTTCGATTCGGTCGACGTGGATCTGGCCTTCCTGGTGCCGGTACTCACGTACGGGGCGACCTCCGTTGGCCTGGCGCTGGAGCGGAACAACGTGGGCTTTGCCACGGTCGGCGAGACCCCCAACGAAAAAGCGGTGGCCGCTGCCGCCGAAAGCCTCGGCTTCGGCAATGGCGTGCACGACGTGATCGTGAAGCTCAACGCGGCACAGGCCCGGCAGGTGTTCGGCGCCTTGTCGGGCGAGATTTACGCCGGCGCGCGCACGGCGATGTTCACCGACAGCCATTACGTGCGCGAGGCGATGAACACGCGCCTGAGTGGTGGTGGCAGTGATCGCGCCGCACCGATCGGGCAGACGGCGGGAACCGTCTGGGCCCAAGGCTGGGGCCACTGGGGCCGGCATGATGGCGACGGCAATGCGACGGACATGCAGGTCAATGGCAGCGGATTGCTGCTGGGCATCGACGCAGGGGTTGGCAACAGTGGGCGGATTGGTGCGGCGTTCGGTGGCAGTCAGCAGTCGATCGGGCTTGATGCGCGGACATCCTCGGCACACCAGCGCGCGACGTGGCTGGGCCTGTATGGCAGCGTGGCGCTGGGCGGCTTCGAGCTGCGCGCCGGTGCGGCGCATGCACGTGAACGGCTGGACATTACCCGCCGCGTGGCCTTTCCCGGGCTGCAGGCGATCCTCGATGACGATGTCCATGGGCGCGTCGGCCAGGCCTGGGTGGATGGTGCCTGGTCGATTGCGGCGGGTCAGCGCGGACAGGTGGCGCCGTATCTGAACGTGGCTCACGTGGATGTACATCTGGACGGCATCGGCGAAAGCGGTGGTGCGGTGGCGTTGAGTGGTCCCGGCGCAAACAGCCGGGCGACCCTGGCGACCGTGGGTGTCCGTGGCGGATGGAGTCTGGGCAGCGTGGAGCATCCGTTGTCGCTGCATGCCGGCCTGGGCTGGCAGCAGGCACATGGCGATACGGCACCGAAGACGACGCTGGCCTTTGCCGGTTCGGACAGTTTCGTGGTCCGCGGCCTGCCGTTGGCGAAACATGCCGTGACCGTGCAGGCCGGGCTCGACTTCGCGATATCGCGGAACGTCAGCGTCGACTTCAGCTACAACGGCATATTGGCGAACGAGGTGCGGGATCAGGGCGGCAAGGTCACCCTGAGCGTGGCTTTCTGAAACCACGCGCCGGGTTGGTCGTGGCGACCCGGCGCGGCTTCTGGCGAGGCTGCACGCAGAGGGCTTGCCGCCACCTCCGTAACGGGGTCAGGTTCACTTTCCCGGCTTTGCCGGACATCCGACAAGCGCCCCGATGCGGACCTCGGAAGTGAACCTGACCCCGTTTCGTCGACGCGGGAGTTTTCATGCAATGGATCATTCAACACGCGGACATCACCACGCTGTCCGTTGATGCCATCGTCAACGCGGCAAACCGCTCGTTGCTGGGCGGGGGCGGGGTGGACGGGGCGATTCATCGGTCGGCCGGGCCGGAGTTGCTGGCGGCATGCCGGTTGCTGGGCGGTTGCGAAACCGGACAGGCGAAGGCGACACCGGGATACCGGTTGCCGGCGCGGCATGTCATCCACACGGTGGGGCCGGTGTGGCAGGGCGGCGGACATGGCGAGCCGGAGCTGCTCGCCGCGTGCTACGCCAACTCGCTGGCACTGGCCGAGGAACTGGGCGCGCGTTCGATCGCCTTTCCGGCGATCAGCACCGGGGTCTACGGTTATCCCAAGCGCGAGGCAGCGCGGATCGCGGTGGATGCGGTATCCGCCCACCGCGCGCGGAGCCTCGACCGGATCGTGTTCTGCTGCTTCAGCGAAAGTGACGTCGCGATTCTGCGCGACGCGCTAACGGGACGCGGTTAACGGGGTCAGGTTCACTTTTCCGCGAAAACTGAACCTGACCCCGTTAACGGCGGCATTCAGTGGCGATGGTGCGGCGCGGGTTACAATTGACCGGATATCCCCGTCTCCCGCGTCATTTCCCCACGGCAAACCTTCCCGCGATGACCAGGCGTCATCGGCCGGTGATCGTTGCGCTGGACAATCCCTGGTCGTCGCTGGCTCTGGCCAGCCTTTTCCGGATGGGCATGGCCCGTGGCGGGGTGGAGCCCTTTTCGATTTTGCGACACATGATGAATACCTCTCAGGCAAATCCTTCTTCTTCCTCCGACGCTTCCGGTACCGATCGCGGCAGCTTCCTGCGTGCCGTGGTGGCGATGGGCGTGGGCGGCTTCGGCATCGGTACCGGCGAGTTCGTGATCATGGGCCTGCTGCCGGATGCGGCGCGCGACCTGCGGGTGACGATTCCCCAGGCCGGACACCTGATCAGCGCCTATGCGATGGGTGTCGTGGTGGGTGCGCCGGTGCTGGCGGTGTTGGCCGCGCGGATGGGCCGGCGGGCGTTGCTGATGGCCTTGATGCTGGCTTATGCGCTGGGCAATTTCGCCAGCGCAGTGGCGCCCGGTTACCACTCGATGATGTTGATGCGGCTGCTCAGCGGCTTGCCGCATGGCACGTATTTCGGCGTGGCAGCGCTGGTGGCCGCGAACATGGCACCGGCGGGCAAGCGGGCGCAGGCGGTGGGTTACGTGATGCTGGGCTTGACCATGGCCACCCTGGTCGGCGTGCCTTTGGCGGCCGGGTTGGGGCAGTGGCTGGGCTGGCGTGCGGCGTTCGCGATGGTTGGTGGCATCGCGCTGATCGCGGCCCTGCTGATCACGCGCTGGATCCCGCATCTGGCGGTCGATGCCGATGCCAGCCCCTGGCGCGAACTGGGTGCGTTGCGGCGCAAGCAGGTGTGGCTGACCCTGGGCATTGCGGCGATCGGTTTCGGCGGGTTGTTCGCGGTGTTCAGCTACGTCAAGCCGACGCTGATGAACCTGGCCAGCTTGCCCGAAACCGGCGTGCCGCTGGTGCTGGCGCTGTTCGGCGTGGGCACGGTCGGCGGCAACGTGATCGGCTCGTATCTGGCCGACAAGGCCTTGATGCCGACCATTGGCGGCTTGCTGCTGTGGTCAGGGCTGGTCTCGGTGATCTTCTGCTTCACGGCGTCCCACCTGTATCTGGGCGCGTTCACGGTGATGCTGGTGGGGACAGGCGTGGCACTGGCGCCGGCCTTGCAGATCCGGTTGATGGACGTCGCCGGTGACGCACAGACGCTGGCCGCCGCGCTCAATCATTCGGCGTTCAACATGGCCAATGCGCTGGGCGCGTGGCTGGGCGGCCTGGCGATCGCGAAAGGCCTGGGCTGGGCCTCGACCGGCTGGGTCGGGCTGTTGCTGGCGCTGGGCGGCCTGATGGTGTTCGCGGTGTCGCTGCTCGAGATGCGACGAGATGGCGGTCGACGGGAGCACGCTCGCGCCGCCGTCATCCCGATGGGAGAGAGCTGCAATCCGTGATACGGCCCTTTGCCACCGCAAGTGTCGTCCTGTAGGAGATTCTATGTTGGAGGGTCAAGCTGTTTGGCTGATCCTCGGCTTGTAATCGGACTGGCTTTTGAGCAGTGCGAAGGCGACGCGGGCCAGTTTGCGTCCGAGC